>SWCD01023934.1_pt1 | contig 55806 bp, 29 predicted proteins | sample 4693011 | NCBI WGS metagenome assembly SWCD01 (sample SAMN10267278, study PRJNA491770) | bioreactor metagenome | isolation source: DHS bioreactor inoculated with marine | place: Japan: Omine Ridge, Nankai Trough
AGCGGTGGTCTCGTCGTCGGTGCTACCCAGATCGCCGGTGAAGAAAACGATACTGGCGCAGTAGCAACATCCGGCGCAGGTGCATCCAACGTTGGTGTCGCCGGTTCGGTGGCGGTCAATGTTGTGAATAATAAATCACTTGCGACGTTTGCAAACGGTACCGTCACTGGTGGCGTGGTTGATATCGATGCGTCCAATACATTAAACAGTGTGAGTAAAGCTGGCGCCATCGTCGAAGGCAGCGGCAGTAGCGTTGGTGTTGGCGCAGGCGTTGCCATCGATGTTGTTGTCAACGAGATCGTCGCGGCCATCGCAAGTGCTGCGACCGTCAGTGGATCAAGTTCAGTAACTGTTGACGCAAACTCATCATTCACCGCCGACCTGAAGAGTGAAGCCGGCAAGCAGGGTGACAGCTCCGGCGCCGTCGGTGTCACCGGCACGGTTGCCGTTGGTGTTTACGACAACAGTACACGCGGCGTAATTGAATCTGCCAATACGATTGTTTCCGCCGGACAGGTTCATGTTGGTGCCAGTCACACTAATAATATCGCGGTTGAAACGGGTGCAGATGCCGCTGGCAGTAATGCGGCTATCGGTGCCTCTATTGCGATATCTGTCAGTGATGCAAATACCGAAGCTTTATTAGTGAGTAACACAACCGCTGCCAGTGTTGACCTGGTTGCCAGCTCTAACACCAGTAACACCACATTAGCTAAAGCCAGTGCCTCCGGCGCGGAACAGGAAGATCCACCAGCGGCTGATCCTGCCCCTGGCGAGAAAACCGGTGTTGATAAAAAATCAGCCGACCTGACCACCTTTGCTGGTGACAAAAAAGCCGGCGGCTCTGCGGATGATCCGCAGTCCGAGTCTGCCGAAACACCGGGCGGTGCTGTTTCTGTTGCCGCCGGTCTGGCGGTGACTGTGACTGAAGCGACCGTGCGTGCAGAAAATACTGGCACCATAACAACAACGGGTAATACCAGCATTACATCCGAATCTTCAGCCGATGCAAAAGCTACCGCCGACGGTTCTGCCGTTGATGGTTCCAACAGCGTTGGCATCGGCGCAGCGGTTGCGGTCAACACCTTAACCCAGCGCAATACTGCCACTGCCAGAAACATTAACAGCAGCGGTGGTCTCGTCGTCGGTGCTACCCAGATCACCGGTGAAGAAAACGATACTGGCGCAGTAGCAACATCCGGCGCAGGTGCATCCAACGTTGGTGTCGCCGGTTCGGTGGCGGTCAATGTTGTGAATAATAAATCACTTGCGACGTTTGCAAACGGTACCGTCACTGGTGGTGTAGTTGATATCGATGCATCGAATAAAACCAACAGTGTGACCAAGGCCGGCTCGAGTGTTGTAGGCAGTGGCAGCAGTGTTGGCATCGGTGCCGGCATCGCTGTTGACGTGGTGGTGAATGAAATCCTCGCGGTTATTACATCTGCCGCTGATGTCACCGGCTCAGACTCGGTTGCAGTTGATGCCGATTCAACTTTTACGGCTGACGTTAAAGGCGAGGCCGGTGGCCAGGGTGATGCGCAACCTTCCGGTGGTGCAGTTGGTGTCAGTGGTGCAGTTGCGGTCGGCGTCTACAGCAACAAGACCAAAGCCGAGATTGCTGCTGGCAGTGCATTGGTTTCAGCTGGTGAAGTGCATATTGGTGCCAGCCATACGAACAAGATTAATGTCGAAACCGGAGCCGATGCTGCCGGAGACAAAGCCGCGATCGGTGCATCGATTGCGATCTCGGTTTCTAAAGCTGAAACCGATGCCCTGATAAGTCGTGACGTGACTGCTGACAGCATGACCATCGCCGCCAGTTCAAGTACTTCGAATGCGACCAAAGCCAAAGCCAGTGCCTCGGGCGCTGCGCCAAAAGATGATGCCGCTTCCGGTGGCAGTGCACCGGCAGATGATTCCAGCGTCAATAAAGATGTCGATGGCTGGCAGACGTTTGCCACCGATAAAGATGATAGTGGCTCGACTGCCAGCGCGGATACCGAAAAAGCCGATGCCAGCAGCTCGGAAGGCCAGGTCAGTGTGGCGGCGGCGGTGGCTGTTACTGTGACTGACATCGATACCGTTGCCCGGATCGATAACGACGTAACCATCACGACAGCCAGCAATGTTGCTGTTAGCTCAACAGCGAACACCGATGCACAGGCCACGGCAGATGGCAGTGCAGCGAACGGTGGTGTCGGTGTTGGTGTCGGCGTAGCGATCAATGTTGCGAATAATTATAACGCGGCGTTTATCGCACAGGGTGCCGATGTGCAGGCTGGCAATATCGCTGTGACAGCGGGCATGACTGAAGATGTCATCGCCGGTGAGCCTGATCCCGATACCGTAAATACTTTCAGTGCAGAAGCGGCCTCGGGCGCTGGTGCTGCCAGGGTCGGTGTTGCCGGTTCGTTGGCGCTTAACACCGTCACCAATGAATCAAAGGCCTATATCGCTGGCAATGAAAACGGTGGTATCGCTGCGCAGGTTTATACGACGGGTGATCTGTCACTGAAGGCTGTTAACAATGCCAAACATGCTGCCAGTGCCGGGGCTTCAGTTAGCGGCAGTGGCTCTGGCTCTGGTAAGAGTGTCGGCATCGGTGCTTCGGTCGCCATCAATACGTTTACTAACAAAGCGAATGCTGAAATCAGAGACGGTGTAACGATTGCGGGCAATCGTTTGCTTGCTGGCGAAGCCGGTTCACTGACCATGGCTTCAAGTTCTGAATATAACTCCGAGACCAAAGCCGAGGCCGGTGCCGAAGGTGAAGAAGGCGCTGACCCATCAAATGATATTGCGGTCGATGCTTCGGTGGCACTGGTTATTGCTAACAATGAGACCACGACAACGGTCGGTGCAGCTGATACCAGCGCCGGGTTCTCTGGTGATATCGACCTGGATGCAAGCAGTAATCAATCGAATACCACGGAAGCCAATGGTGACTCCGCGGGATCTCAGGTTGCTATCGGTGCGGTTGCGGCGGTCAACCTCGGTTTATCTAATACGGCGATTGCTGTTAATGCCGATCTGAAAACGTCGGCCGGCAAGATCACCATGGATGCGACTTCTACGTCTGCGGATAAAGCCCTGGCGAAAGCTTCGGCACGCGGTGCATCGAAGAAAAAAGCGCAGGACAAATACGGTGCCACCGAAGATGAAATCGATTCGGGTGATTATGGCAATGGCGCTGATGACAAAAAAGCCACCAGCTCGACGGTGCTGTCTGATAATTCCAGCACGATGGAACAGCCTGAAACCGGCGACACCGAAGTCGATGACAAGAGCGGTGATAAAGGCAAATGGAATGTATCGATTGCTGCAGCGGTTGGTGCAAATGTCGTCGACAATAATACGACGGTTATCGTTGCTTCCGATAAAACCCTTTCCGCAGGTGGTTCGATCGGTGTTAACGCCAGCAGTGATAGCAACTACATGACACGCGGTTCCGGTGAAGCGGTGGCGGACAGTGGTTCTGGTAAAGGCATCGGTATCGGTGTCGGTGTCGCGGTAACCGTTGCCAGCAATGATACAGTTGCCGAGGTTTCATCCATTGATGGTGCGGGTAATGTCAGTATTACTGCCCGCTCCACGCAGAACATGAATGAGAACTTCATCAAAGAATTAACCTCCGAAGCGATAGCCGGTGCCAGTGCTGACAAGGTTGCCGTTGCCGGCGCGGTCGCCACCGTGGTTACCAATAATAATACCCGTGCCGAAATCGTCGATAACGCGATCATCGGTGACATCGGCGCACTGAATGTCAGTACCAATGATCAGAGCAAGATTTCCTCACGCGCGATTGCCTGGGTCGACCCGGCCAGGAAGACCGCCGCAGGCGTTGGTGCCAGTGCGGCTATTTTAGTTTCGAAGAATACCAACACGGCGCGCATCGGCGATGGCGTTATCATCAGTTCTGCGGATTCGATCAATGTCGAGGCAGTCAACCAACGGGTGACACCTGACACGGTCGGCCTGAATTTTGATGATATTATTAATTTTGACGATATTCTAAACTCTGCATTACTGGCAGGCAGAACAAAGGCTTCTGCTGATGATTCTGACAATACCGGCACAGAACCGGATGTCGACCCGGAGACCGGCGGCCCGTCGCTAATTTTTGACAAGCTGGAAACCACAGCGACCGATGCCAAACACGCGCTCGAAGATTATATCCGTTCACATAATTACTACACTGAGGCGGCAGCCGGTTCGGCTTCGACCAGTGGCTCTGCAAAATACGGTGTTGCCGGTTCGTTTGCCGTTACCGTGTTGCAGAATGAGACAGAAGCTTCCATCGGTAATGTCACTGTTAATAATGTCACGGGCAATGTCGACGTTACTGCGGATACTGATACCGATATCGCCGGCTTTACCGGTTCGGTGGTCAAGGCGGGCAAGGTCGGTGTTGGCGTTTCGGCCACCACGCTGGTGAATGTGGATTCCACGCGGGCACTGCTCGGTAATGATTCTGTCGGCGCTGTCGGTACGGTTTCTTTGGGCACCTCTAACCCGGTCTTTAATATCGGCGACCTGAATGTCAGTGCTTCATCAGACCAGGATATTCTGGGTATCGGCGTGAGCGCGGCGGCAGCAAGTGGTGAAGGTGGTAGCGGCGTTGCAGTCAGCGGTGTTCTCAATACCACGGTGCTGGTGAATAAAGCGGAAGCCAGGATTGCCAACGATGCAGCGATTTATTCTACCGGCAGTGTCGCTGCCGATGCGCAAGGCATTACCGATATTGTTTCTGTCGTCGGCGGCATCGCCCTTGCTGGCAAAGTTGGTGTCGGTGCGTCAGTAGGAACGGCTGTCATTTCCGGCCAGACGCATGCCGCTATCGGCGATCGCGCGACCGTTGTGGCGGCGGATTCTGTTTCGGTGGTAGCAACCGCGATAGAAGATATTATTTCTATCGTCGTCGGTGCAGGCGCATCGAAGAAAGTCGGTGTCGCCGGTTCGCTGGCAACCAATATTGTTGCTGCCTCAACCACAGCAACCATCGGCAGTGATGCCGTCATCACCCAGACGGCTGCCCGTGATGCTGATGCTGCACTTAATTCGATTTCGGTTCAGGCAAACGACAATACCCGTCTGTTCAGTCTCGCCGGTGGTGGCGCAATCGGTGGCAAAGCCGGTGTCGGTGCGGCGGCAGATGTCGCGGTGTTTAGTAAAAACACGCTGGCTGAAACGAAGGCCGGTTCAATCCTTACCGCGGCCGGCAATGTTGATGTTAGCGCGAACAGCAAAGACGATATTATTTCACTGACCGGCGCCGGCGCGGCTTCCTCTTCAGGCGCTGCGGTTGCCGGGGTTGCTTCGGTCAAAGTTGTGGTGGACAAAACACATGCGCTGATCAATTCTCAATCTGTGTTTGCTGGCGGCAATGTTGATCTGCTGGCGCAGTCAGACACCGACCTGAATATCTATGATGGCACCATCGCTATTTCGGGCGGTAGTGCCGGTGTTGGCGGTGCTGCCTCGGTGAACACCATCGTTAAAGACACAGCTGCCAGAGTTGCTGCAGGTGTGGTCATTACCGCACGCGGTGATGTTGAAGATTCACAGGTTTATAACGGTGAGCTTGATCGCTCGGGTTATATATCTATCGGTTCTATCGCGCGGCCAGACAGTGATGATGAGCCCGCGATCGGCATCAATGCGGGTGAACTGACAGACGCACAGAAACAGAGCGTTGCACATCGTGGCCTGTCAGTAACCGCTTTTAGCACAGAAGATATCGAAACGATTGGCATCAGCGCGTCTGCCAGCAAGAGCGTGGCGGTTGCCGGTAATCTTTCGGTTGATGTGATTGCCAATACCACCGATGCGGCCATCGGCGCGGGTGCCACTGTCAATGCCACAGGTGTTGATGCCAGCGATAACAGTTCTTCTGTGCTGGTGCAGTCTTATGATTACACCGACCTGAACGCGATGCTGGGCGGCGGCGCGGTCGGTGTCAGCTCTGCCGGTGTCGGCGCGGCGGGTGACGTTTCTTCGATTATCAAGAAGACAAATGCACATATCGATGCCAATGCGAATATTACGGCTGAGCAAGATGTCGCCATCCTTGCCGGTTCGGAAGAGGACATCGATTCCATTGCAGTCGCCGTTGGTGTTGGCAGTTCCGCAGGGGTTTCCGGCGCGGCAAGTGTGCTGGTCATCGACAGCCAGACCCGTGCTTATACGGAAAGTAATACCGATATCACTGTTGGCAGCAACACGATCAATATTGATGCCGGGCGTGATTTTGTTGTTGAAGCCTTAGACAGGACAGACCTGTTTGTCTTCAATAGTGCGCTGGCGGCGGGAAGTACAGCGGGAGTCGGTGGCTCAGCCGGCATCGTTGTGCTTACCAATAAGACAGAGGCGAAAGTCGGCCGCGGTACGGTGAGTAATGCAAATCGTCGCACTGTGGTACACGCAGCTTCTGATGAGAATTTGATCGGTATCGCCATGGGTGGTGCTGGTGGTGGTTCGGCCGGTGTTTCAGGACAGCTCGGCGTGCATGTGCTGGCAACTGACACGGCCGCCATCGTTGAAGACGATGTCACCCTTAATAAAGAAACCTGGAATGACGTCGCCGATGAAGACGAACAGTCAGTTGCGGTAATCGCCAGCAACAATGTCGATCTGCTTTCCATCAGCGGCACGATCTCACTTGGTGGCTCTGCCGGTGTTGGCGGTGCATTGACGGCGGATGTGGTGACGAACAAGGTACGGGCATCGGTCGGTAATTCTGAAGTTTATGCAGGCTCTGCTGGTAACGGCAATGTTGATCTGGGCGATGGCCTGATCGTCGAGGATGGCGTTTCAGTTCGTGCGACATCCGATAAAACGATCACAGCGGTTTCTGTCGCCGGTGCCGGTGGTGGTTCTGCCGGTGTTGCGGGCGCGGCATCCATCCTTATCGTTGGTTCTGATTACGATGAAAATGATGAGACCAGCAACAGTTTTGGTGGCGACATGGATACCTTTACCAGCTCGGGTGAAGGTGGCGCAGAACCATCACAACTGGCGGCGGCTGATAGCGGTTCTGATAGCCGCACCGGCGACGCGCTGGGCGCGCAGGGTGACGTAGAAGTTTCTGATGGGGTCAGCATCGCACAGTTTGTCGATGACAAATCACAGACCTCCGGCTCCGGCTATTTCACACTGGATTCTGCCAGTGTTACCTCGGGTGACACGGTTGCGGTGGTTGCCTCCGGTGCAACGATCAAGACCAAAGGTGACCTCGAAGTCAGTGCCAATGATGACACGAATATTGTCGTCGTTGGTGGTTCGATCGCCGTCGGTGGCAGTGCGGGTGTCGCTGGCGCCGGTGCCCTGGTATTGCTGAATCAGGGAACACGGGCGATCGTGCAGGATGATGATATTAATGCGGTAGAACTCGACGCTGCCAGAAACATGAACATCAATGCCCGGGCTGACAGCACCATCGTCGACGTCACTGCGACTGTCGCAGCGGGTGGTGCCGCCGGCGTTTCCGGTTCGCTGTTATTGAATGTGGTCGATTCGCGTGCTGAAGCGCGCGTCGGTGACGGTGCACTGATCAATCAGGATGGCGGCATCGTTGCTGATAATGAGCAGTCAGTTTTCGTCGATGCCAACAACAGCACCAACCTGGTGGCAACGACCGCGAACGGTTCGGGTTCAGGTACCGCAGCGGTCGGTGGTGTGGCACTGGTCAATGTGATCACTTCCAGAACGAATGCCTCCATCGGCCAGGCGGCAAGGGTAGATGCGCAACGCGATATCATGGTGATCGCTGATACTTCAGAACAGGTCATCGCTAACGGTGCCAGTGCCGCGATCAGTGGTGTTGCCGGTGTCGGTGGTGTCATTAATACCAATACCATCATCAGTATCACGGATGCTGTTATTCAAGCTGATGCAGTCGTGGATTCCGAAGGCAACGTACTGGTAGCTGCCGAAGACGATACCTCACTCATTTCAAATGCCTGGGGCGTGGCTATCGGCCTCGGCGGCGCCGGCGTCGGCGGTTCCTTCGGTGTTAATACGATTGTTAAAGATACCAGTGCGACGATTGCCGAAGGCGCGCGTGTTGTTGCGCGTGGCAACAATGCTGCCACCATCGATGTGTACACCGGCGAACTGGTTAATCCGGGTGCGGGTGATGGCCTGATCGACGGCCTGATCAGCCGGATTCAGGCCGATGAGCCGGAAGAGCCTGAGGAATCTGACTCCAGTGGCGGCCCATCGCAGGCGCAGTCTCAGGGCCAGGCCGACAAGTGGCAGACGGTGGTCGATCAAAGTGGAGCCAACAAGAATAAAGATGATCTGCTGGCTGATGGCAGCGCTTCTCTGGGTAATACCAAAAAATCACGTGTCAGCATGAAAGGGCTGGCAGTGGTTGCTTCTTCGACTGAAGATATCGTGTCTTCCAATGCCAGTGCTGCCGGTGGTCTGTATGCCGGTGTCAGCGGTTCCGGGCAGGTACTGTCGGTGGTCACCGATACCGATGCCACGGTGGAAAAAGGCGTTACTGTTGAAAGTAGGGATCTGCGTTTGAGTGCCGCTGATCATACCCGAAGCCTGTCATTGAGTGGCGGCCTTGCCATCTCTGGTGTTGCCGGTGTTGGTGGTGTTATCGTCAGCGGCAATATCATCAAATCAACCAATGCGACACTCGGAACCAGTGCAGCGCCAGGCCTGGGTGTTGATGTGACCGCCAGTGGTGATGTCTATGTCGATGCCGATTCTTCAGAAGATATCGATGAGATCCTGGTGAATGTTGCCGGTGCCGGTATCGCCGGCGTTGGTGGTGGTGTTGCATCACATGTCGTGGTCAGCGAGACCACGGCCGAAGTGGGCAACAATGCGGTGATCGATGGCGACAGTGATCTGCGAGTGCGCGCCGAGGGTAATACCGAGATCGATACCTTTAGCGGCAACCTGTCATTAGCCGGCATCGCGGCGGTTGGTGGTGTGGTATCAAGCAACGTGGTTGCTAATACGACTACAGCGCGCATCGGTGATGGGGCGAAAACCGATGCCGATGATGTCACCGAAGTGTCTGCTGATTCGGTAACGAATGTGGATGCGATTACGGTTGCAGCGTCAGGCGGCGCTGTCGGTGTTGCCGGCGATGTTGCGGTGAACGTTATCACGACCACGGCACAGTCATCCATTGGCCAGAACGCGCTGATAAACACAGCGGGTACCGGTAATGCAAATCAGGCCGTGCTGGTCACCGCGACAGATTCATCAACCATAAAATCAGACACGGGCACTATCGCGCTTGGTGCCGTTGCGGTCGGCGGCGCGTTGAGTGTCGATGTCCTGCGCAACTCGGCTTCAGCCACCATCGGCAGTGGCGCACAGGTCAATGCGAAGGACCGTATCGATGTTTCGGCCGACACAGTTAAAAACCTCGAAGCTAATTCAGTATCTGCTGCAGCGGGTGGATTTGGCATGTCGGGCTCTATCGCGGTTGCAGCCATCGGTGGCAACCTGAATGATGATGCTTATAAACAGATCAACGGCGAAGATGAAAACGGCAATACCAATAGCGAGAGTGGTTCGATCAATAAAACCGGCAGCTCTTCAGGTGTTAACCCGCTGGCTTCTGATGACGAAAATTCACAGCTGAATGATTTCAATGCGACCTCTTCACTGGCAGATGATGTCGATCAGCGAAACGCCGATCGTGAAGCTGATTATGGTGTCAGCGATGATGTGGCATCATCACCAGATCCACGTTCCGGCACGCTTGCGGCTGTCGGTAGCGGTGCGAAACTGAAAGCCGGTGGTGATCTGAATGTTAGCGCACAGGATACGACCACTAGCAACCTGCTGGCGGGTGCCGTCGCTGCGGGTGGTGTGGCGGGTGCCGGTGCGGCGTCAATTACTGTCGTGGAAAATAATACAGAAGCCATGGTCGCCAGCAATGCAACGCTGGATTCAGGTGCTGTATTAACGGTCAGTGCGGTCAATAATAAAACCCTGGATGCGAATGCTGCATCCGGCGCAATCAGCTTCGCGAATTCTATCGCCGGTTCTATCGGCGTCACCGTGGATTCTTCAACAGCAAAAGCACATATCGATAGCGGTGCGAAGATCAATCAGGACAGTGTCACACGGGCACTTGCCAGCCTGCAGAGCGTGAATGTTCAGGCGGTTAATAATGCGAACATTGATGTTAAGACTGGTGCACTTGCAGTATCCGCTGGCTCCAGTATCGGTGGCACACTCAATGTCGTTACCACCAGTCAGACCACTGAAGCATTTATCGATGTGGGACCAACGGGCAGGGTCTCTGCTGAAAGTTTGATCAATGTTGATGCTGATAGTAACGCTACATCCGAAGCAACGTCAGCTGTTGGTGCGGGTGGATTGGCCGCCGGTATAGCGGGCGGCGTAGTCATTTTACTCGATGACAGCACGACATCGGCCGCCATTGGCAATGCTTCGGTGATCGATGATGCCGATGAAGTAAAGGTGACCGCAGATTCAACGCGCACCGCAACCGCTGATACCAAAGGCGCGGCCATCGGTGCAGTCGGTGTCGGTGGTTCTGCAGCGACGGCTGAAATGCGAGGTAGCACAACAGCGTCTGTGGCAGACAATGCGAAGCTGGGTACTATTGGCGCTATCGGCAGCCTCGATGTAAATGCGACCGCCACCGAGACTGCGACGGCAAAAGCCATCGCGCTGGCCGCTGGCATTATTTCCGGTGCCGGTGCTGTTGCCACCACCCGTATCGAATCAACCGTGTCTGCCGCAACCGGCAGAAATACGCAAATCGTCGCTACCGGTGCTGTCGGTGTAACAGCACAGGCCACACCCAAAGCATTGAGCAGAACGACCGCAGGCAGTTTTGGTGCTGCCACGGTTGGTGCATCGATAGCCGTGGTTGCGGTTGCACCGATCATATCCGCCATCATCGACGGCAGTGATATCGAAGCCGGTTCATTGCAGGTTTCATCCAAAGTGCTGACGCCCGGATCGGGCAGAACAGCGGATGCTTATGCCGAAGCTGCATCGGGTGGATTGTTGCTGGGTGCAAATGCCACGGTTTCTGATACTTCTGTCAAAGGCCGTGCCACAACTTTACTGGCTTCTGGTACACAGCTTGACGTGACTGGCAGCACATCTATTACCGCAACGCATAACAGTGACCAGTATGCCGAAACGAAAAGTTTTGCTGCCGGGCTTGCCGCACTCGGTGGCGCATTCTCCAGTGGTGATGCCGACACTGTCAGCACGGTAACGATCGCCGATGGCAGCAGTATCAGATCTGCATCACTGAAACTGGATGCCAATGGCGACGACCGTAATCAGGTGAAAGCGAAATCAGGTACCGGTGGCGCGATCGCCGGTGCTGCCGCGGTGGCTGAAACAGATAATACCAGTGTCACCAGCGTTACCATTGGCAATGGCAATATCGTTACTTCGAACCTGGATGTCGATGCCAGACATACCGCACGCTTTGACCAGCAGACTGACAGTAGCAGCGGCGGCCTCGTCGGTGCCAGTGGTGCGGTTGGTGACCACACTGTCGATGCACAGGTTGCGGTGCTTCTGGCGGGTAATATTGAGGCGGGTGTGATCGATGCCCGTGCGCGCAATAACGTATATAAGAATCTGGTGTCAGGTTACAACGTCGTAGCAGGCGCCGGCGGTCTATTTGGTGGCGCGGCAGCAGACAGCAACACAGCGATCAATCGTATGACAGCCACTGTCAGCGTTGCCCCGGACACGATAATTACTTCAGGCGATAATGCGATCGAAGGCATTATTCTGGAAGCGTTCAACCAGTTAATTGCAGATGACAGCGCCAAGCTGGATTCTGGTGGTGCCATCGCTGTTGCGCTGGCAGATGCATCGATCATTGCCAATAACGTGGCCGCTTCTGTCAATATTGGTGACCGGGCTTTGATTGAAACCGGCGGCGACTTCATTGCTGCAGCGGCTTCCGAACTTAACGTTCAGGTCGATGCCAAAGCCAGCACTTATGGTCTGGCGGGTGCGGCACAGGGTCAGTCAACGGCGATGGTTACCGTAAATAATAGCGTGACTGCCGGCACTGATAGTAACCTTGTTTCTCGTGGCCTGAGCAAACTGATGGCCGGTCGCAGAGCTGATAACCAGGCACAGTCACAAACCGTACTGGCGTATACCGATCTCTGGAATAAAACCGTCATTCCGATAAAAACCAAACCGGAAGCCGATGCCGATCTGAGAAATAATAACCGCGTTAATGTCGCGGCTGGATCAGTTGTTGCCGCGGGTGGTGATATCCATCTGGTCGCTGACCAGGGTGTGTCCAATGTTAAGGGGCAGGGTGTCGGTAAAGACTTATATCGGCAGGCGTTAGAGGCTATCGGGAACTTCTTCGGCAGTCTCGTTGGTGCCAAGCCGGTGTCGCTGGATATTCACGGCGGTTCAACGACAAACATCGCGTCAGAGACTGTGACTGTTGATGGTCTGGTTCATGCCGGTATAGACAACAAGCTCAAGTTCCGTATCGTGCGTAATGAGAGCAATAACGACCTGGAATTTTACGAGGGTGATTATGTTGCTGGCATGACACCGACACTGACCGTCCGTGATACCGGTGCCGGCCTTATCGGTATCGATTCGGCTGGTAACGAATTTGCTATCGCCATCGACGCCGAGGGCAACTATGTCATCGCTCCCAGTGATGATGGACTGTCAACATCCGTTAAACTGGAACTCGATTTCAATCCATTGCAGGTAATGCTGGATCGTCTGAATGCAGTAGACGGCGAACTGGATGATATCTTCCTGAAATCCGGTGGTTATACAGCGGCTCAGGTCACTGATCGTGATGCTTATTATGCGACCGGATGGCAGGACAAGGCGGACGCCGAGTTTGCCGATGGTCTGCTGAATAATGTCTTTGCCTTTGCTCCAGGTGGCGAGATATCCGTGTATGCAGGCGTGCTGCAGATCCGTGGTTCGATTACTACAGCCGATACGGCCGCCGGCAGTGGTTTGGTTATCGATGCACCATTGACGCTCTGGCAGGACCAGAAGGCCGGTCTTCTGGCGGATGCCAACGAGTGGGAAAGTGGTGCGAATGACGGTCTGGGTCTTTCTGTGATAGATAAAGCCAACATCATCGCAGACCTTCGCGACCAGGCAACCGAGATCGAGGACAACCTGATCGTTCATGCCGTAGCGATTAACACAGACCTGGCTGATATAGCGACCTGGCAAGCTGAAGAAGCGGCTGATCCAAATGTAGATAACAGCACACTGATTGCAGATGCGAATACCCGTATCGATACTGAACGTGGCCTGCTTACCAGCTATGACAGTGGCATCCTGGCAGGTCGCGAAACCGATCTGGTGACGACGATAGATGACAAAACGACATCTTCACTCGCGGCCTTTGCGGCAAGAGATCTCATTGAACCAAACCTTAGCAATATCGATGACACGCTGCAGCCGTATGTTAATCGTCTGACCCAGGAGAGAGACTGGATCCAGGGCCGTGTCGACGATTATGGTGGCACCGATGCTGCGGGAAGCCCGGCGATCTCTTATGAGTTAATCGATTTTACGGACAAATTGTCTGCCTCCTCGTCAGATCTATTTGTCGATTCCAAACTGCTTACCGGCACCGGCAGTCTGGTCGCCAGCCGCGATGTAGAGATTTCGATCCTCAACAAAACTCCGGCCTACCTGCGAATCTCCGGCGGCGCTGAGATTCCCTTCGATGGCAGTGGCAGAGTCTATGTTAATGACGCACCGATCCGCACTGATACGCTGGGCGATCTAACCATCGGTGATGGCAGCGCTGTTGGCTCTATGATCAAGTTCCTCAATGATTATGCACCGCCGGCTGTCGGTGGTACCTCGCTGGAACCACCGCAGGGGCCGGACCTGATCATCAGCGAAAACCTCAGTAACTTTAGTGGTCTGATCCATCTCGAAAGTCTGTATGGCGGTGTCACCACGGATGCTGGTGTACGCATCGATGCTGATACCATCGTGATCCGTGCGGGCAGGGATGTGGTGCTGTCCTATGCTGGCGGTATCCGCCATATCGCTGGCGACGTGAAGTGTGAGTTCTCCATCGGAAGTAACTGTACCCCGTCGAGCGGTGTTATACCCGGGGTGGTCGCGGGTAACAATGTTTATATCGCCGGTGAATATCTGAACATCAACGGTAAGATCCAGAGTGGCATACCGGTGCGTACCATCACTATCGATGGCACAGGCAATGGTCAATGGGAGAACGACGGACTGGTCAATAAGAAAATTGATGGTGATGGTAATACCTACTTTGAGGTGAACCCGATCTTCATCGCAGGCGGTTATGTCGATCTATACGGCCATATCATCAGTACGCCGGTGGATCCTGGTAATGCGCCTGCAGGCGAGATTCAGGTGATGGATGGTTACGGTGAGATCGAAGTTATCAACAACACCGATCTGGATGTGCGAGTGAAAGGCATGAGTGCCGGTACTGGTGTGCAGGCGAAAGTCCGTATCACCGATCTTGATTTTGATCTGCAGCGCGCAGGCCACGACAAGGTGACCGAGTATACCTACTACCGTGATAACGCGGCTGACCAGCGTGTCGATGTCAGTACCAGCTATCTGGGCAGCAGTAGCAGTCAGTGGAAGACCGATGCTGAGTCTGGCAGTCTGACCTATGCCCCGTTGCCGGGACAGCAATATTCCTGGGAGAACATCCGCAAAGACGGATGGCGTGAGGATCGTGATGTGGTGCAGGAAACCTGGTTCTTTGTCTTCAAGAGCGATAAAAATGAGATCAGTCGTAGTGACCCCGTTAAGACATCCTTCGAGGATCTGGCACCGATCAAAGATGATCTGGTCGTTACCGGACGTCCGGCTGGCGTGTCTACCGCTGGTGCCTATGCCACTCAGGAAACAACGACCAACACGGCATCCAGTGGCTGGTCAGAAGTAAGCGGCACTCGCACTACAACAGACAACTACCTGGTTTATAAACGCGTGGTGTGGGATGAGCGGCAGACGGGTACAGATTTTGTTTATGTTAAAAACTTTGTCACCGCAGATAAACCCATCGATATCAATTTTGTGGGTAATAGCAGCGGCGCGATCACACTGACTGCTAATGGCGCAGGCAATATCGAGATCGCCGGTTCAATCCTTAATCCGACAGGCACGACCAGCATCGACGCGGGCGCCGGTGACATCGTGCAGAGCAATGATGCCGCCCAGATCTGGAGCAAGGATCTGTCACTGGCCGGTCGCAGCATCGGTGAAGCAATAACGTCAGCAGATAACCGTACGACTTATGTGCCTGTCGAAATCAATCTGGTCGATGGTGGTCGCCTGTTCGATATCAATGCCAGCACCGGTAATATCGTTATCGAAGAACTGGATGGTGACCTGCTGTTCGGTAACATGGTCGCCGCCAACGGCGAAATCTGGTTGAAGGCCAGTGACAGCATCCTCAATGACGAGGCAGCCTATCCCGTCAATGACAATGAACTGACGGCTGAACGCATCACTCTGATCGCGAAAGGCGGCGCTGTCGGCAGCAGTGATAATGCGGTCAGGGTTGATAGTGGCGTGACTGCTGATGGTGGTCTTGCTGTACAGGCAGCGACCGACATCTATATCGACAAAATGGATGGTGACCTCTACCTGATCAGTGCAGCATCGAGTGCAGGTGATGTAAACATCAATGTGGCCAATGGCAGCCTGGTTGATAACAACGCTGTAGAAATCCAGGATAGCCGCACCATCGATCAGCTGCTGGGTATCTGGGACAGCATGGAATTCATCACTGAGACCACCGATGATAACATCACAAGTCCGACCTACGACGTGGCCGAGCGCAACGTACAGGCGACTGAAACCCTCAAAACCCGCGAGTATCAGACCTACTGGCGTTATCGAAATAACCTGGCTGACCCATCTGCGCCGGTTACCGATACCACGATTACTCTGAGTGAAACCGAGGCTTCGTTCTTCGACGATTCCAATGCCGTGGCAGCCGAGCGTTCAGCTGAGTTTGCCCGCCTGAACGAACTCTATGGTGACCTCGGTAATTCCTTTGATAAGAACTACCGTTACGAAGTGGTCGTCGGCAGTGATGAATACCGCTCGTTAACTAAGGATGCGGGCTGGACAGAACTCGAACTGCTGGCCACGTTCGGTCCCGGTTTGTTGAAAGAGATCTCAGACACCAAGATACGTATCGAAGATGCAAACGCCAGCGGCAACAACATCAATATCACGGTTCAAAATGGTGATGTCGGTACCTACAAACCCGATGCTATCCTGATCGATCTGGATGCTGTCCCTGACTTCGACTACACCGATTTATCAAAGGCTCAGAAACTGGCGCTGCTTACCGCAGAGCGTAGTGATGTGCGTCTGGACGGTTACGATGCTGCGAGTGGCAGCTATCGCCAGATGTATATCTCCACCTATGACGATGTCGATGTCGAAGCTACCGGCACATTGACCGTCGATGCGCTGGATTCACAGAGGATCTACATCGGTTCTGAGGGTGATCTCGATATCACTCGCATCGTGGGTGCCGGTGATATTCGCATCCGCACTGCCAATGTTCTGAGTGATTCATCGGCGGCGGCTAATGCCGCGGTTACCGGCAAAGATATCATCCTCGAGTCTGGCAATCAGAGCGTCGGTTCCGTGACGCAGGCCTTTACTATCGACCAGCTCGTCGGTGGTTCTCTGACCGCGCGTGCCGGTGACAGCATCTGGCTGGAAGCCACGCAGAACAATGTGCTGGCGATCGATACCGTGTTTGCAACCAACCTGTTCTCACTGAAAAGCGCCGCTGATGTGGTCGAATATGAACCCGACACCGGTGTCGATGTGCGTGCCGATTCTGTGGCACTGGACATCGCCGGTTCATTCGGCGTAGCGGGTGACCTGATTAATTCTATTGATGTCGGGCTAAACCCTGAAGGTAGGCTCACCGCGAACATCGCTGACGGTGCATGGATTGCCAGCCCGGATCGCGACCTGCGTATCGGCAATTTCGAAGTGGGCGCAACATCCCGTGTGGTCGGTAATGGCGATCTGAACCTGCAGTCTGAAAACGGCGGTATCGTCAGCAGCGGCGGCAAGCTGACACTGCTGGCCGGCGGTTCGATCGTCGATGAGATCATGACGGTGTTCGATGCTGACGGTAAAGTGATCGCCAAAAACGACGGTGCTCGCGCCATCGAAGCGCTTGAGCTGGATCTGATCGCCAGCAATGGCGACATCGGCGCGCTGGACAATTATCTGGATATCGCTGTCACCGGTTCGCAGGGTGTCTGGGCGCAGGCCGACAATGGCGGCATCTATATCGAAAGCCCGGATAACGATCTGCGTCTGCGCCATGTTAGCGCCGGTGCTGATTCCGCGCTTACCTCCGGTGGTGATGTGTTGCTGATTCAATCCGGTGATTATCGCGGCAGCGGTGGCACGCTGGCGTTTGAAGCGGGTGGTTCTATTCTGGATGAATCGGGTGACAGCCTGATCGAAGCCGAGGATCTGTCGCTGCGGGCACATACTGGTACGGTTGGTTCTGCGGCGCGAAGTCTACAGGTGGATACACAAAGCATTTCCAGGTTGAGTGCGGCTCGCGGCATGTATCTCACCGAGACGCGTGGTGATATGAATGTCGGTTACCTGTATAACGGTGCCGGTGATGCGGTTCTGCACGTGGCGTCGCCAGGCGCCTGGTTGAATATCAGCGATGGTGTGGTTGATGGCAGGATGCTGTGGACGGCGGATAATGTGCAGGTGGATAAACTGGTTCACGGTGGCAATGCGGAAGAACTTTATTTTGAGGTCACCAGTTCGACCGGCGCCATGGCTGATGTGGTAAACATCGCGTACCGCTCTGACAACAAGGTGCGTTTTGGTAACCTTGAAGCGACGCAGGCACGGGTGATCGGCGATGTTAATGACCTGCGATTTGACCGTGTGCTGATCGGTGAGCAGGCGGTATTGAGCAATGACAGGACATCCGTGTTTGTCGATAATATCAATAGCGGTCTGCACAAGCAGTACACCATCCAGCTGACCTCGAGAGATAAACCGTTCTACCTGACCTTTGTGCCCGATAGCAACAAGATCGAAACCGATGCCATCGCACTGTATTACGACGAGGACTGGATCATCAACGAGTTTGGCACCGAAAACAGCCTGTCCCGTCTGGTAGAGAAAGACCTGGCTTACCTGAAGGGGCCGATTCCTGATGTGCGAGTTCAGGCTGAGCATTCCGATGACAACGAACCTGTCGAAATGAACGATGACGCGCTTAATATGCAATTCATCGATGACTCAGAGATCTTCCTTCCTCTGTACTGGAGTGACATTTGATATCGCTAGTTAGACGCGCCCCGGCAGGGTTAGCTGTTTCTTTGTTTGTCTTGTTGGTCAGTCCGGTGTCTGCTGTAGATCTGGGTGTATCACCGGGCAGTCTGAATAAAAACCAGCAGGATACACGGCAATACTACGAGCTGCTCAAAGAAGAACGTGAAGATGCAACGAAGCCGGCGGACGAATCTGTCATCGAGCAGGAAGCCGTACCGGTCATCCCGGAGCCTGCCGGGAATGCGCGTAGCATTTTAATCAAACGATTTGATGTTTCGCCGTCAGAGATTTTAAGCCCGGAGGAAATTGCATCGGTCACCGATAAGTATGTGAACCGTAAACTCAACATCAGTGAGTTGATGGGCGTGGTAAACGAGATCAATAAATTATATGCGAGTAGCGCCCAGGTCATCGCAAGAGCCGTGTTACCCAGGCAGAAAGTGTCGGCTGGTGTTGTTAAGATTAAATTGATCGAAGCCAAACTTGGAAAGATTCAGGTTGAGGGTACCGAATACACCCGTGACTCGTATATAAAAGAGCGTGTGTCACTGGCGCCGGGTGAGCTGATTCGTCTGGATGAACTGACAGACAGCCTGGTTACCTACAACCGCTGGAACGGCATGGCGCTGAAAGCCAGCCTCGTGCCCGGCGAAGAATATGGCACCACGGATATCGTGTTGCTCGCCGATGAGGGCAAGCAATTCACTTTGAACGTGTTTGCAGACAATGCAGGGCGCGACAGCGTCGGCACAAACCGTCTGGGTGTGACCGCGCAGGTCGCGAGCCTGTTTGGTTACCGTGACCGCCTGTACATGGGCGGCACTGTTTCAAGAGGTTCGATCAATGCCTTTGGTTCATACGATATCCCGGTGCATAAATCCGGCACGCGGCTGGGGCTGAACTATGATCTCGGCAAGATCAAAATTATCCAGGGGCCGCTGGAACCGCTTAACGTCACCGGTGATTCTTCCAATCTTGGTTTTTCGGTCACGCAGCCGATCATCGCACGCAGTGATTATGACTGGGATGCCAACCTGGCGTATATACGTAAGTCTTCGAACAGTTACTTCGATGGTGTGAAACTGGTCAATACTGCGGCGGATGATATTGTGCTGGGTACCAACCTGCGTTTATTCGAGCAACGAGGTACCTGGTTAACTTCGCATGCCGTTACTTTTGGTGATTCAGATTCGGTGAAGGGGCGAAATTACTTCATTTATACCGGCTCGTTGATCCGTCTGCAGTATTTTCAGAATGGCAGCAGCATGGTTCTCCGGAGCCGCTGGCAGCTGGCTGATACCAATGATCTGCCATCGTTCAACCAGATTATTATCGGTGGCACGGCATCGGTGCGTGGTTATACCGAAGGTCTGCTAATCGGTGACAGGGGTTATGCATTGAGTCTTGAGTACGCGTATCCGATCAGTTTCGCCGGTAACTGGGCGCAGCGTTCAAACGTGTTTGCGTTTATTGATAATGGCGCAGCCTTTCCGTTTCGAGGGGATGATGAGCCAGACACCAGGCCTGTAGATTTCATAACCAGTGTCGGTCTGGGTCTGGATTTCGATGTCTTTGAAAGCGTGTCGTTCAAGGTGAGTGTCGGTGTGCCGACGCGGAACAAGGCTTTCTACGATCAGGATGATTACAGGATTAACGCCATCGTAAACTGGAGTGCCTGGTAGTCGTGCGTTGCCTTCGCTGAATTTTATAGCAGGCACCTGGGCGGATCCGCCCCTGGAGCAGCGGATGCTGTATTTCGTCGATAAAGAAAAGACCGGAGGTGTCGTAACTCATTGAAAACATTATTGCCGAATAATTTTTCAGGTACACGAAAGACCATCCGTCACTTAGTTTTGATGCTTTGTCGAAAATTTGACAGTTTTTTCTGGAATTGGTGTATTATTACGATCTAACGGCGGGCAACAAGCCCATTGTTCATAAATGTCAGTCGCGGTTCTCGCGTCTGAAAAAGAATCTCAAATAAAATTTTCAGCATCATTTTAATGATGTTCCTGAAACTATTTATATGCAGGATGTATGTAGATGAGTATAACTATGAAAACTTTTGAACACGCGATAAAACCAACTTTTAAGCTACTCTGTCTTGCCGCCGCATTTGGTCTCGCTGCCTGTGATCCGGGGCAACCTCAAGGTAGTGGTGGTTTCAGTGCCTCAGGCTTTGCCGCGCCATTAAGTCAGGCAGAATTTAATTCACTTTCTCCAGAAGGGCAGTATCAGGTTGCAAGCAAGCTGTATGGCACCCTGTTTCGAGGTGTCTCAGCCGAAGATTTTTATGACCTTGGTGCAGGCACAGGTAACCTCACGCCCAGGAGCAGCACTTTTCTGGATGATACCAAAAGAGCATTAAAAACATCTTTGAGCGTTGAACAGGTTTCAGCTGTTGACGCTCGAATAGAGGGGTTCGATGCAGAAGGCAACCCGAATGAGGCGGATGCAAAATATTCTTTTGATTCAGATTCCAATGCAGATCAAAACGAAAAAGCCATGCAGTTACCGCTGGCACGCATAAAAGAATACCCGATAAGCCGTGATCTTTATGTGCAATGGATGGCTTATTTTCTGAGTAATACCATCATGTATTCACCTGCAGTAGAAATGGAGAGCAGCGATACGGTTGACGCTCAAAATATGTATCGTTTCCTGACAACAAATGTTCGAAATAAAAGTACAGTGCGGCAGATGGTTCGCTCTAATCTGCCATCTTTAGCCAGATGGCGTGTATCACGTTCGTCAGAGAATCATGCATTAGAAGCCTATGAGCTATATCTTGGGCTGTTCCAGACTGAAGAAGACTCCGTCAAAGGTGGCATCGCCTGCAAAGACTTTTATCTGACGGATGCGGATTCAGGTTATGTCATCAGTACGACAAGCTTTCCCAATACAGAGCCTCAGCTCGTCCTGGGTTCATACTTTATTACTACGTGCGAAGATCTGTATGACGTAATCTCCGGTCATCCGTTGATTATACCGCGGGCAGTCGAAGTGCTTGTGAATTATATTTTTTCAGGTCGTTCTCGTGAAGACAGGGTGAATATTATTAATTCCATTGTTAGTAGCGGTGCAGAAACCTACGAAGACATATTTACCGCGATGATCTTTTCAAGAGAATACCTGCTGAATACCGAAAGATCGAGATCGTTTGAAGAGAGTTTTCTGCCGATGCTCGACGCGCTCAAGTGGGATCCGGCGGCTGATCCGAGTGACTCGGCAGGCAAGGCAATATTTGAGAATATAGCTTCTGGATCGACCAATCCGCCTAACCGGGGTAATGTACTTTATCTCGGTAATAAAGGCTGGAATTCCATGTCTTTGAAGATTGGCCGTTTACCTGATGTACCGCTCGATGCGCTTAGTTTTGCCAATTATCACAAAGCTGTTCGCGAAGAACTGCTGACAGATACCAGAGCATTTGATGGCGCTCAGCTGGGTGTCCCTGGTCTGATCTATAAAGGTGATGGTGATGATGCTGATGTGAATCTGCGTAATGTTATCGCACAGTTAAGCCTGAACGATTATATCGACTTCCTGTTCCTGAATACGCTACAGAGAAAAGCGACTGCAGACGAACGCGCAGGCTTGATCACTATCTTTGATAATAAATCGCTACTGGGTGTGGATACAAATGGTGTTCAGATCATCAGGCCAAGCACATCCAATAATCGTCATAACGATATCGCAGCGATCACCTTTGACTATATCTCCAGGTTGCCTGAGTTTTATTACTTTAAGGCTGTAAATTAAAGGAACTAACTATGAATAAAAGAAGCTTTCTCAAGAGTGTTGCCGCATTAGGCGGGTCTACGCTTCTACCATCTTCAATCAATCCGTTGGCAATGTATAAGACAGCAAGTGCTGCTGTTGATTATTCTGCGGCCTCCGTGGTTGCGCCATCGGTGATGCCCCAGGTAATAAATATCTTCCTGTACGGTGGCCCGTCAGAGCTATCTGGTAACCTGACAAATATCGTCGATATCAATAATAACTCGCAGAATCCTTACGATGTACCCTTTGGTAGCAGGATTTTAACGAATGATACGACAGGAGATGCAGCGAACGGTTTTATCACCAAAAACGGTTTCTGGCGGGGAACGCCAAATGGTGGCAATCCGCACCTTGATAATAATGGTGCAGGCGGTCGCGCGATGCAGTTTATGGTCGATAACAAACACATGTCTGTGTACCGCACCTTGTTTAAAGAACTCGATGGTACCCGGTCTCACCGTGAGAGTCTGTTACAGAGCTTTAAAGGATCACTGGATATCGAAGGCAGTCCAGGTGTTGGCACGAGGATCGCTGCTGCATTGTTTCAGCATCGTACAAGTTTTGAAAATTTCACAAGCCTGGCCGATGGAACGGGTATCAGCGATATCGTCAATGACCCGACGATGTTATTGCCTTTTGTTTCATTCGAAGGAGATACACGGGCATTTCAGCAGGATCCGGATTTTCAGATTCCGTTATTGTTCCGTGGTTTGACAATGGATCAGAATTTTAATAATCCTTATACACGAGGCAATAATTCCAACGATGCAGTTCTCGAAGCGCTTGCAAACAATACCCGCACTACAGCATATGATGCACGTTATGCGGGTGCAGCAAACAGTTTTGACCTTAGAGAATTTCTTGAAGGCAATATTGCAAATATTACCAGTGCAAATAGTTCACCATTGCCGGTAATCGATGTATCTGATCCTGATGCCGTAACCGATGCGGCTTCTCTAGGTCTGTTGCCGGGTAACGCGATTGTTTACCCTAATAATCGATATACTTCAAGAATCCGTGCCGCAGTTACCCTGGCACTTGTCAATCCAAGCTCTATGTACATTACAGTCGGTGGTGGCCTGGGCGGATGGGATGATCACAATAACGGTATCGATGATTACCGTAACCGGATGAATGATTTATTCGAAGTGATGAAAGCAGCGATGTTACACATAAAATATTCAGCCGCAGCAAAAAATGCCGGTGCGTTTAAAACACTGAACGGTACCACAAGATCTACCGATAACATCGTAATTAACATGTGTGGTGATTTCGGTCGACGTGTCAATCTCAATGGTAACCAGGGCTGGGACCATGGAAATAATCAGAATCTGTTTACTTTTGGTGGTGCAGGTGTCAGGCAGGGTGGTGCCGCAGCACTGGGCAAGGTTGTCGGTCAGACGGTCCGTGTCGGCAGTGCAGGAACGAATAGTCAGGTAACCGAACCGGCGCCGGGTAGTTATAAGGCTGAACCGATGTCTGTTGCTGCGACCGTCTATTCCTATTTTGGTGTGCAAAATCCTCAGGTTTTAACTGCAGATGCAAAATTGAATCCTGCAGGTGTGCCGGCTATTGATGAGGCACAACCCGGTGAGGCTAATTTATTTTAAGTAATAAAATAATTATTCACAATAAAAAACTCCGCTATAGGCGGAGTTTTTTATTGTGTGTATGCAGGTTATTATAAACAAAGAGATATACTGCTGCTCAGTCAGTCCCTAGAAGCGTTTACTGTAAGCAATCTGGAAGATTATAGCTTTGTTCGTATCAAATTCAGAATGTTTAAATGACTGATACATATATTCCAGTCTGGCACGTAAGTGACCATCTTTTCCTACTTCCTTGCCATAACGGATGCCCGATGTGATGCTGTCCATATCGTCAAGTCGATAGTCAGCGCTAATAAATTCAGGGAATAAAGTCGTCGGATCCAGCCCCGCCGTGTTGTTTACAAAAAATTCATTCTGATAAAAAGAGGCTTTGCTCTGTGTATATAAGCGCACTGAGGGTTCAAGGTAGCTGGTATTCGCTAGATTAAAGCGGTAATTGAAATCAAGTGTGTGTGAGTCTACTTGCCAGTCATCAGTATAATAACGGTATGAAGCATGTAGCACATCATCGCCTGGATACAGTTGATGATTTAACTGTAACGTAAGGCTTATACGTTGTCTTGTACCTGGTCTGTGTTCGTAGTAACTTGAATTACTGATCGGCAGGTCAGTGGCGATATCAACAACACTGAATACTTTATACGGATCAGTCATGTATCCCTGTGAAAGGCTGTAAGACAGGTTAGCCTGGGCAACGGTACGGCGATTAATAACGTGTGCTACACCTAAGATGAGATCAGTGGTATTTTTTTCGCCTTCACCTGCGAACTTATTATCTGCGATCTGTGTTAGTGGCACCGGTGTGCTACCAGCGCCAACACGAAATATCTGGTCATATGTACCAGCTAAGCCAAGCGAGAAGCGATAGTCTTTTGTCTTCGTTTCTTTGTTGACGGTAGCAGCAGCACTGTAAGAGCGATAATCATTTTCGATAGAGACAGCCGCGTTATAGTCGACGCTCCAGTTATTCTCATGCTGATGTGTCCAGGTTAAACTGTTGCCTAATCGTGTATCGTCAAACTTGGATAATGCGCTTACGTTAGGATCAGTCACGGCTGATCCGCCGCCGCCTGAAGCACCTGTTGTAGTATTTGAGCCTCCACTGGTTTTTACAGCTCCTGACGGCGTGGATCCTGACATCGTATCCAGCACAGTGAGTATATTCACGCGATCCCTGTCGGTAACATCACCCCCGACGCCAGCTACGAACTTGGCGACGTTTACGCGATCGTCTGCTTCACTGTAATAAAGTGCTGAACTCTCTATTTCCCACGCATTTTCCAGAGCGAGAGCACTGCCACTGTGTTGAGACAGTAATGAGCATGTCGCGAGGGTTAATTTGTTTTTAATGGACTTCATTGTAATTCCCTGTTGTTAGTTACAGCCGCAACCGCCGCCGCCAACGCCACTACCACCTGTAGACGCCTCTTTACTGAAGAAGATATGGTCGTCGCTATAAGAGAACATCTTGTCCTGAGGGAACTGCATCGATTTTTTCGCAAGAATATCTTTCTCCCAGGGTTTTACATCTTCTTTTGTGCTTATGTTCTTTACCGTCGAGCAGGCCGATATCAACAGGCAAACTGTAATCGTTAGAATTTTATTCATAATGATGTGATTTATTTAGAATTGATTAATTGGTGTATTTTTTCTTCAATTTCTTTCGCGTCGCCTTCTCTGTAGCCTTTATGGGCAAATACCAACTGGCCTTTTTTGTCTATCAGATATGATGTTGGCATAGCTTTTAGATTATATTTGGTCGCTACAGAGCCATCAGGGTCATATGCGATATCGAAATCTGCGGGTAATTTTTCAAGAAACTTTGTTGCATCTGCTTTTGATGTATCCAGATTAACTGCAACAATGGTGAAATTCTTGCCGTCGTACCTGGAGTGCATATCGTTCATCCAGACAAACGATTTGCGGCATGGGTCGCACCAGGATGCCCAGAAATCGAGATATACGACTTTTCCTTTAAGTTTTGCAAGATTTATAGTCTGGTTGTCACCAGGTAGTACAAACGCGGGCGCTTTTTGCGCATGAGCATAAGAGCCGAACGTGAGTGCTAAACAAACTAAAGAGTTTGTTATAAATTTATGATTTATCATGATTTAATGCGAACCGTCGTTGAAAGAACTATCAGTTGTTAGCAAGGAGTATAGACAGAGAATGCCTAAATATAAGAGTTTCGGCGCATTTGGTGTCAATATTTCAACAGTTTTTTTACTGATATTCAACACTTCTTTATTGATGTGCCTATATGTTTTTTTTATGTGCGGGAGTTACATAGCCGGCAGGCAATCCTATAAAATACACGTGATTTGATAGCGGGTATTGCCCGGTTAAAGGTACAAAGCCAGTGTTGTCATCCTGAGCGAAGCCGAAGGATCATGCACTTTTTTACTGGCATCAGTAATTCAAGATCCTTCGACTTCGCTCAGGATGACAGTGTGGTTCCAGGGGTATTACGTAGATACCTGGTTATGATTAATAACTTTTTTGCAAACAGGCCTTTTCCATAAAAACGGTGTTTTCTTTTCTATACTAAGCCAATCAATTTATTATATTTAAACAAAGGATTCAAAAAATGATAACGCCGGTCGTTTTATCTGGTGGCTCTGGTACGCGTTTGTGGCCACTCTCCAGAAAAGCACATCCAAAACAACTATTGCCTCTGTTGCATCAGACATCATTATTGCAAGATACAATTAATCGGCTTGATGGCCTTGAGGACATTGATCAGGCGGTAATTATCTGTAATGAAGACTACCGCTTCATGGTTGCTGAACAGGTGCGTTCAACCTGCCTGGGTGCAAGTGCAATAATCCTTGAGCCGACAGGGCGGAATACCGCGCCCGCGATTGCTCTGGCAGCGTTTACCGCGATGCAGAATAATGCTGATGCTATCTTGCTTGTATTGCCCGCGGATCATGATATTACAAATATCGCCGAGTTTCACAAAGCTATTAAAGTCGGGGAGGCGCAGGCACAGCAGGGGCGTTTCGTCACGTTTGGCATCGTTCCTGATAGCCCTGAAACAGGTTATGGTTATATCAAAGCGGGTAGCAGAGTGGCCGTAAATGAAGTCGCCGATATTGAAAAATTCGTTGAAAAGCCTGATCTGGATACGGCTACAGAATATCTTGATGAGGGCGGCTATTACTGGAACAGCGGCATGTTTATGTTTAAAGCATCCGAGTATCTGAATGCCCTGCAGGAATTCGCACCTGATATTTATGAAGCGAGCAAAAATGCAATTGATGCGGCGCAAAAAGATATGGATTTTGTCCGCGTAGGCATCGAAGAATTTAAAAATTGTCCGAGTGATTCCATCGACTATGCAGTAATGGAAAAAGTAAGTAATGCGGTGGTTATTCCAGTGGATATAGGCTGGAGTGATGTCGGTTCCTGGTCGGCTCTGCACGAAATCGGCAAACAGGATGAAGACAATAACATCTTCATCGGAGACACCAAGTGTCTATCAACGAAAAACAGTTATGTGCGCGCAGAAAGCAAGCTGGTTACAACACTGGGCCTTGATAATATTATTATCGTTGACACCGACGATGCCTTGCTGGTGGCCAATAAAAACCATGTCCAGGACATAAAAGATATTGTTGGTGCTCTGACTGATGAAAACAGAGATGAAGTTGTTTTGCATAAACGCGTCTGCCGTCCCTGGGGTTGTTATCAGGGCATCGATCAGGCTGAGCGTTTCCAGGTAAAAAGAATTACCGTCAACCCTGGTGCAGTTCTTTCCCTGCAGTTGCATCACCATCGTGCTGAACACTGGGTTATCGTTAGTGGCACAGCAAAAGTAACAAAGGGGGAAGAAGAGTTCATCCTCTCTGAAAATGAATCAATCTATATTCCTCTGGGTACAAAACATCGACTGGAAAACATCGGACAGATACCGCTTGAGTTGATTGAAGTGCAAACGGGTAGTTATCTGGGAGAGGATGATATCGTCCGTTTTGATGATGTTTACGGCAGAGAAGGAACAAACAAATAATGAAAGGCTTAGCCATGAAGGCATTAGTAACCGGCGGCGCCGGTTTTATCGGCTCACACATCGTTGATCGATTACTGGCCGATGGCCATGAGGTAATCGTACTGGATGATTTTTCCACAGGGCATCGGAGCAATTTGCCTGACAACAACGCCGCACTGACTATCGTCGAAGGTGACATCAGTAACCCGGACACTGTCAAAGAATGCATGACTGACATCGACTGGGTGTTTCATAAAGCCGCAGTCGCTTCGGTGCCAAAGACAGTCAACGATCCGGTCGGCAGTAGTGCGGTTAATTATCAGGGCACGTTAAATCTATTAGAAGCAGCAAGAAATAATGATGTAAAACGTTTTGTCTTCGCATCCAGCGCAGCACTGTATGGCGACGAGCCGACGCTGCCAAAAGTGGAAACCATGTGTCCGGTTACTTTGTCACCATATGCGGTTGACAAGCTGGCCTCTGAATTTGCCTGTGGTATGTATACGAAGCTGTATGGACTGGAAACCGTCTGTTTAAGATATTTCAACGTTTATGGGCCAAAGCAGGATCCATCTTCGCCTTACTCAGGTGTTATTTCTATCTTTACAGATAAGCTTAAAAATAACGAAACCCCGAGCATCTTCGGTAATGGTGAGCAGACGAGAGATTTTGTTTTTGTCAGTGATGTGGTCGAAGCCAACATGAAAGCCATCAGTGCAGAACATGGTATAGGTGAATATTACAATATCGCTACAGGCAAAAAGATAACGCTGAATGAATTATTAAAAAACCTGTGTGATATCTACGAGATAGAATTTAACGTTAATTACGGCGAGGTAAGGCAGGGTGATATCAAAGAATCCTACGCCGTTATCGATAAGGCGATATCAAAATTAAAATGGGAACCGGCTGTTGAATTAAACCAGGGGCTAAAGCTACTCTGTGCGAGTTTATAAAAATCTCTTTCAGAGTCCTGTCATCCTGAGCGCAGTCGAAGGATCTTAAAGGCCAGAACACAAGATCCTTCGACTGCGCTCAGGATGACAGAGGTATAAGTTGTTCAGGGTACAGGGGTATAGGTTGTCCAGGATGACAGAGATGCAGGCTGCTCAGGGCGGAAAAGGTTAGGTTCCCTGGTTTATTTGAACGATAAAACTTAAATATGAAACAGCAGCTAATCAATAAACTAACGAAAAAAACAGCCGTCATCGGTGTTGTAGGGTTGGGTTATGTCGGTCTTCCTCTGGCGTTACGTTATGCTGAAGCAGGCTATAAGGTGTTGGGTTTTGATATCGATCCGGAAAAGACAGAAAAGATATCTGCCGGTAAGACGTATATCAAGCACATCCCTGACCAGGCTATTCGATTAGCGGTTGATAACGCTTTTAAAGCGACGGTTGATTTTGCAGCTGCAACTGATGTCGACGCATTAATACTATGTGTGCCAACACCGCTAGGACCGCATCGTGAGCCTGACCTTGGTTATGTATTAGACACGGTGGACAGTTTGCTGCCTTATCTGAGAAAAGGACAGGTCGTGTCGTTGGAGAGTACGACCTACCCGGGAACGACCGATGAAGAATTAAAGCCGCGTATCGAAAGTGCGGGCATGACTATTGGTGAAGATATATTTCTGGTGTATTCGCCAGAACGTGAAGATCCCGGCAACCCGGATTTTAAAACACAGACGATTCCCAAGGTCTGCGGTGCTGATACAGAAGCATGCAGAGAAGTTGGTGTTGCACTATATGGCCATGTGATTGATGAAGTTGTTTCAGTCAGTTCGACACGTGCTGCCGAGATGACGAAGTTGCTGGAAAATATACATCGAGCCGTTAACATCGGACTGGTTAACGAGATGAAAATTGTTGCAGATAAGATGGGTGTCGACATCTATGAAGTCATCGATGCGGCGGCCACTAAGCCATTTGGTTTTGTACCGTACTATCCTGGTCCTGGCCTGGGTGGGCACTGCATACCGATTGATCCGTTTTATCTGACCTGGAAGGCACGTGAATATGGTATCAATACCCGGTTTATTGAACTGGCGGGTGAAGTCAACAGCTCCATGCCGGAGTATGTGGTGAACAAGATTGTTTCAGCTCTAAACAGCCAGAAAAAATCAATTAACGGAAGTTGTATATTAATGCTGGGTATTGCATACAAAAAGAATATCGATGATATGCGTGAATCGCCGTCGGTTGAAATAATGCAACTTACGAAAGATTGCGGCGCAGATATACGGTATTCAGACCCATATGTGCCGGAGTTTCCAAAAATGCGCCGTTACAGTTTTAATATGAATAGTATTAATGTAACCAGCGATAAGATACAAGATTTTGATCTTGTCGTCGTAGGTACGGATCACGATGATTTTGACTATGAAATGATTCGTAAAAACGCAAAATTAATCGTTGATACTCGCGGTATATACCGTGGCAAATATAAAAATGTTGTGAACGCATAAAGGTTAAATATTTGGCGTAGGAATTTTATATTTCTATCATCCTTCGGCTTCACTCAGGATGACAGGTAAACAGACAGCTTGAAAAAAATACCGAGGTTTTTACTACACCAGGGTGGTGTACTTAACAAGAATATAGGAGATTTAATATGAGTAAAAAAATTGCCATAGCAGGAACAGGATACGTTGGTCTATCCAATGCTTTATTGCTGGCTCAACACAATGAAGTGATTGCATTGGATATTATTCCTGAGAAGGTTGATATGCTAAATGCTGGTAAATCACCCATTGAGGATGATGAGGTGACAAACTTCCTTGATAATAAAGCCCTGAATTTCAAGGCAACTCTCGATAAGGAAGAGGCTTTTTCTGGTGCGGATTTTGTAATTATAGCTACCCCGACAGATTATGATGTTAAGACGAATTACTTTAATACCGGTTCAATTGAGGCGGTGATAAAAGATGTTATGGCGATTAACCCATCTGCTGTTATGATTATAAAGTCCACTGTGCCAGTAGGTTATACCGCTAAAGTTAAGCAGCAGTTAAATTGCGATAATATAATTTTTTCACCGGAATTTTTACGTGAAGGAAAAGCGCTGCATGACAACCTTTATCCGTCACGAATTATTGTTGGTGAACGTTCAAAACGTGCGGAGGTTTTTGCAGGTTTATTAAACCAGGCGGCTATTAAAGAAGATATCAGTATTTTGTTTACTGACTCAACTGAAGCCGAAGCTGTAAAGCTTTTCTCAAATACATACCTTGCTATGCGCGTGGCCTATTTTAATGAACTGGACACGTATGCGCAGGTTCACGACCTGGATACCAGGCAAATAATTGAAGGCGTAAGTTTGGACCCAAGAATTGGCGACCACTATAATAATCCGTCGTTTGGATATGGCGGTTACTGTTTGCCTAAAGACACCAAACAGTTACACGCAAACTATAATGATGTGCCAAATAACTTGATTCAGGCAATCGTGGAATCTAATGCGACGCGTAAAGATTTTATCGCAGACTTGATTATTAAAAAAAATCCGAAGGTTGTAGGTATCTATCGCCTTATAATGAAAGCAGGTTCAGATAATTTCAGAGCTTCCTCTATTCAGGGGATTATGAAACGTATAAAGGCTAAGGGTATTGAAATAGTGATTTATGAACCAGCATTTACAGAAGATGAGTTTTTTAGATCTCGTGTAGTCGATGACCTTGAAGAATTTAAGAAAATTTCAGATGTTATTGTTGCAAATCGTTTGAGCGATGAAGTTTTGAGTGTGAAAGATAAGATTGTAACCAGAGACCTGTTTGGTCGGGATTCATAACACATTTCAGGAATATGGCATTGTGAAATGGCGCTTAATTTGAGTACCCTTAGCTGCTTTGAGCTTGCTTATAATATTGATAGTCTCGCCAAGACGCAGAGCACGCAAAGGAATATAAATATCACTCAGTATTTTCTTTGCGTGCTCTGCGTCTTGGCGAGAAAATATGAATTAATCAGAGCTTCCTTAAATGAAAAAATTAGACGAGTAATTTAATAAATTATTATGGAAATAATTAAATGAAAATATTAGTAACAGGCGTAGCCGGTTTTATCGGCATGAGTGTAGCCAAAGCGCTACTGGAAAGAGGTGACGAAGTCGTCGGCATCGACAACCTAAATGATTATTACGACGTGCAGTTAAAACATGATCGTTTGAAGTTGATTAATGACTTTGACGCGTTCACCTTCATCGAGATGGATATCTCAGACCGTGACGCAATGAAAACGTTATTCGAAGAGCAGCAATTTCAGCGCGTATTTAATTCAGCGGCGCAGGCCGGTGTGCGTTATTCGCTGGAAAACCCGCATGCTTACGTGGACAGTAACCTGGTCGGTTTCGTCAACGTGCTGGAGGGTTGTCGTCAGACAAAGGTCGAACACCTGGCCTACGCGAGCAGCTCAAGTGTCTATGGCGCTAATACCAATATGCCGTTCAGCGTGCATGACAATGTCGACCATCAGGTCAGCCTGTATGCCGCGACAAAAAAATCCAACGAATTGATGGCGCATACATACAGTCATCTGTATAACATACCCACGACCGGTCTGCGTTTCTTCACAGTGTACGGCCCCTGGGGAAGACCTGACATGTCGCCCTCATTATTTACCGGCGCTATTTTGCGTGACGAGCCAATCAACGTATTCAACGAAGGAAAAATGAAACGTGATTTCACCTATATTGATGATATCGTCGAAGGTGTGGTACGCGTGATCGATAAAGTCGCAGAGCCAAATCCTGATTATGACAATAATAACTCAGACCCTGCAACCTCTTTTGCGCCTTACCGAGTTTATAACATCGGTAATAATGACGTCGTGCAACTGATGGATTTCATCGAAACCATCGAAGATGCGGTCGGTAAAAAAGCTGAAAAAAACATGATGGGCATGCAGGATGGTGACGTGGTTGCGACCTATGCAAACATCGATGCCTTAATCGAAGCAGTTGGTTTTAAACCAGCGACACCGCTAAAGGAAGGCATTCAGAAATTTGTGGACTGGTATAAAGAATACCACGGCTACAGTTAACGCGCTGTAGATGCAAATCCTTATTAGGGCGACTATAAACAATTGTCATCCTGAGCGAAGCCGAAGGATCTTAACAACCTGAATGGCCTGGTGGCAGCAAGATCCTTCGACTTCGCTCAGGATGACAAAAAAGCATCATTGTTTTCTTTGCGAGCTCTGCGGCTCTGCGAGAAATATTGCTTATAGTTTGTGCTTTTAACAATAAAAAGGTTTTTTCTGTGGTTAAATATTTCGTTTCTGGTGCTTACTTACATAAATAGCAGACTATACTAATTTAATAAATTATAAATATAAACAAGGTAATATAAAATGGCAAAAGTAGCATTAATCACAGGGGTCACCGGTCAGGACGGTGCTTATCTTGCAGAATTCCTCTTAAATAAAGGATATGAAGTTCACGGCATCAAACGCAGGGCTTCATCGTTCAATACAGATCGAATAGACCATCTTTATCAAGATCCTCATGAAAAAGAGCAAAAGTTTGTTCTTCACTATGGTGATCTAACCGATTCGATGAACCTGGTGCGCCTCATCCAGCAAATACAGCCAGATGAAATCTATAACCTGGGCGCCCAAAGCCACGTCGCCGTATCATTCGAAAGCCCTGAATATACTGCAGATGCCGTCGGTATGGGTGCATTGCGCGTTTTAGAATCTATTCGTGTCGCCGGTCTTGAAAAGAAAACCCGTTATTACCAGGCTTCGACTTCTGAGTTGTATGGTGAAGTACAGGAAATTCCGCAGACAGAGAAAACACCGTTTTACCCTCGTTCACCGTATGCAGTTGCGAAATTATACGCCTACTGGATAACCGTTAACTACAGAGAAGCTTACGGCATGTATGCCTGTAACGGTATTCTGTTTAATCATGAATCACCGATCCGTGGTGAAACATTCGTAACACGTAAAATCACCCGTGCATTTGCCAGAATTAAACTGAATCTACAGGAAAAATTGTTCCTCGGTAACCTGAGCGCAAAACGTGACTGGGGCCATGCAAAAGACTATGTCGAAATGCAATGGTTGATGCTGCAACAGGATGATCCAGAAGATTTTGTCATCGCCACCGGTGTTCAATATTCTGTAAGGGACTTCGTCAACAAAGCGGCAAAAGCCGTCGGCATCGAAATGGAATGGAAGGGTGAGGGCGCAGATGAAAAGGGCTATGACAAAGCCACTGGCAATTGTCTGGTAGAAGTTGATCCAAGGTACTTTAGGCCTACAGAAGTAGAAACCCTGTTAGGTGATCCAACAAAAGCCAAAGAAAAACTCGGCTGGGTGCCAAAAATCACTCTGGAAGAAATGGTAGCTGAGATGGTTGAGCATGACCTGATGATCGCAAAACGCGATGCCTTGTGTGAGAAAGAAGGTTTCAGAACCAATAGATACTTCGAGTAGGCGGAGCAATCATCTTTTGTCCTCCTCTGTTTTCTGTCATCCTGAGCGCAGTCGAAGGATCTTAATGCTACTGTCAACACAGAAGCGCAAGATCCTTCGACTGCGCTCAGGATGACAGTTTGTTCGTCACGGAGGTACTGAAATGATCGTGAAGTTCTTTATACTGTGGCAGTTAGATGCCCCTGTAACTTGTGATAAATAAGAAACATCTATGAATAAATCAGACAAAATATACATAGCCGGTCATCGAGGCCTCGTTGGCAGCGCCATCATACGAAACCTTGAAAAAAACGGTTACACCAACCTGATATTGCGTACTAGCAAAGAACTTGATCTAACCAATCAGGCCGATGTAAACCAGTTTTTTAAAACAGAAAAGCCGGATTATGTCTTTCTCGCAGCGGCAAAGGTTGGCGGTATCCACGCAAATGATACTTATCCCGCTGATTTCATCAGAGTGAATCTACAAATCCAGACAAATGTCATCGATGCAGCATATAGAAACAATACAAAAAAACTGCTGTTTCTCGGTTCATCATGTATCTACCCAAAGCTGGCACCACAACCCATGAAAGAAGAGCATCTGCTAACAGGTGAACTAGAGCCAACAAATGAATGGTATGCCATAGCAAAAATTGCAGGCATTAAAATGTGCCAGGCCTATAAAAAACAATATGGTTTTAACGCAATATCATTGATGCCTACCAATCTTTATGGGCCAGGGGATAATTTCAATCTGGAAAACTCGCATGTAATGCCTGCATTAATAAGAAAGTTCCACGATGCTAAAGAGCAGAATAAAGAAAGCGTTGAAGTGTGGGGCACTGGTACACCCAAAAGAGAGTTCCTGCATGTTGATGACATGGCTGATGCGACCGTCTTTTTGATGAATAACTATGATGGAGAACAGTTTGTAAATGTTGGTGTGGGTAACGATGTTTCTATTAAAGAGTTAGCAGAGATCGTTAAAGAAACAGTGGGCTTTGAAGGCGAATTAAAATTTGATTCAAGCAAACCAGACGGAACACCTCGTAAATTACTGGATGTGACAAAATTAAATAAAGCTGGCTGGCAAGCAAAAATAGACCTTGATAAAGGCGTTAAAACAACCTATCAATGGTTTTTAGGTAATAAAGAAAACTATCGGCAGTAACAGCTCAGTTCTATACCATTCACTATAATACTGACTAATGAAAAAGACAGGAACAAGCGTCTTTGCGTTGTATTAAAAAACTAAAGGAAGGTCTGATTTGTTACTATTTTGTCTTTCTGAGCGAAGTCGAAGAATCTTCTGCCACGCTTCTATGGAATAGTTACGGAGTATAAGTTTTTTCAACTGCGCTCAAAATGACAATAAATCAGGCCTTCCTTAAAGTGTAAAAATTAAACTACCTGTATAAGAAATGAATAATTATAGCGGTATGTTGAATGATGGTATCAAGATAATAGTTGTCCTGATATTGTTCGCGCTAACTGTACTGTCCTCCAGCATGGTTAGCCAATACGAAATATCTGGTGATGAGTTGCTAACAAATGGCAGCTTTGAAAATAAGCTTGATAACTGGCATAAATCGGGTGATGTGTCGGTCGTATCGATTAATTCAAAAACTGTTGTGCGATTGGAGTCAGACGATAGCCAAAAAATAGTTTCAGTCAGACAAACACTGGGGAATATTAAAAAAGGACAATCTGTGCTGTTCTCTGGTGCAATGAAAACAGAAGGTGTAAGCGATGGCGATAAAGTTTGGCAGGCTGCTCGAATAATTTTTGTTGCAGTAGATGCTGATGGCCAATCAATGTATAACGTATCGCATGCACTGGTTATGCGTAACGGTACGACAGATTGGGAGACTTATTCAAAAGTATTTGTTGCTGTCTCACACGCCGCACACTATTACGTTGAGCTACAGTTGGTCAATGTGACGGGGGTTTCATTGGTAAAAAACCTCAGTCTTCGTCCTGTAGGAGAAACTCTATCCTTTAGATTCTTTCAGAGTGTGAGTGCATTACTGTGGCTAATTGTTACACTTTGGGTTCTGGCACCTTACTGGCGCACTATATTTTCATCAAAAGAGAATTTATTGATATTGATAATGTTGCTTGCTGTGCTTTTTGCTTCACTAGCATCAGCAGATTTGAAACATGGTTTTGTGGAATCGTTAAAACCCTTCTTGCCATGGGTTGGGGATGAGGCAATGCTTTTTAGGATTGGACATTTTTTAGCTTACGGTATGATATCTGTGGCTGTTTTTTGGAAGGCGCAATCTGGTCGTGCAATAATAACGTGCCTTGGTTTATTAATTATGTTTTCGATGGCGACTGAAATATTACAGTATCTTGTAGATGGACGCACGCCAAGAATATCGGACTTTTTAGTGGATGTGTTGGGCGTAATATCAGGTTTTCTCATCTCATATATGATATCTGCCTTAATGAAAATTTCTCTAAAACGTGAGGTTGGGTAGTTTGTCGAAACTAGCAAGTCTGGCTACCGGTGTTCGATGGGGTACGGTTTCAATTGCAACCGTTATACTGTTCCAGCTCGTGTTTATGGCTGTAATGGCAAGGCTGCTTGATCCTGCAGATTTTGGCCTGGTCGCTATTGCAAATGTGGCACTAAGATTTTTTAGCTATTTTTCCCAGATGGGTATAGCACCGGCCCTGATACAAAAACAATCATTAAGTGATGGTGATATACAATCGGCGCTGGCACTGTCACTGGGTGTTTCCGGTTTTTTCTTCCTGCTTGCCGTGTTCTCAGCGGGTTTGATAGAAAGTTTTTTTGATATCAATCACCTCGCCAGTGTTATGAGAGTACTGGCCATTAACTTTGTAGTGGTGGGTTTTTCATCGATATCGCTAGGTTTGATAAGACGAAATCAGTTGTTCAAAGCACTGGCAAAAATCGAGATAGTCTCTTACGTGTCAGGTTATGGCATTATTGGTCTTGGCTCGGCCTATCTTGGTGCAGGGGTTTGGGCCCTAGTAGCTGCATTCATAACTCAGACCAGCCTAACCGCCATTCTGAGTTACTCAGTCATCAGGCATCCAGTTAATCTTAAACACACGAAAGAGCAGCGGGACCACTTTATCGGATTTGGCGGTCGCTATTCTGTACTCGGGTTTATCGAATTTCTTTCGTCAAATATCGATTCACTTATAATCGGTAAATTAATGGGGGCGGCACCAGCAGGTATTTATAATCGTGCTCTGCTACTGGCAAACTTACCCGTTCAACACCCCGCCAATATACTGACCAAAGCGTTATTTCCTATTATGAGCTCAATGGGTGACCAGAAGTCGATGCAATCGATCAGTGTGCAGCTTAGTACCCTGCTGGTAGGCAGTTATGCCTTTGCTGTTGGTTTATGTATTAATCTGGCAGCACCGGAAATTGTGGGAGTATTACTCGGAGAGAAATGGCTGGAAGCCGTACCTGTCCTCCAGGTGCTGGCATATTCTGTCGGGCCGCTTTATGTTTCACATGTGATAAGCGTATCGTTTGATTCAATGGGTGAACTTGGTATCAAACTTCGTATCCAGATAAGTACTTTTCTGCTGTTATTATTATTACTCTACCAGGCAGCGCCAACCGGTGAAGTAACAAAGATCGCGATGGCAATTGTTATTACTGAATGGGTACGGGTTTTCCTTATGAGTTGGGCGATAATTCGCCTGTTAAAATTGCCAGCAGCAAATGTTTTTAAAAATATCCTCTGTATTGTACTTTTAGCTTCAACTACAGCTATTATGGTATGGATTGCGTCAGAAATTATTAGTATAAACACCTCTGTTTTTATACGACTATTTAGCGAAGCATTATTTGGCGCAGCGGGTATGAGTGTGGGGCTTCTACTAGCACGCTTTATCGTATACAGACACCCCGCGGTGATCTTTCTGGCAAAGCGTTCCCCACGTGTTGCAAGACTGCTGAAACTTTAGTGTCCGACCAATTCAGAATTTTATGGTTGAAAATAACTGAGCTTTTTTACACTGGTTGATTATCGGTTAATAAGAGAATATGAGAACACTTTTTTTGAAATCCTTGAAACATCTGTATACGTCTACTCATCCTGACTCAGGTAGTTTTGGACGTAACTGGCATATGTTTCCGAATAAAATTTATACTTCAGAGCTTATGTCGCAAATGTTGGCAACAGGCGAACCATGCATGATAGCCAGATTGGGTTCGACAGAACTGTCGTGTATGCTTAATTATCTTGGCGTTAAATACCCATCCAGGTATAAAAGTGTAAGGGGGTATATTTCCAATCAAACACCGCCGTGGTGGTGGAATCAGTCAGTCTTAACTCAAATGCAAAATTGTGCGGGCTTTTTTTCTGCAAGTAGAGAGAGAATAGAACGGTTTTGCGAATTAATGATAGAAGACTTATCAAGCGTTGATGTTCTTGGCTCATGGTTAAAAGAGGAATCTTTTTTTGCAGAAGAACTGGCGCAAGCTAAAAAAGTAATGCTTGAAGATCTTGAACCATTTTTCACCAAAAACCCATGGACCAGAGCCCTGGAGGGGAAAAAAGTACTTGTGGTGCACCCTTTTGCTGAAACCATCAAGAGGCAGTTTGAGCGAAGGGATAAACTATTTGATGATGGCCTGTTGCCCAATTTTGACCTTGATGTACTTCAGGCGGTGCAGAGTATCGCCGGACAGGAGACTGAATTCGAAGACTGGTTTGATGCTTTAGAGTCAATGAAAGAGCAGATATCTAAAAAAGATTTTGATGTCTGCATATTGGGTTGTGGTGCATATGGTTTTCCATTAGCCGCATTTGTGAAAAAAATGGGAAAACAGGCGATTCATTTGGGCGGAGCAACGCAGCTGCTATTTGGTATAAAGGGTGCGAGGTGGGAGCAATATATCGTTTACCCATACGCAAATCTGTTCAACGAATATTGGGTCCGCCCGGATGAGATTGAAACGCCGAAGAATGCCGGAATAGTCGAGAGTGGCTGCTATTGGTAGGAATGAGTTATTGTGCTTATAAATATACTATTTAATCAGTCTAAGTGTTTATGATGCAAACAGCAGCCTTGATTCGTATTTTGTTGCTTCCTGTTGGCCTGTTTACCAGGCTTGGCGAACTCGCTGTTACTGGTTCGAGAGATCTGCATAACAGGTTAAGGTTCAAGGGTGCTATTGTAGATAAAGGTTGCAGTATTAATCCCGCAACAAAAATCGAAAGTAACAGTCATGTTCTTGAAAACTGTCTGGTATTAAATAGTACTATCAGACAGTTTAGTTATGTCGGGCGTAACTCGATCGTTCAGAATGCCAGTATCGGTTCATATTGTTCGATAGCGAACGATGTGTTCATCGGCCTGGGGCTGCATCCTTCTGAACTTTTTTCAACATCACCGCTTTTTTACCGTGTTACAAACACATTTAAATATAGATTGATTGAAAATGACATTGATTTTGTCGAGTATCAGCCGATAGAAATAGGTAGTGATGTGTGGATAGGTGCAAGGGCAACCATACTCGATGGCGTCAAGGTCGGTCACGGTGCAATTATTGCCACTAATGCGGTGGTTACTAAAGATGTGCCACCTTATGCGATAGTAGGTGGTGTGCCGGCAAAGATAATCAGGTACCGATTCACAGCAGAGAAAATAGAAAAACTACTGAGTACGCAGTGGTGGACATGGTCGTTGGATGATATCCATAGCCGTATGAAAGAGTTAAACGAGCTTTAATATGAAAATTATTGTTTTACTCTTCAAAGCAGTGAGAAAATTTAAAGCTATGCTGACTGGCAAATTTTTCACGCCAACAGCCAAACTACTGTTTATTCTAAACGGGATCAAGTACGGGAAAGACCTGCATGTTAATGGATTAATGAAGATCCTTGTCACAAGACGCGGTATCGTAGAAATCGGCCATGGCCTGCGTATAAACAGCGGTGATAACTTTAATATAATAGGTCGTCAGCAAAAGTGCATTTTCTGGGTAGAGGGCAAGCTGACGATCGGTGATAATGTTGGTATAAGTTCAAGCGCATTGATATGCAACCATAAAATAAACATTGGCAATAATGTTGTTATCGGTGGTAACACCGTTGTTTACGATACCGACTTTCACTCATTAGACCCGCAACAGCGAAATAATCGTGCGTTAGACAGGCGTAATGCAAAATGGGCACCTGTCGAAATAGGTGATAACGTTTTTATCGGCGCACATTCGACCATATTAAAAGGTGTATCAATTGGTGATAATGCGATTATTGGTGCCTGTTCTGTTATAACAAGAGACGTGCCTGCTAACGAGATATGGGCAGGTAACCCTGCAGTTTGCGTACGAAAAAATAATATTTTAACGAGTGAAATGTGAAAATGTTAAACACGATCTCTGTTATGAATGTCAATTCACCCAGCGTGGGCTGCATTGTAAATACTGTAGTAGTAAATAGTTATGTCTATGGTGCGCGTACAGTATGACGATTATTGTTTTCTTTCTTTTGATAGTATTAGGCATTCTTTTTTTCCCGATGCTTATTCCTTTTTTGTTGACTGGTTATATGGCGCTGGATGGGCTGGCGAGTCGCAATTTTATATACCACCTGAATGTTTCAGTCGGTGGTACAAATATTTTTCTTCTGGATTTACTGTACGCCGCTGCGATATTTCTGACTGCTTTTGGTTTTATGCGTTTAGTATCCAGCGGAAAGCTAAAAAGGTATGCGCCGTTAACAAAAACTGCAATGATCCTGGTTTTATTGTATTTTGTTTTTTTCTTTGCAAAGCTGGTAAGCGGTTATTTTGATGGTGTACCTGCAGATTCACTGATCAGGCGCTTTTCCGGTGAAACACAATGTGTTTACATGTTTGTTCCGCTCTTTTTTATAAAAGAAGAGCGGATGTTACAGCGACTTCTTTATTTTGTTCTGCTACTTACCCTGTTATTCCCGTTATTCCAGCCGCTATTATATGGTTCGGCTGACCAGATATATTTATCTAAAGGGCAGGGTACGCTCAGGCTTGGCTTCGGCAATGCGAATCTGTTGTTGATGCTCGGTGTGTTAATCTTATTTGTCTGGGAGCGCAAGTTGTGGTTATCGGCAATACCACTGGCAGGCGTTGCCATGCTTGCGCAACGCTCAGCTTTTATTGCGCTCACCTTATGCGTTATGGTGCTATCGTTTCAGAAGAAAAAAAGTACAAAATTTATCGCTCTAATCGGCCTGGCCGGTATGCTGTTCGTCGCAGCGCTCGTGGTGATTCAGGCAACTACTTCTATCCCGGTGGTTGATAAGGCGGTTGAGCGTTTCTCACAAACGTTCAAGTCAACCGGTACGACAACAGCGCGACTGAATGTTATTCCTATGGCAATGGAACAGTTTGCAAAGCGCCCGCTAGCGGGTTTTAGTTACCATGAGACTCATGTTTTAAAACAGATGCAGGACGAGGATGCCTTTGCATTTAATATGTTGCACCCACACAACTTTGTTCTATCTTCGATATTGCGTAGCGGTATTATCGGTACTCTGTTGCTATTCACGATTATCTACATAGCGTTATTTTCTTCTCTTAGGTTGACGCGTAAAAGTGTGTATAAAAAGCAGGGCATGTATCTGTTTTCTACGATATTGTTTTTCGTCGTATTCGGTTTGATGAATACTTCGTTTTTCTCTGCTGGTTATGTTTTCTGGACATTGTTAGGGATAACTTTCTGGTATCTTAACCAGTCATATGCAGCACAGTTCGAGCCACAACAGCAGGACCAAGTGATAGAAGAAGATAGCGCTGATCAAAAAACTTCCCGTTTGTTAAGAAGTAAAAAATCACTATGATGTATCCATTATTAAAAGTATGTTTTTTTGCCACGGTTCGGTTTAGAGGTGTCGCTCGTTGAATAAAAAAATTTACATGGCGGGGGTGCCATTTCCGGTTATCGATTATGACCGTGCTATCGACATATTCAAACAATGGATCGATGAGCGGAAATTATCGCAGCAGGTATGCATTGTTAATGTGCATACCCTTGTTTCTGCGATGCGTGAACCGTCATTCCGTGAGATTATGCAACAAGCGGGCATGAATACTATGGATGGTCAGCCACTAAAGTGGTATGCAAATGCAGTGTGTCAGGCAGGACTTCATGAGCGGGTTTGCGGCCCGGAGCTAATGCTTCGTTGTCTGGAGAAGGGTGTCGAAAGAGACTGGCAACATTATTTTCTTGGTGGGCGGTCAGAGGTACTGGAAAATCTCAAATCACGCGTCAAACAACGTTTTTCAGGAGTGAAGATTGCTGGAAGTTATTCACCACCATTCAGACCTGCTACAGATGATGAAGAAGTAGAAATGGTAGCGCACATCAACACTTCAAATGCTGACTTCTTATGGGTGGGCCTGGGCGCGCCAAGGCAGGAGCAATGGATACACCGTAATCTGCACCGATTAACAGTGCCTGTCTGCGTCGGTGTTGGTGCAGCATTCGATTTTCACGCTGGCTCTGTCAGGAGGGCGCCACTATGGATGCAATCGGCGGGACTGGAATGGTTGTACCGTGTTTTTGCTGACCCCCGCTTGATCCGCCGTTATCTCGATACAAATCCAGCGTTTCTCTGGATGTTTATTAGAGATTTTATTAGTGTGCGTATTCTTCAGCGCCCGCTTAAGTGTGACAGGTAGCACTATTTAAAATGTTTTTTTATTCTGTTTTAATTCTGGTAAATAATGAGTAACTTATCGACACCGGTGCAAATCGCAGTCTTATTGACCTGCTTTAATCGTAAAGACAAAACCCTTCGTTGCCTGGAAAACCTGGCAACTCAGAAGCTACCGGAAAACGTATGCCTTAGCGTTGTATTAGTCGATGATGGTTCATCGGATGGAACATCTGACGCTGTAAGAGAAAACTATCCTGATGTTTTCGTCGTTGAAAGTGAAGGTAACTTATACTGGAACCAGGGAATGCGCCTGGCGTGGAGCACTGCGTTAAAACAACAATATGATTATTTTCTGCTTCTTAATGATGATACCGAATTGTATAGTGATGCGATTGCTCGATTGCTCGATGTGGAAAAAGAGATAAGGGATGTTAATGAAAAAGCAGGTGTGGTAATAGGTTCAACGATTGATCCTGTTACCGGGGCGCACACTTACGGTGGTAACAATCAATTAAAAACACTGTTCTGGAAAGGCTTTCGATTTGCTCGTGTAAAACCTGCGGAAGTTCCATTGCGATGTGATACCTTTAATGCAAACTGCGTATTGATCAGTAATGAGATCGTTAACGATATAGGCATATTAAGCGATAGATTTACCCATGGCATGGGTGATTTTGATTATGGTTTAAGAGCAGGTGAAAAAGGGCATTTCTGCTGGATTGTGCCGGGTTATATTGGTACCTGTTCAATGAATGAAATAACCAGCACATGGGTGGATCCTTCCATGACTTTAGGTCAGAGGAAAAAACTGCAGAAAACACCAAAAGGAATGCCTGCTAACGAATGGTTGTATTTTGTTAAAAGACATGCTGGTTTTATGTGGACACTGGCGTGGTTACAGCTTAAGTTGAGGCTTTATTTTCCGGGAGCATGGGCAATTCTTAGAAAGATTAGGGGAATCGGTAAGTGAGCAATATGACAAGTTCTAAATTAGCGCCAATTGTATTGTTTGTGTATAACCGGCCGCAACACTTACGAAAGACATTAGTAGCATTAAAAGAAAATCCTGAATTTAGTAAATGTAAACTGTATGTCTATTGTGATGGTCCGAAATCATCTGAGGATATTGTGTCCGTTGATGCCGTTCATAACGAACTGGAGGCATTCGATCTGGATAATATGGTTTTGTATCAATCAGAAGTTAATCAAGGTTTAGGAAAGTCCATTATAAATGGTGTTACAGAAATATGTAAGAAACATGGGCGAGCCATAGTTCTAGAAGATGATTTGGAAGTTTCAAATAATTTCATTAAATATATGAATGATGCCTTAAACCTATACAATGATGATTTACAAGTAATGCAGGTGGCCGGTCATTGTTTTCCTGCAAAGGGATATGGGGTAAGCGAAGGAAGTTCATTTTTACCATTTACATCCTCTTGGGGCTGGGCAACTTGGGATAGAGCCTGGAAACATTTTGATCCTGATTTAAGTGAGTATGATGCTTTGATTAAGAAAAAAGCTACGTATGATAGTTTTAATATTAATGGTGCATACTCTTACACTAATATGATCAAAAAATTACGGAAAACGGGAAATATTAATCGATCATGGGCTGTGCGCTGGTACTGGTCGGTATTTAAGCGCGGAGGTTTGGTTTTGTTTCCACACCGCACCTTAGTTAAGCATTTTGGCAATGATGATTCTGGCACAAATTATAGAGGAAGCAGCCCCAACTTAGATGTTGAGTTTTCTTCAAATAATTCTGTAACTAAGTACCCTGAAGCTGTCATTACAGATGTGCAGTTTTATAAAAGGGTGCGTATTACTATTGCTAAACAGCAATCAGTATGGAATAAAGGTCTTAGATTCATTAATAAATGGGTTTAATTTTTGGAAGATTTACCAGGTAGTATCTAAGATGCATAAGTGTGAGTAATTTTAAATGAATATCTTGAGTTTTTTCGTAAAAAGTGCAAACCCGCTGCGTGTATTAGCGCTATATAAAAAGCTACAATTTAGAACAACAGCTATATGTAGTTCTTCTCTACAAGTAACTCACCGTGCGGAATTATTTATACATAAAGCAAAAAAAGAACAAATACAGTTAGGTGAAAACATACTAGTTGACGGAACTTTAGAAGTTTATGAGAAAGGTAGCCTGACTATTGGGCGACATAGTTTCATTGGACGCTCAAGAATTTATTGTGCTCATAATATTGAAATAGGTGAGTATTGTCTTATCTCTGATAATGTTTGTATCATGGATAGTAATTTGCATCCGCTCTCTGCTAAATTAAGAAAAGAAATTGCAGATACGTGGGCAAAAGGTGAATTTCCAGATGTTTATAGTAATATTGATGGTGCGCCTGTGATTATTGGCGATCACACCTGGATAGGTTATGGCTGCGCTATATTAAAAGGTGTAACGATAGGGGAAGGTGCAATTGTAGGTGCTGGTTCTGTTGTTACATCTAACGTGCCACCGTGGACTATAGTTATGGGTAACCCTGCCCGCGTACTCAGAGAAATACCTGAAAATGAACGATAATAAATTTGGTAGCTGGGAAGAAGCCGTTAACTGGCTTGTTTCTCAGCCGGAACAACAAGATTTAGTCAAAGCTTGTTATTATGATCGGCCTGCGTTACAAACAGCTGAGAGGTTTTGGAATAGCGATGAATGGAAATCCATTCATAAATTATTACCGCCTGAAAAGGGTAAAGCTCTAGATGTGGGTGCTGGCAATGGGATTTCAAGTTTTGCCCTGGCTAAAGATGGCTGGGAAACAACAGCGCTTGAGCCGGATACCAGTGAAATTGTCGGTAGTAATGCGATTAAATCATTGGCCGAAGAAGCAAAACTTACAATCAATGTAGTAGAAGAATTTGGCGAAAAACTTCCATTTTCTGATAATAGTTTCGATGTGATACATGCAAGGCAGGTACTGCATCATGCAGATGATCTGGATAAGTTCTGTGTAGAATTATTTAGAGTGCTGAAACCTGATGGTACTTTAATTGCTACCAGAGAACATGTTATTTCTAATTCCGGTCAACTAGATCAATTTCTTGAGAATCACGCTTTACATAATTTATATGGTGGTGAGCATGCCTTTACTTTAAATGCATATAAATCTGCACTGAGTACGGCTGGTTTCTCTTTTTCAGATATTTTAGGACCGTTTGATTCTGTTATTAATTACGCTCCATTCACCAAAGAAACTCTAAAAGAAGAGTTTTTAACGCGCTTGTCCAAAATTCCCGCTGGTAGATTACTTGTCGGCTGGCTATTCAGTGACCTGTTTTTTGATAATAGCTTAAAACTTTTGTCGAAAATAGATAATCGCCCCGGACGGTTGTACACCTTTGTTGCAAAGAAGAGCGCCAAAGCATGAGCGTAGTCTGGATTACTGGTGCTAAAGGATTCATAGGCCGTCAACTAGCTAAACAACTTCATAGTAACAGTGTGGAAGTTGCTGGTATTGGTCATGGTGTCTGGCGAAGTGAAGATGCTGCCCGGTGGGGCGTTGCTAACTGGATAAATGGCGATATCGTTCCTTCTAATTTTGATCGACTAAAAGCGATAACGGGAGATCCTGATGTAATCTACCACCTTGCTGGTGGCAGTTCGGTAGGCCCATCTATTGAAACACCGGCAGAAGATTTCAGGCGTACGGTAGATTCTTCCATGCACCTGTTAGAGTGGGTGAGGAATCATTCAAAGCGATCAAGGCTGGTGTTTGCTTCCAGCGCGGCTATTTATGGCGCCTCACATACAAAGCCTATCAAGGAGACAGATGAGATCATACCTTTTTCTCCTTACGGTTATCACAAACGCATAACGGAATTATTATTTGAATCCTATTCTCGTAATTACGGGCTTCAGACAGCGGTGGTTCGATTGTTCTCTGTATATGGGCCTGAATTAAAGAAACAGTTATTGTGGGATCTGTGTAATCGTTTTAAACAGTCACCTGATGTGATGGAATTGTTTGGCACTGGTGAAGAGGTGCGGGACTGGTTGCATGTTGATGATGCAGTACGCTATTTAATACATGCTGCTTCTCTGGCTGAAGCACAGGGATTTATTGTAAATGGAGGTTGTGGGATAGCCACAACGGTTAATGATATTGTTCACCGTGTACGAGATGCCTGGAAGCTAGACACGATTATTAAGTTTAATGGCAAACAGAGAGAGGGTGACCCGCATTATCTGGTTGCCGATACATCTTATGGTGAAGAATTCGAATTTTTGCCCCAGCATGAATGGCCAGCTGGTATTGATGAGTATGTGAACTGGTATAAAAATGTTGTTTTGAGTGATTTGAAATGAGAGTGGCATTTGGTTTGATCGGTGGTTCACATTGGACGGGTGGCCTGAATTATCTGGTTAATTTGTTATCGGCTATTGATGAAAACCCGGATTGTTTAATAGAGCCGGTTCTCTTTGCCGGTGCAGAAGTAAGTGATGAGGACTTGCAGGTTCTACTGCCTTACCTTGCTGAGCCACCCAGGATTTCTGAGGTATGGGACAAATCTTCTTTTGCTTATAAGATACGTTTGTTTCAGGCGTTTTTTTTACAAAAAGATATTATTGCTGAGAGAGAATATAAGAAGGCGGGCATCGATGTTGTTTTTCAGCACTCTGCCTGGTATGGCGCACGGTTTGATGTGCCAACATTAGCCTGGATTGCCGATTTTCAGCATAAGTATCTACCTGATTTATTTACGCATTTTAATTATTGGTGGCGTGAGATCGGCTACAGGGCGCTGTCGCGTGCAGCAACGGCTATTATGCTTAGCAGTGAGGCGGCAAGAATGGATTGCGAAAAATTCTATCCTGCTTCAAAAGGGAAAACAGAAGTATTAAGGTTTGCTATTCGCATGCCACCTGAAGATTCTGTGGATACTACGAAAAGTATCAGGCTTAAGTATCATCTTCCGGAAAAATTTATTTATCTTCCAAATCAATTCTGGAAGCATAAAAATCATTACAGAGTTGTAGAAGCTTTAGAAGAAATAAAAAAACGGGATAAGTCTGTCGTTATCGCTGTTACCGGGGCTTTGAAAGATGGCAGGAATGTGGAGTATCCACAGAGTGTTATGGATAAGGTGAAAAGTGCAGGGTGTGAACAGCAGTTTTTATATCTCGGTATGATTCCAAGAGAAGATATTATTCCTTTGATGAAAGCTTCGATGGCGGTTTTAAATCCATCCTTGTTTGAGGGCTGGAGCACCACGGTAGAAGAAGCGAAGGCAACAGGGGCACCTTTGTTGCTTTCAGACATTCCTGTACACAGGGAGCAGGCGTTAAGTGATGTTCTTTTCTTTGATCCTTTTGATGTGACTTCGATTGCTGATCAGCTATTATACGCCTGGGAAAACTGGCCGGCTGAGCGAGATAAGAAAATGCGCGAACAGGCTGTTATAACGTGTATTGAAAACCGTAAGAAATTTGCAGGTGTTTTCTTTGAGATATGTAATCGCACTGCTGGCAAACATTGATGAGTCTGTTTTTCTTTGTGCAGGCTTTTAGTTTGTTGTCGTATCAAGTTCAAAGTGGTACGTCTCGGGCGCCGCTGAGGCATGGTTAAAATCACCTGCTTTTGCCTTTACGGATATGCTCATATCTTTCAGAGGCAGCTCTCTTATTTTTAATTTCGATGCAGGTGACGTGGTTTGTAATGCAAAGTTGCCATCGGCCAGGTCAATAAAGCGTGGGGCAGATAACAGACTGTTCTTATCAAACCCGTTTTTTTTCCAGATATTCCATTCGACGACACCGCTTTCAGTGCTATCCAGAAAGCGGTATTCCACCTTAACTGCTTTACCGTAGTTGTAGACGATGTTGTCATCTATTTTTACCGCGTTTTTTGGAATGATGTATCTGAACGGAATAATCGTGTTTTTCGCCGGTTGTTCGCCAACTATAATATTGTGTGTAATGCGAGTGCCTTCAGGCCATTCGGGGTGTCGCATTGGTTCAGCAAGCCTGGGATAGCGTTTTTTCCATATTGATCCTTTGTAGGGTACGGCGTTTAAGCGTGGCTCCATGGTTTTTTTCCACGGGAAGTTCGGCCAGCGTGCATCTACCCAGATGGCATACCCGTTGGTGATGAAGATATTGTTATCAATGGTATTGTCTCGCCCGCCACCGACCTGAATCATCTTGTCGGGAATCCTGTAGAAAATATTACCGATGACGTCGATGCCACTTGCCGCATCGTCAAGATAGACGCCTCGCGCACCGTGTGGTGTGCTGTATTCTACAATACCTGCCTGTGTATCTATGCGTTTCATGCCATAGCCATAGATATCATGAATGCGATTGTATTGGATTTTATTGCCGTGAAAGGTCCAGTCGCGCCCGGTGTAGATTGCGCCGCAATCTGAGCTTTCTTCGCAGGCATGGTGAATGTCATTAAACGCTAGGAGATGATCGTTTCCTATGATCGAGACTGCCATGCCTGGTGTGTGATGGATGCGGTTGTGAATTGCTGTATTACCGACACCGCTTAGCAGCAGTGCAGCGTTTCCAACATGTAATAGTCTGCCTGTATGGTGAATGTTATTGTTTTCTGCGCGGTGAGAAGATGATGTTAGTGTTTTTCTGTCACCGCCATTCAAGGTTATTCCCCCGTAACCTGTGTCGTATACTTCTGAGTGTATTACGGTGTGATGCTTTCCTTTATTGATTTCGATACCGTAACCACCGACATTTCGAACAATGCAGTTATCTATTGAATTGCTGCTGCCCCCGGAAATTTTTACAGCAGTTTTTCGACTGTGTTCGAGAATGAAGCCTTCAAATTTTACGTTTTGCGTATTATGCATCTTGATGACGTTATCAAGATATGAAGCAACGATCGGTTGATTTTTAAGACTGGGTATAGGAATAATGGAAAGTTTTTGTTGATCGGCTGAGTAGCGCCATTCACCTGGTACGTCCATGGTTTCTGGTTCATTCAGGATACTGAAGCGTCTTCCTGCCTGTATGGCATAGGTTGTTGGACTGGCAAGGCTGAAAATTGCTGATGTAGTGGAATTGCTGACACCTATATATTCATCGAACCAGTCGTTGGCAGGCCAGATATGTATTACGGCATTTTCTGACAGTTTCGAAAAGGGAGGTTTGTTTCCGTGATATTCGAATTCTGTACGAGCCTGTTTAGGGGCAGATGATATATAAGCCCAGGTGTCACCGCCGGGTGCGTTTTTGTCTGAGTTAGGCCAGCGGGAAAGTTGCAGGCGTTTGTCGCCCATGAATACTTCGAAAGGCGGCAGGGGTGCTGCAAGTAGTCTTTTTTCCAGGCCTATTCGATCAAGTGCGTTTAGATTGAGTGAGCTGGTATTGCAGGTGGTGCGTGCTGGCTTATTGGTGCTGCAGTTGGATAGTTTGCGACCGCCTGAGAGTGTGACTTTTTCATTTTTGTATGCCTGAAAGATTATGGGGGCTTCCGGGCTACCTGAATCTTGCGCTTCCAGAACAAAGGTCTCAGGTAGTTCATATGTGCCCTTGCGAACGTATATGTTGGCACCATTTGGTAGTCCTGCATATTTACGCTGTTGGCGAAGTGCGTACCGTGCTCGATTTAGTGAGGAAAAAGGTCCGTGAATACCTTTGCTGTCAAGGGTTGGACTTTGGCCATCTGCATAATCGCTGCCTTGCGGGGAAATGTATATTGTATAGGGCGAGCCTGGTTCCGCGTGTGAGATATTTGTTAAAAATATGTGACAGAGAGTAAAAATAAAAAGTTGAATTAATTTCATATATGTCCCACTATTCGTTCGCGCTATCATTGCTGGCCTAAAATATTTAAACAGAAATATCAGCGGTACGACTATAGTATATTGTTTTCTTGGAAAGTTATTTGAAAGAATGGGGACGCTCAGAATGACATTGATTAGAGAAATTGCCAGAAAATCTCTGGTAAGGATAAGGATTTACTGGTCGTTTCAGCTAAACTCTACAAGAATACAAACTTGTCTGAATCTGAGGCTATTGTAGAACAATATAGTTTATCGATGTATAAGCGGAGGCTAATATTGAAGGGCTGTATAAATAAAAAATTAAGTGATTTGAGGTCTTTATGTCGGAAGTGAAATTTTATTGGAAGGAATCACCAGTAATGATTATTTGTGTGGCTGTTATCCTGGCTGCTATCTCTTATGCTTCTCTGGACAGTCTTATTAGAATGGAGGACATGTGGGCCACTAGAGAGGAATATGGTTACGCATATATCATACCATTCATCACCGGATATTTTATCTGGCAAAACAAAATACAGTTGCAACAGGTTGAGTATAAGCTGAGCTGGGTTGGTGGATTATTTCTTGTTTTGGGCTGCTTTTTGATTTTGCTGGGGGTTTTAAGCGCCACGCATTCGATTACACAATATGGCTATATTTTTTCTGTTGTAAGTACAGCGTTCTTTTTTATGGGCTGGAAGGCTTTTAAAATCATCCTTGGCCCAATGTTGCTTCTATTTCTCGTCGTACCTCTGCCTAATTTTATCTTTAATAATCTATCTGCTGATCTGCAGCTCATATCTTCACAGATTGGTGTGGCAGTAATTCGTGCATTTGGAATAAGTGTCTACCTTGAAGGCAATGTTATAGATCTGGGCAAGTTTCAACTTCAGGTCGTCGAAGCTTGCAGTGGCCTCAGGTATTTGTTTCCACTGATAAGTCTGTCAATAATTGCTGCTTTTCTTTATCAGGCAGCACTATGGAAACGCACAGTAATCGTACTCTCCAGTATTCCAATTACCGTTTTGATGAATAGTTTCAGAATTGGCGTGATTGGAATATTGGTCGAGTATGGTGGTATAGAACAGGCTGAAGGTTTTCTTCATGACTTTGAAGGTTGGCTTGTGTTTATGGCCTGTGTTGGTTTGTTACTTATAGAAATGTGGTTACTGGTTAGCTTTGGTAAAAATAAGCAGAAACTTAGTGAGGTGTTTGCTGTTGAGTTGCCTGAGATTTTACCTTCGGATACTGTTTATAAAGAGAGGGGGTTTTCGTGGCACTATATTATTCCTACGCTATTTGTATTAATTGCTGGCGGTTATATCGGTACGCTCAATGAAAGAGCAGAAATTATTCCTGAACGCGTCGATTTTTCTGGCTATCCATTAACACTCGGAGGCTGGAGCGGTCGTCGGGATACCATAGAAAAGAAATATCTGGATGAGCTAAAGTTGAATGATTATATTATTGCTGATTATAGAAATGACAGTGGTGATGGTGTCAATTTATATCTGGCTTATTATGATTCGCAAAGATCAGGTGCAGCTGCACATTCCCCCAAATCATGTATACCCGGCGGTGGTTGGCGAATTAAATCACACAGTACTATCGATATTGATGGGATATCAAAATCGACCAACAGGCTGTTAATTCGGAAGGGTGACTATGGACAATTAGTATATTACTGGTTTGATCAACGTGGCCGTAATATTACAAATGAATACATGGTTAAGTGGTATTTATTCTGGGATTCTATGACATCGGGTAGAACAGATGGTGCATTAGTTCGACTGACAACAACTCTCCAACCGGGTGAGGATGTGGTCAAAGCAGATAGGCGGCTTACTAAGTTTGCACAGTTAATCCAACCTACTCTTTCTGATTACATACCAGAATAAATTTTATTGTTGTTGTCATGGAAATGTCTGATTCAAATTTGGGGACTTATTTACTTATCGCAATGATGGCGATGGCGATTAGTATGGCGATTATTCCTTTAATGATGCGCCTTGCACCTAAAATTGGAATGATTGATGAGCCAGACCCACGTAAGGTACATACCGCACCTATCCCGCGTGTTGGTGGCCTGGGAATTGTTATTGGTGCGCTTATTTCAATGTTTCTATGGTTGCCGTTCACGGATTTATCAATATCAATTTTTTTGGGTTCTTCCATTTTGCTTGTTTTCGGAACATGGGATGATGTTACTGAGTTAGGACATTACGTTAAATTTGTTGGCCAAATCGCCGCCGCCTGTCTTGTTGTTTATTATGGCGATTTATATGTCAGCTATTTTCCTATGTATAGCTACGAGACAATTCCTGAATCAATCGGTAGACCTTTTACGGTGGTTGCAATTGTTGGAATGATCAATGCGATTAATCATTCTGATGGACTTGATGGGCTTGCTGGTGGCGAATCATTGATAAGTTTAAGTGTTATTGCTTATCTGGCGTTTATCTTTAACAGTGATTTAATGCTGGTTATTTCTGCGGCGACTATCGGTGGTATTTTTGGTTTCCTTCGTTTCAATTCTCATCCTGCGCGAGTGTTTATGGGCGATGCAGGTAGTCAGTTTCTGGGGTTTGTGCTTGCTGTTTTAGTGGTTATTTTAACGCAACAGGTTAATTCAGTATTAAGTCCGGCAATTGCTATTTTATTACTGGGGCTACCAGTGATGGATATTCTCGCTGTTTTCTTTTTGCGCGCAAAACATAAAATGAATTTATTTAAGGCAACGCGAAATCATGTTCATCATCGTTTGCTTGATATTGGTTTTTTGCATTATGAATCGGTGATGTTTATTTATACCGTGCAGTTTGTATTGGTGATTAGTGCAGTATTTTTGATGTATGAAAATGATCTGCTGGTATTGTTGTTTTACTTGACTGTCTGTTCATCGGTGTTTGTATTTCTGACTGTTTCTGAGCGCTGTGGTTTTAAGGTGCATAAAGAAAATAATGGCTCGCGGGATCTGGTTTCTATAGCGCTGGCCAGGTATCCTCGCATAAGCGATATACCGGTGAAGGCGATCGAGTCAGGCCTGTCATTATTTATTATATCTTCAGCATTAGTTGTTTATGATGTGCCTGTTGATTTTGCTGTGTCATCGCTTGTCTTGCTGGCGTTACTTATGTTTATTTTGTTTACAGGAGTGTTTGGTTATCAGTTATATAGATTGATATTATTTGTGACCATTGGTTTTTCAGTTTACTTATTGACCACTTATCCTGTTGATTGGCTGTCTAATCAAATTGATCTTGTTTTTGTTTATTTTATTGTGATGAGTATTGTTGGGTTCGTGGCGGTTAAGACCCATTCCAGTGGCGAGTTTCGAATTACGCCTTTAGATTATCTGGTTATAGCAATAGCATTATTAATAGAGTTTTTACCGGGTGAGAATCAATTTAGAGAAAGTGTTATCTGGATGATTGTACAGATGATTATTTTGTTTTATGTCGGTGAGTTGCTCATTCAGAATATGACAAGTCGATTTAACCGCTTTACTGGTTCAGTAATGTTGGCGCTTGCCCTGATTGCATACCGGGGATTGGTCTGATTATTTGGCCTGGTTATTATTGGTTCTGATAATCTCCATAATTTTCTGTCACCTTGAGCGTAGTCGAAGGATCTTTCATCTGGTGCTTGAATATGTTGTGGCAAGATCCTTCGATTACGCTCAGGATGACGGACAATGGGTAGGGTGCCAGGGGCTACAAGTAATGGGTGGCGCACAAGGTAATAGGCAGCGATGTAATTGCGTTAGTGATAACAAATAATGCGCAGCCATCACCATGATTTGTACTGTATAATTCTTAAAAACGTCTATAATTCAAACGTATATCTATCTAATATATTTAAAATTCAAAGAAGTGGAATAATGTTAATTAAATCAATAGTTTTTAGGTCGGCGCTATATCTCCTGCTGGCGCTCTTTGCATCATCTGCAATGGCTGAAACAAAAAATAATAGTGGTTCTATGCCAGTTCCTGCCTCAGCTTCATATCTGATTGGTCCTGGCGACGTGTTAAATATTTCTGTGTGGAAAGAAGAGGGTATGCAGAAAGAGGTGCTGGTCAGGCCTGATGGTGGTATTACCTTTCCATTGGCTGGTGAGATTAAGGCGGGCGGGTTAACGGCAAAAGCTCTATCTGACGAGTTGGTTAAAAAGCTGAAAAAATATATCCCGCATCCTAGTGTTACGGTCAGTGTGTTGCAGTCGGTAAGCAATAAAATTTATGTTATAGGTAAAGTGAATCGTCCCGGTGAATTTATTGCAACCGGGTATATGGATGTTTTGCAGGCATTAACCATGGCTGGCGGATTAACACCTTATGCGGAGTCTGACGAAATTAAAATTATACGGCGTACAAAAACGGGCACTCTGATGAAGCTGTTCGATTATGATGAGGTGATTAGTGGGGAGCGTCTGGATATGAATATTATCCTGAAAGCAGGTGATACGGTTGTTGTTCCATAAGTGGTTTTAAATATTCATTAGTGTTTCATTCGTGAGTAATTTTTCTGATATTTGTAAGACATTAGGTGTTTGCTTGGTATTTGCTCAAACGCCTGATGTCTTATCCAGTGAGCGATCATTAGAAGCTGACGTTAATGCCGGCACTGAGATAAACGATAATATTTTCTTAACAACGTTACCGCATAATGCGGTTTATGGCGTGATTTTAACGCCGTCACTTTCAGGTGTCATCAAGGAAGAAAACTGGGAAACAAGGTTAAAAGCCCAGATAAAAAGTTACAATTATTCTGATAAGAACCTCAATAGTAATGACCGATATTTTGATCTTACCGGTCGTTATTTGGCTGATAGAAACATTTTTTCATTAAATGTAAATTACGATTTAGCCAGCAGTCTTAATTCTACTTCTGATGATTTTGGTATTGTAGCTCGTAGAGTTAACACAAAAAGACAGAGCATTGCGCCACAGTATACGCGCCTGCTAACAGAGCGGCTAGTAGCAACTTTTTCTTATACGTACACAGACGTAGATTATTTAGATGCGGAAAATACAGGGTTTACGCCATATATTACTGAAAATGGCTCAGGCTCTTTAATTTATGACTTGTCAGAAAAAGACAAGCTGACAATTAGTTTAGATGCAGTGGATTATACTGGTCGTAATAACCTGGTGACGTATAAGTTATTTATGTCTCGTTTTGGAATAGATCATAAGTTTTCTGAAACATTATCAGCTGATTTTCTGCTTGGTGTCTCAAGGCAAACCACGACAAACCTGCAAACACAATCATTTGATTTTTTT
>SWCD01007957.1_pt1 | contig 55761 bp, 39 predicted proteins | sample 4693011 | NCBI WGS metagenome assembly SWCD01 (sample SAMN10267278, study PRJNA491770) | bioreactor metagenome | isolation source: DHS bioreactor inoculated with marine | place: Japan: Omine Ridge, Nankai Trough
AATCCCTCCGGCTCCACGATTAAGCACAGCTATGCCGTGGATTGAAACATAAAAAATCTGCCAAGTTTTTTCACTTGAGCGGATTTTTTTGATTTAAGACACCTGGACCGAAGGGACGGATAGCTGTATTTACAGGACGGGAACCATTAGGGAAAACCGAAGGTAATCCCTCCGTTGGATCCCGATTCATTGATTTTAAGTTAATTTAGTTACCACGAAATCTAACGAGGGCATAGGAGGTCATTTTCTAATAAAAAATTTCTTGAAACAGACTATTCCCTGAGGCAAAGCCATAGGGGTACCAGCCCGACAATATTCATTCTGGCGGGTTTCACCGGTTTAATTTTGGCCGTAGGAGCCAAAAACCGAAATTTTGTATTTTGCCTCACCCGTAACTGCCGAAAAAGGCAGTTCCGACCTCGCCCAAGCCCGCCTGAACGCATTCGGGCAGGGAGAGGTGAATCGGAAATGCCAAGGCAGAGCCATCGGGGAATCTTTAGATTGAATCCAACAGACAAAAAAAAAATCCGAATTCATGAACAAACCTTTGTACCAGTTCTTTACCGAAGACCACCGACGGCTGGACGCTATTTTAGAAAAGGCCATAGCGGACCCGGAAGAAATCCAAATGGATTACTATCAGCAATTTCGAATGGGATTGCTCACCCATATTAAAATGGAGGAAAAAACCCTATTTCCTGCGGCACAAAAAGCAAACGGCGGAGAACAAATACCCTTGGCGGCGAAATTGCGACTAGAACATGGGGCGATCACCTCCCTAATGGTGGTGGAACCGTCCCCAGAAGTGGTAAAGGTAATACGCTATGTCCTGGAACAACACGATACTGCCGAAGAAGAACCCGGCGGCATGTACGATATCTGTGAAAGACTCACCCATGACCAGACCCAATCCTTGCTCAACGAATTGGCAAAGGTCACCGAGGTTCCCCTAAATCCCATCAACCCAAAACCTTATGCCCTGGAGGCCGCAAAGAGGTCCTTGAAACGGGCAGGTTTCGATTTTGAGGGGATTTTGACATCTGCACCATAATAAACTTCCCATAAGGACCATTGCGCAGGTAAAATTCTTTGATCTTAAGACGAGGATATGGAAGTATTGAGGGACGTAGCCTGATTGTGCAATCCGCCTACAGGACTTAATCGGTTTTCTTTGGCAGCTAAAAAGGGGAAGCTGAAGGCACGGGATGGAGTATTAAATTTTTATTTGCCGCTGAAATGAAAAAAATATCTAATAGCTACGCTTTGGCAGTAATACAGTGGAGACCTTGGGCGCAGAATTTTTTACAAACACCATCCATGTTCAAATTGATCAATTGGACTCTCCCCTTGACCAAGAATGGTACGATTTGGCAAGTAATGATACTGCGGCTGGTAAAACTTGGGTGTTTAATGGGACCGGCGGGGACAATAACCTATGGTGGTATATGTTCCCACCAAACGGGCCACCGCTTGGGGGAACGCTGGTGGAACATGCTGTCCTCCAGCAGACGCTGCAGAAAAACTAACCTTCGACCTTAAAGGAGGGGCAAATTTGAGACATTACTCGACACAGGGTAGCGCTCCCGACAATATGTTCCCAAAAATGGAGGTGGTACCGGATGGACCTGGGCTTTTAAACCACAAGAATAGCACAGCAATTAAGTTGGTTGGTTAAGGAGGGTTTGTATTAGCAGCGGCCCCCTTTTTTCGCCATTTCTTCATTCAGGAATAGCTGTTCTTCTGTTAAGGCACAAGTAAATTATGCAACTTTCCAAAAAAAACGTATTAGTTAGCAAATAAGGAAAGTCGTATAAATCCATCGGGTAAGGTCATATTGGAATTAATTCATTTACATATTGATTCTTTCAGTAGTTTGAAACTCCTGAAAGAATCAAAAAAAGTCTAAACCCTTTTTTATCTAGCCTTGACGAAATTTAAGATAGTACCCTGATCGGACGATCGGTAGGTTTGACGATTTTCTTTCTGATCACAAAATCCCCAAACCTTTCACCACTTTCCCGTTCTTCTGCATAAGCTGTCAATATGGGCTCCAGCTCAAATAGTATATCCTCTTCGGAAAGCATCTCCTTATATAGGGTGTTTAATCGGTCTCCGTTATGGCTGGCGCCGAGATACAGGTTATAGCGCCCAATAGCGCGCCCAACAAAACCGATCTCCCCAAGGGAAGACCGGGCACAATTATTTGGGCAACCGGTCATTCTTATGGTAATTTCATCGTGTTCCAACCCAATTTTAAGCATGATTTTGTCCAACTTATCGACTAGGGAGGGTAGGTAGCGTTCAGATTCCGCAAAGGCAAGCCCACAGGTGTTAAGCGCAACACAAGCCATGGAATTTTTCCTGAGCCCGGTATGTTTAGGGTTGTTTTTAACGCCATATTTCGCCAATATGGATTCGATATTTCCCTTTTCAGCTTCCGCTACGTTTCCAATTATTAGATTCTGGTTTCCCGTTAGGCGAAAATCACCCTTGTGGATATGGGCAATTTCCCTTAGGGCCTTTTTTACTTCATAACCTTCCTCATTTTTCACCCTGCCGTGTTCCACGAACAAGGTGTAGAACCACTTGTCGTTTATCCCCTTTACCCAACCATAAGTATCCCCATTTTTTATGAAATTGTAAGGTCGAGGACTATCAAGTTCCCAACCAAGACGATTTTCCAGTTCGTTTACGAACCATTCCAGTCCCCTATCGTCGATCGTGTGTTTCAATCTTGACAATTTCCGGTTTGATCGGTTCCCATAATCCCTTTGAATTCCAATGACATTTTCGGCTACTTCGATCACTTTTTCCTTGGATACGAAACCAATAACATCCGCCAAGCGGGAATAGGTAGCGTCGTCACCAAAGGTACTTCCCAATCCGCCACCTACACAGATATTAAATCCCAATACCCTATTTCCCTCTTCAATAACTATGAGTCCCAGATCATTTGCAAAAACATCGATGTCGTTGTTGGGGGGAATGGCCAAGCCTATTTTAAATTTCCTAGGCAAATAGGTATGATGGTAAAGGGGTTCCATGTCGGGGCTACCCGCTACTTTTTCCTTGTCCAGCCAAATTTCGTGGTATGCTGTTGTTTTGGGAAGAAAATGATTGCTAATTTCCCCGGCAATCTTGTAAACTTCCTGATGGACCTTGGATTGGTACGGATTGGGATTGCACATCACATTCCGGTTAACATCCCCACAAGTGGCCAATGTGGTCAACAATACCTCGTTTACCGACTGGATCATGGGTTTTAGCCCCCGTTTTAATAATCCATGGAACTGAAACGATTGACGGGTGGTCAGTTTCATCGTACCGTTGCCATATAGCTCGGAAAGTTCATCTAGGATAAGCCATTGTTCAGGGGTTGTTACACCCCCTGCGGCCCTAACCCTTACCATAAACTGATAAAAGGGCTCCAATTTTTGCTTCTTGCGTTCACTTTCCAGATCTCTATCGTGCTGTTGATAGGATCCGTGATATTTAATGAGCTTTACATCATCAGGATCCAGAGCTCCTGTCAACGGGTTTTTTAAGCTTTCCCGAATAGTGCCCCTTAGAAAATCACTCTTATCCTTTATATACTCATCCTGGGACAGGTCCGATTGGGCAAATTGTTGGTCCATAATTGTTTTTAGGGGTATTTTTTCGGTTTATTTAAAAAATCAATTTTGGTCGATTTCTTTTGGACGCGGTTTATTGGGGATATTTTATCTTGTAAAACTGGCAGCACCAGCCATTATTTGATCAATATATATCCGCTTGATACCGATTGGTCAACTGAAGGTTCTTTACATATTCTTCCGCTTTTTCCAAGGTCACCCCTCCCTGTTGCTGAATGATTTGCTTTAGGGCCATATCCACGTCCTTTGCCATCTTTGTCGCATCCCCACATACATAGAAGTTGGCGCCCTTTTCTAGCCAGTTGTACAATTCCTTTCCATTTTCCAACATTCTATGCTGCACATAGTCTTTTTGTTTAAGGTCCCGTGAAAAAGCGACATCCGCCTTTGTCAATATCCCCTCTTTAAGGTATTGTTGCCATTCCGTTTGATAAAGGAAATCGGTGGTAAAATTCCGGTCTCCGAAGAAAAGCCAGGCAGGTCCTTTTTTCTCGGACACTTCACGGTGCTGCATAAAGGCGCGGAACGGGGCGACCCCAGTGCCAGGCCCAACCATGATAATCGGGGTATCCGGGTCTTTGGGAAGTTTAAATCGGGTATTTTTGTCTACAAATATCTTCACCTTGTCGTCAACCTCAAGCCGATCGGCCAGGGTAGCCGAACATAGGCCTTCCTTCTCCCTGCCAAAGGCATTGTAGCGCACTACGGATACCAAGAGGTGCACCTCGTCCTCCACTGCTTCCTGGGCAGAGGCAATGGAATACATCCGGGGAGTATTTTTCCTTAAGATGGAAACGAGCTCGTTAGGTGACAGATTATAGGAATCTTCCCTGATCAGATCTAGGATATCACGTCCATGAAGGTACTTGGAAATTGCCTTATTGTCTGCCAAGATATGCCTTAAACCTTGATTATTCGTCAATTCACAATACGCGGACAACGTTGTTCTTGACAAGGGCGTAAGTTCATAGTCGAAAGTCAATGCTTCGGTTAAGGTTTTTTCCCCTTTATGGCTCAGTACCTGTGCTTCGCCCGATAGATTCGTGGCCTCCAGTACGGCTTCTACCAATTTAGGTGAACTGGAGCCATATACCCCCAGGGCATCCCCGGGCTCATAGGTTAAACCAGAATCCCCCAGATCTAGCTCCAAGTGAATGGTTTCTTTGGAAGAGCCCTTTCCGTTAAGGTTTATTTTTTCAAGGATAGTGGCTTCGAAAAGGTTTTGTCGGGAATATTTTACTTCCTTGACCGCAGGAACCTTGTTGTTCGTTTCAACATTGGCCAACACCCCATCAGAGGTATGTGCTATTGCGTTAAGCACCCTTTGCTGCCAGTTTTCCGCATCATCAAAATAATCCACATCACAATCTTGACGGTCAACAAGGCGTTGGGCACCTAATTTTTCGAGGACCGTATCAAAATCCTTACCTGTCTGGCAGAACTCAACATAACTACTATCGCCCAATGCCAGGACAGAAAATTTAATATGGGAAAGGTTGGGCGCCTTTTTGCCGTGGAGGTATTCATGTAGATCTTCTGCTTGCACGGGGGGATCTCCTAATCCGTGGGTACTTACAATAACCGCCAGATTTGTAATTTTCTTTAGATCCCGTTGCTTAAAGGAAGCCATATCCGAGACCTCAACTTCCACTCCCCTACCCTTAGCCAGTTCTGCAAGGTTCTTGGCCAAAGCTTCGCTATTTCCCGTATGGGTGCCAAAAAGGATTGTCAATTTTTCAGAAGCACCCTTTGGCTGTACTTGCAAAGAATCATTACTTGGCCGGACTTCCATGTTAGGCCCTACAGGAGAAGTTTGGATCAGTCCTGAAAAATAGCCACTTAGCCAATACCGCTGTCCCGAATCCAATAGATGCAACGCTTCCTCAAGTTTTTTTGCCTGTTCATCCGTAAACGGCCCTCCTCTTAATCCCTTATATAATTCCACTTGACTTAATTCAGGTTAATAAATTGTTTGTTCAGGTCTGGCTTGTTGAAAACGAAGCAATAAAAAGGTATCAAGGCATATAATTTATGGCTGATAACGATCTTGTTCTTCGTTTTCTATCTTTTTTATAACAACCTAATCCGGTTGGGGGGTGTAGCGCAAATACGGGTTTACCACACGGTGACCTTTTGGAAATTTAGCTTCCAAATCTTCCTTATTTACCGAGGTAGATATAATTACATCCTGACCCACTTCCCAGTCTACAGGAGTTGCGACATTATATTTGGCGGTGAGTTGGAGGGAATCCAGCACCCGAAGAATTTCTGTAAAATTTCTGCCAGTAGAGGCAGGATAAGTGATTACCGCTAGGATTTTTTTGGAGGGATTGATAAAATACACCGACCTTACCGTTGCTGTTGTTGAGAAATTCGGATGGATCATATCATAAAGGGATGAAACCTTTTTGTCCGGATCCGCTATGATCGGAAATTCCACCTTGGTATTTTGGGTCTCGTTGATATCCTTGATCCAACGACCGTGCGACTCAATGTCGTCCGTACTCACGGCTATGACCTTGGTATCCCTTTTCCGAAATTCCTCCTTTAGCTGTGCGGTACGGCCCAGCTCCGTAGTGCAGACAGGTGTGAAATCTGCGGGATGTGAATAAATTATTCCCCAGCTGTCTCCCAACCATTGATGGAAATCTAGTTTTCCTTCCGTTGTTTGCGCTGTAAAATTTGGTGCATCATCTCCAATTCTTAAACTCATTACTTTTGTATTTTTAGATTTAACTTGAAAGCATAATATCAATTTGATATTGCTCTTAAAGAATACAAATGTATTTCAGGTTAATACCAATCGCCAATTGCAAATATTAATGGATAATAACCTCAGGTTATCGGTAGAAACTTATTCCAAACAATTTTGTCCTAAAAATGGAGATAAAATGCATCGAAGTGGCATTTAAAAATACGAAGCTTGAGGATATGCAATAATTAAAAATTATGATTTCGCGTCAAAAATTGCATCAAAAGGGCGGGTAATCCGACTTCGGGACCTTGTGGGGTAATAAAGTAGAAGTTTCTATGAATAGGCATTTTCCTGACCTCGATAATTTTGATCACTCCACTTTTCAGCTCTTTTTCCAAGGCGTAAAGCGAAACGAATGCCATACAGTTGGAATGTTGCAGGTAAGATTTGATGGCTTCCGTGCTACCCAACCGCATTTCAACCTTTAAATCCCCTACCCGAATCCCATTTTGTTTTAACGCATCTGCAATTACCTCCAAGGTCCCTGATCCCGTTTCCCTTAAGAGAATTGGAATATCCATAAGTTCTTCTGGACTTATTTCATTTTTCTTCACCAAAGGATTTTTACTATCGCATACCAGGACGATCTCGTCCCTTAAGAAAGGGGTATAGTGGATTTCCCTTCGCTTGGACTTGCTTTCAATAACGCCCAGTTCAATACTTTTATCCAATAGGGCATTTTCTATCTGTTCCGAATTGCCACTGAGCAGTTCCACCTTCACATCTTTGTGGATGCCGTGAAACTGCGCGAGCAAGGGCGGCAGGACGTATTGGGTAATTGAGGTGCTGGAACCTACACGAAGTACACCTTTCAGCTCGTGATTGAACTGATTTAGGTCAAATTCTATTTGTCTGTAGATTTCCTGAATATTCTCTGTATGTTTTAGAAGGACTTTCCCGGCCGGGGTAAGACTAACCCTATTGCCCTTTCTATCGAACAGGGCAAGGTCAAACTGGCTTTCCAATTCCTTTATATGCTTGGTGACCGCAGGTTGCGATATGAGCAATTCTTCGGATGCCTTGGTGAAGTTTAACCTTCTGGCAACCGTATAAAAAACTTTGAGGCGAAAATCAAACATATACAATATTACTCATATTTTTGGAATGGGTGGAACCCAAAACCTTTCTTCCAGGCTGTGCATTGAACCTAATTCTATTGCGGTATGCTTCTCTTTCTTTATTGATATCTAAGGATGTATATATCCCAAACTAAACCGATGGCTCCAGTTTTTTTAAATAGGCGATAAGATCTAAGACTTCTTCGTCGGACAGGTTATTGAGCAAGCCTTCCGGCATCATGGATTTTTCGGATACATCCCTATTCAATATTTGGGATTTATTGATGATGATAGGATCTTGCCCAACGACACGAAGGGTAAGATTTTTGTCGTTTTCGGCTATAATATTTCCACTATAGGTACGCCCGTCCTGGGAGGTAATGACCACTAATTTATAGTCGTCTTGGACATCCCCGCTTGGATTTAGTATATTGCTCAGCAGATATGCTGTATTGGTACGATTTGAACCCGTCAATTCGGGCCCAATTTTGCCTCCCTGTCCGTGCATCATATGACAAACTGCACAGGTTCGTTGAAATATATCTTTGCCTTTCTTTGGGTTTGCGTTCGCAATGGCATCTTCCGTTAGAAGCTGTTGGTATTTTTTGTATTCTACTTGAAGGGTCTGGGAGATATCGTCAACAGGTCCCCATACCTCAACAAAGCCATTGCCAAGTACGGCTCGTAACTGAAGTACGGCATGGGCCGGAATATCACTTTTTGGAATTGTTCCGTCTTTAAGACCATTCAAAACTAACGCACCGTATTGCGGTCGTGCAGCCAATGTCAGGATAGCCTCTTGCTTTTCGACCGTAGTAAGCCCGGAATACATTTGGAACAATAGCATCCCCAGTTGTGGGCTATCATATGCTGCTATTGCCTTGATTGCCTCTATTCTTAAATCTGGATTTTCCAATAATTCCGGTATTATCCCCTCAAATTCCAAGTTCTGTTGTGCGGTAAGTACTCGAATTGCTTTTTTTTGATCTTCGGGTGTGGCCCCTGGATCACTGATTACGGTTAACAATCGTTGTGTTAATTCTGCATTCCCAAATTTCTGGGCAATATCATCTGCCAGTGATGCCAGTTTAGGGTCGGGCTTAATGGATTCATAAACCTTCTCCCAATTTTTAGGCTCCTGCAGATTGATATTTCCTTCCATTCCTGCCAACATTCCCTTTAAAAGGTTTAGTTGCCCATCGGATTTTAGACCGATACCATCAACTAAATTTTCTAGCTTGTCCCCATCTACCAGTCGTCTGGCAATTTTTTGTGCAATAGATGGAATTTCGCTTTCCCTTGCCAAAGCCAATGCCATTTCGGGCTGCTCTGAAACGAGCGGTTCAATCCCGAACCACAACATCAACGGAATGTTTGGATCCTTGGCATCTTCCTTAAATCGTACCAAAGATCCGGCAATTTTCCATCGGTCTTCATTATCGATACGTTGCAAAGCTCCAGCAAGATAGCGTCGCACCACCGGTGAATTTTCCTTTTTGGCCATAGCCGTCAGCATCTGCATCCCTTTTACCGACGGTTGTCCATCCTCTACCAAAAATTGGATGGCCCAAGCGCGTATGTATTGATCCTTATCATGCAATAACCCGATCAGACTACTTTCGGTCAGATTGTTGGTTATTTGCAAGGTCCATAAGGCACGAAGTCTTGTGTCCTCGTTTTTATTGTTGACCAACAAATCGTTAAGTCTGGAAATAGAGCCGCTTGTCAAAGCTTTCTTTGAGGCCCTATATTGCAAAATAACCCGGGCCCGCTGTGCATGCCAGTTACTTTTGCTCAATTGCAACTCCACGAGTTCTTCATCGCTTTTGGTATTTAGATCATCAAATCTTCCTGGCCAGTTTTTGGCGTGTGATTTTTCAGGCGCTATTCGGTAAACCCTACCCGTATCCTTGTTAAGCACAGAGGTACCACAAATATCGGCGTCATGCCAGTCCAGTACATAAAGATCGCCGGCCGGACCCACTTCCATACTAAACCCGACAAATTGGGCATTGTTAGCTGCCAGAAATTCATCACCATGGGAAGCTGTAAAACCTGAGCCGTTAGTCTTTAGAATATCCGAAAGCACCGCGTGGTCATGGATATTCGCCATAAATAATCGTCCCTGTTGATCTTCCGGAAAAGCATCGGATTGGTATATCCTAGCGCCACCATGCGCGGAACGATGACGGTGGTCCACAATGGTCTTTATATCTTCATAAACATAAGGATTCACGTGCTGGCCTCCCTGTCTATGGTAAAAGCCTCCCTGCATAATATGGAACATATGTGGGATTACACAGGCTGTTATAAACAATTCTCCTTTGGAATTATAGTCAATTCCCCAAGGATTGCTAAAGCCATGTGCGACCACCTCAAATCGATCTTTTAATGGGTGGTACCTCCAAACGCCCCCGTCGATAAAAACCCCATCGGCCTCTAGCAAATCCTCCGGAAAGGCGTCCCTATGTCTATAGATACGTCCCTCTCCCTTCGGTTTTCTAATTTTAGAAGGCGTTGCAAATCCTTCTAGACCATATAACCAACCATCCGGCCCCCAATGGAGGCTATTGATCGTCTCATGCCTATCCCTGATTCCCCAACCCGTCAATAGCACTTTGATGTCCTTTTCATCGGCCATGTCATTCTTATTCGGTATAAACAGCAGGTTGGGAGGCGCGCCAACAAATACACCTCCATGGCCGACAGCGATAGCCGAAGGAAATGGAATCCCTTCCAAAAAGACCTTCCTTGAATCCGCAATACCATCGTGATCGGTATCCTCCAAAATTAAAATTCGGCTGTCCCCGAAATTGGAAAAACCATCTACCCTGGACTCATAGTCCCGGTTTTCGGCAATCCACATTCTTCCCTTGTCATCCCAACAAAAGGCAATGGGTTGGGTAATCATGGGCTCGGCAGCGAAGGCATTTACCGTATATCCCTCTTGGATCGTCATTGCATCCACCGCTTCCTTAGGGCCCAAAAACTTGGCGTCCAATCCTTCCTGTCTCGCTATATTCCATAGAGAGGCTGTATTGTACATTCCTTTGTCCCCCACATAATCTCCCCATAGATCGTCCATTTTGGCATCATCCAGTTCGCCGGTATATGCCACGACTTGATATTGAAAGACTTTTGACTCCCCCTTTTTAATGTGCCAGTCGCCCAGCTTGGCCAGGGCAGGCCCTACCCCTAGTTGGCCATCTACCCGCCAAGGCTGTGGAAACCCCTCGTTTTCCTTATGGTCAAAAATTGCAATATGTCCCCATTCGTCAAGTCCATCGACCTCCATTCCAACATCTACCCACATCGCCCTTTGGCCGTCTGCCTTTTCGTTTTTCTGCCTAGCGGCGTTCATCACTTCGCCCTTTATATTTTCTTTCCATGGCATCCGTAGAAAGAGGCTTCCGTAATCGAACTCATTTACGGTAATATCTACAAGTGCCTCTCCTTTCCATTCCAGGCTTAATAGAAATTTATTATCTATTTCGGTAAAGGTCCAAGTCTGTGTTTCCTTTAAGATAGGCACTTTTCCTTCATCGAGCATATGGTAGACCGTCTTCCATCTTACCTTGTCCCCATCACTTTTGAGCACTTCGGCAGAAACCCTTTGCCAATGGTCCCCATCGGGATAATGATAAAAATCGCGACCTATTTTTTTCTTTATTTCCTCCGGTTTGTCCGGGTTGTAAAACCACTTTTTCAGTTCCTCGGGTTCGGCCCCTATACCATTGACCCTTGTGAAACCCCAAAAAAGACCCGTTTGATGCTTGTGATGTCCGGGACTAAACTGCGTTAGTTCCACTTTTGACCCTGGTGCCAGGATGGGATGTATATAGGGACGGAAATCCGCCTTTGCATTCTGGGTTAAAAGAGCGGTTGTTCCCTCTTTGTAAAAGACTTGTATTTCATCATCGGTTTGAACCAGGTGAAATTGAGCCCTATTTTTATCGGCGGAGGTCGATTCGTTTTCCCTTTTGGATCTACAACCCAAAAGAAACACAAGACCCATTAGTAAAATAAAAATTCTTGCCATGGTTATTTACTTGGTTTTTGGTGACTGAAAATAAAATCAAAATACGTTGCTGGTCTATATTTTTTTTGAAGTTACATTAATTTATAGCACACAATGAAACAAAAACGCTGTCCAGCACCCTATTTGCCACCCCAATTGGCAGGTCCAAACCGATCAATCCTCGGGCCATTCCGTTTCGATTCCCTGGGTCCTTATAAATTCCTGGAATTCACGAATAACTTCTGGATTCCTATACATTTTTTGGGGAACCAATTCTTTATCCATAAGGAACGGCACCAACATTCCCACAGCTTCCCCAATACTCCATTCCACCGGGTGAAGCCTATAACAGCCATTGGTAATATGGGTTGTGCCGATATTCTTATTGGCTGGAAAAAGGTTCTCCATTTTTTGCGGAATCAACGCTCCCAAAGGGATCTGGAAACGCAAGGAATCAAAATCGATGTAATTATCCCCGGCCGTACTGGGATGCAGGTCGATGTGATAATAGCCGATCCCCACGCTGTCGTCGAAAAATTTGGCTTTAAGCCCTTTACCATTTTCTCCCGTTATTCCCGCTCTTTGGGCTGCCCCTACGTGTTCCTCAAGGACGGTAAACAAAGCCTTGATCCGTCTGGATTCCCTAATATATGGATATTTCGCCAATCCGTCCTCGGTGCCCATGATATCGTTTCGCAGCCGTAGTCCCGGCCAACCTCGGCCACCATCGGGTCTGGGGACTTCGGTCTGGAGCCAATAAAAAAGGGACAGGCTCAATTGCTTCCCCATATTAAAATGATGATCAAAATCCTTTCGGTCCACATCCACGATATTTCCCAAAAAATAGTCGTTCTGGGGCCAGTTCACTATACTGATATCTCCCTGATAAAAACCAGGGGCAAAATTTTCCTTATCTATTATTCTTCTGTAATTCCAGAGGTTCAAGACATCGCCCATTCCAATACCCTCGGGGTGGAAGCCCAACGTTTTCTTTTGTAATGTTTTGGGATTGGAATAGCTAAGATCCAAAAGTTTACCGGACCAGGGAGGGGTCATTTTGGGAACAAAATCCCTCCAAAACCCATACTCCTCGGGTTTCTTTATCACCCAATCCCCCCCTTTTAGATAATCCATGGCAAAGCATACCGTAAAAGCCTGATTGTTGACGGTATTCGACCGTGCCGCAGCGTGCAATTCCCCCGTTTCCTCTTTTGATTCGGCTCCGGTAACATAACTGGTTCCGGTCATCGGCAATAGGTCACCTAGTTCTGTGGCATCGACAAAATAACCGCCTTCCAACTGCTTCTTGTTTCCGTCCCTGGACGACACTACAAACAAACTCTTTACCATATTGCCATTGGTGGTTGCATCGACGGCGCGGTATTCCCTTAGGATTACAAGCTTTCTGGCACTTACATAGGGATCGAACATCTGTTCCAAAACCTTAAGTGCCACTTTAGGTTCATGACTAAGTGCCGAAACCATAGCATTTCCAGGGTTTAGAAGCGGTGCTGCCACTGCTTGCTCGCTTAACGGGTAATTATCCCGATAATAATTTCTAACAGCGGTCCTAAATTCCCGGTAAAGGGCAGTTGCCCCGTATTTTTCGATCCATTTATGCTCATCGGGAGGAACGCCTTGTTGGGTCAACTGGCCTCCAATCCAATCCGTTTCTTCGGTCATAATCACCGTTAGTCCGTTGCGTAGTGCCGCATGGGCCGCAGCGCATCCGCCCAAACCTCCCCCAGCGATAACCAAGTCGGCCCTAAGCAGGTCCGGGGAGGAAATCAAATCGATATTTGGTCCGGCCTTCTTACCAGGAATCAAATCGGTCGAAAATGGGTGAACTATGAAGGCACCCCCTCCAGCGGCTATATTTCCTATAAAATTTCTTCGTTTCATTCTATCCTTAATTTATCGGAGAATTCAAAACATCCCCCAATCCCCCTTCAAAGGGGGAATTGATACGTGCACGTATCAACAATAAAAATATAAACTTATAAACCCATAAACCTTAACCATCCTCCCCCAGCCAATATTCCTCAATTTCTTCCAATGATCTACCGGCGGTCTCCGGGATGTATTTCCACATAAGAAAAAGGTATGGCAGACACATAAAGGCGAACAGCAGAAATGTACCCGCCGGACTCAAATTTTCCAGCAACCAAGGGGTCAATTGTCCGATAAGGTAGGTCCCCACCCAAAGGGAAAATCCGGCGATGGACATGGCAACACCCCGGATCTGATTGGGATACATCTCGGACAGCAATACAAAAATGACCGCGGAGATGCTAATAGCGGTAGCGAAAACATAAAAAAGGAAGAGAATCAAAAGAAAAATACTGCCTATACCCAATTCTTCTCCATACAAAAAATAAAAACTGATCAACAACAAGGAGAGGATCATCCCCGATACCCCAAAGTAAACCAATTTCTTTCTCCCCAAGCGATCAATAATGAGCAATGCAAGAACGGTGGTCAATACGTTAACCAGACCGATCCAAACCTGATAGTACAGGGCATCCCCGCCCGATAACCCGGCTTGTTCAAATATACTCGGTCCATAGTACAGCACCGCATTGACCCCCATAAACTGTCCCAGAATGGCAATGGCCACCCCCAGCAGTACCGGTTTTAAGATTTTGCGATTGCCCAGCAATTTCAGGGCCGTGGTATTCGGTCGTTCGCTGGTCAATAATACTTCCCTTACCTTGGCCTTCCCAATTTCCAACGACTGGTAGATCCTCGCAAATATGGCCTCGGCTTCTAATGGTCTATGCCTCACGATGAGCCATCTCGGACTTTCGGGTATTGTTAGAATGATCAACAGAAACAAAAATGCGGGCAGGAATTCCATTCCGAGCATTCCCCTCCACGCCTCGTCCCGGAAAATTAAACTTAAGTAAGCGGAATCGGTTTCAAATCCGGAAGTTGAAAAATTCAGCAATTTAAAATTCATCAAATAGGCGCCCAGAAAACCAATGGTAATGGCGAGTTGATAGATAGCAACCAATCCGCCCCTAAAGCGGGCGATGGCCACTTCTGAAATATACATGGGGGATACAATGGAGACCATTCCTATCCCGATTCCGCCAATGATCCTAAACCAGATCAGGGAGGTAAAACTGTAAGACAGGGCGCAACCGAGAGCGGAAATCGAGAAGAGCAGGGCGGACAACATCATCACTTTTTTTCTCCCCAAGAGATCGCTCGACCAACCGGCGACGGCCACCCCAAAAATGGAACCGGTCAGGGCGCAACCTACATACCAGCCTTGTTCCAAGGAATCTAGCCCAAACTGGTCGGTGACTGCTGAAATGGTCCCGGAAATCACCGCGGTATCATAGCCGAACAAGAATCCCCCGATCGCTGCCACAACAGCCAGAAAGAGTACGTACCCTAATCGATTGGTTTCTTGCATACAAATAAATATAAGTTATCCATTTGGTCCGAGTACATGACAAAAAAATAATCAAATAAATGCGTTATTGACCTCTCCGCCTTCGGCACCTCCCCTTGCAAAAAAAGGGAGGACCCATTCGTTGAGAAATAATGTCCTCCCCTGCCAAGGGGAAATGCCCAGAGGGCAGAGGGGTAGAACCAAGATGAAATAGCGGTAAGAACAGTCTTGTTTCTTGTTTCTTGGCTCTTAAATTTAGTTACACTATATCCCAAAATATTCCCTGTATCGATTGTACAAATGTCCTGCTTGGAGATAGGCGGATTGCGGGCTCATAAAATGTGAAAATTCAAAGGTGATGGCCTTATCGTAATTTGCCCTTTTAGCGGCTTCCAGTTTCATACGGAGCTTATCGAATTTAATCGGGAAAAACTTAATGGGCATATCCCTACTGAAGGATTCCGCATTGGTCCAACATTCCATATTATAGCGATCGGCCAATCTTTTGTTAACCTCAAAAAAGGCGTCCAGCTCATCATAATCAATATGTCCGTCCTGAAAGGCACAGGCGTCTACCACCTCATGGATACCGGAAAAGATCTCGTCCCATTCCTTTTCGTGCTCCTGGACCGACACGGCATCGGCCTTGCTCAAATTGCCCGAGGCAGCAGCAACGGCTTTTTTCCCATCTATCCATGGCGACATTAAGGTCGGCAAGCCCCCAGAAACTTCCTTACACTGCTTTCCGAGGGTGTAAAAGGAATCTATGGCCCCTTTGGTCTTCCTGCTTATTTCACCGCTCAGGTACCAGCCCTGAAAACTTTTGTATCGGCTGCCATAATTCTTCCAAACCTCATCGATCACAAACCGGTTGGACTCAATTTCCTTGGACATATCGCCCGTATCCCAGTATTCCCCGGAATCGTAGAGACCAAAATAAAATTTCATGCCATATTTTTCCGCCAGACGGAGAAATAGATCCAACAAATCCAGGGAGGGCATATAGCAACCTTTGGAAAGCAGGTATTTGGAGGGGTAGGTGATAAACTTCCGATAGCCCGATCGGATCATGATGACCGTATCGATACCGATGGCCTTCATGTGCTGAAAGTCGAGTTCCCATTCCCTTTCCCCCCAGTTTTGGTGGGGAATGTCGTGCGAGATTTCATCCAGGAAAGTTCCGGTTATTTTTAAACCCTGCTGTTTAGGGACCAGCAATCCGGAATCTTGATATTCAAATTTTTTCTCAACTTCAGAGGCATGGAGGCTCGAGACAGTAAATGCCGACATCCCTGCCAACGTCGCCTTTTTAATAAATTCCCTGCGCTGTGATTTTTCTTTCTCCATGGACAACCGTTTAGGATGGTAACTGACCAAAGATAACAACAAAAATCATTCTCCCCTAAACAATCTCCCTTCCCATAAATGGGTCGCTCTTGGAAGGTTTACCTGTTTCTACCCGGCCTGCGTATCGTCTTACAAAATTGGGATTTCCATTAACCTCAATTGAAAAATCGTACCAACCATAGCTTTTGTTGGTGTTTACCACCATGGGAACCGAGGTTCCTTTTTTTATGGTTACCTTCTGTTCTGGATTGCCATAGGCATGGTCCACTATGGAAACATTAAAATCCTTGTTTTTTGAACCATTGGAAATTTTGATTTCAACATTGCCGGATGGGATCGTTGCAAACCCTCTCTTTTTTTGATAACCACAAGACAGCTGTAACTCCGGATCGGAGGTGCCACCCAACATTTCCCTAAAGAAGCCATTGGGGCCGTATACCCGCAAATGATAGGCTCCGTCCTTAAAATGGTCCAAGGGCCATTGGTAGGTTAGCGTATCCCCCATTTGCACAGCGATCGGCCATGTTTTTACCGGTTCAAATTTCATTCCTTCACCTTGGGTCTCCTGCAAATAGTCGCCCGGGGCATACACATTAAAGGGGGCTCCCAAGGCCGATTTCCCAAAAAAGTTATCCCCGGCCTTAAAGGTAATCCCAACGGATTTTTTATCGGCATTCAATTGGCCATCCACATACAATTCGTACCCAAGGGCGCAGGAATTCCGGATTCCAGGTTCCTGTTGGGTCATAAAGGGGGTTTTATACAGGTCTTGTTTTGCCAGCGCTATATCCGCTTGGGTAAGCGGACTAATATCCTTGGGCAGTTCCTTAAAACTGGCGTTATACACCTGCTGCATAAACGGATCCCGATCTACAAATTTCGGAAGGTGAACGGCCTCCCCATTATAGGGCCTAAAACTTGAAACAAGATTGCTGCTCACTGCCCTTCGCCAACTGCTGATATTGGTTTCAACAATTGGTTTGCCGGTTTTCTTTTTCAAGAACTCTTCCATGAACATTATGGTAGAGGTAATGTCGCAGACCTCGGAATTTACCCAGCCCCCTTTACTCCATGGCGATGCCACCACCATGGGAACCCGAAATCCCAGTCCGACAGGACTTTCCCTTACATCCTCTGGGTCCATGTCTTCCTTGGCCATTTCTTGTTCCTTGGTCGCATATTCTTCCGAGGTATCCAAATCTTTGGAAAAGGCATTTTTATCCTTGGGATTGGGTGCTACAAAAGGCGGGACATGGTCAAAATAACCATCGTTCTCGTCATAAGTGAGTATAAAGACGGTCTTTTTCCAAACCTCCGGATTTTTAGTAAGTATATCCAAGACCTCGGAAACATACCAGGCTCCATACCAAGGGGCACTGGGATGATCCGAAAATTTTTGGGGAGCCGCCAGCCAAGAAACCGTAGGCAGTTTTCCTTGGTCCACATCCTGCCTAAATTGATGCAAAATGTCGCCCTTTGGGACCTTCAAGGTACGCTCCGTTCCGTTATCAAGGTAATTCAGCATTTCAGTTTTGTGGTAATCTGGATCGCCGATATTGGTGGTAAACGCCTTGTTGTGAAGGTTTCTTTGAAACTCGGGGAGCTTTTCAAAATTTGATTCATCCCAACTACCTAGAACTTCCTTAATTTGTTCCAGTTGCTCCTGTTTTTTTGACACTTCCTTCTGCTGTTCCTCGACCTGATCCTTGGGAAGTTTTGCCATCCCGGCTTCCAAATTTTTGATCTCTGAAGGCAGATCGGCAAGCCGCTGCTTAATAAAGCTTTGGAACGCCTTACTATAGCGAACATTGTACTGGGAAAACCACTCCAGGTTATTATCGGTAAAATTGGCCAGTAGGGATTCGTCCTCCACCCCTGTGGGCAAGCTGATTTCATTTTGATAGACCTTCCAGGAAATCCCATTTTCCTCCAAGCGTTCTGGAAAGGTCTTCCAATTTGCTTCACTGTCATAGGTTACCTCATGATTCCGAACACAGGGCTTATTTTTAACGCTATCCCATGATTTTCCGGTCCAAAAGAAGTTTCTGTTCGTAGTAGTTCCCGTCAAGGCAGCGCAAAAATGTTGGTCAAAAACCGTAAAGGCATCCGCAAGGGAATAATAGAAGGGAAGATCTTCACGGGTATAGTGGCCCATTGTAAGTGGCATGTCTCCATATTCCTCATCTGCCGCCTTTGCCACCAACCATTGGTCATATTTTCCGTTGTTCCTGGCATCTACCTGATTTTCCCAGGAATGGGGAAGTCCGCCCATCCAAGTGGCCTGGGTATCCTTGATATTTAGCCGGAAGGGAACATAAGTATCCCCTTTTTTATTGCTTTGCAGCCATACCGGAATCTTGTTTGGCAAGGAAATCGCCCTTGGGTCGTTATAGCCCCGTACACCCTGCAAGCTTCCGAAACAATGGTCAAAGGAGCGATTCTCCTGCATTAGGAGCACCACGTGTTCCGCATCGTAAAAGGTACTTCCCTTTTCCGGATTAATTTCCAGTGCCCGTTGTATTGATGGTGGCATACCTGCCGTGAGTCCCATTCCCCCGGCCAACATACCGGCTTTTTTTAAAAAATCCCTTCTACTTTCCATTGCTTATTTTTATAAATATTGAACTCATTCCTAAAGATGATAAATTTAGCATAAAAAGCAAAGGCGATAAAAACTAATCTACCGCCCCTGCTTTTGAAATAAAACAAACTAACTCAACTAACTATGTTTTTATCCCGTGGGACATTCTTAAAGTTTACGGTCTAATTAGAATTTAGCCAATAAATCCTAAATTTCCATAACCAATTATTGTAACCACCAAGGTATTTGACGTATTTGGTCATTACCTTCCCCGTATTGATCTGCAATTGCCTTGGAGACATTTGCTGTATTTTGAAGATACTCGCTTTGCGGATATATCCATCTGGTAGGCGGTGTGTCTACTCCGTTATATGCGAAAGCAGGATACCCTGTTCTCAGTTGATCAAAATACATTCGCCATCCAGTTTGTAGGAAAGACGTGAAATACTTTTGGGTGATAATACGTTCAAGCTTACTTTCATTTGTCGTCGCATTATCAAATGATACTAAATTCTGGTTCAAATAAATTTCAGCCTCCGCTTCGGTCACAAAGCTCTCATAGCCTTTGGCAAAGGAATTATAAAATTCAAAAGAAGCCTTTACTGCATTCTCGTAGTGAGTTTTCACATCGGAACCTATCCAATTTCTTAACGATGCTTCGGCCAAAATAAATTGCAATTCGGAATAGCTAAGCAAATTATGTGGCTCGGTCGTAGGTTCCGTCGTATATCGCAGGTTAACTTTTGATACATCCCCTTGGGCCGCTTTATCATTTACTTCTGCGTAAGGCGCCAACGGATTTCCTCCTTCATAAGCATCAAAATTGTCTATAGTTAAACCTGACTCCTTTGCATTCTTGGTTTGCGAACAGAAAATAAACAACCTAGGATCTTTTCGATCCTGTAGTCTTTTAATAAAAGTAGAGTCTATATACATTCCAGAACCATAACTACTTGAATTAAATTCAGTATATCGGCTTCCGTCTTGATCAATAAAATGCAATTGCCCATTATCCTCGTTGGATTCCAAAATCGGTTCATTATTAAAAATTGAAGAAAAAGTTGATTTTATATTGAGATCAGCCTCGGTTTCCTTTTTGGAAAGAGTAATCAATATTTTTAACCTAAAGGAATTTATCAACTTTCGCCATTTAACAGTACTTCCAGCATAAATTATATCCCCGGCAATAATTTCACCATTATCTGTTAGCATGGTATTCGCCTCGTCCAATTCCCTTAAAATCCCTATAAAAACATCCTTCTGGGAATCATATTTTGGTTGGTATACTTCAGTTTCCTCACCTTGAAGAGCTTCGCTATAGGGAATATCACCAAAGGTTAGTGTTAGATTGTAAAAGTAATATGCCCTAAAAAACTTTGCCAAAGCCTTATACGCATCACTTTCTATCCTACCTGCTTCCTCCATCATTTTTGTGACATTTCTCAATTCATTGTAATCCCCAAAACTTCCCTGATCCCAGTTGTAATATTGACCATTGTTTTCGCCATCTGTCTGGATCAGCATCCTTGAGGGATACAATGGACCTGTGCCAGCAACGCTAAACGCTTCATGTTCAATTTGTGTCAGTAACAGCTGGGGATGGGTCTCACTTACGTCATTCGGGTTTTTATTAATTTCTGTTAGGTCGGTACAAGATCCAAAGGATGCTATCACCACCACTAAAAAAAGTTTTACTAATGTTTTCATCTTAATAATTTTTTGATTAAAATTTAAAGTTTAATCCCATTCCTAAGTATCTTGTAGAAGGATCTTGTAGGTTATCATCATTTCCATAGTCTGGATCAATAATATCTGCCTTTTTCCACATAAATAGGTTATAGCCAGAAAAGGTCATATCAAAATGTTTGATTCCCTTAATGTTAATAAGGTTAGTAAAATCATATTTAAAAACAAGTGAACGCAACTTAAAAAAACTACGATCGAACACATTGGCAAATTTCTTATTTTCCTCCTCGGTCACCTGCGCTCTGTATGGGTAGTTTTGACTCCAAGTCTGCCAGTTCACAGCCGTTGTATTGGGTTTAAACACCCGATTATCCGAAACCACGTTCCCGTTTGCATCCTGAACTAGCTCACCACTTACAACGTTCACACCTTCCGGCACGTATACAGGAACACCAGCGGCATATTCAGCGTCCCTATATTCCGTAGAATATGGATGTTTACCGCCCCACCACATTTTTTCGACGGTAAGAGATCGCATAACACCTCCCCATACACCGTCCATACCTATATCCAGTGACATATTCTTATATTTAAAACTATTTTGGAAACCTAATATCCAGTTTGGATCTGTGTGTCCCAAGTTTTGTTCAAAATTATCCCTGATCGGCAGTCCGTTGTCATTTAGAATAACCTGTCCATCTGGGGATTTCTGCCATACTCGGTCATAGTAACTATCAGCCCGATCATTTAGATATAAATTCCCATATCGTTCCTGATTACCATAAATTCCAGTAATTCTCTTTTCCAATTGGCTCCAATTGACACTGGAATTCCATTGAAAATTTTCGATTCTTATAGGGGTAACGCCCAATACGATTTCATAACCCTTTGTCGTATACTCATTACCATTAACCTTTCGACTATTAAATCCAGAAGCGATAGAAGTTGGTAAGTCTATAATCTGATTGGTGTCTACAACATCGTAATAAGTGAAATCAAATTTAAGCCTGCCCTTAAAAAAGGAAGAACTAAGTCCTAGTTCATATGAAGTCGAATTTTCAGGTTCTATGTTAGGGTTCACAATTGTACCAGGATAAGAAAGTTCCGTCCGTCCTGCAAAGCTGCCTACATTTTGATAATATGAGGAGGTTTGATAAGGTTCAAGGTCACTGGAAACCTCTGCCCAAGATCCGTACAATTTTAAGAAATCTATGCTTTTTGGCATCTCAATAAGGTTCGACAAAACAGTACTCAACGAAGCAGATGGATAAAAATAAGATCTATTGGCCTCTGGCAAGGTTGATGACCAGTCGTTCCGTGCGGTAAAATTAAAGAAAAACGCGTTTAGGAAGTCTAATCCCAAGGTAGCGTAAACACTATTAATGACTTTCTTATTAACATCGGTCGTGGCCTTTACGTTACGTTCGGTATTGTTTAGACTATATACAAAAGGTACTATTAATCCATCAGTTGCATTGTACTCCTCCTGAAATCTTCGAATGAAGGATGATGCTCCAACATTAAAGTTAACCCCAAATTTATCGGAAAAGTTCTTGTCATAGCTGGCTAAAATGTCCATATCGATATGGGTCAATTTGTCGTTCCATGTTTTGTAATCCCCTTCCCTTGGGTCTCCATAGTTAAGATAGCTCTTTGGACTTTGGCGATCCTGAAAAGTATTGTTCAAAACGGCCGAGCCCCTTGCTTGAACGCTTATGTCTTTTGATATCTCATAGTTTAATTTTAGTTGGCCATTTATTACGTCTGAATCATATTTTTGATTAAGCTCATATGCAGCAAAATAAGGGTTGTTGTACCAAGCATAATTCCAGTTAGCCTGACGGTAACCTTCTTGTCCCGGGATATACAAATGGTTTCTAAGATCTCTGCCACTAACATCATCGCCCATCCAGATCAAAATAGTATACATATGGTTTTTTGGGCCATAACCATATCTAGGATAATTTGGCGAATACACCTTATTATAGGACAATTTACTGTCCAAAGTCAGCTTTTCCGATAAAAATGTGGTGCTTTTAAAGGTCAGTCCTCCAGTTTTTAAATCGGAATTCGGCACCTTATCCTTTTGATTTGTGAATATTCCAGAAATTCGAAAAGAACCCTTTTCCCCTTTTTGGGCAACATCAAAATTGGTACTGGATATATACCCCATTTCCATAAAATCATGGAGGTTATCATGATACTCCCATGGTGTGGGCACCCTTGAATAACGGGACTTGTCATCGTATTGGGTACCGGAAACATCGCCCCACCAAGGAATGGTCTGACCCGTAACATTATCCCTAATAGGACTATTCCATTGAGGAATCATCACACCGGGTTCAAACTTGGGTCCCCAAATCATATCTCCATCGGAAATACCTCCATCTTGGCCATCCCAAAATTCGTATTTTCCATTAGATCCGTTACCGTATTCCGTTTGTGTCTCCGGAAACACTGTGTAGCCTGCAGAGAACATTGTACTTGTAGACAGACTAACTTCCAATCCTTCTGTCTTAGCGTTTTTTGTACTTATCAAGATCGCGCCATTTCTACCCCTTGAACCGTACAACGCGGAGGCCGTAGTTCCCTTAAGGACGTTAATATTGGCTATGTCGTTGGGTGATACATCAAAAAAATCGGTTTCTACAGGAATTCCATCTATTACTATCAACGGTGTTTTGCCCCTAAGTGAAAAAGAAGGTGCTTGGAAAATACCAGTCGGGTTAGTGACTACAAGTCCTGCTACCTGTCCAGAGAATAAATTTCCAACATTTGGGACTGGGACTTCTTCAATGGTAGTAGTTGCGATTTCTTGGGTGGAATATCCTACTTTTTTCTCTGCCCTTGTAATTCCTAATGCAGTGACAACCACTTCATCCAAACCTTGTGCTTCTTCCTCCAAGCTTACACTTAAATTTCCAGAAGTTGGTACAGCCACTTCTTGAGTAACAAAGCCTATGTAGGACACTACCAAAATAACATTTCGATCGGAAACGGAAATACTAAAATTACCATCAAAATCCGTAGAAACACCGTTCGATGTGCCTTTCTCCACAATTGAAGCTCCAGGCAACGGACCGCCATCGGTTGCCGATATAACCTTTCCTTTTATTGTGACTGACTGTGGTGTAGTTGCTGCAAAATTTATTGCAACACTTTCTTCAGATATCTTGTAAAGTTTATTCGCAAGAAGGGATGTCACTTGTCCCAACAAGATAGCAACGAATAAACATCTCCTAAAGAAAGGATACAATTTCGAATTGTTCTGTTCCATAATAAATTTGTTTTGGGTTAGTAAATAATTCAATTTTCACTGGTAATTCAATAATCAAAATTTGGTTTAGAATTTTAAATTAAAGATTGTATCAACGTAGGTTTATATCCATGGGTTATTTATCAAACTGCATTTAGAAATACAATTATTATAAATAATTTATAATCAATCTCTTACATTTTCATTTTAACGTGCGAAAACTGACGGTTTTTCAGAAATTTATAGTACTTATATCGGTCTTAAATGATACGATTTTGGTTGTACAAAAGCACGAATTCCTTGGGACGACAATGTGGATCCCAAGCCGGAATTTTTCCTGCCGGACCAAGGCACATTGGGACTTACCCGATCGCAACAGTTCCAGTATACCGTTCCCGTGTCCATTTTCTTCAAAATATCCATTGCCCGTTGCTCGCTTGAGGAAAAAACGGAAGCGGTCAGGCCGTATTCGGTATCCTGCATCAGGGCTATGGCTTGGGCATCCGAAGTAACCTTTTGGATCCCTATGATTGGCCCAAAGGATTCATCACGCATTACTTTCATACTGTGGTCGCAATTGACCAGCACCGTCGGCAGATAATAATTCCCATTTCCTTCTATTGGACTTCCACCTGTCATTATAACGGCTCCCTTTTTAACGGCATCGGCCACTTGATCGTTTAGCACGGAAAGCTGTTGTGCCCGTGTCAACGGCCCTATAAAGGTCTCCTGCTTGTTTGGGTCCCCGATGGTATACGAATTGACCTCCGTAGTAAAAGCAGCTACAAAGTCGTCATAAATTTTTTCGGCCACATAAATGCGTTCTACTGCACAACAACTTTGACCGTTGTTGTAGAACGCTCCCTCCGCTGCGTTGACGGCCGCTTGTTTTACATCCTTTACATCTTCGGCAACAAAAAGTGGGTCCTTGCCACCCAATTCCAATTGCAAGGGCACCAATTTGTGGGCTATCTGGGTTGCGATATGTCTGCCCGTATTATACGAACCCGTAAAATAATATCCATCAAAATCCAGTTCCAACAAAGCCTGCCCCAAAGCTCCATCCCCCACAACGCATTGAAAAACGTTTTTGGGCACCCCCGCCAAATGCAAGTATTTCTCCAATTCCTTACCGGTCAATGCAGCGTATTCCGAAGGTTTGTACATTACGGAATTGCCAGCTACCAAAGCGTATAGAAACACATTGTACCCTACGTTATAGGGGAAATTCCAAGCAGAAATATTGGCAATGACCCCAAGGGGTTCGTACCTGATTTTTTCATGGGTCGCACCTGAATCTACAAGCACCTCATCCGCTAGCCATTTCTCGGAGTATTTTTTTAGATGGTCGATCCTATTTTGTGCCCCGTTTATTTCGTTGCGGGATTGCTGTATAGGTTTCCCCGTCTCATTGGTTAAAATAACGGCAAGCTCATCGATATTCTGGAGAACCAGTTCCCCAAACCGTACAATACAAGCCAACCTTTCCTCGACCGGACTTTCGGCCCACACTTTTTGCCCTTGGCGAAGTGCCTCCAATTTGATCTTGGCTTCCGCTCTGCTATCCGATGCCAATTCCGCTATGATTTTCCCTGTTGCGGGGTTGTTTATCTTCATTTCAACTGTAGTTAGCGCTTTGGTTTTGATTTCACTTTTTCAACCTAATGTTAAATTTAAAGAACAATGATTGTTAGACTTTCATTGCTTTGTTCGACCCGAAAATATTATCAATACAATTTTGAACTAGATCCAGATTATTTTTTCACGTGTTCTAGAAAGGCCGTATACAACACATCCGCATCGATCAATTCCCCCTTTTGGGTATGGGTAAATTCCGGATGCCATTGCACCCCCATGATTTTGCCCGCTGGTTCTTTTTTGTATCCAATTGCCTCAATAAGACCGTCATTGGAAACGGCATAAATTTCCAGATCCCGTCCCAAGGTTTTTATAGCTTGATGGTGAACTGTATTCACCTGTGGATTTTCCCGATTACCATATAGGTTATCCAAAAAAGTACCTTTTGTAAAGTTTATGCCATGCCTGATGGTATCGTACAATTGAGCGGAACGGTGCCTGTCCGCCTCTGGTTTTTGGGTCTCAATGTCCTGATAAAGGGTGCCCCCAAAATATACGTTCATCAATTGGAAACCCCGACAAATCCCGAATACGGGAACAGAATTGGAAACCGCGAAGTCCAATATTCTTAATTCATATTGATCCCTGTGGGCGTCACCCTTCCACCTTCCTATGGGTTCTTCCCCATAGCTCCCCGGAGCTAGATCGCTGCCCCCCTGTAAAACGAATCCGTCCATCTCGGCAAGTATATCGTTTAGCCGAGATCCATCAACATCGGGAATGAGTACGGGAAGAATTCCCTTGCGCGCTATATAGTTGGCCATATCGTTTTCCATATAGCTAAGGGACTTGGGACCGAAAACGGTCCGGTCCATATCCGGATACATAAAACAGGATGAAATGCCTATTTTTTTCATAATGCCTCCAGGTACAATCTTTTAAAATCTTCCCTGCTCACAGGCTTTGGGTTGTTGGGATGGCAAAAATCGGCTTCCGCCAAAGTGGAGAGCTCTTCGATATGGGATTCCTTCACCCCTATTTCCGAGAGCTTAGTAGGCAATCCCAATTTACCGTTCAAATCAAATAGATAATTCACTACCTGGTTGCCTTTCCCATTTCCTAGGTTTAGCGCCATGGCCATTCGCTCAAATCGATCCTCAAAACCTTTGTAGTTAAATTTCATCCCGTAGGGCAGGTTCACCGCATTGGCCAAGCCATGATGGGTGTCCAGCAAACTAGACAGCGGATGGGCCAAACTATGAACTACCCCCAATCCTTTTTGAAAGGCCACAGCGCCCATAAGCGATGCGAGCAGCATTTTGGCCCTGGAATCCACATCGGGGTCCTTGGTTGCCCTTTCCAAGGATTCTGCTATTAGGGCCATACCTTCCAGGGCGATACCGTCGCACATAGGATGGAAATTTTTGGCTAGATAAGCTTCCATGTTGTGGGTCAGGGCATCCATCCCTGTTGCCGCCGTGATAAAAGAAGGCAGTTCCATGGTCAACAAGGGATCTGCAAATACAATTTTGGCCATCAACTTGGGGCTAAAAAGTATCCTTTTCCTTTTAGAAACGTCTTCAGAAATAATAGCGCTCCGGCCTACTTCACTACCCGTTCCTGCCGTAGTCGGCACGGTAATAAAATGCGGGACTTCCTCGGTAACGTATTTGTCCCCTCCAATGAGATCGTCATAATCAAACAGATCCCTTGTGTGGTTGACCCGCAATACAATTGCCCGGGCAACATCGAGGGCAACACCTCCGCCGATACCAATAATTGAATCGCATTGCGTTTGATGGTACACGTCCCCTCCTTTGATAACGTCCGATTTTACCGGATTTTTATGCATCTCCGAAAACACCTCGGCACTTAGTCCCGAGCGTTCCAATTTTTTTTTGATCTCCTTAAAAAAAGAAAGTTCGGCCACATTGGGATCGGTTACCAAAAGGGGTTTTTTAAGCCCTTGGCTTTTTAGATAATCGACCAACTCCTTGACCACCCCAGCACCAAACCTGATTGGGGTGGGAAAATTAAAACCATACACTTTATTGATATCCACTACTGTTCGAATTAAATAATTTCAAAATATCTTTTTATCTCCCAATCGGTAACGGCGGCCGAGAATTGTTTCCATTCCCACTCCCGGGTACATGTAAAATGATCCACAAAAGCTTCACCAAAAAGTTCGTTGGCAATATGGGAGGCTTTCATTTTGTTGGACGCATCCAACAAATTGGAAGGCAGCACCCCATTAGTCATATTCCTATAGCCATTGCCTGTCGTAGCAGGAACATCCAGCTTTAAATTATGTTCTATTCCGTAAAGGCCGCTTGCCAAACAGGCGGCCATGGCCAGATAGGGATTAACGTCGGAACCCACCACCCGATGCTCAATGCGGGTAGATTTCTGGCCCGGCGTCAGCACCCGAAGTGCACAGGTTCTATTGTCGAAACCCCAGGTAAGCGTGGTCGGGGCCCAGGCACCTTCCACCAGACGCTTATAACTATTAATAGTAGGTGCAAACATGGGAAGAATCTCGGGCAAACAATGAAGTTGTCCAGCCAGGAAGCTCTTCATAACACCACTCATCCTATCTTTTGAAGTACCATCATAAAAAAGGTTCTTCGTCTTTTTCAGATCCCAAAGGCTTTGGTGGATATGTCCGCCGTTTCCGGGGAGTTTGTTGGTTTGCTTGGCCATAAAACTAGCTACGATATTGTGTTTTTTGGCAATCTCCTTAACCCCTGTTTTAAATAAAACGGCCCTGTCCGCTGCTTCCAAAATATCGCTGTATTGGATGGCGGCTTCGGTCACCCCCGGACCAGTCTCGGTATGTAGGCCTTCCAAGGGCACGCCAAAACCTTCCAACTGATCAAAAAGTGCGTGAAAGAAATCCTTGTTTTCGGACATCCTTAAAACGGAATACCCGAACATACCTGGAGTCAATGCCAGTGGCGCCTGATAATTCTTTCCTTCAAGGGAGCTTGAGGTTTCCTTAAAATTGAACCATTCAAACTCTTGGGAAAACATTGGGGAGTATCCCATGTTTTCCGCTTTTGCAATACTATTTTTCAGTAAGCTTCTGGGACAGATCGGCAAATTTTCAACCTTCTCCGAACTAAAATCGGCAAGAAGAAAGGGCGTACCCTCTTCCCAAGGGATGGTCCTAAAGGAACTTAAGTCCAACTGGGCATCAAAATCCCCGTATCCCATGTGCCATCCTACCATTTTGGTATTGTCGTAGGCCAAGTCGCACATATCCCATCCAAAGACCACGGAGCAGAATCCAAATCCGCTTTCCAAGGCGGATATTAGTTTTTCCACATGCATAAATTTCCCGCGTAGCACACCGTCCATATCGGTAACGGCGACCTTTATCTTGCGATGCTTACTCTCTTTTAACCAAGTTATTATTTCCTTTTTGTCCATAAGGATTACATTTTTTTATGTAGGAATATTAAAAAATAGAGATAGGACAATCCAATTATCCCAACAAAAATGAGGGCTATCATTGGGTTGTATATTACCATCGACACCAATGCAATGATGGCAATGATCAATGCGATTGCCGGAAACCAAGGAAATAAAGGAACCTTGAAAGGCCGCACCATATTGGGCTCATTTTTGCGGAGGGCAAAAAAGGCTATCATGGAGACAATGTAAAGGCAAAGTGCGCCAAAGCACGCAATGGTGATAATTTCGCTGGTCTTTCCCGTGAACAAAGCAACGATTCCGACCAACATATTTACGATCAATGCATTGGCCGGGGTTCTGAATTTGGAGTTTACCTTTCCCAAAACCCTAGGTGCGTAACCGACCCGACCAAATTCAAAGGTGCTCCTACCTCCCGCCAAAATTATCCCGTGAAAGGAGGCCACCAATCCCAGCAGGCCTATCCCGACCAACATTTTATACATGATATGGCCACTGTGCACCACATAGGACAAGGCAAGCGGCAACGGGGAATCGGATGCCACGGTACTCCCTACAGGATATACCACAGCTTCCCATCCGGCCACGCCAACAGCAGAAACAAAGGTGAGGATACAAAGCACCACCAAGGTCATAATTGCCGAACCAAATCCTATAAGAACACTGCGTTGCGGATTAACAGCTTCTTCTGCAACATTGGCCACGCCCTCGATGGCCAGAAAAAACCAAATGGCAAAAGGGATGGCCGCAAAGGCACCTGAAAACCCATGGGGCATGGGGTTTGATTGCAGGTTGGAAAATTGAAATTCCGGTAAGGTCACCCCCGCAAATATGAGCAATTCAATAACGGCCAAAATTGTAATGACCAGCTCGAACGATGCAGCGAGCTTTACTCCAAGAATATTGATGATTGTAAAGATAAAATAGGCACCGATGGCAAAAACCATCAAATCTACGGAAGGATATAACAGATTCAGATAGGCCCCAATGGCGGCAGCTATGGCCGGGGGAGCAAAAACAAATTCAATATTCTGGGCGATTCCGGCAATAAAACCCAAATGTTTTCCCAGTCCCCTATTGGCGTATTCAAAAGCACCACCTGCCCTCGGTATGGCGCAAGCCATCTCGGTATAGCTAAAGGTAAAGGTGAAATACATGATGATAATAAAAAAGGTAGCTATGGCCAATCCATACGTACCTCCTTCTGCAAGACCTAAATTCCAGCCAAAATACATTCCGGAGATTACATATCCAACGCCCAGGCCCCATAGCATTAATGGACTAAGCACCTTTTTCAATTCAACTTCAGCCATCTTTTATAGTTAATGGCAACATGATCGAAATCTGAAATCCCAAATGCATACGGTTAAAGATTGGTTTCAAAAAGTTGCCGGTTGATTATTTAATATTAGGTTAACAATATCGTAAATTACATATAAATAATAATTCCACCCTATAAGATTATAAATAATAGATAAATATCTTTGCTTTTGAATTATAATTAGTACATATTTACTGTTTACTACCCAATATTGATTAAATTTGGCTAAAATGTACTATTAAAATGAAATTAGACAAAAAAGACCTTAAAATATTGAATCTTTTGCAAGAAAATGCCAATATAAGTAATAAGGAGATAGGCGCAGCCACCTATCTTACTTTAACGCCCGTATATGAACGCATCAAAAAATTAAACGCGTTGGGCCTACTTAAAAAAAAAGTGTTCTTGTTGGATAGAAAAAAATTGGGGCTCAATGTAATGGTACTGGTTTCCGTAAGCATTGAAAAACACTCCGGAGAGGGCGCGTTGGCCTTTATGAACGAAATCAAGAAGATACCGGAGGTCGTGGAATGTCTGCACGTAACCGGGGCGTTTGATTTTCAGTTAAAAGTTTACGCAAAGGATATTGACCATTACCACGAATTTAATTTTAAGAAATTGGCCTCGATAAAAAATATAAGACATATGGAAAGTTACTTTGTTATGAACGAAGTAATAAATACTACAAAAATTCCCCTATTTCTGTGATGTAGTAGAAGCAAGAATTCCAAGACAGGGTTATACCTCACAAAATTTCACAACATTAGTTCTCTTAAGTGCGATTGGCCGAAGTTCCGGACACATGTCGCTCCAACACCCCGAAAACATCCGTGGCATCTATTGTGTCCGGCAAATCGAGCTCGGTATTGTTGGTGATCAAGATAGGATATTCCTCCTTGCTCTCGGGGATCCTTCCATGGGATCCTTTTATCAAAGTAGCATCCAAAGGGATAATATCCAAAACCGACCTAAAGCCCAATTTCTTTTTTAACAGTTTCCAGATCACCTTGAGCATCACAAGCTTATCCTTGGGGTCGGTGAGCATTTCCACGGGATCGTAACCAGGCTTTTTATGGATATCGACCATCCGGGCATAATCCGGCGCCTTCTTATCGTCCAACCAAAAGTAATAGGTGAACCAGGAATCCTTGTCTGCCAAAACCACCAAGTCCCCACAACGGTCGTGGTTCAATTTGGCCTTGACGATATCGTTGCCCTCAAGAACCTTTTCAACCCCCTCCACATTTTCCAATAAAGCCTTTACCCTGGGTTTTAATGCGGGATCTTTGATATAGACATGGGCCACTTGATGGTCGGCTACCGCAAATGCATCACTGGCACCGGCATCCAACAACTCAAGTCCACGTTCTATCCTAATATTTATATATCCCTCATTTCTTAAAACCCGATTTAAATGGATGGGATGGTTTACATTGGTTATACCGTATTCGGAAAGTAAAATGATATTGGTGTCCTTTTTCTGCTGATAGTATGTTACCAATTGCTTTACCACCCCATCGATTTCCCCAAGGTCCTTTGCTATTAAATCCAGGTTCTGTCCATGGCGCTGCATGTTGTAATCCAAATGGGGCAGATAGACCAAGGTTAAGGTAGGGTCGTGCAATTTATCTGTCTTGATGGCCGCATCCGCAATCCACTGTGTGGATTTGATAGAAGTCTTCGGGCCCCAAAAATGAAACAGGGGAAACGTACCCAATTCCCCTTGAAGGGTATCCCGTAGCTCCGCCGGATGGGAATACACATCGGGAATCTTTCTGCCATCGGCCAAATAATTTGGTCTTGGGGTTACACTAAAATCAACCCCCGAATACATATTAAACCACCAAAAAAGGTTTGCACAGGTAAAATTTCCATGCTCCCTTTTTAGTTTGTCCCAAATTTTTTCGGCCTGGAGCAAGGTATTGGATTGCCTCCAAAATTTTACTTCATGTTCATCCTTAAAATACCAACCGTTCCCCACAGCTCCATGTTGCCCCGGTGTTTTACCTGTAAGATAGGTGGCATGGGCGGTACAGGTAACCGCAGGAAGTACCGGTGTGATCGTGGCAGCCTTCCCCTTCTCCAAAAACGATTTTATAAACGGCGTGTACTCCCCGATAAGTCCGTTTGTAAGTCCAACCACATCGAGTACTACAGTCTTCTTCATAATCTCCTTTACAACTTATTTTTTAACCACTGGATTTCCCTGATAATGGATTGCTCCAACGGTGCCTTAAGATCGGATGGAAGGACGTCCCAGGTATAGGTCTCAATTTCCAATTGATCGGTTACTTTATGATTTTTTAAATATGCGATTACCTTTAGAATTTGGTCCTGGGTGGATTGCAACAAATCGAATCGATCCAAAAAGATGGGGACATGAAAATGGGCCCTCAATTCGGTGAAATCCTTTTTGTCTTGTAAAACAACGGGGAGGTCGTTATACGTCTTAACCTTGTCCCCTACCTTTTCGGTTACCTGATGCAGATAGGTAGGTTCATTGAACAGGGCCAGCGCTTCCCAAATCTTCTCCTTGTTGTCGGAATCGAAAATAATCTTAAGTGCTGCGCTTACCTGTATTTTGCCGACCTGGATTCCGTGATCGGCAAATTTCCTAAGGGTCATTTCGGGTTCCTCGTACGCCAAGGAAAAATGGCAAACATCATAGCAAACGGTTATGTAACGCAATACCATGGATTTTGCCTTGTCACCGTCGATCCCCAATTCCCTTTCCAAGATTACCTTGGCCATCGGAATCAGATAATTTTCAAAAAAGTGGACCACCTCATCACTGTTTTCCAAAAGTCCGTCCGGCTCGGGCTCAATATCCAAGTGGAGATGCTTCCCAGTATTAACTTCGATTTCCTTCAAATGGACAATAAGCTGCACCAAATGCTCGGCACCCAGGGTAAAAGCCATATCCAAGGCCTCGAACGAATTATGCCAATGTTTATAGCTGATGGGCGAGGTAGAAATTCCACCGGACATGCCATCCGGCAATAAAATTGCAAGTTGGTCGAACAGGCGCATGGTATAATGCAACCTTTCCTTGGTAGTCCAATCTGGGGCGTGCACGTCCTCCTTTACCCTTTGGTTGTGAAAATTGCCATAGGGAAACCCGTTCATGGTAAAGACATATAATTCATTATCCTCTAACCATTTCTTAAAATGCTCTAGATGATATCCCTCATTGAGTTCCTCGCTGGCGGTATTGGACAAGCGCAAACCCAATCCAAAAGGCTGGTCGGGGGCAACTTCGGCCTTTATCTTGGGAACATAGGATTTTAGGCTCTCGAAAGTCCGCTCCCAATTCTCCCCGGGATGAATATTGGTACAATAACTTAGATGGTAGGAATTATTGACTAGCATATTTTAGACTGACAAAGTTTGTTCAACAGACGAATGGCTTCCCTCATTTTTTGTAGGTCTATCTCGTGTACGTCGTGTTTGGTTCCAATTTTGGAAATAAGTGTAATGGTCAGTTTACCTCCCAAATGTTCCCTAAATTCCTCTATCCCGGCCAGCAATACATTGACATCGCTTTCCTTCTCGAATGGAATGTGCAGCTCAAAGCCAATGGTTTCCAACGTATTGATAATGCGTTTCAGGGTCGGTTCATCTATAAGTCCTATCAAATGGGCATAGGTAAGATCCAGTGCCATCCCTACGGCAACAGCCTCCCCGTGGCGCATTTTATACGCCGTCATGTACTCCAGCTTATGGGCCGCCCAATGACCAAAATCCAAAGGACGGGAGGATCCACTCTCAAAGGGGTCACCGCCTTGGGCTATATGCTCCATGTGCATTTCGGCGCAACGGTAGATAAGGTATTCCATGGGTTCCATTTCCCGGTCATGGAGGGCAGCCGCGTTCTGCTCCAAAAACCCAAAAAATACGTCGTCCTTGATCAGGGCAACTTTTACGGCCTCTGCCACTCCCGAGATCCAATCCCTATGTTCAAGGGTATGCAAGAAATCGGTGTCATTGATAATGGCGTAAGGGGGTGCAAACGTGCCCAGAAAATTTTTCTTGTTAAAAATATTGACACTGTTTTTTACCCCAACGGCAGAATCGTTTTGGGAGAGCGTAGTAGTTGGGATACGGATCAACTTAACTCCCCTATGGGCAATGGCTGCCGCATATCCCGCCATATCGATTACTGCCCCTCCACCAACGGCGACCACAAAGGAATGCCTGTCTATATGGCTATCATTTACCCCTTGCAGCACCTTCAGCACGTTATTGTGATCGTTTTTGGTCTCCTCCCCCCCAGTGACCTCAAGGATCTGGGTAAGAACTATCCGATCTGCGAATTTTTGACAATAGGCAATAATCTTATCCTTTAAAGTCGGGTGGGCGACAATTACCCCATCATCTACCACAAATAACACCTTTACCGCACCTTTTTTCCGGTAGTTGGAAAAAATATCACGGAACAGCGGATTATCCAAGCCGAACAAGTTCTGGGTAAATTGCAATTGGTAGTTATATTCTACCTTAAAGGATTGCTGAATAGCATTAAATTTTTTCATCTGACAAAATTGTTGTCCGGCAAAAGGCTTCAGACCGCTTCCCTACTGGAAGAAACACAAAAGACTCTACCTGCCAAAGTAAAAATATTACAAACCCATTTAAACTTTTTACATCCATATTTATGTGACCGCAAACAATTTTGACAGCCCCAATGACAAAGGTAACAATAGGATGATCAACACCCCAATCCACCAATGGGAAAAACCAACGGCCAAGGCCGAATCGAGTAAAATTAGTGAAAGAACTCCTGCAACTACCGCTTTTTTGATGTTTCCCGGCGAATTATCCCGATAAGCCTTAAATAAAGGCGAAAATACCGCTAGGGCAAAAATTGTCAGAAAAGGAACTACAAACAGCAAAGACCGCCCACTTGAAGCCATAAGTCCAAGAACCGAAAAAATTACCACGGCATATAATACCCCTGCAAAAATTATGTGCTTTTTATTATTTCCATGGACTTCCCCCCTACTTATCAAGGTAATGGATGCAATGTAGATTATAGGGACAAAAGCAAACCACCAATTGGGCAAAGCACCAAAGATGCTAATTCCCAGCAACAAATTAAGCCCCCTACAAACTCCCATGTTCAATGGCCCAAAAAAACCATGGTGTTTGGCGATCGCATCGTAAAGCAAAATGGACACCGCCAATAGCAGTGCCAAGGTCCCGCTTAGGCCATTGGCCACAAAAGCCAAGATAACCCCGACCAACAATAAGATAGCGCCATAAATGGCAGCGGACCTTAAAGTAACCCAGCCGGAGGGAATCGGTCTTTCGGGTCGCTCAATTTGATCCAGTTTAAAATCGAATACATCGTTGAGAATTACGCCGGCGGCGTAGAGAAATACGGATGAAGCTACCAACAAAAGAAGGGTTCCAAATGGGAGCTCCACCATTTTTCCTTGGTCATTTAAAATGAAAGCCCCGGCGATGGCCGCCCCGGCCAAAATATCGGCAGCAGCGGTAGGCAGGTTCGCTGGACGGGCAAGTTGGGCGTAGGCTTTAAGGTTCATTGCTGCTTTAACTTGACACTAGAGGATTTTTTCGGAATCCTTCCTTGGTTGTTGGCCCCTAAGGACACTGTTATCGTTAAACAGCTGGGATTGATCGACCCCTTTGGCCTGCAACCAATCAGATTCTTTCATCCTACCGTTTTGGCCAAAGATATCGAGGGCATTTTGGTAACAGGTCTTTACCACGTCTGCCCGGTCAATACCACTTCTGAGCATTAAGGATGCCGTTTTTGGCACCGCTAGGGGATCACTAACGCCCCAATCGGCGGAACTATCCACAATAATGCCGGTACTGCCGTATTTTTCTACCACCTTCACCATCCGTTCGTTTCCCATTTTGGTTTTGGGATATATTGTAAATGCGGCCCAGAATCCACGATCCAGAACATCCTTAACGGTTTCTTCATTGTTGTGGTCAATAACCACCATAGAGGGATCAATGCCGTGTTCCAAACAGACTTCCATACTTTTAATGGTCCCTGCCTTTTTGTCCCTATGGGGCGTATGTACCTGGACCACCATTCCCATTTCCTTGGCCAGCTCCAACTGCATCCTAAAATATTTATCCTCGGCGGGGGTTTGGTCATCATAACCGATTTCCCCAATGGCCACCACATTTTCCTTGTGCAGGTAAAGGGGCAACAATTCTAAGACCTGTTCGGCCAGCGCCTCGTTGTTGGCCTCCTTGGAATTGAGCCCTATGGTACAGTAGTGCTTTATCCCAAATTGGCTGGCCCTAAAAGGCTCCCATCCTACCAGGCTACTGTAATAATCCTGAAAAGAACCCACTTGGGTCCGGGGTTGGCCCAGCCAAAAAGAAGGTTCTATAATCGCAACTATCCCATTAGCGGCCATAGCCTCATAATCGTCCGTAGTCCTGGAGGTCATATGTACGTGCGGATCTATAATCATCATTCTCTCTTCCATAACTATATAATTAAGGCAATAAACTTAATGACTTATTTTCTTATAAAAAACTTAATCTACTTTTTTGAACACCAATAGTACCCCATTGGGATTGGAGAGGGTCAGCCTGTTGTTCCATATGCTGTACGTGGTGGTGGATTTCAACGCCTTCATAAATTGGGCCTCCTCGGTATCCGGGCAGGCCATCAAGGTGGTAGCCGCAGAAAACCGCAACCGTTCCCTTTCGGAGAAAATGGTCCCCGTTATTCGGTTACAACCGCTAAAGCCAAAAAAGGTGTTCTCTTTTGCGTTTATTTCCAAGTTTGGAAATTCAGCGGGAAAATCGGAAGCCGTAATGTTCTCCCCTCCCAATTTTTCCAATACCCAGATGTCGTGCAGCCGATAATCCGTAATATAGTCGCCACAACCTTCAAAGGCTCTAAAATCGGTGTCGATTCCCCGTTTTATCCGAACGGTAACCTTGTACCCATAATTCTTATCGGACATGCCATCGGAACAGTCCCCTTGCGCGATTTGCACAGTTAAGCCCCCTGCTTCGGTGCGGGCCCGGTAGAGCTTAACATTGGCATCTGCGGCCCTAACAGGTTCCACTACCGGTACGGCGAACGTCTCCAAACCTTCGGACAAGGAAGTGAATTTTATACTTTCCCCAGAAATTTCTACGCCCCAAAAGGGCTCCGTGCCAACACCCTTAAAATAGATGATGTTTGCGTTGGGGCCAAAATCATTGTTTATATTCTGGCTATTTTCCAGTGTTGAACCGCTTTTTGTGGGAACCTCGTTCACCACTTTTTTGGAAGCGCTTCCAGTACATCCAGACATGGTAAATACTAAGAGTAAAAAGGGGGCAAAGTATAGTTTCATCTGTTTATTTTTATTGCTTTTTATAGGTCAGACCAGCCCGACAGAATCGTTCTGGCGGGTGTAATTCGCCAATATTCATTTACTCACTTACTTATTATTTTACACGTTGGTGTTCGTGAATCTTCGATTTCGGTGGGTATCAAAGATGGTTATGGCTCATTTCATAACCATAATAATTGTTTGCTTGGCAATAGACAAAAAAATCAAATTTCATAAAACAATTACTCTTGTTGACCCCTCCGCCTTCGGCACCCCGCCAGAATGATTTTGTAGGGCTGGCTCCCCTCGCTAATAAGGGGAGGACCCATTAAATTATATTATTAGTACAGTTGGGCTATGAATCTATCTACTAACCTCTATAATCGTTTATAGTATACAAAGATGAAACCTTGAACATGGAACTTTGAACAGTTATATTATTGAAAATCATCACTTTACCAGAAATACTATCTGCAACCTGCCTACCGTAAAGTCCCTTATTGATACACCCGTGTGTCTGAACTAGAAAGTTCGAGAACAAGGCTTGCGAAGTTTTGAAAATCAAGGAGTTTACTTGTGTAAATGACAGTTTTCAAAAACAAGCATAACGCAGTTATCGGACTTTATAGACGGACATCACTTAATCAACCCTTTATCCCGGTAGATTTGGATATAATGATTGCTCAAACTATCCGAGTCCTTGTATTTTTTCCGGATATCGATCAATTTTTGCTTCATTTCCTTAACAACAGGTGCATAGGTGGGGTCATCGTATACATTGTGGATCTCCAAGGTATCCTTTTTCCGGTCGTAAAGTTCCCATTCGTCCACATCAAAATAAAAATGGATGAGCTTATAGTCCTTGGTTGCAATTCCGTAATGCCTTTTTACGGCGTGCTCTGCCGGATATTCATAATAATGATAGTAGACCGCATCCCGGTCCCACTTGTCCTTTTCACCTTTTAACAAGGGTACCAAACTCTTCCCCTGCATATCGCCGGGAATATTGACCCCTGCAATATCTAGGAAGGTCTCGGCAAAATCCAGGTTTTGGACCAACTCATCCTCTGTTATTCCAGGTTTTATGACGTTAGGCCACCTGATCAATAAGGGAGTCTTAAAGGATTCGTTGTACATAAATCGTTTGTCGAACCAACCGTGCTCTCCCAAATAAAAACCTTGATCGGAGGTATACACTACAAGCGTATTTTTGCTGAGATCATTTTCATCCAAATAATCGAGCAATCGACCCACATTTTCGTCCACGGAGGCTATTGTACCCAAATAATCTTGCATATAACGCTGGTATTTCCAAACGGTAAGCGCAGAATCGTTCATGGTTGGGTATAGCTTTTTAAATTCCTCGTTTATCGGTCCATAAACCGAATCCCATGAGGCTCTTTCCGCAGGGGTCATCCGTCCCAAATGCGGGGCCAGGTCGTTCCAATCCTTTAGCCCCAGTTCATTCATGGTCTCCGGGGTCAATTTATTGTCATAGACCAAGGTCATATGCTTAAGAATACCCATTTCGGCAGTTTTTGCAGCGGTGCCCCGAGTGTTGTAATTGTCAAAAAGTGTCGCCGGCAAGGGAAAGGTCTTCTTGGTGAATTCCTTGTAATATTTTTCCTTGGGCAGCCAGGATCGGTGCGGGGCCTTGTGGAGGTACATCAACAAAAACGGCTTGTCCTTTATTCTTCGGTTCTTTAGCCAATCCAGGGTAAGGTCGGTTGTTATATCGGTCACGTAGCCAGCAATGGTCGTGTCGCCCTTTTGCGTTATGAACTCGGGATTGTAATATTCCCCTTGTCCGGGCAGGATCTTAAATTCATCGAACCCTTTGGGATTGTTGCCAAAGTGCAATTTTCCGAACATAGCGGTCTGGTAGCCAGCCTTCTGAAGCAGCTGCGGAAACGTTACATTGGTGGTATCAAAAGGGGAAAGGTTGTCTATTTTCCCATTGATATGCGAATGCTTTCCCGTAAGGATCACGGCCCGGGAGGGTGCGCAAATGGAGTTGGTTACGCTGGCATGGGTAAACAACATACCTTCCTTTGCAATCCGGTCAATATTGGGGGTCTGGATCAATTTATCGCTATACGCACTGATGGCCTGATACCCGTGGTCATCGGACATAATAAAGACTATGTTGGGCCGGGAATCATGGCTGGATTTGGGATCCGATTCCTCACAGGAAAAAGCCAGAATCAAAATCGTAGCCATAATGCCATAGGACCTTAGCGTTCTCATATATTTGGCAATTTAAAATTCGGTAGTTTATTGTTGAGCATGTTATGCGTTCATTGCAATCCGTTAACGGTATTCCTCAAAGCCACCAAATTGGTCAACAGTTTTTCAAGATGGTCCAGATGTAACATGTTGGCACCATCACTTTTCGCGTTGGCGGGATCGAAATGGGTCTCCATAAAAATTCCGTCCACCCCGGTAGCGATACCCGCCCGGGCAATTGTCTCGATGAGTTGGGGCCTTCCCCCCGTTACCCCGCTGCTCTGGTTGGGCTGTTGTAGCGAGTGGGTTACGTCCAATACTACAGGGGCGTATTGTTTCATAGTAGGGACACCCCTAAAGTCGACAATCATATCCTGGTAGCCGAACATGGTGCCACGATCGGTGATCACTACCTGCTCGTTACTCGAATCGAGTACTTTTTGTACGGCATGTTTCATGCTCTCCGGACTCATAAACTGTCCTTTTTTAAGGTTGACGACCTTACCTGTTTTGGCTGCGGCGACCACCAAGTCGGTCTGGCGCACCAAAAAAGCAGGAATCTGTAGCACATCCACATATTCTGCCGCCATAGAAGCATCTGAAACCTCATGAATGTCCGTTACGGTAGGCACCTTAAAAGTTTCGGATACCTTCCTCAGGATCCGCAGGGCCTTTTCGTCCCCAATGCCCATAAAGGAATCTACCCTACTGCGATTGGCCTTCTTGAAGCTACCCTTAAATACATAGGGGATTTTCAATTTGTCCGTTATCCCAACAACTTTTTCGGCAATGCGAAGGGCCATTTCCTCTCCTTCGATGGCACAAGGACCACAGAGCAGAAAAAAATTATCGCCTTTAGCGTGTTTTATTTGAGGAATTAGATCTAACTGCATATATATCTTTTTTCAAAGATAAGGCTTCTAACCAAATTTTGGTTCAGGATAGAAATCGAACTCCTCTAGGACTATTCTTTTAACCAATAATTTCACAATTTGCGGTCAAAATTTAGTAATTTTAGAGGGTTTAATTAACGTAAAACGTAGACAATATGGACATTATTCAAGAACTTCAAAAAGAACTGAAATCGGAATATGAAATCACCAAAAAGTTTTTGGAACACTATCCCGAAGACAAAAACGACTGGAAACCACACAAGAAATCCATGAGCATGAAAACTCTTGCGGTCCATATTGTTGAAATATTTGCCTGGCCAGATTTTATCATGAAAACGGAATATTTGGATTTCGCGAAAACTCCTTACAAACAGCCGAACATAAGCACTAGATCGGAGCTGCAAAAAAAGCTGGAGGAGGATTATAAAAAAGGAGCGGAAACGCTAAAAAACTTAACCCCTGAACAATTCGATGGCACTTGGGACATCCGCCAAGGCGATATGGTATTCCAAAAATGGTCCAAATACGGTGCTATCCGGCATGCATTTAAACAAATTACCCACCATAGGGCACAGTTGGGCGTTTATTACAGGCTGAACGATATTTTTGTGCCCGGGAGTTATGGGCCATCCGCAGATGAGCAATAGTGGTCATATACAATCTTGAGCCATATAAAATATGTACTGGTGTCAAAGCTGCTCAATATCAATGCGATAAAAATAACATTCCTTTTTACCCTACTCCAAAAATTAGCAGTATCTTTGCACCCGCCTATCTCAGAAAAGGTATGTATTTAATAGCCTAAGTGCTTAAAAACCAAGTATGTCGACAACAAAAAACATTGCTATCATTGCCCACGTAGACCACGGTAAAACCACCTTGGTAGACAAAATTATGTACCATTGCCACCTGTTCCGTGATAACGAGAACACGGGCGACCTTATCTTGGACAGCAATGACCTTGAAAGGGAAAGAGGTATAACCATTGTCTCCAAAAACGTTTCCGTAATCTATAAGGATACCAAGATCAATATTATCGACACTCCTGGACACGCCGACTTTGGCGGGGAGGTAGAGCGGGTATTGAACATGGCCGATGGCGTACTTTTGTTGGTGGATGCCTTTGAAGGCCCCATGCCACAGACACGATTTGTATTGCAAAAAGCGATCGACCTTGGACTAAAACCTTGCGTGGTGATCAATAAGGTCGACAAAGAAAACTGCACCCCGGAAGAGGTACATGAAAAGGTTTTTGATCTGATGTTTGAATTGGGTGCCGAAGAATGGCAGCTCGATTTTCCAACCGTGTACGGCTCTGCGAAACACAACTGGATGAGCGATGACTGGAAAAATCCAACGGATTCCATTGAACCGCTCTTGGACATGGTAATTGAGCATATCCCTACGTTTAAACCGGAAATAGGAAATACGCAAATGCTGATCACTTCCTTGGATTATTCTTCTTTTACAGGTCGTATTGCCATCGGTAGGTTGCTAAGAGGCACGCTCAAGGAGGGACAACAAATTTCCTTGGTGAAACGGGATGGTCGCATAGTAAAAACTAAAATAAAGGAGCTCTACACCTTTGAAGGACTAGGTCGTTCTAAAGTTCGGGAGATCGTCGCTGGCGATATAGGTGCCATAATGGGATTGGAAGGTTTTGAGATCGGTGATACCATTGCCGATTTCGAAAGTCCGGAGCAACTAAAGACCATCGCTATAGACGAACCAACTATGAGCATGTTGTTTACCATAAACGACAGCCCATTTTTTGGAAAGGATGGTAAGTTCGTAACTTCCAGGCACATCAAGGAACGATTGCAAAGGGAACTGGAGAAAAACTTGGCCCTAAGGGTAAACGAGACCGATAGTGCGGACAAATTCTTGGTTTTCGGCCGGGGCGTACTGCATCTTTCCGTATTGATCGAAACTATGAGAAGGGAAGGGTACGAACTTCAGATCGGACAGCCCCAGGTCATAATAAAGGAGATCGACGGGGTAAAATGTGAGCCGGTGGAACAACTTACCATCGATCTGCCCGAAGAAGTTTCTGGCAAGGCCGTCGAAATGGTTTCTATCCGTAAAGGGGAAATGATAAGTATGGAATCCCGCGGGGAAAGGATGATATGTGAATTTCTAATTCCATCAAGGGGTATAATCGGGCTTAGAAACCAATTGTTGACCGCAACGGCCGGAGAAGCAATCATGGCACACCGTTTTTTGGAATACCAACCCATGAAAGGCGATATTCCACAACGGCAAAACGGCTCCCTGGTTTCCATGGAGAACGGGAAGGCCATACCTTATTCCATCGATAAACTACAAGATCGTGGTAAATTTTTCGTAGATCCGGGAGAGGATATTTATGAAGGACAGGTCATTGGGGAAAATTCCCGCGGTGACGACATGACCATCAATATAACCAAGACCAAAAAACTGAGCAACGTACGCTCGTCCGGTGCAGATGACAAGGCCAAGATCGTGCCGGCCATAAAATTTTCCTTGGAAGAAGCTTTGGAATACATTCAAAAGGACGAATATGTAGAGGTTACTCCAAAGCATTTACGACTTCGAAAAATATATTTGAAGGAAGTAGACCGCAAACGCAACAAAATAGCTTAACCCACGTAAATGAGCATTGAAAGAAACCTGCCGGACATTCCAAATCCGACAGGTTTTTTTATCGGCCCACGGCAGTTGCCGCCCCTATGATTCCCGCATGGTTCAACATTTCCGCAGGCACCACAGGGGTCTCTATCGTTAAATATTTTTCGAATTTATCCAGATCGCTGGAAGTTCCTCCCCCGAGGATGATCAGATCAGGGGAAATGATCAAATCAACAAAATTTAAAAATTTGTTAAAGCGCTTGCCCCATTTTTTATAAGAAAGGTTTTCCCGTTCCTTGGCCGATGCAGCTGCCCACAATTCAATTTTATCGTATTTTTTATACGGAATTTGGCCCAATTCAAAATTAGGAATCAATTTTCCGTTAAGAAAAGCCCCACTTCCCAAGCCGGTACCTATAGTAATCATAACGACAAAGCCCTTCCTGCCCTTGCCGGCACCGTACTGGATTTCGGCATAGCCCGCAGCATCCGCATCATTGATTACGGTAAATGGCAACCCTGTGGTTTTGCTAAACAATTCGGTTACATTTACATTGAGCCAGGACTTGTGGAGGTTTCCCGGGGATTTGCAGATCCCATTTTTCATAACCGTTGGAAAACCGCAGCCCACAGGGCCCGAATAATTGAATTCCTTGGCTATCTGAGCCACAACCTTCGCCATTTCCTCGGGTTTTCTGGATTTTGGGGTCGGTATCCGCAGTCTTTCCGTAACCATTTCCCCGGTTTCTATATTTACCAGGGCTCCTTTTGTGCCCGAACCTCCAATATCAATACCAAGAACTTCCATCTAATTATTTTACGTTAAAATTTTGTTTCATCGTCACCTTACGAAGGTAGTCGATGCACCGATAAGTACAAATTATTTTTTTTAAAAGGCACGGTTAAAGGCCACCTGTTGTGTATATTTAAGATAATTTTTATTCCTGTGTCTGTGGATTTAGATAAAACCCAATGTTAAAAAACCCGACAACCCCGCTAAGGTATTGATCTTTGGACACCCCAATGGAGATGGGGCCAATAATCGTCTGATAACTACCAGCCGCCATAACGCCAAATCTCTTGGGATGCAGTTCCTTTTCCACATTGCCAACCATATTAAACCAGGCCATTGGGTATTCCAGATCCAGATAGTTTACCCCTAAATTAAAATAGACGTTGTGCAAAGGATTCCATTGGATCTGGCTTGCCGCATAAAAGAAATTGGAAGCACTAAATATTTTATTCTCGGCGCCCCAAAACTGCTGCACGTTTTGCCCCCTTGGCAAAAAACCTCCTATAAAGGTATTTTGGGATAGGTTGTCCACCTCGCTACCGGCATCATTGAGCACAACACGAAAATTGGTTTGGGAGGAAAAATTTCGAAGAAAAGGAATGGCCACCCCAAATTTGGTGTCCAATTTCCAAATAGGAACAGGTTCGGTACCCGATTTTGTCTTTTCATCGTTTACATATAGTTCCAGCTCGGATTTCCTGTCAAAATAATAATCCAGGCTGGCAGAAAACAAGAACCCTTCCGTTGGAAAATAGACTTTGTCATAGGTATTAAGTTTGTAGAATGCCCTTAGATCCAATTCCTTGAACTTTATCTTATTAAAGGCAATACTTAAGCTATCCGCATTGTACAATTCATCCAAAATCTTTGGGGTAAATTTGTCTTTGGCATATCCGGCAAGTACTCCAAAGGTCTGGTTGGAAGTCAAGGTAGATTGGAACCCCAGATAACTGAAGGAGCTAAATTCCTTGAGCAGTCCGGTTTGCCTAGAGCTTTCTTCCATGGCCCCCGAAAAATCCAAGTTGTCATAAGATGGCGCCTCCGTTTGGATCAAAGTTGTCCCCAGAGTTAACGCCAATCCTTGTTTTTCCCCCAGATATTTATAGAACTTCAGTTGGCCTCCTGGATTTTGGGCCAAATTTACTTCTGAAATCAGTCGCGAATTGGAAACTAAAAAATCTCGGAACGAGGCATTAAGATTAAGACTGGCATAGTTTTCCGTATCATATTGGGCAGCAAACTTTAAATATCCCTTTGGTGCCTCCTTTATTTTTAAAATTAATTTTCCGGCATCATCGATATAGTAGTCTATTTTTTTAAAATACAAGGTTCCATAAAGGGTATTTATTTTTTGCTCAATCTCCGCAACCGACATTTTGGTATCTGGTTTTATTTGCAGTTTGCGCAAAATCAACTTTTTAGAAATATCTTTATTCCCTACGATTTCTACATCGGAAATAGTATAAGTGTCAGGTGCCTTGAGCGGTTCCGGTTTTTCCCGTAGACCCATTGGCCTTAAGGAATCTGCCAATACCTGGAAACGGGGAAATAGCTCCTCCCCCTTTTTTATTCCTTGTTCAATGATTTCCGGGGTACTTTTAAAACTGCCGGTTGAGTAATCATCCAAATCCGGCACGACCAACAAGTCCACATTTTTCATCTGTTCATCGGAATCCCGTGCACTTAAAACAAAAGCCGACTGGGACAAAACGGATATCATGGATTTCAATTTGTCCTTTTTGTAAAGGTCATTGCTTACAAAAACGCCAATAACGATATCGGCACCCATCTCCCGAACCTCCTGAACCGGAAAATTACGTACCAAACCCCCGTCCACATAAAGTCTATCCCCAATCTCAGTCGGTGTAAAAATAGAAGGAATGGACATACTCGCCCGCAAGGCTTCAGGCAAAAATCCAGAGTCAAATATCTCCGGTTCCCCTGTTTCAATATTAGTGCCGACACATTCAAAGGGAGTAGGGAATTTCTTAAAATCGGTTATCCCGTTGGCCGCCCGTGTCAACCTGCAAAGTAACATGGTAAGTTCCTGGCCCTCAATAGCTCCCTGCGGCAGGCCAACCTTTCCGTCCTCAAAAGGAAACTCAGCGATATAGCGCCCATAAAAACCCTTCTCTTCAAATGTGACCTTGTTCAGGTTTATGTTGTTGGAAAGAACGAAGCCCCAATCGATGTCCAACGCAATTTTTTCGATCTCGTCTGGGGTATATCCGATGGCATAAAGTCCAGCGATAATGCTCCCCATGCTGGTTCCTGTGATATAGTCCGGGTAAATACCCGCTTTTTCCATGGCTTTAAGCACCCCGATGTGCGCCATGCCCTTTGCTCCGCCACCACTTAGGACCAGACCTATTTTGGGGCGTTCCTGTGCGCTGAGCATTAACATTTGCATCAAAAATAATAAAGGTAACAAGAGATTTGGCTTCAATATGGATGGTTTCATATTCTTGGTTGGGCTTTAACATTGAAATTTACTTATGAACTGGTTTAAACTTTATGCTTTTAAGCGAAAATTAGACATTTTTTGTCCGTTTGACACCCTTTTACAGTAGCATTACAGCACGGGTGTCACAGAAGCCTTGGCAGAAGACCAGCCAAGGAAAGATTAAAAGACGAAAAATGGGCGAAAAAGAGCTCCTAAACCTATGGGATTTAACAAGTTAAAAGTTTAAGGCAGCACAATAAATTATGATTAAACACAATTTAAGGATTAAACATCTTATTGTGACTTGCTTTTTCTAATTTTATAAAAAATAAGATTTTTGATTACCAATAAGCCCAATTCAATTTGCGTAGCAATATAATTTTATATTTGGTTCTGTGCCTTATATTAAACCTTTCCATGGGTTATTCCCAAAAGGGCAGGAAGGATTCAGTGGCAAATATTAAGAGCGAATATATTCAAAAATATGATACTTTATTCACGGTTCGGATGGGGTTCAGCAATAGCTTTAACCGTTTCATGATCGACAAGGAGGATATTGACTATACCATCTCCCCCAACGAAAGTATACGGACTACGTTTAGCTTTTTATTCCGATTTGTCGAAATTGACATTCCGTTGACTCCAAAATTACTTGCATTCAATAAGGATGACGAGGTGTACGGAAAGTCCAAATTTTTCGGTTTGGGAACGCGATTTTACTTTGGCAAATGGATGCAGAGCCTAAGATGGAGTACCACCGAGGGGTACTATTCCAATGTTCCGGATACTACCCAATCGAATGGTGGCTATACGCTTTACCCCAACCTTAAAGTGTTTAAAATTACCGGGAGCACCTCCTTTATATTCAATCCCAATTATTCTTTTAGGGCGGTTTTTAAGCAAAGGGAGTGGCAAAAGAAAAGTGCCGGTAGTTTTGTGCCGACTTTTAACTATTATTTTACCAAGATCACCAATGACTCCCCGGAAACCGACAAGTTATTTGGCTTGGCACTGGGTCCGGCCTATTATTACAATTGGGTGATAAAGGACCACTTTTTAGTATCCGCTGGTGGATATGCTGGAATTGGTTACAACAATACCGCATTCGATTTTGATGACGACCGGGAGAACTATGCCGTAAGTGGCATTACCTACGCCACGGAATTTAAGTTGCTTCTGGACTACAATACGACCAGATTTTTTACCGGTGCCAATATAAGTTTAAATTCATTGTACCCCAATATAAACGCTGGTATTGAGTTCAAGGACCAACAGTTGTTTTTTGAAGTTTATCTGGGGTATCGATTTAACGCCCCCGCCAGGGTGGTAAAAACAATGGATGACGTAGAAGATAAATTAGGACTGTAAATGGCAACGAATTGCTGAATATTTTGGGCAACCTTCATAATTTTTTGTTATGCCTTAAACCAGATTGAAGGAAATCCTATATCTTTACTTTTGTTTTAAATTTTCAACTTAACAAGAGCTTATCACTTAAAAATAAGATTATGAAGAATGTCGTTTTAACCCTTATATTTGTCATGATTTCCGTCGGTGCAACAAAGGCCCAAGAGGTACAAAAGGCAACATTCATAGTTGCCACCTACAGCGGAAATTCTACCGATGTCTACTATTTTACCAATGATCTGGATAAGAAAGATATTCAGTTCGCCAAAGTAGAGCCTGAAGTTTTAGAGAAATATGACCTTAATAGTAACACCTACTTAAACAAAAGTTTTAGGGTAGCCTACATTATCGACACAGAACCGGGTAATACTGCACCGGACCCAAAAGGCCCTAAAAAAATCATTGATTTGACACTGTTAACCGATTCCGACGACGAGTAGTTGGCGTAGGTCCTTAATTGTTTATTAGTACGCTGGTCACAATTGGTGCGAATGGTTTGCCACTTTGTCATTAAAAACTACTGGGAAAAAGCATTAGCCAAAAACAAATTACACAAGATTTTGGATAAAGTCGATACCGGAAGCCAATCCCAACTGTAGGTGGAATGGCGATACCTACACTGCCTTCTGAATCACTTCAAAGACCTTGTTTCCGTCGCATTTTAGCGTCTTGGATGGGTATTTTAAGATCAGGGCGTAGTCGTGGGTGGCCATTAAGATCGTTCGGCCATTTTTGTTTATATCCTGAAGTACCTTCATAACTTCCACACTGGTCTGGGGATCAAGGTTCCCGGTAGGCTCATCGGCAAGGATAAGCTCAGGGTCGTTCAAAAGGGCCCGGGCTATTGCAATTCGCTGTTGCTCCCCACCTGAAAGCTCATGGGGGAACTTGAAGCCCTTGGTCTTCATATCCACTTTAATCAATACCTCTTCTATCTGCTTGGCCATCTTGTCCTCGTCTTTCCAACCGGTGGCCTTCAACACAAATCTGAGGTTGTTGTTTACGTTCCGGTCCGGCAGGAGCTTAAAATCCTGAAATACAATTCCAAGTTTTCGCCTTAGAAATGGGATATCGTCCTCCCTTAGTTTCTTAAGGTCAAATCCGACGATATGTCCCTCCCCTTCCCGGAGGGGCAGGTCACCGTAAAGCGTCTTCATAAAGCTGCTCTTACCACTGCCAGTCTTTCCAATAAGGTAAACAAAATCCCCAGCCTTCACCTCAAGATTTATCTCGTTTAGGACAAGATTTTCTTGTTGAAAAATTCCCGCATCCTTTAATTGCAATATGCTTTCTGCCATTTTTACTACTATTGGGGTTCTACTACGAATTTAATGTGCAAATATTTTTATGGTCAGCCCTTTTAGGAACATGGTATTTGTCCAACGCTTATCGTCTATCGCTTATCGCAAAAAAAAACGCATTGCGCTATGTGCATGACAAAACGGATCAGGTGTTGGCCAATAACATAATAGGGAAACTATCCCGTAAAAATAGGGATAGATCCATGGTTGGCATAAAAGTACTAACTTCTTGTTAAAGGGAATGGGGCGTGGTATTAAATTTTTTTATCTTTCCGATTTTAGCAATCAACCCAATTAAACTTTTTGGATTGAAGCAAACCCGACCGCCAGCCCACAAGAATCAATTTGGCGGGATATGGTCAGATATTATGCTTTTTATGGACCGACCCAATCATTTTTGAACGGCTGTGTACAAGGGATAAAAAGGATATAAACAGGGTGCAAACGGGGCTCCAGAAGCCTCGGGATTTAATCAATTGAAAAAGTTTAAAGGAGTTAAATACTTAATTGCCACAATAAACGTTAACGTATTAAGTTTTTGAAGCTTTAAAGAACCTATAGAAAACTATGTATAAGAAAATCTCCGCGTTTCTCCCATTTTTCCTGGGGGTCCTTTACTTTGGCCATTCCCAGGAATCCAAAATCTACACTTATCCCCAAAAAGATTATCAAAAAGGACTAGAGCTCTACCACAGCGAGCAGTACCAAGCCGCGCAAGTGGTATTTGAAAAAGTGAAGTCGAACGCCACGGACATGGAAACCAAGGCCAATAGCGCCTACTACGAGGCCAATTCGGCCATTCGGCTCAACCAATTGGGGGCCGACAAGCTAATGGAGGATTTTGTGGCCAATTATCCCACTTCCACCAAACGGAACTCCGCCTATCTGGATGTTGCCGACTATTATTTTGAAACCGGAAAATATCCATACGCCCTTAAGTGGTACAACAAAGTAGATCAAAGTTCCATGGGTAGGAAAGAACAGGAACGTTTTAACTTTAACTATGGGTATTCCCTGTTTTCTTCCAAAAAACCCAAAGAGGCCGAAGCCTATTTTAACAAAGTGACCACATCCCCCACCTATGGATCACAGGCCAAATACTACCTCGGGTTTATCGCCTATCAACAGGACGATTATACCGCTGCCAATCAACGGTTTGACCAGATCACCGATCAAAAGGTATTGGACGAAAAGCTTTCTTACTATCAGGCCGATATGAACTTTAAACTGGGCAAGTTCGAGGAGGCGATCGCCCTGGCGAAAAAACAATTGCCAAAATCTGATCGGCAGGAGGTTTCCGAACTTAATAAGATTATCGGCGAGAGCTACTTCAACCTAAAACAATATGCCAACGCCATTCCTTATCTGGAGGGTTATAAGGGAATACGGGGCAAATGGAGCAATACCGATTACTATCTATTGGGCTACTCTTATTATAAACAGCAGGACTATGCCAACGCCGTGCAGCAGTTCAACAAAATTATAGACGGCACCAACAGCGTTTCCCAAAATGCCTATTACCATTTGGCGGAATGCTACCTAAAACTAGGAAAAAAACAGGAGGCCCTCAATGCTTTCCGAAATGCCTCCCAAATGGATTTTACCCCGGAAATCCAAAAGGATGCCTACCTCAACTACGCACGGTTAAGCTATGAGATCGGTAACCCATACGAAAGCGTACCACAGGTTCTGACCACCTATTTGGACAAGTACCCCAACGACAAGAACACCGAGGAAATACAAGGCTTGTTGGTAGATTCCTTTATAACCTCGAAGAATTTTGAAGGGGCCATGGCCCTTTTGGAAAAGAACAAAAATTACGCCAGCAAGGCTACCTATCAAAAAGTAGCCTTTTACAGAGGGGTAGAGCTCTTTTTAGATTCGCAATACGAGGGTGCGATCGATGCCTTTAAAAAATCCTTGTCCAGCGCAGAGGATGGGGTATTTAAGGCGAGGGCCAATTATTGGAAAGCGGAATCGGAATACGCCCTGAACCATTTTGATGATGCGTTGGTGGATTATGTACAGTTTCAGCAGAACCCAAGTGCAAAATCGACTCCAGAATACAAGGACCTGAATTACAATTTGGCCTACACTTATTTCAAACTGAAGGATTACAACAATGCAGTTACCTATTTTGGCGATTTTGCGGGTTCAAATCCATCGGACACGGATCGGCTACACGATACCTACCTTCGGATGGGCGACAGCTATTTTGTGACCAGTAAATATTGGCCGGCGATCGAGACCTACAACAAGGCCTTGGCCCTAACGGGTCCGGAGCAAGATTATGCAGCCTTTCAAAAGGCATTGAGCTACGGGTTTATTGACCGGGCGGACACCAAAATCGAAGAACTTAACAAATTTATTTCCAACTACCCCAATTCGTCCCTGAACGACGATGCCCTTTTTGAACTGGGCAATTCGTATATCCGTGCCAATGACGTAGACAAGGGGATGCAGACCTATGACCGATTGATCAACGGACAAAAATCGAGTCCGTTGGTACCCCAGGCACTTATGCGGGAAGGGTTGGTACAATACAATTCCGGACATAACGAGCAAGCGTTGGCGAAGCTCAAAACGGTGGTTCGCGATTATCCCAACACCCAGGAGGCCATACAGGCCGTAGCTACCGCTAAATTGATCTACGTTGATATGGGCAGGGTAGATGAATACGGCCAATGGGTAAAAGGGCTCGATTTTGTAGAGGTGAGCGATAGCGAACTGGACAATGCCACCTATGAGTCTGCCGACAAGCCTTTTGTTGAGGGCAACAAGGATGCCGCCATTAAGGGCTTCGAAAAATATATCAAACAATTCCCTAACGGACTACACTCCCTTAAGGCCAATTTTAATCTGGCACAATTATATTTTGGCAAGGACCAAAAGGAAAAGGCATTACCATTATTCATAAACGTGGCCGACAAAGGAGCAAGCGAATACAGGGAGCAGGCCTTGACAAGGATTTGTGAGATCTATATTGGGAAAAAGGATTATACGACCGCGATTCCTTATTTGGAACAGTTGGAAAACACGGCACAAATTCAGCAGAACGTCACTTTTGCCCAATCTAACCTAATGAAAGGCTACTACGAGCAAAAGAATTATGACAAGACCATTGCCTATGCAGAAAAAGTGTTGGCCACTTCCAAAATAGACGACCGTATAAAAAGTGATGCCCATATTATGATCGCACGCTCTGCCATTAAGACCGGGAATGAGACCCGCGCCAAGAATGCCTATGCCGAGGTGCTAAAAATTGCCCATGGCGAACTGGCTGCAGAGGCCTTGTATTACGACGCTTATTTTAAGAATAAGGAGAACAATTACGAGGCATCCAACACTTCGGTTCAAAAGTTGGCCAAGGACTATTCCTCTTACAAGGAATGGGGCGGAAAAGGGCTTATCATTATGGCGAAGAACTTCTATGCCCTGGGCGACGCCTTCCAGGCCACCTACATCCTGGACAGTGTCGTCAGCAATTTTTCCCAATTCCCAGAAATCGTGGCATCGGCCAAGCAAGAGTCGTCCATTATCAAAACAAAAGAAGCACAAAGCAATTCTTCCGTAAATCCATCCGGAAATTAATAACGAGAGTCAAAAGAACACACTATGCAGAAGCACATCCATTTAACCCTCGTTGCCCTAATCGGTATATTACAGTTTGCAGGGGCACAGGAGAAGGACAAAAAAGATCTGGGTACCCAGACCGTAACGGTAGTAAAGGCATATTCGCCAACCATATCCGATGCGTTCAAGATCAAGTCCGTTCCAATATTGAACGACAGCATGGTGCTACAAAAGAAGAAAATAGAGTACAGCATCAATTCGGTTCCCGTGGCCTCGACCTTTACCCCTGCCAAGGGAAAGGCAGCGGGGGTAGAAAAGACCCCTCCGCCCAACCTGTACAATTCCTATGCCTCCCTGGGCGTCGGCAATTACTTTGATGCTGCGGCCGACTTTTACACCAGTAGGGCCTTGAACAGGGACGAACGCCTGGATGTTGGAATGAATCATCTATCTTCTAGCGGGGACCTAAAAGATGCGGTCCTGAGCACTAAATTTTATAACACCAAATTAGGAGCTGACTATACGAAAACCAGTAGGGACCTAATTTGGGGTGCGGATATCGGCTTTCAACACCAGCTTTATAATTGGTACGGGGTTCCTAAAGATACTTTTAGTGAAACCGTTATAGATGGCATCGATTCCAAGCAAAATTATTTTATGGCCGAGGCCGGGGCACATATGAGCATGGACAACTCTTTTTTTAAGGGAGGGGAACTGCGATATAGACGTTTTTGGGATGCGGTAAAATCTGGTGAGAACCGGGCGTACTTTACTCCCAAATTCGAATTCCCCGTCAATGACGAAGTTGTAGCCCTCGATGTCAAGATCGATTATGTGGGTGGAAGTTTTAAGAATGCCAGCCTTAATAATACGGACAATGTTATGGGGATCGATTACGGTAAATTACAGTTTGGAATAAGCCCAAGCTTACAGATGCTGAAGGATGACCTTACCCTTAATTTGGGCGTAGGTCTCGTCTATGGTCTGGATACGGAGGTCAGCGATAGCAACTTTTATATTTATCCAGAGATAACCGCTTCTTACCGCTTATTGGATGAAACCGTAATAGCCTATGGAGGGGTGGAAGGAGAGCTGGAACAAAATTCCTATTATGGCCTCGTGGAGGAAAATCCCTATGTGTCCCCTACCCTTGCCATACAGCCCACGGACAGAAAATACGATGCATACGTTGGCCTTAAGGGAAGACTGATGACCAATCTCAGCTATAACCTCAAGGGTTCCTATATTGCGGAAAACAGGAAACCCCTTTTCCTGCAAAATCCGGAAAATCAGTACCGAAATGATGAAAAGGGCTACTACTATGGCAACTCCTTTCAGGTATTTTATGATGATGTAAAAACCTTGGGCTTTTTTGGGGAATTGAACCTGGATGTTAACAGGAATTTTACTTTGGGCCTCAATGCCGAAGTTTTTAACTACAACACGGAAACCGACAATCCGGCATGGAACCTTCCCAACTTCCAATCATCCCTGTTTATGGATTATCAGATCAACAAGCAGTGGTATATGGGCGCTAATCTCTTTTATGTAGGTGAGAGAAAAGATCTGATGTCACAGGCCGTCCCAAACATGCAACCATCCGGTTTTCCATCTGAAATCATCACTTTGGATGGCTATTTTGATATCAATGCCCATGTGGGGTATCGCTTTAGCGACCAACTTTCGTTTTTCTTAAACGCCAACAATATCGCCAACAACAACTATATGCGATGGGCCAATTTCCAGGTTCAGGGCTTTCAAATTTTGGGAGGGGCCGCATATAAGTTCGATTTTTAGGAATGCAATACCAGGTGTATGTTGTAGAGTTGTCTAAACGGGTCTTTACCGAGAACGCGAAGTTTAGGGCCGCCAACCCACAGTTTAACGGTGTATTGGAGTGCCTATATGTAGGCATGACCAGTAAAACCCCCAAGGAAAGGTTTCTGCAGCACAAGACCGGGCACATTAACAAGAAAGGCCATAAAATTTCTTCCAATATCGTCCAGAAGTATGGCATGTACCTCCGCCCTAGCCTCTACAATCATATAGACCCGATGGCCACTAGGGCCGAAGCCCTTAAAATGGAACAGACATTAGCACTGGAATTAAGGCGGAAGCGGTATGCGGTTTGGTTTAACTAGTAACCCCTTACTAGGTCCTGTAATTGCGATATACCCATATTAAAATCTTATTTGCACAGGTAAACACTTGGTCTTCAAACCTTCGCAAGACTAGTACCTGAACTTTATAGCTCGATCATCGGATTTTATGGACCGGCAGAAATCAAAATAATTCTTGAAATCAACTTTTTGACGAGCTTATAAGATTCAAAATCACTATTTTGGTTTTTCAAAACATGGAAGTGATTGCCAACCTCAATTATTTAAAAATATCATCCTTCGCTTTTTTTCTTTGCTTCAACTTTTTATGGGGCCAGAACTTAGTGAAAAACCCCAGTTTTGAGGAGTTTGTCACCTGCCCTAGTAATCTTGGCTCGTTTAATTCGGATTTGATCACCTGGTCAACTCCCACACAAGGCTCTACCGATTATTTCAATACCTGCAGTACCACCATGGGCATCCCGGACAATTTTAACGGGTCCCAGCATTCCAAATTTGGACAGGGATATGCGGGCATGTATCTCTATGCTCCGGGTGACTATAGGGAGTATATTCAAGCAGAACTGATACATAATCTAACAAAAGGGACTAAATACGCCCTTTCATTTTACATTAGTAGGGCCGAAAAGTCAGACTATGCCATAACCGATCTGGAAGCAGTGTTTTCAGAAGAAAAGTTGGATCTGTCCATAAAAAAGGAACTATCTAGAATGCAGTTGTCCCGGATAAAGGAAAACAAATTCCATTGGGTAGAAATTCCAAATACCGATTTCCACTCGGATAGCGAAGGTTGGATATTAGTTTCCACTGAGTTTACGGCCACAGGTTCTGAGAATTTTATGACCCTCGGAAATTTTAAGAGCAATAAAGCTACCCGCCTCAAGAAAATTAGGGGCGGATCTAATAAGGGTGCCTACTACTATATAGATATGGTCTCTTTGGTCGCAGAAACCAAAAATGGATATCTTGTAGATAAGCCCCCCATTATTTGAGACTATATTTTTGAGATTGACAA
>SWCD01021316.1_pt1 | contig 55730 bp, 47 predicted proteins | sample 4693011 | NCBI WGS metagenome assembly SWCD01 (sample SAMN10267278, study PRJNA491770) | bioreactor metagenome | isolation source: DHS bioreactor inoculated with marine | place: Japan: Omine Ridge, Nankai Trough
TTTTTTTTGGGTGGACATAATTTTATTTTATTGGGAAATGTCTCAGCGAGAGCTCCCGATAGCTATCGGGACAAAGGCCGAAGCGAGTTCATAAATTGAAAACGATTCAACGACACTCAAACGGAGATTCATCTTGTTATCAAAAATAAAAATAACACTTCAGATACGAAGGGTTTTCCGTGAAAAAGAAAATTATAAATGAAGCAGTTTATTGTGAAAGGCAATTCGTATTTTTCCGCCCTAAAATATTTCAGATGAAAAAATACTCCTTAGTAATCCACGGCGGTGCAGGAACATTGGTAAAAGGGCTTATGACGCCCCAAAAGGAAGAACAATACAAAGCTGCGCTCAATGAAGCTTTGGAAAAAGGGTATGCTGTTTTGGAAAAAGACGGAAATGCAATGGATGCAGTGGAAACTGCAGTGAAACATATGGAAGATTCTCCGCTTTTCAACGCTGGTAGGGGAAGTGTCTTCACCAATGATGGCACCCACGAAATGGATGCCGCTATTATGGACGGAAAAACATTGGATGCTGGCGCAGTTTCATTGATCACTGGAATTAAAAACCCAATTTCACTGGCTCGCGATATAATGGAAAAAACAGATCACGTTTTTTTGGCGGGCGAAGGTGCAATGCGCTTTGCAAAAAGTTTGGGCTACACCCTAGAGACCCCAGAGTATTTTTATGACGAGCATCGTTATCAACAGTGGCAAAACATAAAGGACAGTGACAAATTTCAGTTGGACCACAGTATGAAAAAGGAAGGTAAATTTGGTACAGTTGGCGCTGTTGCTTGTGATAAAAACCGAAACATCGCCGCCGCCACCTCAACGGGCGGAATGACCAATAAACGATGGGGCCGCGTAGGCGACAGTCCGATGATAGGAGCCGGAAATTACGCAAATAATAAAACCTGTGCCGTGAGTTGCACGGGCAGTGGCGAATACTTCATTCGAGGAGTTGTAGCCTACGATGTGTCCTGTTTAATGGAGTACAAAGGAATGACCGTGGAAGAAGCCGCTTCCGAAGTAATCAACAAAAGAGTTTTGGAAATTGGCGGCGACGGCGGTTTGATTGCCGTCGATTCCGAAGGAAATATTGCAATGCCTTTCAATACCGAAGGGATGTACCGCGCTTTTAAAACTTCCGAAGGAAAAAAAGAGATTGGTATATATCGGGAATGATACTATGGATTCTGTGGATACTATTGTATTTTCAATCAACAATCAACAATCAACAATCAACAATCACAAAGTTTGTGATTCAATAACACGAATGTGATGCGGTGAAATTTTAAGTTTCTTTTTCTTTATATCGAAACGGTCACCATGTGCTAAAATGTGAGTTTTCAAATTGTTGAGGGACATTGGCGTACCATCAGCAACCACGGCTTGATTGTTATGTTTTAATTTTCGCGGGTCAAAAAGGATAACCATCCCTGAACCAATAACCTCAACTATATTACAGTTTTTGATAACGAGGCCAGTATCTTCCGCCAAACCTATACCTATAAGTTTGGGAAAGCGTGCTACAGCTTCGGCAAGTCTTCCAAACCGTCCGCGACGTATAAAGTGTGAATCGATTATCAAGTTGGGAATAAAACCCATGCCTTCTCCCATTAAAACCGCACCCTTTGTAAACGCTTCTTTGATGCCACCGCCTTTTATCATTTCCTGGCTCATGCACATCGCACCAGCGCTGGTTCCGGCAATTACGAAGTTATCTTTTTCGTAACGCTTTTGAATTATTTTGTGGAGCAGTGTTCCACCAATATATTGTACGATTTTAGATTGGTCACCTCCAGAAAACATAACGCAATCTGCTTTTTTCATCAAGGTTAAATGCAGCGGATCTTCAGCTTCCTCACGATTGCGGATATCCATAATGCGAACGTTGCTACAGCCCAATTTTCCAAACGCATGCAGGTAGTTTTCGCTCACTTCATTCGGAATACTGGAAGCAGTTGGAATAACTATTATTAAAGCTTCCTTGCCACCGCTTTCACGAACCACGCGGGATAAAATTCCTTCTTGAATATATTCCAGAGTATATATTTCACTTTGTTCAATGCCCTTATCTTCATTTCCACCTATGGGGATCAGTGTGCCTTTTACGCTCATGAATTTATTTGATTTGCGGGCAAAAATACGCTAATTGTTATAAAAATTAATCATATATTTATCAAATTCGAACCAAACAAACAAATCCGTCAACTTATGCGAATTAGAGAAATCAACGCCATGCGAGGGCCAAATTACTGGTCTATACGTCGTCATAAATTAATAGTAATGGTCCTTGATCTTGAGGAAATGGAAGAACTTCCTTCCAATAAAATTGAAGGCTTTAGTGACCGACTAAAAATGATGTTCCCCAGCATGTATAGCCATCGTTGCAGCGTGGGTGAACCAGGCGGATTTTTTCAGCGTGTGGAAGAGGGCACTTGGATGGGCCACGTTATTGAGCATATAGCTTTGGAGATACAGACTTTGGCCGATATGGATACGGGTTTCGGAAGAACGCGCGGTTATGGTGAAAAGGGTGTTTACAATGTGGTCTTTAGTTACATTGAAGAAAATGTGGGGCGCTATGCCGCCAAAGCTGCTGTCGATATTTGCAAGGCGCTTATTTCGGGCGACAGCTATGATTTGGAAGCAGATATTCAGCGGATGCGTGAAATCCGTGAAGACGAACGTTTGGGGCCAAGTACAGGTTCTATTGTAGAAGAAGCTGAAGCCCGTGGCATTCCTTGGATTCGTTTAAATAAATACTCCCTTTGCCAATTGGGTTACGGAGCAAACCAAAAAAGAATTCAAGCTACTGTAACTTCCGAGACCAGTAGTATAGGCGTTGAATTAGCCTGCGATAAGGAAGACACAAAATACCTTTTGGAACAGGCTGAAGTACTCGTTCCGCGTGGTGATATTATTGGTCGCGAAAGTAGCTTGGAAGAAGCGAGCAGATATGTTGGCTTTCCTTTGGTGGTTAAACCAGTGGGTGGAAACCATGGCCGTGGAATTACCGTTAACATTAAAAATTATGAGGATGCCTTGGTGGCTTTTCACGCCGCAAAAAATGTTTCTTCAAAAGTAATTATTGAAAAATATATCACTGGCGAAGATTATCGCTTGTTGGTTATAAACAATGTTTTGGTAGCAGCTGCCAAACGCACCCCGGCTAATGTAGTTGGTGACGGAAAATCAACAATCAAAGAGTTGGTGGATGAAGTGAACAAAGATCCACGCAGAGGTTATGGTCACGAAAATGTGCTTACAAAAATTACCATTAATGATTTGACTAAAACCATTATTGCCGCCAAAGGTTATACTGAAGATTCGGTTCCAAAAGAAGGTGAAATAGTTATTCTTAAAGATACTGCAAACTTGAGTACGGGAGGAACTGCTGAGGATGTTACAGATATTGTGCATCCCTCAAACGTTTCTATGGCTGAACGTATTTCAAAAATAATTGACCTCGATATCTGTGGAATAGATATAATGACCACAGACATCAGCAAGCCTTTGGAAGAAACCGGAGGTGCAGTACTGGAAGTGAATGCAGGTCCAGGCTTTAGAATGCACTTAGCACCAACCACAGGTTTGCCGAGAAATGTAGCGGCTCCTGTTGTTGACAAACTCTTTCCCCAGCAGGGCAACACCGGAAGGATTCCTATAATTGCAACTACGGGTACCAATGGAAAAACCACCACCACACGTTTGATTGCCCACATGGCAAAAATGAAGGGATACAGGGTAGGTTACACTACCAGCGATGGCGTTTATATCCAAAATAGATTATTGATGAAAGGTGATTGCACCGGGCCCGCCAGTGCCGAATTTGTTTTGAAGGATCCAACCGTAAATTTTGCAGTTTTGGAATGTGCCCGCGGCGGACTGTTGCGCGCAGGTCTTGGTTTCAAAAAATGTGATGTGGGGATTGTTACCAACGTTGCTGCAGATCATTTAGGGTTGAAAGGAATACACACAGTAGAGCAATTGGCAAAGGTGAAAGGCGTAATTCCCGAAACTGTTTTGCCAGATGGCTATGCAATTCTAAACGCCGATGACGATTTGGTTTACGAAATGCGAAGAAGCATCAATTGCAACCTCGCACTATTCTCTATGGATGAAGAAAATCCGCGGATAAAGGCGCTCCAAAAACTTGGCGGAATCACTGCAGTTTATGAAAACGGCTATGTTACCCTTTGTCGCGGCACCTGGAAAATGCGCATTATGAAAGCTGAAAATATTCCCTTGACCTACGGAGGGAAAGCTACATTTATGATCCAGAATGTTCTTCCGGCGGTGATTGCTGCAAACGTTCGTGGTATTGGAATTGAAGATATGAAAATAGCCTTGGAAACCTTTATTCCTTCAGCTTCGCAAACACCTGGAAGATTGAATCTTTTTAAGTTTGAAAATTTCAGTATTCTTTTGGACTATGCGCACAACCCGGCAGGAATGCGTGCACTACAAAACTTCACCGATAACTTAGAAGCGACTGAAAAAATTGGGATAATTGCTGGAGTAGGCGACAGAAGGGAAGAAGACACCAATGAATTGGGAAGCATTGCCGCCGAAATGTTTGATGAAATTATAATAAGACAGGACAAAAATTTACGCGGTAAAAGCGAAGAAGATTTAATAAAAATGCTTGACGCGGGAATAAAAATGAAGGATCCCAACAAGAAGACCACGATTATCCCTTCCGAAAAAGAGGCCATTACCCACGCTGTAAAAAATGCGAAAAAAGGTTCGCTAATTATTTGCTGTAGCGATGTAATTCCAGATGCCTTGGAGCTCGTCATGAAATTTAAGGAACAGGAAAGCAAGGGCGAGATGATCTTTGCCCAATAAAAAAAGCAAAAGCCGCTCCTCCTCAAAAGCGACTTTACTTTTTTAACACTGAAAAATGAAATCAATTTGATCAGGATTGATTCCGAAACAAAACTAATAGCTAACTATTACCATATCCTTAATTCAGTATTATCAAAAAAGTTTTTTTAAAAGAAAGCCGCACCTCACAGCGGCTTTCTTTTTTTTAACAACTGAAAAACTCAATTGTGAATAGTTTATAATGTTGTTTATATAGTTTAATTTATTTATCATTTTCAATTATATTCAAATAATACAACAGCCATAAGCCCTAGGCACAGGCCCGCTATTTCTTTATGCGAAAGTGCTTCACTGTAAACAAACCAATTAACCAGGGAAAGCAGCACTACGTTGAATATTAAAAACAATACCGAAGCAATTACTATGTTTTTAAATGTAAAACTGTAGGCCAAAAAGCTCAGGCCCACTACGTAAAAAAGCATTCCTCCGGCAAAATAGATTTTACTGTTGTTGATTACCCAGTTTTTCATCAACAAATCGCCAAATGTATCAAACAGCGCCCCAATGGTAATGTAAAGTATTGCATTATTCATCTTAAAAAATTTTAATTTGAAATGTTATGGGGATCTAAAACAGTTCGAATTTAGATTGTTATTAAGACAATCCTTAAGATTTTTTAGTGAATGGGCTGTTTTTTTTAGTGAAGTATTATTATGATTGTTGCAGCAATTGCCTAAGCTGGTTTTTTTGCGAATTACTAACCGGAATTTCTACATTGTTTATTAGCAGAGAATCTGTCTTTAAAGATTCAATTTTAAGAAGATTAACCAAATAGGACCGATGTGTTTTTGTAAATTTTTCTGAATTTAATTGGGAGGCAAGAAACTTTAGGGTTTTTGGAACCAAATATTCCCTTTCTGAAGTTATTACATAACAATAATTGTCAAATGCCTTTAAATAAAGTATTTGTGACTGTCTGATTTTATAAAGTTCATTGTTAGTTGAAAAGGAAAGATATTCTTCGTCGTTTTTATAATTGTTCCAAGCAATTTCAATATTGCTCCTTAGACCATTTTCGGTAAATGGTTTAACGATATAGCCCAGCGGCCGTGTTTCCTTAACTCTTTTTATGGTATGTGGATCAGTTTGTGAGGTTAGGTATAGGTACGGAATTTCAAGGCTGTCCAATTTTTCCGCGAGATTAACACCATCTTTTTCGCCGTCCAGCTGAATGTCAACCAGTACTAGATCTGGACTCTTTTGAATTATTTCACTCAAAGCTTCCTCAAAATTGTCAGCATTGCCACAAATTCCATAACCGTGCTTTTTTAAAGCGGTTTCTATGGTAAAGGAAATTAATGGATCGTCTTCTACTATGTAGATTTTCAATTGGCCCACAAGGTTTTTTCTTAAAGATACTAAAGTATTTCAAACTTTTTGATGTTTAAAACCACTTCGGTTCCGTTATTTTCTGAAGACTTGTAATTCAAGGTGGCCCTTAATTTTTTCGCAAGCGTGTTCATCAGTTTTATTCCAAAGGAAGTTTCCTTTATTTCACCATTAAACCCTTTCCCGTTATCGATAACTTTTAAAACCAGGGTGTCATCTTTCTTTTTAAAATCAATAGAAAGCAAACTTTCCGAAGTAATATCCTCAAAAGCATGTTTTAGCACGTTTATTATCAATTCGTTCAGAATAAGCCCGATGGGAGTTATGGTTTCAATACTAAGCACTATGGGTTCAATATTTAGCACATACGGTAATTTTTCTTTTTTGAATTGGTGTGTTTCAAAAATGTCTTTAGTCAGGGCCTCCAAATATTCCTTGCTGTCAATGCCCACTAATTGGTCTTTGTTGTAAAGCCTTTGATGTATCAAAACCATGGATCGAACCCTGTTCTGTGCTTCGCGAAGGGCAATCTGGGCTTCTTTATCAACCATATTTTCAGATTGCAGATAGAGCAATGACGAAACTATTTGAAAGCTGTTTTTAACACGATGGTGTGTTTCCTTTAAAAGTACATTTTTCTCATCTATGGTTGCTTCCAGCAGTTTTTTCTGTTTGGCGAGGGACAAATTCTTCTTTCTGTTTTTATAAAAGAAAAACCCTAAAAATGCAGCAAATAAAAACCCGATAATAGAAAGGATGGAATACAACCTGCTCTCTTTTTCGCGAGCAATAATCTCTGCGTTCTTTAGCGCTGAGGTTTTGTTGAACTCAAACTCCATTTCCTGTTGGGTCTGCTTCTTTATGTTTTTTTCGTTAAAAATAGTTTCCCTTGCATCCACATACAACTCATAGTTTGCAATAGCTTCTTTATAATTGTCTGTTGCCTTATATGCGCTATACAAACATTCACACGCTTTTGAAAAAACCTGGAGATTTTCTGTTGAAGAAGTAATTTCTTTTGCTTTTTCGCAGTCTGCAATCGCCAGATTGTATTTTTCCTGCTTCAAAAAATGATCGCCTCTATAGGCTAGGGATTCGGAAAGCTTTCCGCTTATGTTGCTACTTTCGTAAAATGAAATTGCAGTGTTTAGGTATGGTAAGCCTTCCTCAAAATTATTTAGATTTGTATATGCTATACCAATATTCAAATCTGAATTTACAAGCAATAATGGCGGTGATTTGCCTTTTTCCTTTAATTTCTTACCTTCAAGAAAAGCCTCTAAGGCCTTTTCATATTTTTCGGTATTTAAGTACAGATCTCCTTTGTTTGTCATAAAAACGCCTGCGGCAATAAAAGAGCTGTCGCGCAATGCTGCTCTGTAACCCTTGTCGTAATAATAGGTTGCTTTTTCATATTCCTCCATTTGGTTATAAAAATTAGCAATGCTATTGTCTAGGGCCAGGCGTTCTTTTTTGTAGATTATTTTTTCGTCACCTACCAAACTTGTAGTATCCACTTTATCCAGAAATTCCTGTGATTTTAAAGTAAGTGCAAGTGCCTTGGGCATATCTCCTTTAAGAACATATACCCCGCCTTCTGTATTTAAAACGGAAGACCTTAAAAATGGTAATTCTTCATCCCTGATAAAGTCTTTTGATTTTTGAATGTAATAAAGCGAAGAGTCTAAATTTGTGTTGTAGTAATAATAATTGGCATAGTAATAATATGTGGTTGCAAGCAACTTAGGGACGTTTGCTTTTTTTGAAATTTCCTCAGATTTTTTAATCAAGGCTAAACTACCCCCTCCGTAACGCAATTTGCTTGTCGCCCTGCTCAAATAAGTTACTTTTTCATCTGCCGTAGGAATTTTTGCAGTAGCTTTTAAAATGGAATCAATAACCGCAGAATTAACTTGCCGCTCATTTTGGGAAATGCAGGCAAAACCAATTATAAATGCTAAAACTGAAAGTGAGGTTTTCAAATTTGTTTGCTAAACTTTTTCTAAAATACATTTTTAATCCCATAAAAGATAACAACTTGTAAATTATAAAATTATAGCTTTCTTTTTGCCTTTCAAAAAACCAAAAAATAAAATATACCCATAACAAGCAATTATTAAAAATAGCGCAAACTTAAACCCAATGTTATCTGTTAAAAATCCGTATGCAGGCGGAATTACAGCTCCGCCAACAATTGCCATACAAAGCAATCCCGAGGCTTGTGGTTTTAAATCACCCAACCCGTCAATCGTTAAAGCAAAAATGGTCGGGAACATTATTGAATTGAACAGCCCAACCGCCAAAATAGACCACATGGATACCAAGCCATAGGTGTGCATGGAGATAAGCAACATGAGAACAGCCAATCCCGCAAAAATAGAAAGGACTTTTGTGGGTTTCATTATTCGGGTAAGGTAAGCGCCCACAAATCTTCCCACCATCGCGCCGCTCCAATAGAAAACCACAAAAGCACCCACAATGGCTTTATTGTCAATTTTTCCTAAATCGGTATTTAAAAGATTTTCGGCAAGGTATTTCATCGTTTCATTTTGAAGGATTATTTCTGAAATATTCATGCTCATAAAATAATTCACCAAATAGCTGCCAATGGCAACTTCGGCACCTACGTATAGAAAAATGCCGAGCGCACCAAGCATAACGATTTTATTTTTCAGCAGTTTTCCGTAACCGCCCACGGGGCTTTTTTCCAAAATCTTCGGAAGTTTTATAAAAACGAACATTAAAGCCAAAAGCCCTATAAATACAGCAATGAAAAGGAAGGGCGTTTGTACTGCGGAAGCTTCGGAAATGTAATAGGAACTTCTGTCAACATCTGTCAAAACCGAAATTTCTTCTGAGGATTTAATTGTATCACTCAACAAAAATGACGCGCCGATCAAGGGTGCGATTGCAGTCCCCAAAGAATTGAAGGCTTGTGAAAGATTCAATCGGCTGGAAGCGCCGCCTTCACTTCCCAAGACCGAAACATAAGGATTGGCTGCCACTTGCAGCACGGTTATTCCGCCTGCGAGTGTAAAATATGCAATCAAAAATATCCAAAATACCCTTTCGGATGCGGCTGGATAAAAAAGCAGGCAGCCCAGGGCCATAGTAACCAGGCCTACGATTATCCCTTTTTGATACCCAATTCGCGAAAGCAAAGCTCCCGCGGGAACTGAAATTACTAAATAAGCCAAAAAGAAAGCAAATTGCACCAGTCCCGCCTGAAAATAACTGAGTTCAAAAACGTCTTTTAATCTTGGAATGAGGCTATCAACCAAAACGGTGATAAACCCCCAAAGGAAAAAAAGTACGGTAACGGTAATAAACGCGGAGCGGAAGGTTTTTTTTGGGGTCATGATTGGTTCTCTATATAATTACTTTTTATCATAAAAATCCGAGGAAAAATTTTCGTTTTTATCGTTTTGATATTTTGTTACCCAAAACCCATCGTGAATGGAATAATAGCCCGTTTCACCCTTTTTGTTCACGGCAATATAACCCACTTGAAAATCCTTATAGTTCGGACTCTTTTTAATAATTCTTCCTATCGCTTCCTCGCAAGCCTGTTGCGGTGTTTTGCCTTGGCGCATTAATTCTACTATTAAAAAACTGCCTACGGTTTTCAAAACTTCCTCGCCCAAACCCGTTGCGGTTGCGCCGCCAATTTCATTGTCGATAAAAAGGCCCGAACCAATTATTGGCGAATCTCCCACGCGTCCGGCCATTTTGTAAGCCAAACCGCTAGTGGTACAACCGCCCGAAATATCGCCGTTTTTGTCAATGGCGAGCATGCCGATGGTATCGTGGTTTTCAATATTTATAATGGGTTTATATTGCGAGGTTTTTTTCCATTCCTCCCAAGCTTTTTTAGAAGCTTCAGTTAGCAGATTTGTTTTTTCAAATCCTTCGGAAATCGCAAATTTTTCCGCGCCCTTTCCGGCCAAAATAACGTGCGGCGTATCTTCCATCACTTTACGTGCAACTGAAATTGGGTGCATAATATGCTGAAGGTAAACCACGGCGCCATAATCACCGTCCTTATTCATAATACAGGCATCCAGCGTAACATTGCCGTCCCGATCTGGCAAGCCACCAATGCCCACTGATTGGCCTTCGGCATTGGCTTCTTCAACCATACAGCCTTTTTCCACGGCGTCGAGGGCAGATTTTCCTTCCTGCAATACACGCCAGGCTTCAGCAGTGCTGTCTTTTACGTTCCAAGTGGCAATTACCATTGGAAAACCGGAAGCTTCATTTGGAGTTTTATTTTCTTCCAAAACTGAAGTTTTTATTTCCGAAGCGAAAACCGATGAGCCTACGGCAATTCCCAAAGTGGAAAGTGAGGCGTTTTGTATAAATTTTCTGCGTTTCATATAATTTTGGTTTCAGGTTTCAGGTTTCAGGTTGAGGACTTTATTTTTAAAATTTAAGTGGTCATGATAGGTGTTTCCCTTTAGTCCTGTTTCATTTAATTTCAATCTCATCCACAAAAAGCCAAGCCTTTCCGCCGTAACCCAAATGCCCTTTTGGTAAATCGCCGAAGTTTTTTGCAATGATTTTTACGAATTGAACATTTTTTTCTATTTCAAATGAAATTGTTTTTATTTCAACTTCTTCGGAAGGGTGTGTGGCATCTATTTTTTGAATTGGCAATTCTGTAAAATCTTTTCCGTTTTCTGAAACTAAGCAGACAACCTCGGTGGGGTAAAAAATCCAACTGCGTTGGTCCCGTAAAAAACTTACCGCAACAGTTTTTACTTCTTTTTCAGAACCTAAATCCACAGTAGCTTTTAAGTCTAAATCCTGATACCCTTGCCACGTCCCAGTTCTAAAATCATTTGCTCCGTGAATGCCGTCAATTAGCGCATTTTTTCCGCCGCCGTTGTATTGGTTGGCATATTCGGTTTCCAAAGTTATGCTGAGGTTTGGGTCTATTTTGTAAAAATGGGTTTTAAGTAAAGTGCTCCGTTTACCAAGGTTTCTGGCAGAAGGCTTCAACGGAAGCTTCTCCGCATAAATTTTTAAAACAGTTTCTTCGGAAATGGTAAAGGGTTGTGTGTATTTTTTAAATTCTGAATCGTTCATTGAATAATAAATATCTGTTTTTGGTGATGAAACGCCCAGCGAAATCTGCGTTTCATTTTTAAAGGCCACTTCTCCTTTTACAATAAATGGAGGGAGGACGATTAAGTTTTCGGTAATTTCAGTTATTGGAATCTCATCATCCTTTGTGGCCCATTTAGAAGGTTTGTCAGTCATTTTAAAAACCAGTTTTCCGCCATCCATAATTTCGGAATGAAAGATAAAACTTCTGTTTAAGGATTTTCCGTTCAGTTTTGCTGAGGAAATATATTTGTTTTCATCGGAAAGGTTTTCAGCAGAAATCTCAAACTTTTTTCCGTCCTCCAAATTGATAATTGCCTTTTCAAACAAAGGCGTCCCAATAATATATTGATTGCTCGCAGGCGTTACGGGATAAAAACCCATTGCGCTAAAAACATACCACGCACTCATTTGTCCGCAATCTTCGTTGCCCGAAATTCCGTCGGGCGCATTTTGGTACATTTCCTTTAAAATCTGGTGGACTTTTTCCTGAGTTTTTGCTGGTTTGTTCACGAAATTATAGAGATACGCCATATGGTGGCTTGGCTCGTTTCCGTGTGCGTATTGCCCAATCAAGCCTGTAATATCAGCTTGTTCGCGACCCGAAGTTTCATTTTTTGCGGTGAAAAGTTTGTCGAGTTGGTTTTCAAAGTCGTCTTTTCCGCCCATTAAAATTATAAGTCCTGAAATGTCCTGTGGGGCATAAAAACTATATTGCCACGAATTGGCTTCAGTGTAATTAAAGTTCACCTCATACGGGTCAAATGGTGCAAACCACGTATTGCGGAAGCGGCCGCGCATAAACTTGGTTTCGGGGTCAAAAACGTTTTTGTAATATTGCGCTCTTTCTGAATAAATTTGGTAATCTTCCATATTTCCCATCGCTTTTGCCATTTGGGCAATCGTCCAATCATCATAGGCATATTCAAGCGTTTTTGAAACCGATTCACTCTCTTCTTCCACAGGAATAAAACCGAATTCCTTATAGCTTTTCAAACCCAATTTATCCTGCAAGGCGCTGTGTTTCATAGCTTCAAAAGCTTTTTCGGCATCAAACCCGCGAATTCCCTTTAAATAAGCATCGGCAATTACGGGCACGGCGTGATAGCCAATCATACAGCCAGTGTAATTGGCCGCCAAAGGCCAAATGGGGAGGATTCCGCCTTCGTCGTGTTTTGCCAAAAGTGAGTTTATAAAGTGGTTGGTACGTTCTTTTTCAATAATTGTGTACAGCGGATGCGCGGCACGATAGGTGTCCCAAAGTGAAAAAACAGTATAGTTTTCAAAATCGTTGCTTTGGTGAATTTCCAAATCCATTCCGCGGTAACGGCCGTCAACGTCTTGATACAGATTGGGTGCTAGCATTGTGTGATAAAGCGATGTATAAAAAATAGATTTATGGTTTAAGTTTGAGGTTTCAACAATCATTTTTTTCAACTGATTTTCCCAAGCTGTTTCAGCTTCGGTTTTTACTTGCTGGAAAGATTTACTGCCAATTTCAGTCTCGAGATTTTTCTTCGCTCCGGCTTCATCAACCGCTGAAATAGCTACTTTAATCTCAAGTTCGTTTCCTTCGGAAGCATCAAATTCAAAAGCAGCTTTCACCTTTTCACCTTCAGTTTTATCGCTTAAAAAGGTTACATTTTTATAGGGTCGGGAAAACTGAATGTTAAAGAACAATCGTTGGTCTTTTGCCCAAGCATCAGAATGGCGGTGGCCAGAAATCTCCGTTTTTGAAAGAACTTTTATTTCAGAACTTAAAACTTTGTCACGATGTTCCAAATCAAGGATTACAATTTGTTTTGAATTCTTCGGAAAAGTGTAATGATGGATTCCGCTTCGTTCGGAAACCGTGAGTTCCACTTCAATATTTGTATCGTCCAACAAAACTTTGTAAAAACCTGGAGAAGCCGTTTCATTCTCGTGCGAAAAACGTGCGCGATAGCCACTTTTTCCATCTGCGCCATTGTTGAAATTTACAGTATTTGTAGGCATCAAAAGCACATCGCCATAATCGCTCACGCCGGTTCCGCTAAGGTGGGTGTGCGAAAAACCGTAAATATATTCATCACTATAATGGTAGCCGCTGCAGCCGTCCCAGCCGTCCAAACGCGTATCGGGGCTCAACTGCATCATCCCGAAAGGCATAGTGGCGCCCGGATAGGTATGGCCGTGACCACCCGTACCGATGAATGGATTTACAAAAGAAGTAAGTTTTTCAGAAGAAATTTGCTGTGAAAAACAGAAAGCAGAGCATAAAAAAATGAGTAGGGATAGGGTGTTTCGCATTTCAAAAAAATATTTTGAAAAGATACTAAAACCGTTAAAATAAAGTGAAGTTACACCTCAGTTTTTTGAAACGTACTATCTTTAAAAATTCTCTGTACCCTATGCGTTGGTTCATTTTTATCGTCATCTACATTCTGGTTGATATCTATGCCTTTCAGGCTGTAAAAACAATTGCAAAAAGTCCGTGGCTGCACGGGTTTTATGTTTTTATCTCACTGGCGGTTTTGGCTGGACTGATTTATGAACTTTCTTTTTTGGGGTCTGCAAAAATGATGGAGCCTCCAAAAATGTATTTCTTCGGAATTTTTCTGGCTGTCTTTGTTCCAAAATTGATAATAATCGTGTTTATGTTTGGAGAAGACATAGCCCGATTTTTTGTTGGAATATTTATGAAAGTGGCCGGAAGTGATGAGGCGCAATTTATGGCTTCCCGCAGAAAGTTTGTAAGTACCATTGCTTTGGGGATTGCGGCAATTCCCTTTGCCTCGCTGCTTTACGGAATGATTCAGGGAAAGTACAATTACAAGGTGTTGAAATATGCTTTGGAATTTGATGATCTGCCAGATGCATTTGACGGTTTTACACTTACACAAATAAGCGATATCCATAGCGGCAGTTTTGACAATCGAAACAAAATTGAATATGCAGTGGAACTTATTAATAAGCAACAAAGCGACGCGATTCTTTTTACCGGCGATTTGGTAAATAATATTGCCGATGAAATGAACGATTGGAAACAACTGTTTTCAACTTTAAAAGCACCGCAAGGTGTTTTTTCTGTTTTGGGAAATCATGATTATGGTGATTATGTTTCCTGGAAAAGTGCTTCCGAAAAAGCTGAAAACCTTCAGAAATTAAAATCCATTCAAAAAGAAATGGGCTGGAATTTGCTGCTGAATGAAAACCGATATTTTGAAAGGGATGGTCAAAAAATAGCTTTGGTAGGCGTTGAAAATTGGGGCGAAAATGGTTTTAAACAAGCTGGAGATTTGGACAAAGCCCTTGAAGGCATTTCCGACAATGACTTTAAAATCTTGATGAGTCACGACCCATCGCACTGGCAATCAAAGATAAAACGTGATCCGAGACATTTTCATTTAACATTGAGCGGGCACACCCACGGAATGCAGTTTGGGATTGAGATACCCGGAATCATAAAATGGAGCCCGATAAAGTACAGGTATAAAAATTGGGCGGGAATTTATGAGGAATTTGGAAGGTATATAAATGTGAATCGTGGTTTTGGTTTTTTGGGCTATCCGGGCAGGGTGGGCATTTGGCCAGAGATTACGGTAATCCAACTTAAAAAGAAACAGAATACCGTATAATATTCGGGAAATGTTATATTTGTAATACAATTGTTCAACTAACACATTAAGGCAAATGTCAAAATTTGGAGAATTAATTGAAACAAGAGTTCCGGTTCTGTTGGACTTTTATGCAGAATGGGACGACGCCTGCAAGGAAATGCACCCTGTATTAAGAGACGTTGCCGCCGCACTTGGCGACAAAGCGCGGGTAATAAAAATAGATGTAGACAAAAATAAAGAACTTGCCGAAGCTCTTAGAGTTAAAGGCCTTCCCACCCTAATGATCTACAAAAATGGCGAAATGAAATGGCGACAAAGCGGGGAACAGGATGCCAATACACTTATTGGGCTTGTGAACGAATATGTTTAGACGCTCTAAACCCCTCATTTATTTATCAGTACATTACTTTATTTCATAAAAAATTATGGAAAAGAGTGTATTTTTGTAAGTATTCTCTTCTTTCTCCCCTCTTTCCTTTAGTTTATTGAATTTCCTACAATAAATGTTAAAATTTTAAAATTTTATCGTTAAAGTGATTGTAAATTCGGATTAAGTCTTTTAATTTGTCCGAAAAATTATACATTATCCCCAACTGCTATGAAAAAATCCTACAATTCTTCTTCCTTAATTGGAAGGATCGTTCTTTTCGTTCTTTTATTTTCCGCATCGGCTATCCAAGCGCAGGTGGGAATTGGGACAACGAACCCCAATGCCTCTTCGGCACTTGATATTTCTTCCACCACAAAGGGTTTGCTTACCCCGAGGATGACGACTACCCAACGCAACGCAATCGTCGCCCCGGCCGAATCGCTGTTGGTTTTTGACACTACCGTCGATGCGTTTTATTTTTACGACACTACTACAAGTGCTTGGGTAAAATTGGCCAACGAAGGAACAATTAAACGGAATAATTACAAACTCGTTAAATCTATGGCTGATTTTCCGACACCGGCTAGTGGAAAAATTACTTTGGCTTCCAATACTTATTATGAAATTAATGGAACTATTACATTGACGGTACCAATAGACCTGAACAATGCGTATGTGGGTGGTCTTGATGCCAATGAAGATGTGCTTTCCTTTCCGGGCGGAACAGTTTTTCAGGGAAGCACTGGCGGCAGTATCCGAAATATAACCATCATGGGTGCGCAAGCTTTCAATATAACCGGCCCAGGAATGACCTCGTCCAGTTCATTATTAGTACAAAATACTATTATTGATGGCATGACTTCCAGTGTGGGTAGTATTTCGGGCTTAGGTCTTTATTTTGGAAATATTGTGCAGTTTATTAATAATACGAATGGAATTACATATAAAAATATTGGAAACCTACTTTTAAATAATCAGGCATGGTTGGATTCCAACAATGGAATTTTTGAAACTTTTACGGAAGCTTTTGGGTTGATTGAAAAAGTAAGTGGCTTTAGTACCGTAAATGGTTCAGATGTTGCATTGGATGTTAGCTCAAATCCTACCGTGGGTAATGGAATTTTGCAAGGGACGGTTTTTTCTGGTACGACAACTGCTTCAGAAGGATTTGTTAAGAAATATACTTCTGGGTCTTACACAGGTTTTAATTTTAATAAAAATTGGTCGGTTAATAGCCCTGGGATTCCCAGAGAATCTGATGATGTTGCAACAGGTAATATAAATTTAACTGCTTCGATATCAAGTCCAATAACTACTACATTAACTGGAACAGGAGCATCCAGTAGAAAAAAGTTGAATGGACCTACAACTTCCACTAATCTATTTAGATTTGAAAGAAGTGGAAATAATAGACTAATATATAAAGGAAATAAAAAGAGGTTCTTTCAAGTGAATGCATCGCTGTCATTTTCAACAAGTTTTACTGGGACTCCATTAGTTACTACATATGTATTGTATATAGCAAAAGGAAGTGGTGCAGGTGCAGCTTCAGTTATTCCGGAGACTAAGGTTTATGGAAGACTTACCACCAGTACAAGTGAAGTTATAGCAATTCCAATTGTAGGTACTATCGAGTTAGATACAGATGATTTTATTGAGGTTTGGGCTGAGAGAGAAAGTGGAAATGGAAATATTGAAAGTGCTTCATTAAATGCAACTATAAATTAAATACAACCAGTAAAAAATATATCCCAAAACCTTCGGCAAAACAAACCGAAGGTTTTTTTCTGCCGTTAAGCTATCGTGAAACACAAGAGCGCTTCGAGATTTGCCATTTTACAAGAAATATTTTGAGTATTTTTCTTCGAAAATTTTCTCATATCAACCAGAAATGATTCTCACCTAAGCCATAGACGCCTCCTAAATAGAGTATGAATACAGTATGAATAGTGTATGGCACACGCTATTTTTTCTCCAATTGGAAAATGCTTTTATGGCAAGACATTAAACGCCTGTGGCGATAACTCCTTTTCAATTAAAAACTGCAAGACCTTCGGCAAAACAAACCGAAGGTTTTTTTCTGCCTTTAAACTATCGTGAAATACGATTACACTTCCGGGCTTTATATTTTTCAACACATTTTGAAGGCATTTTTCTGGGGAAGTGTTGGCGTCATAATCATAGCTGATGATATCCCACATCACAATTTTATAACCTTTTGCTTGAAGAGCTTTGGCTTGTTTTGAAGTGATTTTTCCGTAGGGTGGTCTAAATAATTTTGAGTTGATTACCTTATCAGCTAAAAGCGTATTTGCAATATAAGTTGAGGTATTGGTTTTCCAACCGTTCAAATGGTTGTGAGTATGGTTGCCAACCGCATGACCTTCCGCAATAATTCTTTCAAAAAGCGCTGGATATTTTTTTGCATTTTCGCCTATACAGAAAAAGGTTGCTTTGGCATTATTTTTTTTCAATTCGTCTAACACCCACGGAGTAACTTCGGGAATGGGGCCATCATCAAAAGTGAGAAATATAGCATTTTTTTTTCGTGAAAAAGCCCAGATTCGCTCAGGGTATAACCGCTGTATGAATCTGGGCATTTTTACCAAATTGAACTCCAAAATGTTTTAATTTACGGGCACATCCTCGTTAACCTGATTGGTTGGCTCCAGTTCCATTTCTTCCAGTAGCGAAGAATCCAGTGGAATTTCAATGGTGGAATCTTTTTCAACATCTTTGTCTAAATCCATGGCCTCATCTGGAGAATAGAAGTGGCGGAAGAGCTTTAAATAGTCGTTAAACTCTTTTGCTTCAGCTCTGCCATATTGTTCTTCATCATACACAACCACCAGCTGTACTAGGCCGCGGTAACGCTCCATATCGCTAATTATATCTTCGGCGATGGCACGTTGTTTATTAAATTTCAAACTATTGTAATAAGTTAAATTTTCTTGATATTTTTTGGTAACATCTTCATAGACCTTGCGAGCCTTTTCGGGTTTGTCAAGCTCGTAGTAACCAATAACAAATGGTTCCAAAAGGGAATAATATTCAAAATAATTTATTGGCATCTTCTCCATTGCAAGATCCAGCACCTTTTCGGCTTTTTCGTTCTTATCTTCGTTAATAAGTGCTTCTGCAAGCCGAGCAAGATTGCTTCTATAAGTTATGCCATTTCTTCTGGTCTCGGTATCGTGATAAATGTCCGGGCTGCCGCTATTGCCCCAATCCCAAGACATAACAATATCATACATTTTATCAGTATCAATTCTGCCCATATCAAAAGGACTTCTTTTGTTTAAAGGGGTTTTAATGGGAACTAATTTATAAACCACTCCGTCCAACTGCAGATAATCTTTCATCCACAAATAATCATCATCACCAAAGCTTCCGCCACTGAAATAAATAGGCCGTTCCCAATTATTGTTGGCGATAATGTCCAGCATCATCATTCTGTTTTTATAAATAATATCGCCCTTAAGATTAATGTCTATATATGGAACAATCTTATCGGCATCCTTTTCATCAACTATACCATTTCGTAATACAGCTTCTTTATCTACAGGTATTCGAATAATTTTTGAAGGAAAAGTGTTTACTTGCTGTCCACTAGGAAGTTCCATTTGGGTTGCTGGGCTGTCATTGGCCACAAAATTCATCCACGTTTTAATGTCAATAGTGTCCTGAGTAGTTTGTTGATATATTAAAAAATCGCGTGTTCCCCAACGGTATTTGTTATGCGATAGTTGTGAAGGGATAGGGTCACTGGTAAAGGCCTTTTTCTTCATATCATCAATATACCAATCTGTCTGGAACAGGCTAGTGTTAACGATACGTACATCTTGCCTATAGCCTTCAATGTTTTGTGCGTACCAAAGCGCAAAGGTGTCATTGTCGCCAATGGTAAAGAGAATCGCGTTTTTATCGCAGGAGTCCAAATACATTTTGGCCATACTCTGCGCGGTATATCGGTTACTTCGGTCGTGGTCGTCCCAATTTTGGGTGGCGAGCAAAACTGGTGCGGCCAAAGTAGTAATGGCAAGTACTACAGGCAATGCTATTTTCGGTTTTAAATAATCCTTTGCTAGGTCAAAAAGGGCATAGACGCCATAACCTATCCAAATGGCAAAAACATAGAAGCTTCCTACAAGCGCATAATCACGCTCCCGTGGCTCAAAAGGTCTTTCGTTCAGATAAACTTTAAGTGCCAGTCCTGTGAAGAGAAAGAACACAAGCAATACCCAAAAGCTCTTTTGGTCATTTTTAAAATGAAAAACCAAGCCAATAATTCCTAAAATGAGCGGAAGGAAAAAGTAGGTGTTTCGTGCTTTGTTATCTTTCATGTCACTGGTAAGGCTGTCTTGATTGCCCAAGCGCAATTCGTCAATAAATTTAATTCCACTTATCCAATTGCCATGAAGGTCTGTATATTGGCCCTGCACATCGTCCTGTCTACCGGTGAAATTCCACATAAAATAACGCCAGTACATATAGCCAAACTGAAACTCGAACATAAATTTCATGTTCTGAAAAAAGGACGGTTTTTGAATATCTATATATTGTCCAAAATTTTTCAAGAACTTGTCATAATCGCTTTTGTCAACCAGACCTTGGTTGTAAGCCTGTTTAAACTTATTGACTTCTTCTACTAGTCTAGGTTCGCTTAAATATTCACTTTTTATCGAAAAATCCAATCCTCCCGTAAATTCCATGTAGTTGGCATTGTGTTCTGTACTCCACATACGGGGCATAAAGGCCTTTTGTGAATCCTCGGTATTTTGACCGGCATTTTTGTAATTGTTTACGATGATGTATTTTCCGGTAGCTTCATCCTTTTCGTATTTTGGTTTTTCGTCTTTATAAGGGTTGTCTTCATCAAGTCCAACGTAGGTTTCAGTGAAAAGAGGCCCATAAAAAAGATGGGTTTCTGGGTACTGTTCGCGATTGTAATAGGCCAATAGCTCACGTGCGTTGTTGGGGTTGTTCTCGTTAATTACCGTTCCCGCATTGGCGCGAATGGGCAACATCAACCAACTTGAAAATCCAATAAATATAAAAAGTACGCATAATAAAAGGGTGTTTAGCTGTACAAATCCTTTTTTTCGAGTCAAACGAAGTCCGTAAATGAATAGTACTATAAAAAGAACCGCGGCGAAAATGGTTCCGGAGTTAAACGGAAGCCCAATGCTATTGACAAAGAATAGTTCCGAAGCACTGAAAAATTTCATCGTCATTGGCAATAAAAGCTTGAAGATGAATAAGAGTATGGCTACGGTTACAATATTTGCAATGATGAAGTTTTTTACCGTAACGGTTTTATAATGCTTGAAAAAGTACAAAAATCCGATGGCCGGAATGGTAAGTAATGCCATAAAATGAACTCCAAAGGAAAGTCCGATAATAAAAGCAATTAAAATAACCCAACGGTTACCACGCGGATCAAGCATTTCCCGCTCCCAGCGCAAGGCGGTATAAAACAATACCGACATTAAGAAAGCCGCACTTGCATATACTTCAGCTTCTACGGCATTAAACCAAAAACTATCCGTGAACGCAAAGGCTAATGATCCCACAGCAGCACTACCAAGAATGGCTATTGAGCCAGTTTTTTCGATTTCTTGATGTTTAGAAACCAAATTGGTAAGCAAGATAGTTAGCGACCAAAACATAAATAGTATGGTAAATGCACTGGCAAAAACGGACATTAGGTTTATGGTAAGCGCTATTTGTGAAGCCTCAGCAGCAAAAATTGAGAAAAAGGCACCGAGCAATTGGTAGAGCGGAGCTCCCGGGGGGTGTCCAACCTCTAAATTACTAGCAGTTGTAATATATTCACCTGCATCCCAAAAACTGGCTGTAGGCTCAACGGTTAACCAATACGTAGTCAATGAAATAGCAAAGACAAGCCAACCTGTGATCTTGTTCCATTTTGTAAAGCTGAAAGAACCCATAAGCACTTAAAAAAAATTATGGGACGAATTTACTAATAATATACATAGCCCCAAGTATGTAATTGAGGTAACGTATAATATGATGTGATATTTTTAACGTATAACGACTTTGAAAAAAGGGAACGCATTTTTTTGCAATAAAATGTTTGCACAACACAAACTTTGTATTAAATTTGCCACCTCATTGTGGAATTGGCCCATGGTGTAACTGGCAACACGTCTGGTTTTGGTCCAGAAGAGTCTAGGTTCGAGCCCTAGTGGGCCAACAAAAGTCTCAATCTTTCTTAGATTGGGACTTTTTTATTTTTACCCAAATTTAATCTGAATTTTTTTGTCCTCATAGTTTCGCCCACAATGTTGAATAACCTTGGCATTTTTGCATTTATAAAACTTTAGTAAAAAAAAATTTTAAAAATGTAATTGAAACTGCTGAATTTCAAAAGAGTAAGAATAAGCTTTCGGTGTTGGTTAAAAATGTTGCCTCTTGGTCACTGTCCCACAGTCTATAAAAGATAATATTTTGTTAAGTTTACGGCCATTACCACCTAAAAAAACATCGACAATGAAAAACAACCTACTCTTTTTATTATTACTGGCTGTGTCTTTTTTTGGTTATTCCCAAAAAGAACTTTCAGCAGATTACAGTTACACTGTTAGTGAGCCCTATCAAGTTTATGATGCTCCAAAAAAATATTACTTCTCTGATGGCAATCAAATTTTGAGTGTAAAACCTTGGAAAAATAGTATTGTCCTGCAAAAATTTGATGTTGCTACCCTCAAACAAATTTCGGCCACAGAATATGAGGATTTCCCAGATAATTATCAAGTTGAGGGAATGGAGCAATTACAGGATAAATACTACCTTTTCTATTCATCCTGGACAGGAAAAAAAACCCAACACGAACAATTGTTTTATAGAGAAATAAACTTTGAAACAGGCACTTTTGAAGGCGATGCGGTAAAGTTGATTGATATTGACGGAAGACTCGCCGGTACGTTTGCATCTACAGCCGGAATGTCGGCACCTTTTGCCTTTGGATTTGGAGTTACGGATAAATTTGACTTTTTAAAATCCCTGGATGAGTCTAAAATTCTTGTTCAATATAGAAGAAAACCAGAGGAGAAAAATGATAAGGAAAGCTATGATATTATTGGAGCTGAAGTTTTCGATAAGTCGCTGAACAAACTTTGGGCAAATGAGTACACTATGCCTTATACTGAACGAAGAATGGATGTTGAGGATTTTGCCGTTGATTCTGATGGAAATGCTTATTTGATGGCTAAAGTTTTCCATGACGACAGTAATAAAGACAAGAAAAGAAGAAAGGACGAAGAGGCAAACTACCATATGGAACTCTTCAGGCTTTCAAAAGATACTCCCGATATTGAAAAAACTAAAATAAATCTGGGCGATAAGTTTATAAACGGAACCTCTCTATTTGAGTCTTTTGAGGGTTATATGATTTGCTCTGGCTTCTATACCAATGGCCTTAACAATGAATTGCACAATGCAGATGGGCTATACACTTTTAAGATTACCAAAGAAGGAAATTTGGTGGATGAAAAATTCTATGAAATTCCTTTGGAAGTGCTAAATCAATATGTTAAAAACCGCACCAAGAAAAGAAACGAACGAAAAGATGAAGACGGAAAAGCAGAATTTGAGCACATGAAATTGCGAAATCTTGTGATTAGTGACGATGGTAGTCTGTTATTGATTGGTGAACAAACATTCTTAGTAGTGCACTATACCCGTAGAGGAAGTTATGTAACCTATCACAATAACGACATATTAGTATCAAAAATAGATGCTTCCGGAAACTTAGCATGGATGAAAAAAATTCCAAAAAGACAGTACGGTAAACCTAAAATGGGCGAAGTCTATGATACCAGCAAAGTGTATCAGGGAGGCATGTCTTACTCTTATTTTAATACCAATGGAAACCATTATATAGTATTCTTGGACAATGTAAAGAACATAGACCTGGAATTGGACCAAATTCCGGCCTTACACAGTGATGGGCACGGTGGGTATCTAACTTCTTATAAAATAAACGATAACACGGGTGAAATGTCTAAAGGTTCCATATTGGACACTAGAAATGTTGCCGAAGATCTAGAAGTTTATCAATTCAGCAATAACAGAATTGTAAAGACCGATGAAAACCAATTTGTTTTGGAAGTTTATAAAAAAAGCAAAGAGGATGTGCTTATTAAAGTAGATATTAAATAACAGTATTATTTTGAAAAGCTTATATAGAACAGCCATTTATTATTAAATGGCTGTTTATTTTTATAGTATAAGTTTAGTTAGGTTTGCAGGAAAAAAGCTAAAAATGAAATTTACATATTTCTTATTCTTTATAAATTTCTCGTTAATCGTCTCGGCCCAGGATATTACAGTAATTTCCGGCGATTTTAAAAAACTAGAGAATATCTCTGAATACAATCTGGTCTTTGATTATTCAGATTTGACTGTAACAGAATTTGAAAGTGAAGAAGCATATCTTCAAAAAACAATGCTTGAAAAAGAACAGGTAAAGCCGGGCAATGCACGTGTTTTTAGGGAAGAATGGTTTGGCGACAGGGTATACCGATATGAACCTCGATACATAAAAGCCTTTAATGAATATTTTAAAAAAGGAGAAGTGAAGGTGATAAAAGATCGACCGGATTTACCTTTTACTATGAAAATTCATACAACTGAAATCTACCCGGGATATAATAATGGATTTATAAGAAAAAGTGGAAATTTGGAAGTAACCATTTTAATTTATGAAACCGGGAATATTGAAAACATTTTATTTTCTGCCAGCATTGTAGATGTAGAATGTACCTATGCTGGAGATAAAGCAACCCTTGAGGGTTTTGATTTTCACCAAGGCGAACGTATAGCTTATGGCTATTGGAATCTTGCTAAATTTTTCGCAAAGCAATTGCGCAGAGGCATTAAATATAACTAGTTTGCCATTTCATTCTCCATATCAATAACCTTCGCCACCGTTTTTACTAGACGGTTGTGATTTTTTACAAATGGATTGGTGTCATCCCAGACATAACCAGCAAGTACAGCGCAAATCTGTTCTTTTATTATGGGGTTTTCGGGACGATGGAAAAATATTTTTTGAAGATTGCCAGTGTACCACTCATTAACATACGTTCTAAAAACGTCAACCCCCTTCATAATATAGCCTGTGTAATCTTCTTCCCAATTAACGGTTATGCCGTTCAATTCCTTCGTGATTAATTTAGCTGCTTTCAGTCCAGATTCAGTTGCAAAAGTAACGCCCGATGAAAAAACTGGGTCTAAAAATTCGGCACTATTTCCTGTAAGGGCATAACCTTTTCCGTAAAGTTGTTTTACGGCTTTTGAATAGTTTTTTATGATATGCGGTTCAAAAAGAAAATCCTCGTCTTTCAGCCTGTCATAATAGTAGTCAGAAATTTTAAGCATTTCGCGCAGTTTTCCCTTGTTTGTGCCTTCATAAGATTCAATGAATTCAGTTGGCCCTACAAAGCCAATACTGGTGTTTCCGTTTGCAAAGGGTATAAACCACAGCCATACATCATCCCTTACCACATCAAAAGTAATGAGCGTGCCTTCAATCCCCTCAGGGCGTTTGGTGTCTTTTACGTGTGTATAGATAGCGGAGTTTGGAGAAAGGGAAGAAGGTTTTTCCAAATCCAACAACCGCGGTAAAACCCTTCCATAGCCACTGCTGTCAATAATAAATTTCGCGGTTATATTATATTCTTTTCCATTTTCATCTTTTACAGTGGTGGTAGAATGGCCGGTGGCGTCAAACTTTACATTGGTTACTTCATGCCCGAATGATACGTCTACTCCTTTTTTCACAACTTCCTTTACAAGGGTGTGGTCAAAATCGGCTCGGGGCACCTGCCAGGTATAATCCCAACCGGGCGTATGCTTTTTACTGAAGTCAAAATTACACACTACATCATTCTTTAAAAAACGGGCGCCTGCCTTTATTTCGTACTTTCGTTCCATCAAGCAATCCAAAAGTCCTGTTTCCTCAAAATGGTCCATACAGCGCGGCAAAAGACTTTCGCCAATAACGAAACGGGGAAACGTGCTTTTTTCAACAACTTTGCAGCTTACCCCGTTGTTTTTTAAGTAGGAAGCAGCAACGCAGCCTGAAGGCCCTGCGCCAATAATTAACACATCAACAGCAATATCATTCATATTATTAAGATATAGATTGTTAAAAAATTCTAAATTTGCATTCTAAAGTTACCAAATTATTTTAGACCAAAACGTTAATAAATCAATTGATTCAACTATAAATGCCAACATTACAAGGAAAACTGGAAATAGCCGATTTTGATAAAACCATTTTTAAAAACGAGCGTGTCCAACTTCACAAAGATATAATAGAAAGAGTTCAAAATAGTTTTGACTTTCTAAAAGAATTTTCTGAAAATAAAATTATTTACGGTGTCAACACAGGTTTCGGCCCGATGGCGCAGTACAAAATAAAGGACGATGAGCGCATCCAGTTACAGTACAATCTTATTCGTAGCCATGCCTCGGGTACCGGGAATGCTATTCCAGCAGAATACGTTCGCGCTGCAATGCTTGCCCGATTGAATACTCTCAGCTTAGGGAACAGTGGTGTTCACCCTTCAGTTATTAAGTTGATGGGCGAACTATTAAACAAGGACATTATTCCACTTATATATGAACACGGCGGTGTTGGCGCCAGCGGCGATTTGGTGCAGCTTGCACATTTGGCTTTGGTATTGATTGGGGAAGGCGAAGTTTTCTACAAAGGCGAACGCAGAAAGACTGAAGAAATTTTCAAAATCGAAAATCTTGAACCCATAAAAGTAGAACTCCGTGAAGGATTGGCCTTGATGAATGGAACGTCAGTAATGACAGGGATAGGTGTGGTAAACGTGCTTTACACAAAACAAATTATGCAGTGGATGATTAAAGCATCTTCCGCTATTAATGAAATTGTAAAAGCATATGATGACCACCTTTCCTTAGAACTGAATGAAACCAAGATGCATGTGGGTCAACGTGAAATTGCAGAAATGATGCGCACCCATTTAAAAGACAGCAATCTCACCCGAAAGCGCGAGCACCATTTGTACAACGGTTCAAAAAACGAAGAGGTGTTTGTTGAAAAAGTGCAGGAGTATTACTCTCTGCGTTGTGTGCCCCAAATTTTGGGCCCTGTGTTGGACACGCTCAATTCCGTTGAAAAAATATTGATTGAAGAAGTAAATTCAGCAAACGACAACCCAATCGTGGATGTTGAAAAACGGCACGTGTATCACGGTGGAAATTTTCATGGCGATTATGTTTCCTTGGAAATGGACAAGTTGAAAATAGTGGTTGCAAAAATGACAATGCTTGCTGAACGTCAATTGAACTATTTATTGAATTCAAAATTGAACAACATACTGCCTCCATTTGTAAATTTGGGCAAACTTGGATTGAATTTCGGAATGCAGGGCGTACAGTTTACTGCTACATCCACAACAGCCGAAAGCCAAATGCTAAGCAACCCAATGTATGTGCACAGTATCCCGAACAATAACGACAATCAGGATATAGTGAGTATGGGTACAAATGCTGCACTTATCACCAAAAAAGTGATTGAGAATGCCTTTGAAGTAGTAGCAATTGAACTCATAACCATTGTTCAAGCTATTGAATATCTAAAAGTTCAGGATAGCGTTTCTTCCGAAACCAAAAAAATGTATAATGAAATCCGGGGAATTGTCCCTGTTTTTAAGGAAGACGTAGCAATGTATCCATATGTGAACAGCGTAAAAGAATTTTTGATGGATTCTGTAAAATAAGAACAGAATAATTTTGTAAATTGTTCGTCTCTCCTCACTAACTTAAAACCAAGATAATTATGAAAACAATTTTTTCCTTTGCACTTATTCTAATTTTGGGGACAACCGCAGTTTCTGCTCAGGAACTAGCTTTAGTTCGCGACAATGATCTTTTTGGCTACATAAACAAAAGTGGTGAATATGTTATCCAGCCGCAATTTGAAAAAGCAGATAGTTTTTCCGGAAAGCTCGCGGCCGCTATGAAAGATAAAAAATGGGGCTTTATCAATACTTCTGGCGAATGGGTTATCCAACCACAATATGATCGCGTAAAGGCTTTCAATTCTGGGTATGCGGTGGTATTGGAGAACGATCAATGGAAATACATTAACGCTAAAAATGAAACCTTAAATACCCCTGCCACTGACAAGATTTATGATTTTGACGGTGGGGTAGCAGTTATCCGCAGCGGCGAAAAAATAGGTTTGATGGACACTAATGGAAAAACCATTTTAGAACCAAAATATGATGAAATAAAAGGTTTCAACAATGGCTACGCAAAATTTAAAAATGGTGAAACTTGGGGCTTGCTCAGCAAAAAGGGAGAAGAGTTTGTTCCCGCAGATTATAACGAGATTGGTGATTTCAGTAAAAACGGAATTTGGGCAAGAAAAGGTGAAAGTTTCGGTGTTTTGATTAATGGAACATTTACGCCAATCAGCGGAGTGGATAAAATCTGGGATTTCACAAATGATTCTCCATTAACCTATGCCCGAAGTAACAAAAAAATGGGGTTCATAAATGGAAAGGGCGAATGGGTAATACAGCCTGCTTATGATAAAGTACGTGCATTTAATGCTGGTCTTGCTCCTGTAAATCTAGGGAAGGAATGGGGCTTTATTAATGAAAAAGGTGAAAAAGTTATCGATATAAAATTCAGAGATGCCGAAATATTTTCTGATAATGGCCTAGCTCCTGTAAAAGAAAAAAAACTATGGGGTTTTGTTGATAAAACCGGAAAATTAGTAATCCCAATGGAATACGATATTTCAATAGGAATGTTTGGATTCCTGCAAAGCGGTTCTGATAAAGGGTTTATTGACGGTATGGCTCGTGTAAAGAAAGATAAACAATGGGGCTTTATAAATGAAAAAGGCCAAGTTGTAGGCAAATGGCACCAGAATGCCGAAGCTTTTGTGGATACTTCAAAATAGAATAAAGAATAAAGAGAAAAGAAAACTTCGCATCTTTTCGACTTTGCGAGAAAATTTTTATGGAAGAGAAAAAAACGAAACAGAAATACGCATTAGTAACAGGAGGTTCCCGAGGTATCGGCCGTGCAGTATGTATTCAATTGGCGAAAGATTTGGAGTATAACCTTCTTATAAATTATAACGGCAACAAAGAAGCCGCCCAACAAACCTTGAAAGAGGTTGAGGCACTCGGTGGCAAGGGTGAAATAATCCAGTTCGATGTTACCAATCCCGAATCCGTTAATAAGGCATTTGACGTATGGCACGAAGCCAATAAAGATGCTATCATTGAAATCATAATTAACAATGCCGGAATTACCAAAGACGGTATGTTTATGTGGATGAAACCTGACGATTGGCACAGCGTAATCAATACCAGTTTGAACGGTTTTTATAATGTAACCAATGCTTTGATCCAAAAATTATTGGTCAATAAATATGGGCGCATTATCAATATGGTTTCAGTCTCCGGTTTAAAGGGAACGCCGGGACAAGTAAACTATTCCGCAGCAAAAGGAGCTGTTATTGGAGCCACAAAAGCTTTGGCACAGGAAGTTGCAAAACGAAACATTACAGTAAACGCAGTGGCTCCGGGATTTATAAAAAGCGATATGACTGCCGAACTTGACGAAAAGGAACTGAAAAAAATGATTCCCGCCAATCGCTTTGGCGAAGCTGAGGAAGTAGCGCATGTAGTTAGCTTTTTGGCTTCTTCTAAATCTTCCTATATTACGGGGGAAGTGATTAACATTAATGGCGGAATTTATTCATAAAACGAAGGAGAAGTGAGAAGAGTAGTTATAACCGGAATGGGCATTTATTCCTGCATCGGCAAAAACCTGCAGGAAGTAAAGCAGTCGCTTTATGAAGGAAAATCTGGAATTATTTGTGACGGAAAACGAAAGGATTTTGGATATCGTTCCTGTTTAACCGGCTGGGTGGAAGAACCCAATTTGAAAGAACAACTTTCCAGAAGGGAGCGTGTCAGTCTAGGCGAAGAAGGCGCTTACGCCTATGCCGCAACTATTGAAGCTTTGAAAAACGCTAAAATAGACCAACAATTTCTCGACGAAAATGAAGTGGGAATACTCTACGGAAATGATAGCACCGCAAAATCGGTCATTGAATCTGTAGATAAAATCCGTGAAAAGAAGGATACAACCCTAGTGGGTTCGGGCGCTATTTTTAAAGCGATGAACTCTTCGGTGACAATGAATCTTTCAACAATTTTTAAGTTGCGAGGAATTAATTTCACAATAAGCGCCGCCTGTGCCAGTGGCTCACATTCCATTGGAATGGCCTATTTTCTTATAAAAAATGGTTTGCAGGATTGTATTATTTCTGGAGGAGCGCAAGAAATAAATGAACTCGCAATGGGCAGTTTTGATGGTCTTGGGGTTTTTTCAACGCAATTGGACCCAACGAAGGCCTGTCGTCCTTTTGATAAGGATAGAGACGGATTAGTGCCCAGTGGTGGTGCGGCTACTTTAATTATTGAAAGCTATGAGAGTGCCGTAAAACGCGGAGCGCCAATTTTAGGTGAAATTATTGGCTATGGATTTTCCTCAAATGGCGATCATATTTCAACCCCAAATGTTGACGGTCCCGCACGAGCTATGAAAATGGCTTTGGAGCAAGCAAATATTAAAGCTTCAGAAATTGATTATGTAAATGCCCATGCAACTTCAACACCCGTTGGTGATGCAAATGAAGCACTTGCAATTACGGATGTTTTTGGGGAAAATGGACCCTGTGTGAGTTCCACAAAATCCATGACAGGCCACGAATGTTGGATGGCTGGAGCAAGCGAGGTAATTTATTCCATGTTAATGATGGAACATTCTTTCATAGCGCCAAATATAAATCTTGAAACACCAGACGAAGCTGCTTCAAAATTAAACCTTGTTAACAAAACGTTAAATAGAAAAATTGATGTATTTTTGTCCAATTCTTTCGGGTTTGGGGGAACCAATTCCGCATTGATAATTAAAAAATGCAAACATTAAAAATGAATAAAGAAGTTATAGTTGAGAAGATAAACTACTTTTTGGTAGATGAGTTTGAGGTAGAAACCGAAGACATTGAACCAAGGGCCAACCTAAAGGAAACTTTGGAATTGGACAGCTTGGATTTTGTAGATTTGGTAGTTGCCATTGAAGCCAACTTTGGCGTAAAATTGACAGGTGAGGATTTCCTTAACGTTATTACACTACAAGATTTTTACGATCTGATTGAAACAAAAATCAGCTGAAATTTGCAATAATTATTTATGGCGGGCGAGTGGGAAGGCAAAAGCAAAGGAACCGTTTTAGGGTATAAAATCTTTATATTTTTTATCAGAAAATTAGGTGTTCGCGCTGCATACGGCCTGCTTTACTTTGTTGCTCTTTATTACGTATTCTTCGCCGGAAAAAGTACACGATCCATATATTACTATTTTCGTAAAAGGCTTAAATACGCGCGAATTAAGAGTTTTTTCAGCATTTACAAAAGTTATTATGTATTCGGCAAGACCATTATAGACAAGGCCGCAATCTCCTCAGGCCTAAAAAATAGATTCACCCATGAATGTGATGGCGTCGAGAATATAATCGATCTGCTCGACAAAAAACAAGGCGGCATTATGATCAGTGCCCACGTTGGCAATTTTGAAATAGCTGAATTCTTTTTTGAAGAAATCGACACCCGTTCACAAATAAGCCTTGTTACTACCGATGCCGAACATAAAAACATCAAGGAATATATGGAAAAAGTAACCATGCGTTCCAATGTGAAATTTATTTTGGTAAAGGACGATATGTCGCATATTTTTGAAATAAACAATGCGCTAAGCAATGGCGAATTGGTTTGTTTTACAGGCGATAGATATATGAAAGGCCAAAAATTATTGACCGAATCATTGATGGGAAAAGAGGCAAACTTTCCCGCCGGTCCATTTTTATTGGCAAGTAGACTAAACGTTCCAGTTTTGTTCGTTTATGTAATGAAGGAAACCAACAAACATTATCATTTATATGCCCGTCAAGCGGAAGTGAAAAATCGTGATGCCGAAGGTTTATTAAAAAAATACACAGAAAGCGTCGAGTGGATGCTGAAAAAATATCCGTTGCAATGGTTCAATTATTTTGATTTTTGGGAAACGGATGATTAAGAAATGAAAGAAGTATTAATAATTTATTATTCCCAAACCGGACAGCTTTTCGATATTCTGAAAAATGTTGCTTCAACAATTTCAGATGAAAAAGTAAACATATCCTATTGCGAAATACTTCCGAAGAAAAAATTCCCTTTTCCATGGAAACAGGAGGAATTTTACGGAGCTTTTCCGGAAACTTTTCTTCAAATTCCCACGCCGCTGGAAGCGATTCCGGCTGAAATTCTTCAGAAAAAATACGACTTGGTGATTTTAGGATATACAACTTGGTATTTAACACCTTCCATCCCCATCAATTCATTTTTAAAATCCGAAGAGGCAAAAACTTTGTTGGCAAATACACCTGTTGTCACGGTTTCCGCAAGCCGAAATATGTGGATAATGGCGCAGGAAAAAGTGAAGAAATTATTAGTTGCGAACAATTCGAAATTGGTTGGGAATATCGCTTTGGTGGATAGAAACATGAATCATATAAGCGTAATCACAATCGTTCATTGGTTGATGGGTGGAAAGAAAACGAAAATGTTGGGCATTTTCCCAAAACCAGGTGTTTCAGATAATGATATTGAAGCGGCTTCGCGTTTTGGTCTTCCCATAAAAAATGCACTATTGCAAAACGAATATTCAAAATTGCAACAAAATCTTTTGGATATTGGTGCCGTAAAAGTAGATCCTTCTCTCATCGCTACGGATATTCGCGGAAATGTTGTTTTTACAAAATGGGCTAATCATTTAATCAAAAAAGAAGGCGAAGAAAGAAAGAAATGGCTCGTTTATTTTAAATATTATTTGTTATTTGCAATATGGCTCATAGCACCAATAGTATTTGTTGTATTTTTGCTCACTTATATCCCAATGTACCATAAAATACAGCGGGATAAAGCCTATTATTCATCAGTTGCATTAAAGCAAGATTAATGAAGAACGTTTACATTACAAGGATTGCGAAGTTTTTGCCTAACGAGCCCGTGGACAACGAGACCATGGAGGAAAAGCTTGGGGTTATCAATGGAAAGACCTCAAAAGCGCGCCGCATCATCCTTCGGAACAACCAAATAAAAACACGTTATTACGCCATCGACAAAGATGGAAACGTAACCCATAACAACGCACAGCTTGCTGCGGAAGCGGTTGAGGCTTTGTGTGATGAAACTTTCAACAAAAACGATATTGAATTGCTGTCCTGCGGCACCTCCAGCCCAGACCAGATTTTGCCGAGCCACGCCGCCATGGTGCACGGTTTTTTAAAGAACGGAAACCTTGAAATTAATTCCCCTTCCGGCGCATGCTGCAGTGGAATGAATGCTTTGAAGTATGGTTATATGGCCATAAAATCAGGACAAGTAAACAATGCGGTCTGCACAGGTTCTGAGCGTTGTTCTTCTTGGATGAAGTCGGATATTTTTGAAGATGAAGTTGCACATTTGCAGGAAATTGAAGAACACCCAATTCTTGCTTTCAACAAAGAATTTTTACGATGGATGCTTTCTGATGGTGCGGGCGCATTTCTTTTAGAAAGCGAGCCAAATGGGGAAACGCCATTGAAAATTGAATGGATGGAAGGCTACAGTTACGCTTTTGAACTTGATACTTGTATGTATGCTGGGGGAGACAAACTGGAAGACGGCAGCTTAAAACCTTGGAGTGAATATCCCGCAGATGTTTGGGGAAAAATGTCGCTATTTGCAATGAAACAGGACGTAAAATTGCTTGGTGAAAATATTCTTCAAAAAGGGGTAGAAAGCATGAAAGATGCCATGGCAAAACACAATATAACCGAAGACGATATAGACTATTACCTTCCTCATATTTCCTCCTATTATTTTAAGGAAAACCTTTATAACGAAATTGAACGCCAAGGCCTGTATTTGCCTTGGGAAAAATGGTTTTTGAATCTTCAAAAAGTCGGCAATGTTGGCGCAGGTTCTATTTATCTTATGCTGGAAGAGTTGGTACATTCCGGAAAGCTTAAAAAAGGAGATAAAATCTTCCTTCAAGTGCCGGAAAGTGCGAGATTTGCTTATTCCTATGCTTATTTAACGGTTGTTTAAATGAATCAATTCACCGAAAAAATAACGGACAAAGATTTCATCGGAAAATTGATTCCGCAGAAAGTGCCGTTTGTGATGGTGGATAAACTGCTTCATTTTGAGGAAAAAAAAGTGATTGCCGGATTGACTATTTCCGAAGAAAACATTTTTACACAAAACAATAAATTTACCGCTCCAGGCTTGATTGAACATATGGCGCAGACCGTGGCACTTTACACGGGCTACCAATTTTTTCTGAAGAAAGAAGATGCACCTACTGGCTACATTGGCGCCATAAAAAAAGCTGAAATCTTCGAACTCCCTTCCGTTGGAAATGAATTGAAAACCACGGTAAATGTGCTGCATGATATAATGGGCGTAACTTTGGTAACTGCCGAAACCGAATGTGATGGAAAAGTAATCGCATCCAGTGAAATGAAAACCGTGTTGGCAAACTGATGAAAGCAATGGATGTTTCAAGTTTAGATATTTCCAACTTTCTACCGCATCGCGACCCAATGCTGATGGTCACTTCGGTAATGGAAATTGACGAAAATTCAGTTTCCACCCAATTTTATATTTCAGAGGATTGTGTTTTTTTGAAAGAGGGAAAACTCTCTGAAACCGGGCTGATTGAGAATGCCGCTCAAGCTGCTTCGGGAATTGTGGGGCAAACTTTTTTTGAAAAAGACGATTTGGAAGGAACTGGCAACAAACTGGTTGGTTACATAAGCGCCATTAAAAAAGTTGAGATTTTTCAGCTTCCAAAAGTTGGCGAAACGATCATTACAAAGGCAAAACTTCTTTCAAGATTCGACACAGGCGAAATGACAATGTGCAGCCTAGAAGCCCACACATTTCTTGCTGAAAAATTAATTGTATCTTCTACCATGAATTTTTTAATCCATGAAGTCTGATTATGAAGAAAAAAGAAGTACCACAGGACAAAAGCAATCTGGAATCCGCAAATTTCCGCGAACTCTGTTATGCGGTTGATGAAAATGGCGAATACACTACAGAAAACAGCACAGGCTGGGAACCAAAAACCGTAGCATTAAACAATGCAATCGAGGAAATAAAAGAGCGCATCCAAGATGCAAAAGACCGTGTAATTGCAGGTGAAACCAGTCCCATAGAATATTATATGGAACTCCACAAAATGGATGTTGGCATTTTGGCAAGCTACGTTGGCTTTTGGCAATGGAAGGTAAAACGCCACTTTAAACCTTCAGTTTTTAAAAAATTGAGTGATAAAACTTTGAACAAATATGCTGAGGTCTTCGAGATTTCAATTGAAGAATTGAAGTCGATGGGTCGATAAGTTTATGAGTTTAAAAGTTTATAAATTTCCATAGAATCCATAGAATCCATAGAATCCATAGAATCAAAAGTATCCACAGTATCAATAGAAAAACCAGAAACTTGAAACCTGAAACCATCATTAACTTCACCCACCACCAATCTGCACACTGCGAAAACGGCGTTGTTTCAAATTTGATGAAACACAACGGTTTCAGTGTTAGCGAACCAATGGTTTTTGGTATTGGCAGCGGTTTATTGTTTTGCTATATTCCACTGCTGAAAGTGAACCACGCGCCAGTAATCACTTATCGCGCACTGCCTGGACATATTTTTAAAAAATTTGCAAAACGTACGGGCGTTAAAATGAAGCGCGAAAAATTCAGCAATCCAAAAGATGCAAAAGCGCGTTTGGATGAAAATCTTGCAAAGAATAATCCCGTTGGTTTGCAAGTTGGCGTTTACAATTTGTTGTATTTTCCAGATGAATACCGCTTCCATTTCAATGCCCACAATATGGTGGTTTACGGAAAACAAGACGATAGGTATTTAATCAGTGATCCGGTGATGGAAGATGTTACTTCCCTTTCAGAGAAGGAGCTTGAAAAAGTGCGTTTTGCCAAAGGTGCTTTTGCGCCAAAGGGGCATATGTATTACCCGATTTCTTTTCCCGAAAAGCTGGAATTGGAAAAAGCAATCGTAAAAGGTATTAAAGATACTTGCAAAGCAATGCTTGCGCCAGTTTCGTACGTTGGCGTAAAAGGAATTCATAAAATTGCTGGTTTAATTAGAAAATGGCCGAAGAAAAAAGGTGTTAAAACCGCAAACCATTATTTAGGACAAGTAGTGCGGATGCAGGAAGAAATAGGAACTGGCGGGGGCGGCTTCCGTTATATTTACGCAGCATTTCTGCAGGAAGCCGGTAAGCTTTTAGGCAATGAAAAGTTAATCGAACTTTCAAAAGAAATGACCGAAATAGGCGATCTATGGCGTGATTTTGCTTTGGAAGCATCTCGAATCTACAAAAACCGAAGCGCCCAAACCGACAGTTATAATAAAGTTGCAGATCAATTGGACCATATTGCCGACTTGGAAAAGGTGTTTTTTAAGAAGTTGAAAAAGGCGGTGTGAAGAAGTTAATGATTATTGAGTTAATTGTTAATAGGAGAAAGATAGTAAAAGTAAAAAAAGATAAAAGTCCCCCTTTGGGGGATTTAGGGGGACAATGATTGAAATAAACAAACTTTCAAAAAAATACAAAGGCGCCGAATATTTTTCGGTAAAAATCCTTGATTTGAAAGTTGAAGAAGGCGAAATCTATGGCCTGCTCGGACCAAACGGCGCGGGAAAAACCACCCTTATTTCCATGCTCACGTCTTTGCTGAAACCCACTTCGGGTACTTTCACAATAAATGGATTGAATTTTAAGGAACACAAAAACCAATTGAAACAGTTGATTGGCATCGTTCCGCAGGAATACGCACTTTACCCGACTCTTACCGCTTTTGAGAATTTAGAATACTTCGGAAGTATGTACGGAATTAAAGGCGAAATTTTAAAAAACTCCATTAACGAACATCTGGAAATAATGGGGCTTTCAAAATTCGCAAATAAAAAAACCGATACGTTTTCCGGTGGAATGAAGCGACGCGTAAATTTGATTGCTGGAATACTTCACCAACCAAAAGTTCTATTTCTTGACGAACCAACCGTAGGCGTGGATGTACAATCCAAAAACGTAATTATTGACCATTTAAAACTGCTGAACAAACAAGGAACAACCATTGTTTACACCTCCCACCATTTAAACGAAGCCGAATTTTTCTGCACCCACGTAGCCATTATTGACCGCGGTGAAATTATTGTAAAAGGAGTTCCCTCGGAATTGATAAAAAACCAACCCGAAGCCAAAAATCTTGAAGAAGTATTTTTGGCAAAAACCGGCAAAGCTCTTCGTGACCATGCATAAACTTTGGGCTTCCACATATAAGGAAATGCTTTTGCTAATCCGCGATTTGGGTGGAATAGCGATTCTTTTTATAATGCCTTTATTGCTTTTAATTGTGATTACTTTAGTGCAGGACAGCACCTTCAAAACCATCAGCGATATAAAAATTCCCGTGCTTTTGGTGGACAACGACAAAGGTGAAGTTTCAAAAAACATTATCGAAAATCTCTCCGAATCCAATTCGTTTGAAATTCTTCAGAAATCTTCCGAAGAAGAAGCAAAGGAGGCCGTATTCTCCGGAAAATATCAACTCGCCATCGTGATTCCCGAAAATCTTTCGGCATCGCTTCAAAAGAAAGTGGATCAGAATGTGGAAGGAATTCTGTCAAAATTTGGGTTGGAAGAAGACACTTTGGCGGTTGCAAAAAAAGTTATTCCGCAAAATGAAGTGCGTTTGTATTTTGACCCCGCAACGCAGGTAAGTTTTAAATCTTCTGTGAAAAACGGCATCGATAAAATGATTTCGAAAATTGAAACGCAAAGTATTTACAAAGCGTTTCAAACGGAATTGGGCGAAGACGATGCCGAACCGATTTTCGAAACCGAAAACTTTATCGCCTTTAAGGAAATCCTTCCAACAAAAAACAATGAGGAAATTATTCCGAACTCAGCACAGCACAACGTTCCGGCGTGGACGCTGTTTGCTATTTTCTTCATTATTGTTCCGCTTTCCATCAACCTTTTAAAAGAAAAAAACCAAGGCACTTTTGTCCGTTTGCGCACCACTCCGGTGAGTTATGCTACCGTTCTGGGCGGAAAAACAATCGTTTATCTCGCGGTCTGTCTCGTTCAATTTACACTTATGCTGCTCGTGGGTATTTTTCTTTTTCCCGCCATCGGCCTCCCGGGAGTGGATGTTTCCGGAAAGTTGCCGATGCTATATTTAGTTGCGTTTTTTTCTGGGCTTGCCGCGATAGGATTGGGGTTGCTGATTGGCACCGTAGCAAAAACACAGGAACAGGCAGCGCCGTTTGGCGCAACTTCGGTGGTTATTTTGGCGGCGCTGGGTGGCGTTTGGGTACCCGTTTTCGTAATGCCGAAATTTATGCAGTTTGTTTCCAAAATTTCCCCGATGAACTGGGGCTTGGAAGCGTTTTACGACGTATTTTTAAGAAATGTGGGTTTTGTTAAAATCCTTCCCGAAATTTCGTTATTATTGTTGTTCTTCCTCACCACAATAGTAATAGCAATAATCTATAACCGAAGAAAAAATGCCGTCTGACAACAAAAAAGAAATAAGTTTTACATCAGAAATCCGGGTGCGTTTCACCGAAACAGACCCCTTGGGAATTGTTTGGCACGGCAATTATATCCAGTATTTTGAAGACGGTCGCGAGGCTTTTGGGCGTGAGCACGGCATTTCGTATTTGGAACAAAAGGCGAACGGCTATACTTCCCCAATCGTGAAATCATCTTGCGAACACAAGCTGCCTTTGCGTTATGGTGATGTGGCAACCATAAAAACCACGTTTATAGATTCGCCAGCTGCCAAAATGATTTTTCAGTATCGCATCTTCGACCCAAAGGGAAGATTGGTCTGTTTGGGCGAAACCATTCAGGTTTTTTTGAACGAGCAGGGCGAGCTTTCGCTTACAAAACCTGAGTTTTTTGCTAACTGGAAAAAGAAAATGGGACTATAAAAAATGGCTAAAACTTTCGTTTCACATAACAATATTTTGAGCAATCTCGGTTTTGACAGTGAAGCCGTAGTTGAAAATATTTCGAAAGGGAATTCCGGGCTTGAAAAATTTGATGATACTTCCCTTTTGCCCGAACCGTTTTGCGCTTCAATGACTTCTTCTGAAAAGGTAAAAGAAAAATTCACTGAAATTGGCGATATTTCAAAGTTTACGAAACTGGAACAGATGATGATTCTTTCATTGAAAAAGGTCATTGATGCCGCTAATATTCCTTTAAATGAAAAAGTTGGACTTATCATTTCGACCACAAAAGGAAATATTGATGTGCTTGAAAAAGAAAGCAGTTTTCCGAAAAGTCGCGCATATTTAAGCGAATTGGGAAAAACAATCCAAAACTTTTTCGGTTTCAAAAATGAAACGATTGTACTTTCAAATGCCTGTGTATCGGGCGTTTTGGCTATTTCTGTTGCAAAACGTTTCATTTCGGAAAAAAAATATGACCATGTCTTTATAAGCAGTGGCGATTTGGTTACGAAATTTATCCTTTCGGGCTTTCACTCTTTTCAAGCTTTATCGGCAGAGCCCTGCAAACCTTATGATAAAAACCGAACGGGAATCAATCTCGGTGAAGTTTCGGCCAGCGTTTTGGTTACTTCGGAAGAAAAAAATCTTTCAAAAGAAGCCGTTGAAATTTTGGGTGATGCAACCTGCAACGACGCCAACCATATTTCCGGTCCGTCGCGAACGGGCGAAGGGCTTTTCAGAAGTGTAAAATCTGCATTGAAAGAAGCAAATATAAATGCTAATGAAGTGGATTATATTTCCGCACACGGCACCGCCACGCCTTTTAACGACGAGATGGAAGCAATAGCCTTCAACAGATTGGGAATGGAAAATGTTCCACTGAATAGTTTGAAAGGCTATTTTGGCCACACGCTAGGTGCTTCGGGACTTTTGGAAACTATTGTGGGAATGCATTTTATGGAGAAAAATATTCTTTTTTCTTCCAAAGGATTTTCCGACCTTGGGGTCTCAAAAAATATAAATATTATTAAAGAGAATACATCGAAAAAATTGCAAGTATTTTTGAAAACCGCCTCTGGTTTTGGAGGTTGCAACACAGCGGTGATTTTAAGAAAAGTAAACAATTAACCAATCAAAAATGTCAAATTCAACTAAAAAAATGAATGCCGTTGAAGCTTTGGAAGAAGCCCACCGAATAGCCTTTGCACCTTTTGTTTTCCAGGCTTCGGTGTCACTTCGTAAACTTGGAATACTCGATTATATTTTTGACCAGCGCGAAAAGGGCGGCCCCACGGTTGAAGAAATTTCCCAAGACCTTTCCATCACTCCCTATGGCGTAGGGGTACTGTTGGAAATTGCCGAAACCTCAAACATTGTAAGCAAAAATGAAACAAACCAATACGAGCTTACAAAAGTGGGCTATTTTTTAAACTACAATACAACTGCGGGAGTAAATCTCAATTTCGCAAACGATGTTTGCTACAAAGGGCTGTTCCATTTAAACGATTCCATCAAGAATGGCAAACCCGAAGGGTTGAAAGAACTTGGTCAATGGAAGACAATTTATGAGGGCCTTTCCCAACTAAACCCTGTTGAACAGCAATCATGGTTTGATTTTGATCATCATTATTCCGATGATATTTTTGGGGAGGCTTTGGAAAAGATATTTGAAAGAAAACCAAAAACGCTATTTGACGTTGGTGGAAATACAGGCAAGTTTTCCATTAAATGTTGTAAGTACAATGAAGATGTTAACGTGAAAATTGTTGATCTGCCTGGACAGTTGAATATGGCAATGGCAAACGCTGAGCAAAACGGTTTTAAGGAAAGAATTTCTGGACACGCTATCGATTGGCTTTCCGAAAATCCTCAAATTCCTAATGGTGCTGATCTCATCTGGATGTGCCAGTTTTTGGATTGTTTTTCCGAAGATGAAATAGTAAAGATTTTAAGCACCTGCGCAGAATCTATGGATGACGATGCCGAATTGATAATTGTTGAAACCTTTACCGATAGACAGGCCTTTCGCGCTTCGCAATTCATTTTGGAAGCAACTTCACTATATTTTACAGTGCTTGCAAACGGAAATAGTAAAATGTATCCGGCCAGTGTTTTTTTAAGATTGATTGATAAAGCAGGTTTAAAACTTAAGGAAGACATACAGTTAGGTGAATATCACACAATGTTGGTCTGCGAAAAGAAATAATGTTTTGTCTGAAAAGTTCTTCATAAAAAATTATTGCCATATAAAAAACCAGACCGTTTCGGTAAATGGAAAGGCAATTTTTAAGGATGTTCCGATAGCTCTCGGGACAGAAGATTTTTCAACATTTATTAAGAATGCATACAAGTTTTTGAAAACCGATTATTCCAAGTTTTTCAAAATGGATAATCTCAGCAAACTTGCTTTTTTGGCGGCAGATGTTTTGTTGAAAAGTGAATATTTAAATGAAAAAGAAAACAATATCGCCCTAGTTTTTTCAAATAATGCTTCCAGTTTGGATACTGATAGAAAACACCAAGCAGCAATTGAAAATGATGCTGAATATTTCCCCAGTCCGGCGGTTTTTGTTTACACATTGCCAAATATTTGTTTGGGCGAGATAAGTATCAAACACAGGCTGTATTCTGAAAATAGTTTTTTTATCTTTGACCGCTTTAATGCGGAACATTTACAACTGTACGCCAACAGTTTATTGCGAAACAAAAAAGCAGAAAAAGTACTTTGTGGTTGGGTAGATTTTGATGAAAACAACTACGAGGCTTTTCTCTATTTAGTTGGAAGCGAAGGCGAAATAGAACATAACACCGAAGAAATAAATAGATTATACAACAAATTATGAGCGAATTAAAAGAAGAATTGAAAGCAAAAATCATTGAACAACTGAACCTTGAAGACGTTTCAGTGGCTGACATTGCAGATGATGACGCCCTTTTTGGCGACGGATTGGGATTGGATTCCATTGATGCGCTGGAACTTATCGTGATGTTGGACAAAGATTACGGCATCCGCTTGAGCGACCCAAAAGAAGGAAAAAAGATTTTTGAATCTGTACAGGTAATGGCAGATTATATTCAAGAGCACCGCACGAAGTAATTTTGGATGTCAGGCTGAATGTGTCACACTGAGCGCAGTCGAAGTGCAGTCGAAGCCTACTTAACTTATAAAAACCTCTTATTTTTAAATGAGCAAAGGCATAGCCATAACCGGAATGGGTATTATTTCTGCAATTGGCAACAATGTAGCAGAAAACTATGATGCGCTCATAAACGAAAGAAAAGGCATCACCCGCGTTGATAATGTTGAAACCATTCAGCGCGATGAAATTATGGTGGGCGAAGTAAAATTTACCAATAGCGAATTGATTGCCCAACTCGATCTTCCACCAGATAATAATTATTCGCGTACCGCAATGCTCGGCGCAATTGCCGCAAAAGAAGCCATTGCCAGCGCAGGAATCACTGACATCAAAAAATTCAAAACAGGCATCGTTTCCGGAACCAGCGTGGGCGGAATGGATATGACCGAAAAATGTTATTACGAATATCTTACCGAAAAAAAGTTTCAAAAATATATTGAAAGCCACCACGCGGGCGATTCCACACAAAAAATTGCAGAGCAATTGGAAATTGAAGAAAGCTTGGTTACAACAATCAGTACCGCTTGTTCTTCGGCTGCAAATGCAATTATGCTCGGTGCCCGTTTGATAAAATCAGGAAAGCTTGACAGAGTTTTAGTAGGCGGCGCAGACTGCCTTTCAAAATTTACAATCAACGGTTTTAAAACCTTGATGATTTTAAGCGATACCTTCAACACTCCTTTCGACGAAAATCGAAAAGGTTTGAATTTAGGTGAAGCCGCCGCTTTCCTAGTTTTGGAAAGTGATGAAATAGTAAAAGCCGAAAACAGAAAAGTGCTAGCTTACGTAAAAGGCTACGGAAATGCTAACGATGCCTTTCACCAAACTGCCTCTTCGGACAATGGCGATGGCGCGACTTTAGCGATGGAAAAAGCACTGAAAGTTGCAGAATTAAAACCTTCGGAAATAGATTATATCAACGCTCACGGGACTGCCACAGGTAATAACGACCTTTCGGAAGGGCGCGCGATACTTAGGATTTTTGGCGAAGAACTGCCAGAATTCAGTTCAACAAAAGCATATACGGGTCACACTTTGGCAGCCGCTGGAGCAATTGAAGCTGTTTATTCAGTTTTGGCACTTCAAAATAATGTGATTTTTCCCAACTTGAATTTTAAAACCCCGATGAAGGAATTTTCAATAATTCCACAAACGGAATTAAAGAAAAAGGAATTGAAAACGGTACTTTCAAATTCGTTTGGTTTTGGAGGGAATTGTTCGGCAGTAATATTTTCAAAAGAAGCGTAATGAAGAAAGTTTACATAAATAGCATCGCTTCCATTTCACCTCAAAAAACCTTTGACAATACTATTTTTTTGGATGAAATCACCGATTATAATGACACAGTAATTTTTGCCCAAGACCCAGATTATAAACAATATATTCCGCCCGCTGCCGCCCGAAGAATGGCAAAAGGCATAAAAATGGGCGTGGTTGCTTCAAAAATCGCGATGGAAGAAGCGGGAATTGAAACCGTGGATGCCATAATCACTGGCACCGGAATGGGCTGTATGATTGATTCCGAGAAATTTGTGAGTGCTATAATTGATAATAACGAACAATATTTAACGCCAACCTCTTTTATTCAAAGTACACATAATACGGTTGCTGGACAGATTGCTTTGGGAATGGAATGCAAAGCTTATAATTTTACGTATGTGCATTCCGCGATATCTTTTGAATCTGCGTTGCTCGATGCTAAAATGCAACTTGAGAGCGATGAAGCCGAACATGTTTTAGTTGGTGGCGTTGAAGAATTGGGCGAACATACCACAAAAGTGCATCGCTTAATAAATCATATAAAACCTGAAGCGGTTGCCATTTCTAAGGTTCTAAATTCAAAAACCGAAGGTGCCGTTTTTAGTGAAGGAACCAACTTTTTCGTAGTTTCAAACGAAAGAAAGGAAAGCTGCTATGCAGAATTGGTTGCCGTGGAAACTTTTAATACACTTCAAAAAGAAAAGGTTTCAGAAACAATTGAAACTTTTTTGAAAGAAAATAATTTGAAAGCTGCCGAAATAGATGTCGTAGTTTTTGGAAACAACGGCGATGTTGATTTTGACGGTTTTTACAATCAACTTTCCGAAGGGATTTTAAGCAAAACCCAACAGGTTTTTTACAAGCATTTGGTGGGCGAAAACAACACTGTTTCTGCGTTTGGGGTTTGGTTGGCTTCAAAAATCTTGAAAACCCAGACTATTCCCGAAATCGTAAAAATCAACAAAATCAATCCTTCTGATATTAAAACGGTTTTGTGCTACAACCAATACCGCGGTCAAAACCACAGTCTTGTTTTGCTGAAAAAATGTTGAGGTTTTATACCATAAACGCACTTGCTTTGGTAGTCTTTTTTGGATTACTACTTGCAGGTTTTTTTGGTGATGTTCCGGCTTGGCTCTATATTTTATTTGTACTTATTTGGATTTTAATTACAGCTATCGGGTCTTTTCAGATTAAATGGAACTATCATTTGCAATCGCTAAATCACAATTTCAAAACTTCAGAAAATCATATTTCAATCACTTTTGACGATGGTCCGAACCCAATATACACGCCAAAAGTTTTATCACTTCTGAAAGAAAATAATGCGAAAGCAACTTTCTTTTTAATAGGAAAAAAAGCTGAAAAGCAACCAGATTTGGTTCGGCAAATTTTGAGTGAAGGCCACGCCATCGGCAATCATTCGTATTCACATTCCAAAAACTTTGGGTTTTTTTCTTCGGAAAATGTCGCTGCTGAATTGAAACGAACCAATTCAATATTAAAGGAAATTACCGGAAAGGAATTAAAACTGTTTCGCCCCCCTTTTGGCGTAACCAATCCGAACATTAAAAAAGCTCTGAAAACTACGGGACATCTGTCTATCGGCTGGAGTAAGCGCAGCTTTGACACGACAAGCCTTTCTGAAAAAAGAATTGTGAAGCGTATTACTTCAAATTTAAAAAAGGGTGATATAATCTTGCTTCACGACAGCAGTGCAAAAACCGTTGCCGTATTGGAACAGTTATTGTTAACTTTGCAACCGCAGAAACTGCAGTCGGTTCCGGTGGATCGTTTGCTCGAAATTGAAGCTTATGCATAATTATCTTTTACTATTAGTTTTTATTGTTATTGGCGGATCAATTCAGGCGCAGGAAACCGCGATGAATGCTTCGGAGATTGTAGCTTTCAAAGAAAAAGTGATCGTTTCGGCAAAAACTACTAAAACCATCAAGACCGATTTTGTGCAATATAAACACCTCGATTTTTTATCGGATGACGTTAAAACATCAGGAAAAATGGTTGTTAAAGCACCCGGTCTAGTGAAGTGGGAATACACAAATCCGTATCAATACAGCGTGATTTTTAAGGAAGACCAACTGCTAATCAACGATGGAGGAACCAAGAGTAAAGTGGATATTGGAAACAGTAAACTCTTTAAAAAACTGAACCAATTGATTGTAAACAGCGTAAAAGGTAATATGTTCAGCGATGCCGATTTTACGGTTACTTTCATCAAATCTCCAAAATATAATAAAGCGGTTTTTGTTCCAAAGGATAAAAAAATTGCGGGTTACATCGCTTCCTTTGAACTGCTTTTCAATAAAGATGATGCGCAAGTTTATGAAGTGAAAATGATAGAGCCGTCGCAAGATTTTACACGCATCGTATTCAGTAACCGTACATTAAATAGTCCTATAAATGATTCGGTTTTTAGCAATTAGTTTTTTGGCAAGTCTCCTTTTGGTTTCGTGTTCATTAAAGACTACGGAAGGTTTACGGCAAGTACACTTCAATAAAACTGTAGTTGAAAACCCATATTTTTCAAATCCTGAAATTGATTATGTTTATAAGGCGAAAATTGAAGTTTACAAGAAAAATTTTGGTGGAATTTTAATCATAAAAAAAACAGGGCCCGAAAGCCATCGAGTGGTGTTTACAACCGAATTTGGCAGCAAACTGTTTGATTTTCAGTTTGAAGGCGATACTTTTACGAAACACTTTATTGTAAAGGATTTGGACAAAAAATTTATTGTCAACATTTTAAAAGATGATTTTAAGCTGCTTGTGAATGAAAAGGCAAAGGTTTTGGCAGTTTATGAATCTGAGAATCAACGAATTTATAAAGCGCAGCGGGAGGATAGATTCAATTTTTATTTTATTGGAGAAGAATCGGAAATACTTCAAAAAATTGTAAACACCTCAAAAACAAAGGAGATAGTGAAGATTAATTTTACTACTTCCGACGGAAAAATTGCGGATACAATCGCCATTAAGCACAGCAATATCAAGCTAACTATAGATTTGGAAAAATTTAAAAAAGAATAATATGCTCATCGAAGGATTATATAAAGTTACCGCCACAGAAAACACTTCAGAAGGAATTTTGGCAAAAGTCCATTTAAACAAGGACCACGCTATTTTTAAAGGCCATTTTCCCGGAAACCCAGTGATGCCGGGTGTTTGTATGATTCAGATCATAAAGGAATTGACTGAGGAAGCAACCGGAAAAAATTTGTTTTTGACAGTTTCGTCAAACATCAAATTTATGGCAATTATCAATCCTGAGAAAAATCCTGATTTACAACTCGCCATTGATATTGCTCAGGAAAACGGGGAGGTGAAAGTGAAAAATACTACGTTATATGACGATACAGTGGCCTTAAAACTCAATGCTACTTTTAAAGTTATTGACTAATGAAATATCTATTTATTATATTTTTTGTTTCATTTATTTCAAATGCACAGGATTTGAAAAAAATTCGTTCAGAATATCCAAAAGCCGTGCAAAATGTTGAAATCACTACTCAACTTGATGGCGAACTTGCAAAAGTAAATCCCTCAAACAAGCCAGTTTTACTTGCTTACAAAGGGGCTGTTTCCACATTGAAAGCAAAATTTGCTAAAGCAAGAAGTGATAAAAAGGAATTTTTTAAAGAGGGAATTTCTTTGATTGAAAGTGCCGTCAAGGCTGATGGTTCCAATATTGAAATCCGTTACATCCGAATGAGTGTGCAGGAAAACTCGCCACGATTTTTGGGGTATCATAAAAACATTGATGAAGACAAAGAATTTATTTTAAAGAATTACAAAACTATTTCTTCCACGGAGTTGAAAGAATTGGTTAAGGATTTTGTTTTAAAATCTGAAAATTTTTCAGAAACTGAAAAAGCTGGATTTTGATTTTTTCCTTTTCTTAAACAAAAGGGATTCTTTAATTCTATTTTAATCCTAAAACTTATATTTGCTTTGCGTCCTCTGTGACTCTGCGGTGCAAATTTACCGCAAAGTCGCAGGGTTCGCTGAGATTAAAATTCCCAAATGGATCAAAAATTACTTTCAGAAAAATTCAAAACCCTGAAATGTTGCGTAATTATTCCCACCTACAATAATTACAAAACCTTGCAGCAGGTCATTGAAGGTGTTTTGATTTATACCAAAGATATAATTGTGGTGAATGATGGTTCCACAGATTCCACTTCTGAAATATTATTACAGTTCCCCCAAATTCAGCAAATAAACCTTTTAAAAAACAAAGGAAAGGGTAATGCGCTGCGCCAAGGGTTTAAGCACGCCGATAGTTTGGGGTATTGCTACGCAATCACTATTGACAGTGACGGACAACATTTTCCTGAAGATATTCCTGCGTTTATCGAAGCTCTGGAAAACGAAGAAAACAAAGAAGTACTGTTCATTGGCGCACGGAATATGACCCAACACGGCGTTCCGAAAAAAAGCAGTTTTGGCAACAAATTCTCCAATTTTTGGTTTTGGGTGGAAACGGGAACACGCCTGCAAGACACACAATCCGGCTTTAGATTGTACCCGCTTTTTGCGATGAAAAAACTGAAATTTTATACCAGAAAATTTGAATTTGAAATTGAAGCGATCGTAAAAGCTGCGTGGAGCGGGATTGAAGTGAAAAACATTCCGATAAAAATACACTACGAGTTGGAAGATCGGATTTCACACTTCCGGCCCTTTAAGGATTTCACCCGCATCAGCATATTGAATACGTGGTTTGTACTTGTTACCTTTCTATATATAAAGCCTCGGAATCTTTTTAGAAAATTAAAAAAAAAAGGATTCACGCGGTTTATAATGGAAGATCTTTTGGGCAGTGATGATTCGGCCGAAAAAAAAGCATTTTCCATCGCACTTGGAGTTTTAATAGGGCTTTCCCCGCTTTGGGGTTTTCATACTGTGGTTGTTATTTTTTTGGCGCTGCTTTTTAATTTGAACAAAGTAATCGCATTTGCATTTTCAAATGTTAGCTTGCCGCCATTTATTCCTTTAATACTTTACTTCAGTCTTAAATTGGGCAGTTGGCTTTTGGGGGAAAGTTTTGTGCTTGCCGTAAGTGAAATTGATCCAAGTATTGAGTTGGTAAAATATTTAAAATCCTATATTGTCGGTAGTTTGGTGCTTTCGGTCACCGCAGCAATAGTTTGCGGATTCGCAAGCTACCTATTCTTAACGTTGTTTGAACGTAAAAAGATTTTCGATAATGGGTAAGTGGTTTTTCAAAGTGTATCAATTTTTGCAAAAGAATAAGATTGGCAGTGCTTTGCTGCTTCTTTTGGTGCTTTTCGGGTTGGTGTTTTTGGTTTCCAAAATCCGTTTTGAAGAGGATATTTCAAAATTGATTCCTACAAACAGTGAAAATCAAGACCTTCAAAAAGTACTGAAAACGGTCAATTTTACCGATAAAATTATTGTAAATATCCATCGTAGCGATTCTTCTGAAATTGAAGATTTAACAGAATACGCTTCGGAAATTGTAGATAGCCTCGAAAAAAATTCAACGCAATTTATAAAAAATGTACGCGGAAAAGTAAACGACGGCGATTTACAGCGCACAATGAATTTTGTGTATGAAAATCTGCCGTTGTTCCTGGAAAAGGAGGATTACAAAACCATATCCCAAAAACTTGAAAAGGACAGTATTGTTGCCCGAACGGAGGCTAATTACCGAACGCTGATTTCACCTTCCGGCATTGTTTCAAAAGATATTATTTTAAAAGATCCTTTGGGACTTTCCTTTATTGCTTTAAAAAAATTGCGGCAACTTGGCGTTACGGACGACTTCGTTTTAAAAGATGGGTTTTTGGTAAGCAAGGATGAAAAAAATATCCTGCTTTTTATCACTCCAAAATTCGGAAGTAGTGAAACTGCGGAAAATTCAAAGTTTGCGAAGCAGCTTTATTCACTTCAAAATACATTGAACCAGAAATATTCCGGAAAGGTGAAAAGTGAATATTTTGGCGCGGCATTGATTGCGGTTGCAAATGCACAACAGATTAAAAAAGACATCCAGTTTACCGTGGGCATAGCAATGTCTTTGCTCATTTTGGTCTTTATATTTTTCTACAGGAAAATTTATGTGCCTATTATTCTCTTTGTGCCAACAATTTTTGGCGGGTTGCTTGCCGTGGCGTTGCTTTATTTGATTCGCGAGGAAATTTCAGCTATTTCCCTTGGAATTGGCTCGGTTTTACTGGGCGTGACATTGGATTATTCACTCCACATTTTAACGCACATCCGCAATAATGAAACGCTGGAAAGTCTTTACAAAGACGTAACCGAACCAATTTTAATGAGCAGTTTAACGACTGCTTTGGCGTTTTTGTGTTTACTGTTTTTAGATTCGCAAGCCTTGCAGGATTTGGGAATTTTTGCTGCCGTAAGCGTTTTGGGCGCTTCGGTTTTTGCACTTTTCTTCATTCCGTTGGTATACAAAAATCCGCTTTCGCGAAAGCAACAAGTGAATATTTTGGATAAAGTTGCAGACTATCCATTTCACAAAAACAAATGGTTGTTGGTTGGTTTGGGATTGGTTTTGATCGTAAGCATTTTCACATATCAGAAAGTTGAATTTAATAAGGACATTTCAAAACTTAATTATGAACCGGCTGAAATTAAGGCCTCGATGCAGCATTTGGATGAATTGACCGATATTTCCTCAAAGTCAGTCTATCTCGCAACCTACGGAAAGTCTTTGGAAGGTACTTTACAATTGAACGATTCCATCCACGAAAGCTTGGCATTGCTAAAAGAAGAGGGGAAGATCAGCAGCTTTAGTTCCATTGGCGCTCTGGTACATTCGCAACGCGATCAAAGAAAAAATATAGCGGTGTGGAAACAGTTTTGGAGTGAAACCCGAAAGGACAGTCTGGAAACCAATTTGATTGAAAGCGGGGAAGAGCTGGGCTTCAAACCAACCACTTTCAATAGATTTTACTCTTTGTTGGATGAAAATTTTGAAACACTGAAACCCGAGGATTACCAGCAAATCCCTTCAGTGCTTTTGGAAGATTACATCACAACAGAGACTGATTTCACTACGATTACAACGCTTATAAAACTAGAGGATAGAAATGCTTCAGATATAAAAAATACTTTTAAGAAAATCCCGAATACCATCGTGATTGACCGACAGGAAATGAACGAGACCTTTTTGGGCAATCTTAAAAACGATTTCAACAGCTTGATTGGGTATTGTTTGCTGGCCGTACTTTTAATACTTTTTCTTTTCTTCCGAAGCTTTTCACTAACCTTGGTTACTGCCGCCCCCATATTTCTTACCTGGTTATTAACGCTGGGAATTATGGGACTTTTTCATATACAATTCAACATTTTCAATATAATTATTTCAACCTTCATTTTCGGACTGGGGATCGATTACAGCATTTTTATGACCAAAGGTTTGTTGAAGGAATTGCGCACCGGCGAAAAAGTAATGGTTACTCACAAAACCTCTATTATGCTTTCGGTTTTGACTACCATTCTGGGCGTTGGCGTTTTGGTTTTCGCAAAGCATCCTGCACTGTATTCCATTTCAATTGTTTCAATAATTGGAATATTTTCAGCAATGTTTACTTCGTTTACCGTGCAACCTTTATTGTTTAAGCTTTTCATCGGCAGCTCCAAAAAACGCCCTATCACGTCGCGAATGTTTGTGCATTCTCTATTTTCTTTTGGCTATTTTGGTTTGGGTGGAATCTGTCTTTCCATTTACAGCATCACATTGATGCCGCTGTTTCCCATTAGCAAAAAAATAAAAATGAGCTGGTTTCACAAAGTGATTTCGAGGTTTATGAAATCTGTGCTTTATACCAATCCTTTTGTAAAGAAAAAGGTTATTAACACTACGAATGAAGACTTTTCAAAACCAGCTGTAATTATTGCAAACCACACCTCTTTTCTTGATATTTTGGCAGTTGGTATGTTGCATCCAAAAATTTGTTTTTTGGTGAATGATTGGGTTTATAATTCCCCAGTTTTTGGAAAGGCTGTACAACGTGCCGATTTTTATCCAGTTTCCAGCGGTATTGAAAATAGTTTGAAGCCACTTCAGAAAAAAATAGACCAAGGCTACTCGTTAATGGCCTTTCCGGAAGGAACACGCAGTTTGAGCAACAAAATCAAACGTTTTCACAAAGGGGCGTTTTATTTGGCGAATGAATTTAACTTAGACATTCTTCCGGTGTTAATTCATGGAAACAGTGAAGTGAATCCCAAGGGAAGTTTTATTATAAAGGACGGCAGCATTACCGTTGAAATTTTGCCCAGAATAAAGGCCGATGACGATTCCTTTGGAAAAAACCACACCCAGCAAGCAAAGCAAATAGGAGCGCATTTCAAAAGTGAATTTGCAAAACTTCGCGAAACGATTGAAGGGCCAAAATACTTTCATCAAATTGTTTTGGAAGAATACCGCTATAAAGGTGACGCACTTTGCCGAAATGTAAAAAAGGATTTAAAAGAAAATGCGGAAATATATTTTGAAATTATCCGTCAAGTAGAAAAAAGTGGAAACATTGCGCATATTTCGGAAGATTCGGGGCAACTTGATTTTCTTTTGGCACTGGATGGTCCCGACCGAAAAATTTTCAGTTTTATTGAAGATAACGAAATGCGAACAATACTTCAAAACAGTTATATCACCCAAAAATATGGGAAGTTACACTTTACGGATTCTTTTTCGGACACATTGCATCCAAACATTGAAACCGTAATTGTTTCTTCAGAAAAAATAGCTTCCGAAGTAATTTCGAAACTACCTAAACTTTCCGTGAAAACAATAGTTTTGCTAAAGGAAAACTTTTCCGAACAAACTGAAAATATTCTTACTTTAGGCTATCAAAACGTGTATCGAAATACGAATATTAGTATCTTTAAGCCATCGGGAAACACAGCGAAATGACGGAAAAATATGATGTAGTTATCATCGGCAGTGGCCTGGGCGGGCTGGTTTCGGCGATTATTCTTGCTCGGGAAGGCTATAGTGTTTGTGTGCTTGAAAAAAACCAACAGTTTGGCGGAAACCTTCAGACCTTTGTACGCGACAAAACCATCTTTGACACTGGCGTGCACTACATTGGCGGTCTTTCCGAAGGACAAAATCTGTACAGATATTTTAAGTATTTGGATATTTTGGACGATATCACCCTCAAAAAAATGGACGAGGATGGTTTTGACAGAATAACTTTTGACAATGACCCAAATGAATATCGCCACGCACAAGGTTATGAAAATTTCAAAAAAACACTGCTCGAAGAATTTCCCGATGAAGAGAACGCAATAGATGCTTATTGCCAAAAAATGCAGGATACCTGTAGTTTTTTCCCACTTTACGGTCTCAAACTTGGAAAACCATATTATGAAAACACTTCGCTATTTGAAGTAAAAGCGAAGGAATTTATAGATTCCATAACTGAAAATGAGAAGCTTCGCGCGGTTTTGGGTGGCAGCAATCTGCTTTATGCAGGAGAAGGGGAGCGAACGCCCTTTTATATGCACGCTCTTTCGGTAAATTCATACATTGAAAGTTCATATCGCTGTATTAACGGCGGAAGTCAAATAACGAAAGCCTTGCTTGCCCGTTTTAGAGAAAAGGGCGGAAAGGCCTATAAACGTCACGAGGTGACAAAATTTGAAACTGAGGAAGGGGTAGTTACTGCCGTCCAGACGGCAAACGGGAAAACCATTTACGGCGATATATTTATTTCAAATGTTGATCCAAAAATGACGTTGGAAATGATTGGGCACGATAATTTCAGAAAATCATATACCAGCCGCATTGAAAATATAGAGAGTACCATTGCCGCGTTCAGTCTTTATTTGGTGTTGAAGCCAAATTGTTTTAAATATCTTAACCATAATTACTACCATTTTAAGGATTACCGTTCTATTTGGGACGTTCACAATTATACCGAGGAAAGTTGGCCAGAGGCCTATATGATTTCTATGGGAATTAAAAAGGACATGGCCGAATATGGCGATAATATTACGGTAATGACCTATATGCGTTTTGAGGAAATGGAACCGTGGATTGACACTTTCAACACCGCAGCACAAAAAAATGACCGCGGACAAACTTATGAAGAATTCAAGGCATACAAATCTGAAATAATCATTAAGGAATTGGAGAAAAAGTTTCCAAATCTTCGGGATTGTATAGAGGCCGTTTATTCCTCCACGCCGCTGTCATACCGAGATTACATTGGGTGTAATAAAGGCTCAATGTATGGTTATGTGAAAGATGCCAACAATCCGTTAAAGTCATTCGTTTCGCCTAGAACCAAAATCAAAAATCTGTATTTTACAGGGCAAAGTTTAAATATGCACGGCATTTTGGGCGTTACCATTAGTGGCGTGGTAACCTGTTCAGAAATATTGGGTGGCGAATATTTGCTGGATAAAATTTTGGAAGCCACAAAAAAGGAAGAAATTACTTAATATTTTTCGGAGATGGGACATATCAAAACAACACCGATTGAAAGAGTCCGAAATATTTCAAGAGAGGATTTCATTAAGAATTATTACAAACCACAAAAACCTGTTCTAATTGAGGGGTTGACGGAAGATTGGGCGGCTTTTCAAAAATGGAACTTGGATTACATCCATCAACATGCTGGGGAACAAATCGTGCCCCTTTACAACAACGAGCCCACCAAAGGCAAGCAGAATTCCGCCGAGCCAGCAACAGAAATGAAAATGGCGGATTATATTGAACTGATAAAAACACAACCAACTGACCTGCGTATTTTCTTTTACGATCTAAAAGTGAAGCTTCCAGAACTGCTGAAAGATTTTGAATATCCAGATATTGGACTAAAATTCTTCAAGCGTCTTCCTGTGCTATTCTTTGGTGGTGAAGGCTCCAAAGTACTGCCGCATTACGATATGGACTTGGCAGATTTGGTACATTTTCACTTTCAAGGCACCAAAAGCGTGACACTTTTTTCACCCGAGCAAACAAAGTACCTGTATAAAATTCCATTTGCTGTTCACAATTTGGAAACTATAGATTTGGACAATCCAGACTTTGAAAAATATCCTGCATTGCAATATTTGGAAGGTCTTCACGCTACAATGAAACACGGCGATGCACTTTATATGCCAAGCGGTTATTGGCATTACATAAAATATTTGGACGGTGGTTTTTCGATGACGCTTCGGGCATTTCCAAGACATTTGGGGCGTTTGGGAAATATGCTTTACAACGTTTTCATAATGCGACATTTTGAAAACATTATGCGGAAATCCTTTGGGCAGAAATGGATTGATTATAAAGAAAATCAAACACTTTCAAAAACCAATAATCGCGCAGCGAAGCTGAAAAAACAAGCCAGTTAAGATGAAATATTTGGAAAAATTATTCGCGCTTGCGTTTTTAATTATTTTTCTGAATTCATGTGGGGTTTCCAAATCTATCCACAATCGGCCCGATGTAAGTGGTTACGATGCAACAATCCCCGAAAAGATAAAAATAAACGATTCCACTTTTGTTGCGGGAGACAATTTTCTTTTAAAAAATAAACAAGGCCAATGGGAACTTTACGTGGAAGGCAACCCGTTGCAAATTGGCAAAATTACTGGCAGCCTCACGCAGGAATTGATGCAGAAACAGGAAGCCATTTTTTTCAATAAAGTGGAAGATTTGGTGCCTTCAAAAACGCAACAATATTTGCTACGGAAATTTTTGGCGTGGTATAATCGCAAAATGTATTTACACATTTCCGAGGAATACAAAGCCGAAATTTATGGGCTTTCGCAGTTTTCCTCTTCAAATTTCAGTGAGATTGGCGAGCCTTATTTGCGGTTGCTCTATCTGCACGGCGCCCACGATATTGGCCACGCCCTGCAGGATTTGATGCTTGTGGGCTGTTCCTCATTTGCCGTTTGGGGCGATAAAACCGTGGACGGCGAATTGCTGATCGGCAGAAATTTCGACTTTTACGCAGGTGATGATTTTGCGAAGGAAAAAATAATTGCCTTCGTAAACCCTTCCGAAGGCCACAAATTTATGTCGGTTACTTGGGGCGGAATGATTGGCGTGGTTTCCGGGATGAACGATCACGGGTTGACGGTAACGATAAACGCTGGAAAATCTGAAATTCCGCTGGTTGCGAAAACGCCCATTTCCATAGTTACGCGCGAGATTTTGCAATATGCGTCAACCATAGACGAAGCGATAGAAATTGCAAAAAAGCGCGAAGTTTTTGTTTCCGAAGCTATTTTTGTGGGCAGTGCAAAAGATAAGAAAGCCGCGATAATTGAAGTGGCACCGGATAATTTCGGCGTTTATGAAGTTGAAAATACCGATGAACTTATTTGCAGCAACCACTTTCAAAGTGAGGCTTATAAAAACGATGAGCGCAATTTGAAATGGATTGAAGAAAGCCACTCGATGTACCGTTTTGAAAGAATGGAAGAATTGATTTCAGAAGACGAGAAACTGAATGTTAATGATGCCGTTGCAATTCTTCGGAACAAAAAAGGATTAGACGATAAAGAAATTGGTTTCGGCAATGAAAAAGCTTTAAACCAGCTTTTGGCGCACCACGGCATCGTTTTCAAACCCGAAAGCAGAAAAGTTTGGATTTCTTCCAATCCGTATCAATTGGGCGAATTTGTGGAATATGATTTAGATGAAGTTTTTGCAAATAGAGAGGGAAATCCGGCAACTAAAACCATTTCAAATTCAAAAGAAAACATTTCCGAAGATCCTTTTGTGCATTCAAAAGAATATAAAGATTATGAAGCATACCGAATTTTGGAGCGGGAAGTGGAAGCGGCAATTGAAAATAAGGAAACTATTTCAGCAGAAAAACTTGCCGCATTGCAACAAAAAAA
>SWCD01003603.1_pt1 | contig 55711 bp, 51 predicted proteins | sample 4693011 | NCBI WGS metagenome assembly SWCD01 (sample SAMN10267278, study PRJNA491770) | bioreactor metagenome | isolation source: DHS bioreactor inoculated with marine | place: Japan: Omine Ridge, Nankai Trough
TAAAGAAAAAGTTTCTATCACACTCAAAAATCTCAAAAGCTTTTTTGATAAAAGTGTTTTTGAGATTGAGAAAACAGACAAGGTTCCTGTTATTGGAGTTGTAAACGGACTTGCGTGGACGGCTGTTGGTGGAGACTTACTGAAACTTGAAAGTATTCGTATCAAAGGCAAGGGAAGCTTTCAGCTCACAGGTAGCTTAGGCGACGTGATGAAAGAGTCTGCTCGAATTGCGATGAGTGTTGTAAAAACTTTAATTGATACAAAGAGACTCAAGATTAATCCCAAAGATATTCCAATCTCTTTTAAAGAGAAAGAAGAAGGTGTCAAACTTGATCCTAGCGAAGTTTATAAACGCTATGACCTTCACATACATGTTCCAGATGGTGCAACACCAAAAGATGGACCGAGTGCCGGTATAGCTATGGTAACTGTCATTTCCTCTATTTTAAGCTCTCAAAAGGTTCGCTCAGATGTAGCGATGACGGGTGAAGTTTCCTTAAGTGGCGATGTTCTTCCAATTGGGGGTCTTAAAGAAAAGCTCATTGCTGCGCATAAAGCGGGAATGACAAAAGCACTTATTCCTGCAAAGAACTATGAAAGAGACTTAGAAGATATTCCCGAAGAAGTACAAAATGCAATGGAAATTATTGGTGTGAAAAGAGTAGAAGAAGTTTTAAAACAAGTTCTTGTCTAAAGAACCTGTTTTTAACTAGAAAATCAAACAATTACAGTGGCTATTTTACTTAGTAAATCTTCATTTCTAATTGGTTTCATTAAAAAGCCGTTTGCTCCACACTCTAAAGCTTCAACTTTTTTTGTCTCATCTGTTGTAAGTACTATGATTGGCAATTGACGTAAATTTTCATCCGCACGGACTACTTTTAGCATATCTATACCACCCATTATAGGCATAATAATATCTAAAAGAATCAAGTCGATATCGTTGCGACCTTTTAACTCACCGATGGCATCAGAACCATTCCTTGCTTCTATAACTTCTTTGACTTTACCACTCTTCATTAGCATAGACTTAAGCAGTTTAAGATTTATCATATCATCGTCAACTGCTAAAACCACTAGGTCTGTTTTTGTCATTATATTTTATCCTTAAATAAATTTTTCAACTACTAATCGAAGTAGGTCTTTATTCACTACATTTTTAATAGCTTCATTTACATACTCTAAGTCATTGCTGTCATCAGGAAGAGAGGTCTCAGTGATAAGTATCATCGAAGAAGTGAGGTTTCTGCTTTCACTTGTTTCTTTCACTAATTTAGAGAACTCCTCTAGGTTTAAATCCTTACACTCTTTATCAAATAGAACAACTTTATATGTTCCAGCTTTAACCATTGTACTTAGCTCTTCTGTTGTATCTGCAACATGAAATGAATATCCTAATGAAACAAGAAGTTTCATAAACAGTTTCGATTCAAAGCCACTTTTCTTCGCAAGTAAAATATCAGCTTCATAAGATGGCACTTCTGAAGCTTCCTTCTCAAGTTCTATCTCTTCTTCTAGCTCTGACATTATATCTTCAGAGATCTCTGATACAACTGGTGTCTCAATCTCGAATACTTCTTCATTATCCGAGACTGACTCCTCGTCTAAAACAAGTTCTTCAGCTTGCATATCATCAATAGGTGCTTCTTCATTACTCTCTTGAGAAGTACTACTTGGAACTTCGTCACCATCTACAATATAATCAGCAAGAAAATGGTTTAAGAGAGAAACTATCTCTGAACGCACAAGTGGTTTTGTCGTGTATTCATCAAGACCGGCTGCTAAGAATCTCTCTCTATCACCTTTGAGTGCATTTGCAGTTAAAGCTAAAATTGGAATATGGGGCTGGTTATACTCGGCCTCATATTCTAAAATCTCTTTTGTCGCTTCCATTCCATCAAGGAAAGGCATTTGAATATCCATGAAGATTAAATCGTAATTACCATCTTTACGTTTTTGAAATGCCTCAAGACCATTTGATGCTATACTAATAGTTAAGCCTAAATCTTCCAATGTTCTTTTTATAAGCTTTTGGTTGATAATATTATCCTCTGCAACGAGCACATTTGCATGGAATTTTGATGTATCTGCATTAAACTTTTTACGATTAACTTTCTTCGCTTTTTTAGCACTAAAGTTTTCGCTATGATAATTTTCAAGCGCCTGTCTAATTTTTGAGTTATTTAATGGCTCATAAATTGTTTTAAAAGTATTTAGTTCTAAAGACTCAATTTTTTTCATAAAGTACGACTTAGTTAAAAGAATGAACTCTTGAGGAAGGTCACTATATACTTTAAGCGTCTGTTCATCTGCATACTCGTAATCAACAATCACTAAATCATAACTCACTTGTCTCTGAAGGATTTCAAGTTCATCCATATCTTTAAATGATGTATAACTAACTCCATAATAGTCTAAGTACTCACGTAGATATGTTTCTTGTCTTTTTGTCTTATGTGCAGACTCAATTACAAGAGCATTGATGCTTGAATATGTACCTTGAATACTCTCATTAAGTGTTTCTACTTCTTCAAAGTCAAGAACAAAGAAGAAAGTCGTTCCCTCACCCGGTTCACTGTGAAGGTCAAGTTGTCCACCCATAAGCTCAATAAATCGAGATGAAATCGTCAGACCAAGACCTGTACCACCATACTTACGTGTAATAGATGTATCTGCTTGAGAGAAAGCCTCAAAAATTCTTGCTTTTTGCTCACTTGTTACACCAATACCACTATCTTGAACCTCAAACCTTACTCGTGTAACACCCTCTTGTTCAGACTCAAGTCTTCTGATATCAACATTAATTGCTCCAGAACTACTTGTAAACTTCACAGCATTTGAGAGAAGATTAATGATAACTTCTTTAATCTTTGTTGGATCCCCTTTCACTGGGAATTCTAATGAAGGGTCTATGAAACAACCAAGGTCGATATGTTTTTCACTTGCACGAACGGCATAAACATCAACGGCACTCTCAAACTCTTCGATTGGATTAAAGACAATATCCTCAATTTCAAGCTTATTACTCTCAATTTTAGAAAGGTCAAGAATGTTATTAATAATTTCAAGAAGGTTTTCTGAAGATTTTTCAATAATCTCAACAAACTCATTTTGCTCATCTTCAAGACCTGTATCCTTTAAGAGCTCTGTAAAGCCAACAATACCATTAAGCGGTGTACGTATCTCATGCGACATATTTGCCAAGAACATTGACTTAGCTTCACTTGCCTCTTGTGCAGACTCTTTATCTTGTCTCGTCTGCTCAATAATTTTTTCAAGTAACTCATAAGCCTGAGATGTCCCCTCTGCAGTATGAAGGTTAATATCTACCTTATCTTCACCATCACGTGTATCTTCAGCAACCCTTTTTAATACCTCTTCAAGATTTTTAATATTTCTTGCGATTTCATTTGAAAGTAAAAATCCGAGTATTGCGAGGATGACAGAAACTAACCAAATAGTAAGTGTAATTGCTAGAACCTGCAGAGCATCTGACTTAACTTTAATGGCTCTGTTATCCATAGCACTTAAAATAAGGTCTTCAGCTTCTGAGAGTATATTTGTTTTTTCAGAAATCATTGTAAACCAGATACCTGAACTTGTCTCATACTCACCTGTTGTAGCAGCAGATAGAATATCTGTTCTTTCAATGTTAATGTCGCTAAAAAGTTCTACTGCATCCTCATTTTTAAAGATCTCATCCAGTTGTGCTACAAGCTCCTTGTCTCTAAGAGTGTAGTAAGCTATAGAGTCCGCTTTTGCAATAAGCGAAATCCATTCATTAATTTCTTCAGCTTCAAGTTCAGTTGAACGTGCTATAGCGAAGGAGATATAATCTCTCTCTGCAGCCGTAAATTCATTTGCCCGAACCATAGATATATATATAGCAGCATATGCATTAATTTCAGGGTCAACCTGGTTCAGCGTAATCTCTTCAAGATTCTTTATTCCAGCAGCTTGTGTTTTTCCATAAATATTTTTATATATATCTTCAAAATTCGTTTTATGCTCATCTACCAGCGTTCTCGCTTTTTTAATCTCATCCATAAGTGACACTAAGTTGTTAAGACTAGTACATGTATGGCAATTTTGCTCACCGTTTGTATGGTCATGTAGAACATCTTTCGTTTTTACATGATTTACATATGAGCTCACTTTCGCATCAACTACATTTCTCTGTTTTACCAAAGACCTCAATGTATTTGGAGAAGAGTTCCCAAGATACATAACCGTCATACCACGTTCACGTGAGATATTATTTACAAGTTCATTTAATTGTCTATTTTCAGATAGCTTATCTTGTAATAGTTGTGCCGCTTTATAGTTATCATATGAGTTATAAACAAAGTAACTCGTGATAGAAAATAGAATAACAATTGGGAAAAGACTGATTAGTCTTAGTCTATTTTTAAGTCCTAACTGCATATTTTAATCCCCTGCTCTTGAAATTTTTGAGATAGTATTCTCGATGTTTTTAATCGCCTCTGTTACTTCTTCTTTATCTGTAGAACGTGTAAGAATCTCAAACTCTTGTACAAAACTGTTGAGTCTCATATTGTCACTCATCCCTTGCAGTTTAAGTGCTTCATGTCTACATGTTTTGTAGTCACCTTCTTCTACTGCACTCTTTATTTCAGAGATAATAATGTTACTCTCATTTAAATAGTCTTCAAACAGTTCATTAAAACTCTCTAAATCTAATCCAATCTCATTAGCTATGTTCTCTTTAGAGTATTCTATAGGGAGTGAAACCTCTTCCTCTTCAAGTAAAATCTCGTCAGTAATATCAGGAGCCAGGTGATCTTCTAAGTTTACCGGTTCACTCTCGCTTAATTCAATTTCTTGGTCAAGTTCAAGAAGATCTATATCTTCAATATTTTCTATATCTGTGTCAATGCTTTCAAGGTCAACTTCTGTATTTACAAATTCATCGTCAGCAAGTTCTGGCATATTTATCTTTTGAGGCACCTGAGAGTCATCCACATCAAGTAAGTCTCCATAAAGATCATCATCTTCCACATCAGTAACTGTTTCTGGAAGTTCTTCTTTAGCATTTAGGGAAATTATTTCTTCACTTTGAGGAGTGATGTTCTTCTCAACAATAATCTCTTCACCCGCTAATTTTGCGATTATTTTATAAAAAGTATCCAGGTTTTCTCTAATTATATTAATATCATCAGAGCTATTAACAACACTTAAAACATCAAAAGCATCTTCAATTCTAAGATTGGCAGCAACACCTTTGAGTTTATGTGAAAGAATTTTCACCTGATCAAACTCAGCTTCATCAAGTGCTACATATATATCATTTTTAAACTCTTTAGCCTGAGCTATAAAATCTTGTATAAACTCTTCAATGAGGTCTAAAGGAAGGCCCAGCTCTTCAGATGCGACATGAGGGTCGTAAGTATACCCATTCTCAAAATTCTCATTTACAAGTTGTGTTGTCTCTTGGGATTCTATTTCTTCGACTACTTCATCTTCATCAAAACTCAAGTCACCTACATCAAGTATCTCATCGCTATCTTCTTCAATCTCGAGTTTAACATCTTCTTCCGCTTCGCTATGAGGTTCAAAACTACTATCTTCATCATCGAAGTTAACTTCTAATGGAGTTTCGTATGGGTCTTCTTTTACTAAGCTTGTTTCTACTAAATCATCTTCTGGTGTATCAAATTCATCTACTATTTGGGGTGTTACAAACGTTGGAGCAACAGTTGGGGCAGGACGCGCTACGATATCACCTGAAATTCCTTCATTTTCCTTGGAAGTCAACTCTCTTAAACCATTTAAATAAACAAGGTATGCCTTGGAAGATGCATTATCCGATAAAAAAATGTTTTCAATACTTACTTTACATTTAAAACTTTTATTATTTATATTGATAATAGCTTGCGAATCTTCACTTGAGTCGGCACATGTAATAAAATCAATCCAATGAACATGTTTAAAGTTATGTATAAAACCTGGTGTTTTTACAAATAAATCAGCAAAATCAGTAACTTCAGCCTTCAAACTAGCCAAAGTACTAAAACCTAGTATCTTTAAATCTTTTTCATCGATTCCCATAAACTCTTTTTGAGAATTATATATTAACATGGACTACCCCCTACTCTTTATCTTGAAGCATTTTTTGATAGATCTCTTCATTTTCTTGAATATCTTTTCTAGAAGCAATTTTACGAGCAGCTATATATCCAGTTATTGTTTCATTTTCATCTTCAGTTTTTATAGGGAGTATTTCTGTTTCAACCCAGTAAAAACGTCCATCTTTTCTAAGGTTTTTTACAAGACCATTCCAAGCTTGACCGCCTTTAATAGTCTCCCACATCTTTGCGAAAACTGCTGAAGGCATGTCCGGATGTCTTATGATGCTGTGAGGCTGTCCAACAAGTTCATCTACTTTATAGCCAGAAACCTCGCAAAAGAGTCGGTTTGCATATGTGATTACTCCGTTAGTATCTGTCTGACTAACGATAACGCCATCGGTAATTATGTACTCTTCATCTGTCGGTATTACTTCATTCATTAAAAAACCTTATATTTTCATAAAACTATAATTGTCACAAATATATCATAATCCACTGAAAAAAAAACTTATTTATAAAAATTTTTTACTGTTTTCGCATCTTTTGCATTTAAAACCTTAGATATCTCTTCTAAGCTTACTCGTCTTAACTCTTCAAATGTCCCAAAATGAGTAAGTAGTTTTACAACTTTGGCTTGTGATATTCCATTGAGTTGGAGTAGTTGACTCTCTTTATCAAGTTTAAGTTTTGTTTTTTTATGAAAAGTGATGGCGGACCTATGTGCTTCATCACGTAGGTTTTGTGCCCATTGTAATCTTTTATCACTCTCTTTAAGTCTAAATACTTCATCTTTTGTATATATGATATCTTTAGCTTTTCCTTTTGCACGATGCGCTTTTGCATCGACTTTCTCTTTTGAGATAGCTATCACTTCCAAATACACACCATTTGAAGAGAGAATCTCAAGAGCAAGTTTAAGAAGTGTGGCTCCACCGTCTAGTATCCATAAATCTGGGGGAGAACTTTTTGAAAAGCTCTCTACTCTTCGGCTTAATGTTTCTCTCATTTGTGCATATTCATCTTTCGCGTCAAGATGATATGTCCTGTATGACTTCTTATCAAACTTACCATTTTCCCAAACTATCATGGCTCCGACTGTTGCCTCACCTGAGATGTGAGAGTTATCAAAGACCTCAACCCTGTTAGGGAGTTTTTCTAAAGAGCAAAGTAATTGAATCTCTTGAAGTAATGGGGTGTGGGTATTTTTTTTGTCATTTTTTAAAAGTTCCTGCGCATTGAGTCGTGCAAGTTCGATGAGTTTTTTTCGTTTTCCTCGCAACGGTACTGAAACGTCCGCTTTCTTTTGAAAAACCTCATCTAAGTGAGACTCTATAAGCTTTCTGTCTTCGAACTCTTCAGCTACAAGAACAGGTGCGATTATTGGTGGTCTTTCATCTTTATAGTAGTCTATTATTGCTCTTGAGTACGCTTCATTGATATCAAACTCTTCATCACTATTGATATAATCATGTGAAGATGAGATAATTTTACCGTGTCTCATAAATATTCTCACAATGACGGCTCTCTTCGCAGATCTTTCAAGTACAAAGATGTCGTACATTTCTTCGCTTGCAAAATCTATCTCACTAGTGATTTCAGAACGGCTTATCTTCTCTATGGAATCTCGAAGTTCACCCGCTTCTTCAAAACGTAACTCCTCTGCATAAAACTCCATCTTCTCCTGTAGTTTTTTAGTAAGAGTTTTTTTATTTTTTATAAGAGAGATAGCCAAGTCGACCTCTTCTTTATATCTCTCTTTAGAGATATCTAACTCACAAGGTCCCAAGCACTTATCAATCTGATAATATAAGCAGAGTTTTTTCGATTTTAAACACCCTTTTTTTTGTACTAGCCTACATATATCATAGAGTGCATTTAAGATATCTCTAGCTCCTACTGAATATGGACCAAAGTACTCTATCTTGTCACTCTTGATTATTTTTCTAGTTATTTCAAAACGCGGATACTCCACTGAGTTGTCTATATATATGTAAGGATATGTCTTGTCATCACGTAACAAGATATTGTATTTCGGATTAAGTTGTTTTATAAGAGAGTTTTCAAGTATGAGAGCATCATGCTCAGAGTTTACGACTATATAGTTCATTGAGCATGTTTGTTCTATCATTTTTGTAATTCGAACTGAGAGCTTCACATTTGGACCAAGAGTGGGAGTAAAACTCCAGTAACTTTTAACCCTGTTAGATAAGTTTTTCGCTTTTCCTATATATAAAAGTCTTCCATTTTTGTCAAAATATTGATAAATACCCGGTGAAGAAGGAAGTTGTCGTATGGTCTCTAAAAGTGTCAATGTATCAATCTCTCTCTTTTTTTATTATGTCTTGTATCTCTTGCGCGAGTGCTTGAAGCTTTGCATCTTTCATCTCTACTTTTATCTCTCCACTTGCTTGTTCGTGGTAGGTAAGTTTATGTGCGTTAGTCGCATAAGGTTTATATTCATACATTGGTTTATGGTCAACTTTTACAATGACATCTTCTATATCTGCGTCAATGCACTCCACAAGATTCTCATTTTTCTCTATCATATTCCCATTTAAAACCATTTTAATGGTATTTATAATATTATCCTTGTCATATTTATTGAGTGTTGATGATATGACAAAGTGTAATTTAGACTCTTTTATGTAACCGTACTTGATACTTTTTTGAATCGAAGGCAACATAATTGACTTTAATTTTTGCACACACTTATGTTGTAAAATTCTCTTATACTGAGGTTTGTATTGAATAGTAGTAATAATCTGACTCGCATTTTTCATCCGCTAATTATAGCGACCTTTTTGTTAAGTCTGAGTGCATGTGGCTATAAAGCTCCTCCGTATTATATGCAAGAGGCAGAGATAAAAGATGAAAATGTAGAGTTTATTCTCAAAGAAAGTACTCTAGAGCAAAATGGGTGTGATAATGATCAAAACAGAAGTAGCGAAAACTAGATGATAAAATATGATGTAATAATTATAGGTGCAGGTGTGGCGGGTCTTTATGCAGCAATGAAACTCCCAAAAGAGAAAAAAGTTCTCATAATCAACAAACGTGAGACTTTTAAGTGCAATAGTTTTTATGCACAAGGTGGTGTTGCACTCGCACGTGACAAAGCAGACATACCTTTTCATATAAAAGACACTCTCAATGCTGGTGATGGACTCTGCAGTGAAGAGGCTGTAAATGTTTTAAGTAACAACTCAAGAGAAGTAATTGACGATATCATAGAAAATGGTTTTGAGTTTGATAAAGATGAAAATGGAAAGCTCCTCTACACAAAAGAAGCAGCACACTCATGCGAACGTATTTTACATGCAGGGGGAGATGCCACGGGTCGGTACCTTCATTATTTTCTTTTACAACAAAACAAACACTCCCTTTTAAGTGATGCAAGAGTCGTGGATTTACTCATCAAAGATGGTGTTTGTTATGGTGTTACCGTACTCGACCATAGAGAGAGTAGAAACCTTTATGCCCAAGATGTGATTATCGCAAGCGGTGGGCTTGGTTCACTCTTTGAGTACCATACAAATGCACCTTGTATTAGTGCTGACATGCAAGGACTCTGCCTAATGAAAGGCATCGAACTTGAAAATATGGAGATGAACCAGTTTCACCCTACTGTTTTTGTAAAAGGCGATGGTGCACAAAAAATGCTCTTAACCGAAGCACTTCGAGGTGAAGGCGCAACCATAGAAGATGAAGACGGGAAAAGATTTCTTTTTGATTATGACGCAAGAGGCGAATTAGCGTCTCGTGACATTGTAAGTAAAGCAATCTACGACTATAAGAGAAAGACAGGCTCAAAAGTTTATTTACAGTGCTCTAATTTTTCAAAAGAGTACTTTAAAAAACGCTTTCCAAATATCTACAAAAACCTTCAGAGCCTTGGCTACGATGTGCCATCTGAGCGTGTTCCTATCTCCCCTGCATTTCACTATGCCATTGGTGGAATAAAGAGTGATCTTAATGGAAGGGTTCCTAATGTAGATCACCTTTATGCTATTGGTGAAGTTGCTTCAACACGAGTTCATGGTGCCAATAGACTCGCTTCAAACTCTCTTCTTGAAGGCTTAGTTTTTGCTAAAAGAGCAGTCGAAACAATTCTTGAGAGTACGCAAGAAAAAGATTTTGTAGAATTTACTCTTACAGATGAAGTTATGAGCATGAAAGATGACAAAGCAAAAAAGAATGCCTTACGTCAAATTATGTGGCAAAACGTCTCTATTGTAAAGACAAAAAGTGGTCTAAATAAAGCTTTGGAGCAAATTAATGCTCTTTTAAAAGAAAATATAGGTAAACTATTGAAATTTCGTTTACTCACGGCAAAAGAGATTGTACTTGCGAGTTTAGCAAGAGAAGAATCAGTTGGGGTTCACACTATTATCAAGGAGAATTAATGGAAAACAATTCAGTAATGCAAGCTGTAGAGCATGCAGTAACAGATGTCAATTTAGCAACAACATGGGTAGGATGGTTAAGTTTAGCCGTTTTTATATTAGCGTACTACTTTATCGCTACAGAAGACAAATACGAGGTAAACAAAGCAAAGCCTGCTCTTTTTGCCGGAACTTTTATGTTTATGCTTATTGGTATTTACCATGCTATAAATGGAATGAATCCAGATGCTCTTCATGATGAACTCGAAATTCTCATTTTAGAAATCGCAGAGATTTTCTTCTTCTTACTTGTTGCAATGACATTTATAGAAACACTGATTGAACGTGGTGTATTTGACCTGATGAAATACAAACTTGTTTCTAAAGGGTATACATACAAGAAGCTTTTCTGGCTTACTGGTCTCTTAGCGTTTTTCATCTCCCCGGTTGCGGATAACTTAACTACTGCACTTATTCTCTCGACGGTACTTTTTACTATTGATAAGAAAAACTTAGCATTCTTAGTTCCTGGTGCTATCAACATTGTAGTCGCTGCAAATGCTGGTGGTGCTTGGTCTCCATTTGGTGATATTACCACACTCATGGCTTGGACAGCTGGTAAGGGTGAGTTTATCGACTTCCTATATCTTTTTCCTGCTTCTATCATTGGCTGGCTTATTACAGCATTTTTACTCGGTATGTCTATTCCAAAAGGACAACCGCCATTTGATGCTTCTACAGAGAAGAAACCAGTAGTAGCAGATGGAGGTATGACTGTCGCTTACCTTGGTGTATCTACAATTGCTATGGCTGTTTTAGGTCATCAGTTTTTTCACTTCCCGGCAATGTGGGGAATGATGTTTGGTATGGCTATACTTAAACTCTACTCAGTACAACTTACAAAAGCTGGAAAAAACAGTTTTAACATCTATTTAAACATGCAAAAAGTTGAAAATGACACACTTCTTTTCTTCTTTGGTATCCTTTCAGCTGTTGGCGCACTTCACTTTTTAGGTTTCTTACATTATATTCATAACCTATATGAGTCTTTTGGACCAACAGTCTCTAACATCGGAGTAGGTTTCCTCTCAGCTATCGTTGATAATGTTCCAGTTATGAGTGCGATACTCAAATCATCTCCAGAAATGGGACTTGACCAGTGGTTACTTGTAACACTTACAGCAGGTATTGGTGGTAGTTTAATCTCTTTTGGTTCTGCCGCTGGTGTTGGTGTAATGGGTAGACTGCACGGTATCTATACTTTTGGTGCGCACATGAAACACTCATGGACTATACTTGTTGGATATATCGCTTCTATTGCAATCTGGTATGTACAGTTTCAGGTTTTAGGCCTCTACTAAAATTTCAAGATGCTGCGTCTACATCTTTAGACGCAGCACTTTTCTCGTAAATCAAAAATTAATCTTGTTTTTGGTATTCTTTCATAATTAATTACTCCACTACTTTTAAAGGCATCAATATGACAAATGTTAGTATCATTGTTTTAGATTTCGGTTCTCAATACACACAACTTATAGCTCGTCGTCTTCGTGAAGATAAAATTTACTGTGAAATTCTACCTTACCACACAAGCATAAAAGAGATACAAGCAAAAAACCCGAAGGGAATCATTTTGAGTGGTGGTCCATCTTCTGTCTATAATAAAGATGCTTACGAAGTTGACCAGGGTGTTTATGCCATGGGGATTCCTGTACTTGGCATCTGTTACGGTATGCAAAGAATTGCTGTTGACTTTGGAGGCAGTGTAATTCGATCTTCTCACCATGAGTACGGTAAAGCTGAGTTGAACATAGAGACAGACTCACCTCTTTTATCTGACTGCGACAGTGGACGTATTGTTTGGATGAGTCACTCTGATAAGGTGGATACACTACCAGATGGTTTTACTCCTATTGCCACTTCAGCAAACTCCCCTTATGCAGCTATTGCAAATGAAGAAAAACGTGTCTACGCTATGCAGTACCACCCAGAAGTACAACACTCAGAAGAGGGTTATCTCATGCTTCGTAACTTTGCAAAAAATATTTGTGGCGTTACTGAAAAATGGAAAATGGAACACTTCTTGAAAGAGCAAATAAAACTTATTCGTGAAAAAGTTGGTGACGGAAAGGTTCTTTGTGGATTAAGTGGTGGTGTTGATAGTTCTGTTGTTGCGGCTATGCTTTATGAAGCGATTGGTGATCAACTTATTCCAGTTTTTGTTGACAATGGGCTCCTTCGTAAAGGGGAACGTCAACAAGTTGAAGAAGTTTTCAAAATCAACCTAAAAGCTCCTCTTGTCACTGTAGATGCAGTTGACAACTTTTTAGGAAAACTCGCTGGTATTAGTGATCCGGAACAAAAACGTAAGATTATTGGTCACACATTTATCGAAGAGTTTGAAAAAGAGGCTAAAAAGCATGATGGTATTAAGTTTCTTGCACAAGGGACACTCTATCCCGATGTAATCGAGTCTATATCTGTAAACGGACCTTCAGAAGTTATCAAATCACATCATAATGTTGGTGGACTTCCTGATTGGATGGATTTTGAACTTATAGAACCACTACGTGAACTCTTTAAAGATGAAGTTCGTAAAATAGGACTAGAATTAGGTCTTCCAGAAGGTATGATTAACCGTCATCCATTCCCTGGTCCAGGTCTCGCAATTCGTATCATGGGTGATGTGAATGTTCCTGACTTAGATCTCTTACGTGAAGCTGACGTTATTTTACTTGATGAGTTAAAAGCGAGTGGATACTATGCAAAAACATGGCAAGCTTTTGCAGTGCTTCTCAATGTGAAATCTGTTGGTGTTATGGGCGATAACCGCACATACGACAACACAGTTTGTGTCAGAGTTGTTGAAGCAGTTGATGGAATGACAGCAACATTTGCACACCTACCTCATGACCTTCTAGAGAGAATCTCTCGTCGTATCATCAATGAAGTTGATGGTATAAATCGTGTAGTTTACGATATATCAAGTAAACCACCTGCTACAATTGAGTGGGAGTAAGCTTCGGCTTATTCTTATGTCAACTCAAGCCTATCTTTTCTCCCTCTCCACACATCCAGACACTATCAATGTCAAATCTCTTGATGTTCATTTTTTAAACCCCAAAATAGACTTCTCTAATTATGACTATCTTATAATCACGTCAAAACAAGCAGTCGAAGCACTCAAGCAGTATGAAGAGTCAGAATATCTTCAAAAAAAAGCATTGGCAATTTCAAAAAAAAGTGCTCAAGCATTCGAAAAAATTGGAGGTACACTTCTTGAAATAGGAGAGGGTTATGGATCAAATATCTCCGAGAACATACAAAGATATCCAAAAAAGACAAAATGGCTCTATTTAAGGGCAAGTGTAATAGCTTCAGACTTTGTAAATGAATGTACATCAAAGGGGTATACAGTTGATGAAGCAACTGTATATGAGAGCCACTGCTCACAAGAGATACAAAAGACCAGTATCCCACAAGATGCCACACTCATTTTTACATCTCCCTCAAGTGTTGTATGTTTTTTAAAAAACCATACTATTTCTAATCTCAACAAAGTGATAGTGATCGGGAAGACAACAGCCAAAGAGCTCCCAGAAGGAGTAGATTACGCCCTTTCAGGTGAAACCAGTATAGAGTCTTGTGTGGAACTATTTAAAAATTTGTAGTATAATAGTGTTATAAGTCTGAATAGCTCGTGTCAACACGTATATGAGGGTTCTACATATTCAAACTGTGAACTAAGTAGGGTTGTTGTGTGTCGATGCTATCGTTTGAGACATGTTTACTCTGTCGAGATAATGTCGCCGTTAAATGACTCTCTCTTCACCCAAATTCGGCTTTTAGAACCGAGCCAATTGTGTGACGACTATTCGGACTAAATACCCTTTCCTAAAATTAAATCAAGTAAGATTTTTGTATAATCACCTTAATTATTTATTGAATCTATTTTTTATTTTACCTGGAGCAACATATGAAGATTTTAATTTTAGGAAGTGGTGGACGTGAGTACTCTATCGCAAGAGCTATCAAAAACGAGCAAGAGAATCACGAACTTTACTTTCAACCAGGAAACGGTGCTACAAATGCACTAGGAGTTAACCTAAACATTAAAGACTATCATGAACTTGCCGCATTTGCAAAAGAGAATGGGATAGAGTTGACCATCGTTGGGCCAGAAGCTCCTTTAGTTGATGGTGTTGTGGATATCTTTAAAGCAAATGGCTTAACGATTTTTGGTCCATCAAAAGAGGCTGCACAGCTTGAAGGTTCAAAAGTATACATGAAAAACTTTCTTGCAAAATACAATATTCCAACTGCTCGTTATATTGAAACTGATTCTATTGAAGAGGCCTTTAAGTTTGCAGACACACTCTCAACTCCAATCGTTGTAAAAGCTGATGGTCTTTGTGGTGGAAAAGGCGTCATTATCGCTCAGAGTCATGATGAAGCAAAGGTTGCAATTTCAGAAATGCTCAGTGGAAAATCTTTTGGAGATGCAGGTCTTAAAGTAATTGTAGAAGAGTTCTTAGATGGATATGAGCTTTCTATGTTTGCTGTATGTGATGGAGATGACTACATCTTACTTCCAGCTGCACAAGACCATAAACGCCTACTTGATAATGACCAAGGACCAAACACTGGCGGCATGGGTGCTTATGCTCCAACACCACTTGTGGACGATGCACTCTACCAGAAAGTCAAAGATAGAATTATCCGCCCTACACTAGATGGTATGAAAAAAGAGGGTGCACCATTTGAAGGTGTTCTTTTTATTGGTATCATGGTAGTTAATGGCGAGCCAATCACACTGGAGTTTAATGTACGTTTTGGAGATCCTGAGTGTGAGATACTTATGCCTCTTATGACCTCAAGTGTAAGTGACATGTTCCTAAAAGCCTCTACAAACAGACTCTCTGAAATAGAAGTCGAGTTCTCTAAACAGTTTGCCGTTGGTGTAGTAATGGCGAGTGAGAACTATCCATACTCAAGCTCCACACCTGCTGAAATCATCGTAGATGAAGTACATCATGAAGAGATAGCAAAAAACACACATATCTCATTTGCAGGAGTGAGTGAAGAGGATGGTGTGCTCTATGCAGACGGTGGTCGCGTTTTAGTTTGTATAGGTCTGGGTGAAAGCATCAAAGAAGCAAGAGACAGAGCCTATATGAGATGTGGACAAGTCCACTTTGTTGGGAAAAAGATTAGAACAGATATTGCCTACCAAGCACTTTAGGATTATACTTTGAATGAAGAGATAGAAAACATACTCCATCGTGAAGACCTTACTCTCGCCTCTATTGGTAAAAGATCAATGGCATTTTTTATAGATGAGATGCTTCTCTCTTTTATTCTTATAATTGCGCTTTGGGATTCTTTTGTCAATGCGCAAACTATCGAACAACTTATAGAGGTGACCAATAGCTTTGTAATCGAGTATATAATTATGAAGATAATATATCAGGCATTTTTCCTTATGCAGTATGGTGCTACCATAGGAAAACTTGCGATGAAGATTCGGGTTATTCAAACCAATACCCTTGAAAATCCAAATGTCCTTGTCTCTTTAAATCGAGCTGTTTTTAGAATCATTAGTGAGATGCTTTTTTATCTTGGATTTTTATGGGCGATGTTTGATCCCGCACGTCAAAGCTGGCATGACAAAACAGCAAAAACTCTGGTTGTAAATGCTTAAACTCACCTTTCTTTTTTTACTTATCGCATTACCACTATTTGCTAATGAGAAAGTAAAGATATACGCCTCTTCATTGCAAACACAAGAGAATATCGTTCGAGCAAACGATGGTATCACAGTCATCTACCAAGACTATGTCCTCACTGCTAAAAGTGCTAAATACGATAAAGAGAGTGGCGACCTCGAGCTATATGAAAACATACGGGTCAATAAAGGGAGTGTCTATAAAATACTTGGAAAGTACGCCAAGCTTAACATTGCAAAAAAAAAGAGGCTTTTCCAACCATTTTACATGTTAGAAAAAGAGTCTGAACTTTGGCTCAGCGCTGACGAGGCTAAAACTGAAGCGCAAGATATCGACATATCTTCTGGAACACTTAGTGGCTGTGACCCGATGGATCCAATCTGGACCTTAGACTTCTCCTCCTCAGACTATAACACAGAGTCCAAATGGATGAATCTTTATAACGCCCGTCTCTATATTGGTGACATTCCAGTTTTATATACCCCTTATTTTGGTTACTCCTTAGACACTACCAGAAGGACAGGTCTACTTATGCCACAACTAGGACTTTCAGACAATGAAGGACTCTATTATGAGCAGCCACTCTATATAGCTCAACAGAACTGGTGGGACTTAGAACTCAGACCACAAATCAGAACAGGTCGTGGTGAGGGGCTTTATCAAACTTTTCGATTTGTTGATGGGGAAAATTCTCATGGGGAAATTACTGCCGGATACTTCAAAGAGCACAACTCTTACTTCTTAGAAAACAGTCTTCAAAATGACTCTCACTATGGGTTTAATATAAAATATGACAACAACAATTTCATAAATCAATGGTTTGGTACCGATTTGGGTGGTCAATCTGGAATCTATGCAGATATAAACCATATGAATGATGTCGACTATATCAACTTAAGCTCAAATGACACAGAAAATCAAAATACTGCTACACAGGTTTTATCTAGACTCAATATGTTTTATAATATGGATAAGCACTATATCGGTGCGTACTTTAAATACTACCAAGACTTGACACAACCTGATAATGACAACACACTACAAAAGTTACCAACTTTTCAATATCACAACTATTTAGACACCCTCTTAGAGGATCACCTTCTCTACTCCTTGGATGTGCAAGCAAACAACATTCAAAGAGGAAGAAACACAAGCGTTATGCAAACAGATATAAACCTTCCGGTCACACTCCGTACATCAATTTTTGACGAGTACCTCAACCTCTCCTATAGAGCTAATTTATATATGCAATACTCACAATTTAGAGGGGAAGGAGAAGAAGATAATTTAGAAAACCCATTAGATGTCATATATGAAGATGGTTACTTTGCAAGAAACTACCATACACTGTCTGCCTCCTCTCAACTTACACGTGCTTATGAATCTCTCAGTCATGTTATTGGTCTTTCTCTGACATATAATAAATCTGGAAGTAATGCAAAAAGTGGCTTTTATCAAGACTATATAGATGCAAATGAGAGTCTTCAAGAAGATTATAAGTTTTACCAAATATCTAACATTGAGGATGAGCTTCAGATAGACTTTATTCAATACCTTTATAATGAAAAAGCGCAACAGATATTGTTTCATCGACTTGCACAAAAGATATCTTACACAGATAATGGTGACCAGTTTGGTGAGCTAGAAAATGAGTTAGAGTATAAAATCACAAGCTATCTCTCTCTGTATAACAATATGTTTTATAACTATGATGAAGGGAAATTTTCCAAAATATTTAATTCTGTCGTATTTAACAAATATGGACTCAACCTCTCTATATCCCATCTTTACAAGGATTCTTTTAAAGTTCCGACGACAGATCTTCCACGCTACACCGATTATCTGACATCAAGCGCTACATATAATTACAACAAACACTACTCTTATTCAGCTATTTATAATTATGATATACAAGCACAACAAAAAAAGAACCTAAGTGTTGGTTTTACTTATAAAAAAAGATGTTGGGATTTTGGATTACGCTATAGTGAGAATAGACGACCCGTTCTTACCAATAGTGGAGCTGCGGATTATATAGACGATAGATATGTCTATCTCACAATAGTCCTTAAACCACTTATGCAATCAAATAATGCATCGTCATTTATATCCTATAGACTTCAAGACGACTAAGCGAAGGAGAAGCTTTTATGAAAAGATACAAACACATACTCGCCAACAGAGCTGATGCAGCGAAAAAAATAATGGATGTCATTCCTATGCAAAAACTCAGAGATGAGAAGTGGACCACGGTGGCAGTCTCAAAGGGAGGGCTTGCTCTTGGCTCCTTTATATCCTCAAAATATAACACGCCTCTCGAGTCTCTTTTCATGGCTCCTATAATGGCACCAAATAATCCAGAGTGCGAAGTCGCGCGAGTGAGTGAGACACAGGAGATTGTCATCAATGAAAGTCTCGTCAGCTCATTCGAAATAAAATACGATTATATCTATGGAGAAGCTCATAGAAAGCATGAAGAGGATATACTTAGTTATATTTATCAGTATAGGAAAGGAAGACCTTTCCCATCAATGAAAAACGAAGTCGTTTTACTTGTTGACGATGGAAGTGAAACAGGAAGTCGTTTTATGACTGCTCTTAAAACTATCCTAGTTCAAAAACCCAGAGCGGTTTATATTGCCGTCCCAGTATTACCGACTGATGTTTTAGAACTGCTAGAGCCTTTTGTAGATGAAATCTTTTTTCTATATGATATAGACGATTTTGTTGAAACAGAGCTCTACTATGAAAGTTTAGAAAAAATAGATGATGAAAACATAGAAAAACTACTAGAGGAAAATAGATGAAATACGATGTAAGTTTAGAATTAGAAAATAAAGAAGAGTCTTACTCTTTTGGAGATGTTGCAAAACAAGCAAATGGAAGTGCATGGATTAAGTCAGGTAAAACGGTTATCCTTGCAACGGTAGTCATAGATGAAACGGAAATAGTCAAAGATGACTTCTTACCTTTAACTGTTCAGTACATAGAAAAAACATATGCAGCTGGAAAGATTCCTGGAGGTTTTTTTAAGCGTGAAACAAAACCAAGTGATTTTGAAACATTGACCTCTCGTATAGTCGACCGTTCACTTCGTCCTCTTTTTCCTAAAGGCTTTGGTCATCCCACTCAAATTACTATCATGACATTTAGCGCAGATAGTGAGTCTGACTTACAAGTTTTAGCCTTAAATGCGGCATCTGCAGCTCTTTTCACTTCAGACATAGACATCAACACTTCAGTATCTGCAGTTCGCGCAGCAAAAGTTGATGGTGAGTTACTTCTTAATCCAACACTCTCCCAGTTAAATGCTTCCACACTGGACCTTTATCTTTCAGGGACAAAAGACGATCTCCTTATGATAGAGATGCGATCTTTTGGTTCGAACAAAGTGGAAGTAAATGATATGATAGTTGATCCGATGCTTGACCCTACGATGGCAGGAATGGTAATGAGCTCTCATGTGTCAAATGCGATAAGCGAAGATGAACTCATATCTGTCTTTGAAAAAACACAAGCTGAACTTTTTGCCGCAAACGCAAAATATGAAGCTGCCTTTACACCTCTGAAAAAAGAAGTACTTGCACTTGACCTGAAAGCACATACAATCAACGAAGAAATGGTTTCTTATGTGCAAGACAAACACCTATCTGATATTGCAAATGCCATGAGTCAGATGGCAAAATCAGAGCGTTCAACTGCTTTAAGACAACTTCGAAAAAGTATACTCAAAACAAAAGAAGAGTGGGCAAACATAGAGTCAGAAGTAGAACTCAAGGATGCTATAGAGAGAGTAAAAAAAGAGCAAGTCCGTGCTCAAATCTTAAATGAAAATGTCCGCGCCGATGGACGTACATTAACACAAGTAAGACCGATATCCATAGATACAAATGTACTTCCAAATGCACACGCTTCATGTCTCTTTACTCGTGGGCAAACACAAGCACTCGTAGTACTTACTATGGGTGGACCAAAAGACGCTCAAATGTTTGAGTCTCTTACAGATAATGAAACGCAAAACGAGAACTTTATGGTGCACTACAACTTTCCTGGTTTTTCCGTTGGAGAAGCTTCTCCTGTCATGGGAACTAAACGCCGTGAATTAGGTCATGGAAATCTTGCAAAACGTGCCCTAGAACCTGTAGTAGATTTAGATGGACAAACTGTACGTTTAGTATCTGAAATATTAGAATCAAACGGCTCATCATCTATGGCTACTGTTTGTGGTGGATATATGGCTCTACGTGCAGCTGATATAGATACGAGTGACACTATCGCTGGTATAGCCATGGGTATGGTAAGCGAAGGTGATAAGTATGCTATTCTTTCTGACATTATGGGACTGGAAGATCATGATGGAGACATGGACTTTAAAGTAACCGGTTCTAAAGATGGTATCACAGCTATGCAGATGGACATCAAGCTCGGAGGAATCTCTTTAGAAGTACTCAAAGAGGCTCTACAACAAGCAAAAAAGGGACGTTCTCACATCATAGATATTATGCTTGAAGCTGAAAAAGAGATAGAGCATAATGATGGGGTTCTTCCAAGTGTGGATTTTTTCCATATCGACCCGAGTTTCATCGGTGAAGTTATTGGCCAAGCCGGTAAGACTATCCGTGAAATGATAGAAAAATTTGAAGTTGCCATTGACATTGACAAAAAAGATGGAAAAGTAAAAATCACCGGTAAAAATAAATCTGGTGTAGCTGGAGCACGTGGACACATAGAAAAAATCGTTAACACTCCAAAAGTTTCTAAAATCAAGTATGAAGTTGGTGACAAATATGAAGGCACAGTAAAACGTATCGTAGATTTTGGTGCTTTTGTAGAGCTTCCAGATGGTACTGATGGACTTCTACATATTTCAAAGATTTCAGACCAGAGAGTCGAAAAAGTGAGTGATGTAGTAAGTGAAGGCGATAAGATCGCTGTGGAAATTTTAGAGTTTAAAGGAAATAAAATCTCTCTTGGTCGTGCTTAACGTACTACCCTATATCCTCAGTAAAGGATAAATTATGACATATATATGGCATGCTTTAACAGTAGATGAGATACTATCTATACTAAAAATTGATGCGAGTAGTGGTGTCTTAGCTCAGGATGTAGAGCCAAGACGTAACAAATATGGTAAAAATATACTTACTAAAAAGAAAAATATTTCTCCTCTCTTACTCTTTCTTTCGCAATTCCACCAACCTTTAGTTTATATACTACTTGTCGCATGTTTGGTTACAATCTTTTTAAACGAATGGATTGATGCTTCTGTCATCTTTGGTGTTTTACTCGTAAATGCAATCATCGGCTATATTCAAGAATCTAAAGCGATGCGAGCAATCGAGGCACTTAGTAATATGAGTTTACACAGCTCAACACTCATTAGAGACTCTCAAAAATCACTTATAGATTCAAAGAATATTGTCGTAGGCGATATCGTCATCCTCAACTCCGGTGATAAAGTTCCAGCAGACATACGTTTACTCACAGCTAAAGAGCTCAAAGTAGATGAATCTTCACTTACTGGTGAATCCATTTCAGTAGAAAAACAGACAAAAGTATTAGGCGAAGAGACCCTTCTTGCGGATAGAAAAAATATGCTTTACTCCTCTACTCTTGTTACTTATGGACATGCCGTGGGCATAGTTGTAGATGTAGGAGATAGTACTCAAATAGGCTATATCAACGATATGATAGCCAATGCAGATGTACTTCAAACACCACTTACTCAAAAGATAAGCACTTTTTCACATATGCTTTTATATATCATTTTAGGTATGGCCGGACTTACCTTTGCAGTAGGCGTTATGCATGGAGGAAGTAGTGTAGAGATGTTTATGGCCTCCGTCGCTCTTATCGTGGGAGCAATTCCGGAGGGTTTACCCGCTGCTATGACTATCATTCTTGCTATCGGTGTTTCTAAGATGGCAGAGAAAAAAGCCATCATCCGTAAACTCCCAGCAGTAGAAACCTTAGGGAGTACGAGCGTCATCTGTTCAGACAAAACAGGTACTCTTACTCAAAATACCATGGCAGTAAAGCAGATATATGTCAATGATAACTTTTATGCGCTCTCCGGTATCGGGTATTCTCCAGAAGGTGATATTACTAGGAACGGAGTTTCCGTTGATGTGAACTCTGAACATGTTTTAAAGGAACTCCTTATAGCTGGTATCATGTGCAATACCTCTGAGTTGATTCAAGAGTCTGGTACCTATAAAGTAAATGGGGACCCGACCGAAGGGGCTCTCATAATAGCAGCCCTTAAGGCAGGCATAAGTAAAAACGAACTTGAAGAAAACATGATACATGTAGACACCCTTTACTTTGAGTCTCAACATCAGTACATGGCATCACATTACCATAAAGTTGATGAGAAAATCTTCTCTACTTATGTAAAAGGCTCCGTAGAAAAAATTCTTCAACGCTGTGACAGCATCCTCAAAAATGATGGAACATATCAACAAATAGATAAAGATAGTATTCTAAAAGCAGCTGATACAATGGCTAAAGAAGGTATGAGAGTCCTTGCTCTTGCATACATTAACTCTGCACAAAGCCTTGAAAAAGTTGAACATCAGCATTTAGAAGAGAAGCTTGTATTTCTAGGGCTTCAGGCAATGATGGATCCTCCAAGACCAGAGGTAATAGACTCCATAAAAAGTTGTCATCAAGCAGGCATTAATGTCAAAATGATAACTGGTGATTACTCTGTCACTGCTCTGAGCATTGCGCAAGAGATAGGCATAAGGACAGATGGGAAGATTAAAAGTCTCAATGGATTAGAGTTAGAAAAACTCAGCGATGAAGAGCTGGCAAGAGTTGTCGAAGAAGTAAATGTCTATGCTCGCGTCGCACCTGAGCAGAAACTCCGTTTGGTAAAGGCTCTCCAAGCCAAATCCAAAGTAGTTGCTATGACGGGCGATGGTGTAAATGACGCACCTGCACTCAAACAAGCCAATATTGGTACCGCTATGGGAATCACAGGTACCGAAGTAGCCAAAGAGTCTGCAGATATGATTTTACTTGATGATAACTTTTCTACTATAAGAGACGCAGTTGAAGAGGGACGCGGTGTTTTTGACAATATAGTGAAGTTTATCACGTGGACTCTGCCTACGAATGTAGGAGAGGGATTTGTCATCATGTTTGCTGTTTTTTTCAAAGTTGCTTTACCTATCTTACCTGTACAAATTCTATGGATAAATATGACTACTGCAATACTTTTGGGTCTCATGCTTGCCTTCGAACCAAAGGAGAAGAACCTTATGAGCTTTTCACCTAGAAAACTTGATACTCCAATCTTAACTCAAACACTCTTACTACGAATACTACTAGTAGGAATTTTACTTCTTATCGGAGCTTTTGGAGTTTTTTGGCACCTGCAAGAGATAGGGTATAGCCAAGATATTTCTCGTACAGCTTCTGTTAATGTGTTTGTCTTTGGTGAACTATTTTATCTATTTAACTGTCGTTCTTTGCGTAACTCAATGTTTAGCATAGGTTTTTTCACAAATAAACTACTGCTCTTAGGCGTTGTTGGAATGTTTTTTTTACAGATACAATTTACTTATCTTTCTTTTATGAACACCGTCTTTCAAACGGCTCCGTTAGGACTCTATGAGTGGTCTCTTATCTTTATTTCAAGCATGACCATTTACATGGTTGTGGAGCTAGAAAAAAAGATTAGACGAAAGTTTAATAGGTTTTAATATATCTTTTAGCAGAGAACGTATATAATTCGCTATCAATTTTTAGTAGGGAAATCCTAGCATTTATGTGTGGGTTGCTTCATTTTTTGATGAGGTTACGCTATCCGAACGATATTGTAATAATTTTAAGGAAAACATCATGAAAAAAATTCTTTTCGTATTAGTAGCATTAACTGCTGCTGCGTTTGGTGCTGAAGAAGCAGTAGTAAACGAAACTCTCAAAGCATACTCAATGATCGCTGCTGGTCTTGGTCTTGGTCTTGCTGCACTTGGTGGAGCTATCGGTATGGGTCATACTGCTGCTGCAACTATCGCTGGTACTGCACGTAACCCAGGTCTTGGTGCTAAACTAATGACTACAATGTTCATCGCTCTTGCAATGATCGAAGCACAAGTTATTTACGCACTAGTTATCGCGTTAATCGCTCTTTATGCTAACCCATATTTAGGTTAATCTTTAGGATTTAACTAAATATACCTCAAACGCCAACTCTTTTTGAGTTTGCGTTTTCTTTAACTACATATATGCGCACGTGGTGGAACGGTAGACACGCAACGTTGAGGTCGTTGTGCCCTAGGGTGTGGAGGTTCAAATCCTCTCGTGCGCACCATAATTTCTCATAATCAACCATACAAACAAACTCCCCTATATATAACACATTATTTAAAATTCATTTACTTTCAGCACTTATTAAGCAATCTAGGTAGATAATGTAAGGTTATATAGGTATAAATAATGCATTACAATTGAGCTTGATTGTTTGGTGTCATAATTTTACAAACTTAGGGGAACACTATGAATACTTTATTTAACCAATCTTTTCTTGACAATATTTACTTTTTTCAAAAATCCAATATCATAAAAATCTTATTGTTGATTGTTATACCTCTATTTTTCACTGTAAGTAATAGTTATAGTGCTGACAGATGCCCAGGTTCTACTTCAAACGACTTCGATATTACTAATCCATATTCAGACAGTGATAATGATCTTGATAGGGACCAATATATTGATTACTACTTTAAAGTCCCCACTGCAGGAACCTTAACTTTTGATGATTTAGATCCAGATAATGATATACTTTATGGATACGATATAGATGGATGTACTTTTGGTGTTGGAGTAAGTGATGGGGGATCAATTACATTTACAGATGATTTAGATTTAAACTTTTATGTTTACAGCACGAAAAGAAATCAAGAATTTTCATTCAGCCTTCAATTCACGCCAGCACCACAAGTAGCACCTATAATGGGTGATATTCCAAATACTGTTGGGACTGTAAACACGGCTTTTACTTTAGATATCTCATCTTATGTTACAGAAACTAACGGAGACCCGATACTAGAATACAACCTTACAGGAACTCTTCCAGATGGCCTTTCATTTAACTCTTCAACTGGATTAATTAGTGGAACACCGACAACTATCACATCTGCTAGCACATTTAGTGTAACAGCAACTGATGTAGATGGAGTTTCCAATAGTGATGATTTTACACTTTCTGTTCAAGAACTAAATATTGTCTCCACAGGAGGACGCAACTTTGCACTCCGTCAACAAGAGAACCTTTTTGGAGACGTTAAAGTTATAGGAAATACCGTGCTATGTCAGCAGAGTAATGGTGTATGTACCGAGTCAGGAGTAGATGTAGCAAATGATGATGTAGATTTACAAAAAGCACCAGAGTCGTCCGCAGTATTAACACTACCTACTAATGCTGTTGTAAAGTATGCTCGTCTTTACTGGCTTGGACGTATTGACGGTTCTTGGAACTCAACAACACAAGCAAGTGCTGGAACTATAGAGCTTAAAAAAGATGCTGATGGTACATTTACAACACTAACAGCAAATATAAAAGATGCGATTGCATATCGTTCAGATATTCAACTTTATTCTGCAAGCGCAGATGCTTCTAGTATCGTTACAGGATCAGGAACATACTATATAAGTACATCTAGTTTTTACACAACAACAGGTGAAACATCTGATATATATGGTGATGGACTTGGTACATCAGGGTCATGGGCCTTAGTGGTAGTCTACTCTGACCCAGATGAGACAACGGCTAAAAATATTACAATATTTGATGGATTCAAAGAAGTTACTAGTAACGATGATGCAAGTGCAACTGTTACAGGCTTTTTAACACCTAGTTCAGGAACAGTGGATTCAACACTATATACTATGGCTGCAGAAGGTGACAAGTACCTTTCAGGAACAAGTGACCGTATCCAAATGGCTGGAGCTAACTACAATACTACACTCCAAGATTTAGGAACCTTTGACTCAAGAATAGATCTATCAGCTACTAGAACTCCTAACCTTATAAACAATAATGGTACAGATATTCATATATATAATGTTGGTACGGCAAACGGAGGCGTTGGAATCATAGATACAAATGAAGTCGGTGCTAATTTTAATTTTACATCAGATGCGGATGTTTATTATCCATCACTCTTCGTTTTCTCTACTGAACTCTATCTTCCACAAATGTGTTATGACTACTCTATCAAACAAGGTGGAAGATACTTTGCCATAGACAGAAGTACTTACCCAGAAGCGCAAATAGACCAACAAATCTCATCTTCAGATATTGAAATAGGAGTTTACTTACGCAATGAAGAGTCTGACCTTCCTGCAGAGGGTATAGCAATTCGAACAGACCTTAATACTACACAGTTCAACCAAGTGGGTCATATATATACATCAAACGTTAATGGTTCGTCATTGATTGACAGAGGTGCACCAGATAGTTCAGGAAGTTTATGTGATTATTCTAAAGATGGGGACAACTCAGTAGAAAATAATGGCTGTACAGATGGGCATAACATTCGTAAAGGAAATGGCACCCTTGGTGAATATGAATATATCTACACCAAGTTTATACTTTCACCTCAAAATGTTGGTAGCGGTATAGTAGATATAAATGAATCACTTGGCTTATCTATCAAATACTATATTACAGCAGATGGCTCAAAAATAGAGTATCCAGACTATGTACTTGGTGGAATAAATGTTCCTATTTGCCCGCCTACTACCTCTTATCAACCACAATGGGGTCAATTTAATGTTGTACGAAGTGGACAAGCAAACAATAATATAACTAACAATCTTTATACCCAAATCTCTCGTAAACCGTTTGGTGTTTCAGTTGTATTTGACTCTACACCTGAAACAGGAGATAATGAGCCACCTACTGCAGACATAAACACAACTGTCCTTGTAGAGATGATAGATATTGATGCGTATGGAGATTTAAATGCTTCTTGTGCAAATCCAGATGCTAGTATATCTGAGTCTATATTTGTACCCATAAACTTTGATGCTTCAACTAGTCAGATGAATGTTCCTTCTCAAACTAACAGTTACTACAATTTTGCTGTTAAAAATGCAACATTTAGAGTATGGTACTTTGATGATGGAAACCAAACTTTGATTCAAAACTGGACTGCGACAACTAGTGATCCAACAAGAAAAGTTCTTACATCAATATCAAATCTATATGATAGTAATATACATACAGCATGTACTGCAAGTTGTGCCTCAAGCACTTCAACAACATGTTTTGAATGTATAAAGACAAACTACGCACAACCATTGTGTGCGAGAGATAATTTTGCAGTTCGACCAGAATCATACAGTCTTAATATTTTTGATATAAACCAATCACTACCTACTTATGATATTGACACAGACCCTACTAATTTAAAAAACACAACCAAAGTAAACCTATCAAGCATAACTGGATATGCTCCAGGCACAGTAACACCAACTGATAGAATGCATTTAGCAGCGGGTTACAACTATCGTTTTGACATCAACTCATCTGGTAATGACGGTATTTCTCTAACACCTGGATATACTCGTGTCTTTAATGGTGGAACAGAACACAATGCAACACTTATCTGGTGGGATCCTTTACTTATAAGAACTGGATGTAATGATGCAAACAATAGTAATGTTGAATTCTATTTTGAAAATGGAAAAGTTATAAATGAAGAGCGCTTTCATGATAATGTAGGTCAATACAACCTGAATATTATCGATACAACATGGACTGCCGTTGATTGGTTAAACACATCACACCATACCATTGATAATGGCTTTGATATAAGCAGTAGTGACTGTTTGACAAACAATCATAACACAGTAGGACCTCTCCACGGATGTACAACTACAACGAACCATGGTACAGATAGTGTTGGTAATATTTATAGAGATCATGAGCTTCAATTTCATCCATATAAGTTCGACCTATCTGGGATTGTAAGTTCGGTTGGTGTAAATAATGGACTACTAGCAACTTCAACTTATATTTATATGGCAGATATGTCTACGGCTAATCCTCTTGATGAGAATATGTCTTTGCATCTTAATGGAACCATCCAAGCTGTTGGTTATACTGGAAATGTTTTAAATAATTTTGTTGAAACTTGTTATGCGGTAGGAGTTGACTTGAACCTTAGTAAGTCTGACACAACATTACTAGATATGGACGGGAACAGTGTTGTCTACCAATCTAGATTTCATAATCTCGATAAAAATGGATTCGTTATTTTAGCTGATAATATAGATACAAATGAGACTAATAACTCATCACCGTTACGTGTGCAAATACCACAAAACTATTTTATAAAAGACTTGCATGGCACCATGAGTACAATACATAACTTTAATTATTTTAGAACCGTTAACAGCTTAGTAAACCCGAAAAAAATTACTCTTAATAATTACGATGTAAATTGTACAAACCCGTTGACAGACTGTACTATTTTTGCTGATTTAAAAAGTGATAAAACTGTTCACGCTAGACTTGTTATTGACCAAAATTTAACACACTATTATGGTCGTACAAATGCACCAAGACAAAGATTTACAACACCTGAAGGTACGGTTGGAAACCCTGCACAGGCTCTGATTTATTATGAAGTACACTGTGATATAACACAAGGATGCGACAAATCTGTACTTCAAGGTGGCGTCGATGCAAACAATAGCGATGATCCGAGATGGTTTATCAATGCTAACCATACAGCTGGTTTTGGAAATGCAGGTAGCATAAACAAAAAAGGTTCTGCAGTCGGTGCCGGAGAAGTTATAGGAAGTCCTACAACTGGAAACCATCAAGACTTTACCAATTTAATTTACGATGGAACAAGAGGGTATCCATATAGAACTACTATGGAAAACAACGCTTCGAATTGGCTTATATATAATAAATATAATCCAGGAGCAGTTAGAAATGAGTTTGAAGTAGAATTTATTAATGTGAGTAGTTCTTGGGCTGGTGTCCAAGAGACAAACACTACTACAGACTCAAATGCAGCTTCTAAAACAAATAGGAGAAGTATGTGGTAAAAAGATCAGCATTTACATTTATAGAACTTATATTTGCTATTGTCATTATTAGTATTAGTGTCATTTCACTTCCTACAATGATACAGAGTACTTCTGATGGTATAGAAGGTAACCTTGTTCAGGAAGCTATCTTTGCAGCTTCTACACAGCTTAACCAAGCTGTAGCAGCGAACTGGGATGAAAACTCACTTGTAGAGACAGGTGCAAACTCATTAGCACGTGTTATAGACAATGGAAACTGTGAGAACAACTCTTCTAATCCACGTTATAGGCTTAAAGATGGACATATAGCAGAACCATATCATAGACGCTGTTTAGACAACAATGCTACTGGAGTTTCTAGTGCAACAGTAACAGTTGTAGATGCTCTTGAAGATTTCGCAGGGACAAAAACACTTGTAAATGCTGGTGCATCACAATCTGGATATAAATATACTTATTCAACACTTATCAGCGTGACCCCAAATGCAAACTTTAATGGTGTAAATGGAGATATAAAGATGATAGAAGCCAATATTTCTAACTCTACAACAAATGTTCTTATTACATCACTTAAGACTTACAGTGCGAATGTTGGTGAAGTAGATTACTATAAAAGGACTTACTAATGAGAATACGTAAAGCCTTTACCATGATAGAGTTAATTTTTGTCATAGTTGTTATGGGGATTTTAGCTAAGTTTGGTGTTGAGTTCTTAGCTCGTGCGTATGAGAGTTTTATTTTTTCATCCACAAATAATAAGCTTCAGTCAAATAGTGCTTCTGCTGTGGAGTTTATTGCTAATAGACTACAGTATAGAATTAAAGACTCCGTAGTTATAAGAACCACTGAAGCCGCAAATATAACACCATTAACAAATGCTGTCGCTGGAACTGAGTACCTTGTTTTAGAATGGATTTCAACTGACATAGATGGCTTTCGTGGGACTACACTTCCTCTCTGGAGTGGTATAGTTGACATCGATGTTGGGGTTGACACGGGTGCAAGTGCCTATTTAGACTCTCCTGGGACAGATACGGGCTTAACTAATGAGCTTATTCAAACTCTCTCTTATGGAACTGGAACAACAATCAACAATGCCGCACTTTATTTTATAGGTTCCAACAGTGATATAAATGGCTTTGGATGGGATGGAGCTATAGTCGACCAAACTGCTGTTATGCACCCTATAAATAGTAACTTAAACCCAAGACAATTTATACCTAATGGTGGTACATTTGTAGGTACAGATATCTATGAATACTACAAATTAGCATGGACGGCAAACGCTATTGTTATTAGTCGAGACGCCGTGACTAATAAAAATACTTTAACATTCCATTATGACTATCAACCTTGGAACGGTGATAGATTTGATGATGCTGCTACAAAAAAAAGCGTGCTAATGGAAGACGTTAGTACTTTTCAATCTATAGCAATTGGTTCTATCATAAAAATCCAAGTATGTGCTAAAAGTGACTTGATAGAGGAGTATTCTTTATGCAAAGAAAAAACGGTATACTAAAACATAATGCTATGGCAATGATAATGGCTATAGCGGTAATTGTAGTTATCGGTACTATCTTGGCACTCTCCATCGCCATGACTGCGCAGACTACAAAACGTACGAATGACCTATACCTGTATGAACAGTCTGTGTTAATGTCAAAGAGTGCTACAGAGTATGCACTCTTGCAGATAGCAGAAAGCAATCCTTGTACAGACCTTAACACTACTTTCGTACAAGATACAATTTATACTATAGATATAAATATGCAATATATATATTATGATGACCCGACTACAGCATTGATTGATGAAGCACAAGCCGTATGTAACGCTATTCCACTAGCCAATAGAGGTACTCTCTACACAACTGTCACAACTCCAGAACAGAATGGCTCTGTACTTATGGATGTAACTGTCACTGTTCCAGATAATATAAGTATTACAAGCGAACCTATAAGATATTTTAGAAGAACCATTCAAAAACTGTAAAATATAATTTTTTATAAACCTTTTAATGATATAATTTATATACATACGAACTAAAGGATTATAAAATGAATATTTCTCTTACTGGTAGAGGCGTAGACCTTACCGATGCTATCAAAGAGCATATGACCACTTCAATAGAAACACTCAATAAATTTCACATGGATATTATCTCTGTAAATGTTGTTGCTTCAACACAAACAAAAAAAGGCAAAGAGCACTCTTTTGTAGAGTTTGTTATCAACCTTGCACATAAAAACTCTATTATAATTAAACAAAACGATGATGATTTATATGCGGCTATCGATTTAGCAACGTCACGTGCTCAAAAAGCTATGCGTCGTACACACGATCGTGACACTTCTCATCACAAAATTGGACTTAACGAAGCAAAAGCTGAATCAGTAGATGTAAAAACTGCTACAGAAGATATGGAAGACGAAATCGTTCCCGTTGAGTTAGATCTCTATAAACCTCGTGAAGTTGAAGATGTGCTTCAAGATTTAAAAGAAGGTGACAAACAGTTTGAAATCTTCATAGATAACGAAGATAAAACGCGTGTTCTTTATAAAAGAAACGATGGAAAATTTGGCCTATATTAATAGTTCAGAGTAGAAGAGACTTCTCTTCTACTTAATTACACTACGAAACAATCCCTAAATCATTTTTTACTAACTCTACAATTTCTCTATCTTCTGCAAAATCAACCCATCGAAATTGACTTCCACTTTGATTAACTCCTTTAAGAAGGTCCCCACTTTTTCTAAATTTCAGATCTAGGTTTGCTATGTCAAAACCACTCGCAGTATTTACAAACTCATCTAAGCGTTCAGATTTATTTTGGTTTGTATAGAGGTAACAGTAACCTTTTAGTCCTGTTCTACTCACCCGTCCTCGAAGTTGATGTAGTGTCGAGAGCCCTAACCTCTCAGCACCTACTATTACTACTGTTGTCAGTCTCGGAAGTGAGATGCCTACCTCTACAACCGTTGTAGAGATAAGTATATCGCCTTTCTCTCTAAAATCAAGCAGTACCTGTTCTTTCTCCTTATCCTTTCCATGTGTCACGTGAACATTGGAAAAGTTCTTTTCCCAGTAGCCACGTGCCTCATCGATACTTTGATACTCTAGTGTTTCGCTCTGTTCTACTAAAGGATAGACAATGAGTACCTGGTTCTTTTTCTCTATCTCCTCTTTTATATGCATGAGTAAATCAGCAAAATCACTTTTATGAATTACTTTGGAGTCAATATCTTTTTTAAACGGTGTAGAAGTTATGAGGCTAACATCTATATGTGCAGACTCTATCATTGCTAGTGTACGAGGAATAGGCGTAGCAGAGAACTGAATAAAGTGCGGTTTTTTCACTCCACTACTCACAAGTTTTTCTAGACTATTTCTTTGCTGGGTTCCAAACCTATGCTGCTCATCTACCATAACGAGTCCGGCACTCGGAAGTTCTCTATACAAAAGAGCATGTGTCCCTATTATGAAGTCATACTCAGATAAGTCTACTTTTTTACTCTTATTTGTCACAAGTATCACCTTTAAATTTGGAAGGTGCTTTTGCGCTTCTTCTAAGAGTTGATTTGCAAGAATCGTAGTTGGAGCCATAAGTATAGAGCGGTGCGGAAACATCATAAATGCTGCGGCTAAAATAACCATCGTTTTCCCACTCCCTACATCTCCGACAACCATACGTTTGGCCGCAACACTTTTAGAAAAGTCCTCTTGTATCTCCTCAATTGCACTTTTTTGCTCATTTGTTAACTCAAAAGGGAGAGTTTTACTCCAGTTCTCATACTCAGACTTTTTTGATACAAGAGCCTCAAAGTACCTACGTTTGCCTGCAAGTATCTTCATGTAAGAGAAAAGTTCTGTGTATTTCAGCGCTCTTAGTCTCTCTGGTTTTAACTCTTTACTATCAAGAACTTCAGAACTTGGAAAATGAAGTTTTAGTACCTCATCCACCATCTCCTCTCGTAAGCCTTCTTGTAGTAAATTCTCTTTTGTAAGAACTTTGTCTACAAAACGGCTCATAGCATCACTTCTGAGTCCTGTTTTGTACTTCGATGTGACTTTTCCTACATGAGTAACTTTTTTTGGCATACTCATACTGCAGTGCCCACCTTTACACTCTATAATCCCATAGTAGTAGTCACGTGAGCCCACTTGAAACTGATGCATCATATATGGTTTGGGGCGAAAGAGGACTCCTGTGAGCGTATGTCCAAAGTTATGTGCAAAAAAAGTTATCTGTATGGAGTTTGGGGCTCGAAAAATAGACTCAACCGTAGCATCTATAAGCTGTGGTTTATGTGTTTGGAGTTTGTCATGTAAACGTAAGTCTTCATAAGAAGATGGTACCAAAAGAAGAAGCTCGGTATAACTACTGATACCAAGTTTTTTAAACTTCGCTTCCTGCTCTTTTGTAAGTACCATGACTCTCCTTTATGGATAGATAAAAGGACTATACTAAAAAATCAATTTTTCTCTTGAAAATATGTCAAATTGAAATGTTACTTCGTCACTATGGCAAAACTAAGCTCTAAAATCTCTTTATGCTTTTTAATAAAAGCGTTCAAGTCTTTCAATTTTAAATCTTTGATTTTTTGTAGTTCGACATCGGAGTGTCCAAGCTCAAAACCTTTATAGTACTCTAAAAATGTACGATGAAGTCTTTGACTCATAGTCTCTACTCTCAAAGGTTCACTTCCAAGCAAAAACTTCTTCGTCTGCTCAAGCTCTTCTTTTGTAACACCATCTTTTACAAACTTTGCAATAACATCTTTGACGGTTGTTTTTGCTTCATCCATAGACTCTATCTTTGTTTGAAGGTATCCCGTAAGATAATTGCTTGATTTTGTCACATTTACACGAGCATATGCAGAGTAAGCAAGTCCACGTTTAACACGGATTTCTTCCATCAAACGTGAACCAAAACCACCTGTTCCTAAAATATATGTCGCGACTCGAGCCTTATAAAAATCTTCAGAATCATCACGAATCTCATAAGGTGCACCAAAATAGATGTACGCCTGCTCTGTCTCACGTTTTAGAATATTTGTTGTCGGCTTTTCTCTTACACTAAAGTGGGGAGTTTCCTCTTTTTTTCCTTCTGGTAAAATGCTAAGAAGTTTTTTCACTCTACTTTTAACTTCCTTTACATTAATGTCTCCACCCACTACAACAATTGCTTTTGAGATAACAAGATTCTTTTGTATAAAATCCTCTACATCACTTAACTTTATCGCTTTTACACTCTCTTGTGTTCCAGCGGAAGGTCGTCCTAGAACACCACCCTCAAAGAGTAAGTTTTTTAACTCGTTTGAAGCGGTATAGTCGAAGTCATTCTCCTTTCGAGAGAGCCCACCTAAAGTCATCGTCTTTATTTTTGAGAGAGCTTCTTCAGAGTAATTTGGATCTTCCATAAGTTCCTCAAGACGCTCCATCCCCTCACTATACCCCTCTTTAAGAGTACTTACTTCTACAACAAAAGTCTCAGTTCCACCATGTGCAGAAACGCTAATCGCTTTAGATTCCAAAGCTTCAGCAAAAGCGTTTGAACCAAGCTTTTTTGTTCCTTCGTTAAGAAGTTTCGCACTCAAGCTCGCTAAACCGGGTATCTCTGTATTTTTGATGCTACCGCTATTTGTAAATATTACCTGCGTAGTCGTGAGTGGTAACCGTGTCTCTTTCTCATAAATAAAAGGAACCGATATTCCATTTACCTTTATTGTATCTATCGTTGCTGCCATAAGTATCTGTCCTAGTAAAAATAGTGAGAGTAAAAATTTCATTAATTAAATATCTCTAGTGTTTCATATGCTGTGTTTCTTACCGCTGGTGTCTCACCTAAGTCTGTTATAAGTTGCACCATCTCATCTTTTGCCATGTGATACGCCGCACCTGCAGAGCTTACCACGTTTTCTTCCATCATTGTAGATCCCAAGTCATTTGCTCCAAAACGTAGAGCCATCTGACCGATGTAAGGACCTTGGGTCACCCAAGAACTCTGAATGTTTGGTACATTATCAAGATAGAGACGTGCTACTGCAAGGAGACGTAAATAACGGTTTGAAGATGGTTTTTCCATATCTGGAATTCTTGCTAAAAGCTCTGTGTTTTTCCCTTGAAAACTCCACATGATAAATGCTCGAAAACCACCCGTCTCATCTTGAAGATTACGAACCATATCCAAATGATCCACAATATCCTCGTCTGTTTCAACAGTACCGTACATCATTGTAGCTGTAGACATGATGTCTAACTTATGAGCCTGTCTATGAACATCTACCCATATTTCTGCATCTATCTTTTTAGGTGCAATTATGTCACGTACCTTATCTGAGAGTATCTCAGCCCCAGCTCCGGGTATCGAAGCGAGACCTTTTGCTTTTAAACGTGAGAGTACTTCCTGGATTGTAATACGAGAAACTTTAGCGATAAAATCAAGCTCTATAGAACTAAATCCATGAATAGTAATCGTAGGATATTTTTGATGGATATGCTCCACTAAATCCTCATACCATTCTATCTTTAATTTTGGATGCACACCACCCTGAAAGAGTATTTGAGTTCCACCAATTTCTAAGAGCTCATCTATCTTTGCATCTATCTCATCAAAGGTAAGCACATAAGCATCTGCATCTTTTTCATGTCTATAAAACGCACAAAACTTACAATCTACCCAGCAAATATTTGTGTAGTTGATGTTTCTATCTATAACAAATGTCGTGACACCTTTGGGGTGCAACTCTTGTTTTCGAGCACTCGCCATACGACCGAGCTCTTTTAAGTCAGCATTTTTGATTAAATCTAATGCTTCTTCTTTGCTTAATCTTTTGAACATTGTCCAGCTCTTGTAGTGAAATTTTCCATAGCCTTATTGAGTTTAGCTACTTTTTTTGGTGCATTTATGATGTGTTTATTATCAAGCCAAGTACCATCTCTGTACGCCATTTTAACTTTGCCATCACTGTCTTTAAAAATCAAGACTCTCAAAGGTAGGTCTAGTCCTATCTTCATGTCTTGTTGCATAAGCGCAGTTCCAAACTTCGCATTTCCAAAAATGACCATTTTTGACTCGTCTAGTTTCATATCTACCATCTGAGCATTGCCACCGTGGTTGATAATAGCAAAGACATTCAGACCTTTACTTTTTACTATCTCTTTGAGTTTTTGAGCAGTATCGTCAACACTTGTACAACTCTCTTTAATAATTATGTCATTTGCAAAAAGTGACGCACTTATAGCTAAGGTTAATAAAGTTTTCTTCACTATTTCCACCTTGAATTTATGAATTTTTCTCTTTCTTAAAGATAGAGATACCATAAATAAATTAATAGCAGCAAAACAAAGAGCTACAAGAAACCCTTTACTAAGCTATCTATGATTTAGTTTTTTGATTTGTCTTTTGAAATTGCGTCTAAAACACCATTGATAAACTTTGGTGACTGCTCTGTTCCAAAAGCTTTCGTAATCTCTACTGCTTCATTGATAACTACAGCAGAGTCAAGCTCTCCATACAGAATCTCATACGTAGCCAAACGTAAAGTTGCTCGTTCAATTGTACCAAGACGCTCAAAATCCCACTCTTTTAAATGCTCTATTATTTGCTTATCACACTCTTCAAGATGTTCCATAACTCCATCATAAAGAGTTATTGCAAAATCTTTTTGTTTGTTACGGATCTTCTTCTCTTCTAGTATCTCATCAGCGTGTTCTGCTGTGTTACCATTTCCTAGGTCAAAAGCGTATAAAAGGCTTACAACAGCCATACGAGCATGGTGTCTAGTCGCCATTAGAGTACCTCATAAAGGTCTAACATCTCGATAACTACAGTCATCGCTTCAAAACCTTTGTTTCCAGCTTTTGTTCCTGCTCTCTCGATTGATTGTTCAATCGTGTCAGTTGTTAAAAGTCCAAAAGATACTGGTTTTTGATACTTCAAGCTCATAGTCGCAATTCCCTTTGTAGCTTCAGCAGAAACATAATCAAAGTGAGGAGTTGCCCCACGGATTACCGCACCTAAAGCACAAACTGCATCATACTTTCCACTTGCTAAAAGTTGGTCAACTATCATAGGTAACTCAAACGCACCAGGAACTAAAACATGAGTTAAATCTCCCTCATTTCCACCATGACGATCAAATGCGTCTTTTGCACCTTCTACAAGTCTGTCAACTATAAAGTGATTCCATCTTGTACTTACTATCGCTATCTTTTTTCCATTAACTACTTTTAATTTACCTTCAATTAAATTCATCTTTTTATATCTCCTGTATCAATTTTATTTTTTGTATTAAGTTTTCTAAATCTTCTAGTTTCAACATATTTGGTCCATCACTGAGTGCACAACTTGGGTCAAAATGCGTTTCAAAAAAGAAACCATCCACACCAATAGCTGCGGCCGCACGTGCCAAGTGTGGGACCATTGAACTATCTCCACCCGTTTTTCCATCTTGAGCCGTTGGCATTTGAACTGAATGAGTCGCATCAAATATAACTGGTGCAAACTCTCTCATAATTACTAAGTTTCTCATATCCACGACCATATTTCCGTACCCAAAAGAGTTTCCACGTTCACAAAGGTAAACACCATGCTTAGCTGCATTTTCATATGTTGGCTCAGAACATCCTCTCGTTTGTAATACTTTTAAAAGTGGATAAACCATAGCATCTGCTGAGAGAAACTGCCCTTTTTTAATGTTCACCTCTTTATCTGTTTTTGCACAGGCAACAAGCAAGTCGGTTTGGCGACATAAAAATGCAGGAATCTGCAACATATCAACAACTTGAGCAACCTGCTCAACTTGCACTGACTCATGCACATCTGTTACGATTTTATATCCAAAGTCATCTTTGACTTTTTGAAGTATTCGCAGACCTTCATCAATTCCAAGTCCACGAAAAGACTCCAAAGATGTACGGTTAGCTTTGTCAAAACTCGATTTAAAATAGAAGTCGATTGTATCGTCGTTATGATACTTCTCTAAACCTTTTGCTATTTTAAAAATATTTGCTTCACTCTCGATGACACAAGGTCCCGCTAAAAGTTTCATAGCTTTCATATTTTATTAGCCTTAAAAAAAGTAAGAGATTATAGCATAAGGGATTTAATCTTCACTTAGCATATCTCACCATATTCTATACAACTATATAGATTAGAGTAAATGATTGCATTATAAGATGCTTTTTGCTAAAATAATTAAAATTCTGGGTAAAGGCATTAATTGGAGTATCTCACAAAACTAAAGCTCACTCTTCTTTTTGCTTTTTTACTCATAGTTTTCTTCATCTTCAAAACCACTACGGATACATTTGAAGCTTATAAAGCCTCTGCTTATGAAAAGAACCTCAACATTCTTCAAGGCAACTATCGAATGAGCAGCGACCTTTATCAGGTTATAGCAGATGGTTTACATAACTCTGTCATTACTCAAGAAAATATTCTCTCAATTTTATATGAAGCAAAAAACACACAGAACACAAAAAAGAGACAAGAGTTACGAAAACAAATTTATGAGACTCTCAAACCATACTATGAAAACTTAGAAAAAAGTGGCTTAAACATCATTTTATTTTCTTTTGAAGATAATCAAGTTTTTTTACGGGTTCATAAGCCCTCTAAATACAATGATGACATCTCTTCAGTACGAAAAATGATTGTCAATGTAAACAAACATAAGGAAATAGTGCGTGGTTTTGAACAAGGAAAGATATCCCATGCCTTTCGTAATATCTACCCTCTTTACTACAAAGGAGAGTACCTAGGTTCTGTCGATATTGCATTTTCATCACAAAGTCTACAGAAACATATCTCAGAGATATATGGAGTCTATACTCATTTCTTAGTTAAAAAATCCGTCTTTAACACCAATCAATGGGAACAAATACGAAATGTAACATACACACAGAGTGCGGAACACAAAGATTACCTATATACTTTAACAGCTTTTAATGAGACTAAGGAGAATACACCTTTTTACAATGAACTCTCTAAACTTGCGCATACAAAAACTACAAAGGGGATGGATGAGAAAAAGAGCTTTGCTCTCTCTGTTGATAAAGGTGACACTAGTTATATTTTCGCATTTAAACCTATTAAAAAGTATAAAAGTTCAGAAGTACTTGCATACATTGTCTCTTATACTCAAAACCACGACCTCTACATAGTGAAACGAGGTTATTACCTAATTAATATTGGTTTATTTTTTATTCTTTTACTTTTAGCTCTCACTCTTTTTTATATCATGAAACAAAAAGAGTCTTTGAAAAAAGAGGTGAAACTCCAAACGATTATAATCGAAAGAAAAAAGAAAAAGCTTGAAAAAATACTCAAATCATTTGATAAAAATGTAATCTACTCTCGTACAGACCTGCAAGGATTCATTACTCACGTGAGTGAAGCATTTTGCAAAATCAGCGGTTACAAAGAAGAAGAGCTTGTCGGTAGATCTCATAATGTCGTACGACATCCAGATATGCCAAAAGAGACCTTTGTGCAGATGTGGAATTCTTTAAAAAAAGAGGGCTACTGGAACGGTAACGTTAAAAACAGAAGAAAAGATGAAACATATTATTGGGTTTATTCCAAAATAGAACGTGACTATGATGACTACGGCAAAGCTATTGGATACTATGCTGTACGTGAAGACATCACAGATAAAAAAGAGGCTGAAGAGCTCAAAGCCGAACTCGAAGAGTTTAATCAACATCTTGAAGCCGAGGTAAAAGAGAGAACACAAGAGATTGTTGCCCTCAACCATGAGATTCAAGACACACAAAGAGAAGTCGTCTTTACAATGGGTGCCATAGGAGAGAGTCGTTCTAAGGAAACTGGAAATCATGTCAAACGGGTAGCGGAGTACTCCAAACTTTTAGCGCTCTACTATGGAGTTGATGAAGAGAATGCAGAGATGCTCAAACAGGCATCACCTATGCATGATATAGGTAAAGTAGCGATTCCAGACTCTGTTTTAAACAAACCCGCACGTTTTAATGATAAAGAACGAAAGATTATGGATGAACATGCACTACTTGGTTACAATATGCTCAAACACTCTTCAAGACCACTACTAAAAATGGCGGCAACCATAGCATATGAGCATCATGAAAAATGGGATGGTACAGGTTATCCAAATAAACTCGCAGGTGAAAACATAAGCATCTATGGACGCATAACAGCTTTAGCAGATGTGTTTGATGCTCTTGGGAGCGATAGAGTGTACAAAAAAGCATGGGAGCTTGAACGCATACTTGAACTTTTTAAAGAGGAAAGAGGAAAGCACTTTGACCCTCAACTCATCGATATTTTCTTAGAAAACCTTGATGAGTTTCTCGAGATTCGAGATAGATTTAAAAACTGATACTATTTCGCTCGGGCGACCAAAATACCGGCAAGGACTATCAGAAGTATCCCAAAAGCCGTTACTAAAGAAGGCAAGGAATCGCCAAGTAAAACGCCAACCATAATCGAAAAGAGGATATTCGAGTAAGATACCGCACCAACTATTCCAGCTTTTGTATGGCTATATGCCTTCGTCATAAGAAGTTGAGAAACAGTTGCTAGTAGACCCATCCCAATCACATAAAACCAAACTATACCTTCAGGCATTACAAACTTACCTAACATAAAATCCAAAGCGTCTATCTGTACATAAGAAGAGACAACAAAAAGAATAATCGGTCCTATCGTTCCAGTCAGCATAAATGAAAGCACTATGGCCCTTGTATCATAGTATGTTTTCAGTTCTCGTATGGATGTATAAGCCAAGGCTGCTCCTATACCCGAAAATATCCCCAGTAAATCATACTTTGAAAAACCTATTCCACTTGGTTGTGTGATAAAGAGAATGCCAATAAACCCAAGAAAAATTGCGCCCCAACCCTTTATAGAAAGCTTTTCACTTAAAAATAAAAAAGCAAAGATTGCAGTAAAAATTGGAGAAGTCTTTGAGTAAGTCATAGCATCACCCAAAGGAATGTGTGCGATATTATAAAAAAATGCAAGTAGTGCTGTAAAACCCATAAAACCACGAAAAAAGAGTAAAAATGGTTTACCGCCTTGATGAACCATAGGTGTTTTCATAATAGCTAAACCCACTAAAATAACCCCAGCCACATTCCTAAAAAACACAACTTCAAGTGAAGGCATACTTTGTGAAGCAAGCTTGGCAAATGCACCCATTATTGCGAAGGTAAAAGATGCTATTAGCATATATTTTACACCGCTGTTTAAGTCTTTTATATATTTCATAAGCAGAATTATAGCAGTATGTCGTTTTTTTAAGACTTTTTTAATCTTTAACTACAATTAAGCGACATATATGCTATACTAGTTGTCATGAAGTTTCTATAAAATATTATCATTGCTTTTCAATAAGAAAAGTCACACTACAGGAGTGATTATGAACGAACGTATTTTAAAAGAGGATGACTTTTTAGTTTCACAAACGGACGATAAAGGCAACATACTTTTTGCTAATGAAGATTTTTGTGAGATTGCAGGTTACACATTTGAAGAACTTGTAGGAAAACCCCATAACATAGTGCGTCATCCTGACATGCCAAAAGCTGCTTTTAAAGATTTATGGTCAACTATAAAGAGTAATAAAATCTGGAATGGATATGTAAAAAATGCCATCAAAGGTGGTGGGTACTACTGGGTTTATGCTACTGTGTTTCCGAGGTATGATTCTGTAGGTAAAAAAACTACTTATATTTCATGTAGAAGAAAACCTTCCCCCACAGAGATAGAAGAGATAGAAAAACTTTACAAAACAATGAGATAGGAACAACAATGACACAAATACAAAAAACAATAACTTATAGTATAACTTTTGCGATTTTAGTAGCGGTCTTAGCACTGACCAGTTCTATGATACTACATATTGGTATAGCTGTTCTTGCTTTTATAGTCGTAATTGCTATGCAGTTTCTTAGTAGCTCTTCTAACATGGATTTTCATCTTCTCAAAGAAATCGAGGAGCTTATGGACTTCCAAAGAAATAAAGTAAATGTAAATAAAAACACAACAAATCTACTTGAGCAAAATCTGAACTCTCTTTTGGAAAAGTACGAAAAATCAGTTCTCGCAGATACACTTGTTGCAGGAGAGATGGTTTTACTCTCAGACAAGGTTGCAAAGGGTCACTACTCTTGTAGAGTTGAAGCGGACACAAAAACTCCCTATGTTCATGTTCTTAGAAACAGTATAAACAACATGATAGACTCTTCTGAAAAGAATCTAGATAATGCTATTTCAACATTACAAAACTTTTCAGAGGGCACTTTTAATGCAAGAAGCACTATTAATGTGGAAGCTAAAATGGCAGAGCTTTTAAACAATATAAACTCTCTGGGTGAAGCACTGCAAACCATGCAAGAAAACGATGAAAGTTCTAAACTTCAGATCATCGATTCATCTAAGAAACTCAATCAAACTATTGACAATATTACAAGTACTACAATCATTGAACTCAAAGATATGATAAACGCAGCTGTTGGAAGAATTCACGACATTTCTGAAAAAGAGAATGAGATGGTAGATAACCTGCAAACACTTGTAGCAAATGCGAACGAGACAAAAGAGATTCTCTCTACTATCGGAGATATTGCTGAACAGACAAACCTTCTTGCTCTTAATGCAGCTATAGAAGCAGCTCGTGCTGGTGAACATGGACGTGGATTTGCCGTTGTTGCTGATGAAGTACGTAAACTTGCAGAGAGAACACAAAAAAGCCTTTCAGAATCAACTGCAACTACAAATGTGCTCATTCAATCCATATCAGACTCTTCTGACTCTCTTAACAAGAATGCCCACGAGGTTAACGATATCTCTGAAGAGGTAACGAGAATCAGCGAAAAACTTGATGAGATTATCGACACACTTAACACTTTAGCGAGCTAGTGAGTTAAAGCATTAACTTCATAGCTGTATAATCCCATAAAAATTCAAGGAATTATTTATGGGAAACCTCATCGTATTAGCACTTTTAGGTGCTGTAATCTATTATATATTTAAAAGCTATTCAAAGTACACAGCTTACTCACAAGAAGCATTTAAAAACTTCTCTGTCTCTTATGAATCCCTCAAACATAGCGAACTTGGTCTTTTTGTTGCTCTTGTCGCAAAAGTTGCCAAGGCTGACGGTCGAGTGGATGCACTTGAAGCGCAGCTCATAGGAATCATGTTTGACGATATATCTGCAGTTTTTCCTGAACCTACAAAAACAAAAGAGATACTCAAACAGATTTTTAGTGAGGAGAAAGAGAGAAGTGAGAACTTACAAGCAGTCGCTAGAGAACTCGCTCGAACAATCAAACGTGACAAAGCAAAACAGCAACAATTTATGGGATTTTTAATTCAACTAGCATTTGTTGATGGGGAAGTCTCAAAAAGCGAAGAGAGTGTTTTACAGACTATTGCAGAAGCACTAGAGTTTGACCCAGACGCTTACCATGCTATATTTGACCAGTTTGAGAAGATGATGGCAAATATGTCACCAAAAGTAAATCTTGAAGATGCTTATAAGACTCTTGGTGTAAGTGTAGATGACGATATGAGTACCATTAAGAAAGCCTATAGAAAACTCATACGTGAGTACCACCCGGACATCATAAAGTCACAGGGTAAAAGTGAGGCTTACATGCAAGAAGCAACAGAGAAAACTCAGGAAATAAACCAAGCATACGAAATGATAAAAGAGGCTAGAAAGTAGAAGCTTTTAGCTTTTAAAATCCACTTCCCAAAAAAATTCTATCCAATTATGAGCTTCGTTTATCCAAAAATCAGGCTCATACTTCGATGTTGTTTTGTAAAAGAGAGTTGCTGACTTAAACTCTACCTCTGGAAAACTCTCTTTTAGGTGTTTCATAACGATAAAAAGAGTTTCTCCGCTATCCGCGATATCATCTGCTACGAGTACCCTCTTTTTTCCTACAAGATTACACTCGCCATATAGAGTCAACTCCTCACGTTTGGTACTTCCATCGTAAAGCTCTGTCCGCACAGTATGAACTTCACGGATATCCATTCCCTCAGCAAGAGAGTGAGAAAGGCTGAGGCCTCCTCGGGCTATTCCTACTATTGCCTCGGGTTCAAAAGTTTTAAGTCTCTTTAAAAGTGCGCGTGTGTCATTTTTAAATGATTCATATGGGTAGTACTGCTTCAAGTGATTCCTTATAGTTAGTTATAATGATTTATCATAATTATTGTTAAAGATTTATGGTAGTATACTATTCTAAAATAAATAGAATAAAGGTCAAATCATGATAAAAACAGTTACTAAAATAGCACTGCTTGGACTAGCTACAGTAGTTATAACAGGGTGTTCAGATAAAAAACCCGAACCTGAAACGCCATACACAGCAACATTTCAATGTAAACAAGAAAATGTCCTCGCTCCTCGATGGACTTGTATACCTGAGGTACAGGGTTATTATGCTGGTGTGGGTATAGCTGAAAAAAGTGCTGCTGGAATGGCACATATGAAAAGAGTAGCTCTAATGAACGGTCGTTCAGATTTGACACAACAGATTCAAACACAGGTCAAAGACAAGATTGAAGGATTCACAAAAGCAACGGGTATTGGTGCTGGTGAGTCCGTAGATATGGTTACAACGGCAGTAACAAAACAAGTTGCTAAAGTAGACCTCAAAGGTTCAAAGGCTATTGACATGTGGAATGCTCCATCAGGCGCTCTTTTTATGCTCGTAACTGTTCCTGAAAGTAGTGTAAACGGTGCAGTAAAAGAGGCTGTAAAATCAAGCTTTAACAATGATGATGCAAGATGGCAACAATTTCAATCAGAACAAGCTCTTAAAAGCTTAGATGCAGAGTTTCCCACAAACTAGTTTTAAATCTACTCACCTCAATATAGCAAGATAAACTTCTCTATTTTTCTTGCTATTTCCACTCCCTCTCATCTGTAAACTTATTTAGCTATAATTGCGATATTAATTAACAACTCTTTTTAGAATATAAGGTCACTCTCATGAAAAAAATCGCCATAATCGGTCGCCCAAATGTCGGCAAAAGCTCTCTGTTTAATCGTCTCATCAAAAAACGCGATGCTATTACAGCCGAAATAGCGGGGACTACACGTGATGTGAAACGTAGAACTGTCACCTTCATAGACAGAGAAGCGATGCTTTTAGATACTGGTGGACTCGATAAAGGGTGTGAACTTTTTGACAAAATAAAAGAGATGTCTCTCAAAGCTGCCTATGCTGCTGATATCATTCTTTATATGGTAGATGGGAAAAGTATACCTGAAGATGAAGATAAAAAGCTTTTTTATGAACTCCAAGCTATGGGAAAAGACATAGCTCTTGTTGTAAATAAAATAGATAATGACAAGATGAAAGAAAAGCTATGGGACTACTATGAATTTGGAACAGATGCCATTTTTGGAATATCTGTTGCCCATAATAGAAATACTGTAGAGCTCTTAGAGTGGATAGCCGGCAAGATTCCAGATAGTGACATCATAAAAGAGAATGATGAAGAAGAGGAACTTTTAGTCAACGAGCCAGACGAGATAAGTGATGAAGAGTTCTTTGCAAACGCTCATGATGATGAAGATGATGGTTTTACATACTGGGATGAAGATGAGATGGATGGTGTTATTGAAGATGACTCTATCTTTGGAAATAATGACCGTATAAAAGAGTTTGATGAAAATGATATCAATCATATAAAAATCGCTATCATTGGTCGTACAAATGTTGGAAAAAGTTCACTTCTCAATGCTCTTTTAGGTGAAGAGCGCTCTGTAGTAAGTGCAGTTGCTGGGACTACAATTGACCCAATTGATGAAACGATCGAGTATGAAGACAAGCAGATAACTTTTGTTGACACAGCGGGACTTCGTCGTCGTGGAAAGATTTTAGGTATAGAGAAGTATGCGCTTATGCGTACAAAAGAGATGCTTGAAAATGCAAACATGGCACTTGTTGTTTTAGATGCGAGCGAGCCATTTTTAGATCTTGATGAGAAGATTGCCGGTTTGGTTGACAGTAATCGTCTCTCTTGTATTATCGTACTGAACAAGTGGGATATTTCAAAACGTGAAGAGCATGACAAAATCATAAAAGAGGTTCGTGATAGATTTAAATTCCTCGCATTTGCTCCTATCATCACACTCTCTGCACAGACTCACCAAAGAGTTGACAAGCTTCATGATATGATTTTAGAGATAAATGAAAACTATTCTCAAAGAATTCCAACCTCAAAGATAAATGAAGTTATAGAAAAAGCACTTCGTCGTCATACTCTTCCAAGTGTAAGTGGACAAGTTATTCGTATCTACTATGGAACACAGTACGAAACCCGACCGCCAAAAATAGCAATCGTTATGAATAAACCAAGTGGACTTCACTTTACATATAGACGTTATCTTGTAAACAAAATGAGAGAAGCATTTAACTTTAGTGGAACACCGTTACTTTTTAAAGCGAAAAAACGCGGAGAAAAATAGATATGAGACTTGTTAAAGTCTCACTTTAGTCACTCAATATACTTTAAAATGGTTTAAAGACTACCATAGCAACTATCAAAAGCATCAAGATAGTTGGGACTTCATTGTACATTCTAAAAAATTTGCCACTCTTTTGGCATCTATCTTCTAAAAATTCTACTCTATATTTATTCATTGAGTAGAAGTAAATTATCAAAAATGCTACCAAGGTTATTTTTGCATGTATCCAACCGTTCCCAGCAAAACCAAAAAGATATGCAAGTACCAAGCCACTAATTACTGTAGCCCACATAGATGGCACGCCAATATACTTAAAGAGTTTTAACTCTTGAATCTTCACTACCTCTACAAAACCTTTGTTATTTATGTTTTCAGCATGATACACAAACAGACGTGGAAGATAAAACAGTACGGCAAACCATGAGATAAAAGAAATCACATGAAACCAAAGAATCCAGTTATACATAGAAGTACTCCTTAAAAGTTTTTCTCGATATAAATCGTGTTATAGTTTGAGCCACCCTTACTTACACCATTTATAAGTCCATAAATTCCTGAGCGATGTTTCAGTGCCCAGCCTATATATGTTCCATGAAGAGGTTTATAACTCACAAGTTTTCCAAAATCAAAATCTAAACTTACATCTAAATAATTTAAAAAATAAGATGTTTTTCCATCTACAATACTTGCAGCTTCTTCCTCTTCAACAAAAAGAATATCGCTTGTGTATGATGCACCTTCACCAAGACCCAAACGTACACGATTTTCTAAAAAGTCAAAGTTCCAATAAGCTTTTATATAAAATGTAAATTCATATATATTATCTACATTTACAGCAGACTGGTCGTAATAAGAGAAACTTCCTTTTAAGTATACATCCATAGGCCATTCAAAAGCACCCTCTTTAAGGAGGTAACCACCATCTAGTGCTACAACACTTAAGTCTTTTGGATGTTGAGAAAAATCACCAGAGATAATATCACCTAAGGCACTACTTGAGGCCTTACCATATGCTGCTCTCATAGAGTACTCATCTTGTGCGATAAGATTTAGAGTTAATAGTAAAAAAAGAAGAAATTTCAATAAAACACCTTAAAAGTTTTTTTCTAAATAAATACAGTTGTAGTTGGAACCACCATCATAAACACCACCGTAACGGCCTTGCCAACCAGAACGGTGTTTAATCAAATAGCCTAAATAGAGTTTTTCCAAATCTTTTGAACCTATAAGTTTGCCCAAGTCAAAATCAAAGGTCATCTCCATATAGTTTAAAAATCTTGATTCATTATCATTCTCTGCAACTGCTTCAAGGTGCTCCACCCAAGGTACACTTCCAGCGTACGAAACGCCTTCAGCAATCCCATAACGAAATTGATTTGACCAGAAATTAAACTTTATATAGAGCTTTACATACAAATCACCCTCTAAAAAATCATCTTGGTGTCCATTCTCATCAAAGTAGTTTACACTACCGTTCGCGTACACATCCATAGGTAAATCAAAAATATCTTCAAGAAGTCTATACCCCATGGAGACACCATAAACATTTGTTTTTGCAGGGTGAGTATTAAAACCATTAAAAGTGTAGAGTTGGTCAAAGTCACTTGCAGAAGAACTTCCTGCAGCAACTCTAAAGTTGAAGTCCTCTTGAGCAACTAAGCTCAAAGAAAATAAAAGAAGAAAGAAGAGCTTCAAACTAAGCGTCTAAAGTTTCAAGATCTTTCACTGAACTTGTATTGTGTTCCGTTACTTTTGTGTGAAGACGACGTAAAGCTTTACTTGCTCTATCTACAGCAAGATCTATTGCCGCTGATAAGTCATCATCAGACTGGTTAATCACTACTGGATTCGAATGCCCAATATGAATATCAAACTCAACATTAACACCTTTTTTTTCAGCTCTAATGTTACAGTTTACACTCGTTATATCAAGTCCAAATTTTTGAAATGCTTCAAGAGCAGATTCTACATGCTCTCTTGTGTTTTGAGTTAGTGTTACATCTTTTGCACGAATTTGCACATTCATAATAAATCCTTTAAGAAGGAGTTTATACTCCTTTTATTTACCTATATAATAACGAAATAAAGCTGAGAATTGGTATAATAAATTTCAAAAAAATATTTTAGGAAACTATTACAATGAGAGTATTTACAGGTATTCAACCATCAGGTGATTTACACATCGGAAACTATTTTGGTTCTATAAAACAGATGGTCGATGCACAAAAAGAAGCAGACACATTTGCTTTTATCGCAAACTATCATGCAATGAGCAGTGGAAACGGTGGTAAAAAACTCGCAGACCTTACAATGCAAACAGCAACTGACTTTTTATCACTAGGAATAAATCCCGAGAGTTCAACATTTTGGGTACAGTCCGATGTCAAAGAAGTTCTTGAACTTTACTGGGTTCTCTCTGCATTTACACCTATGGGACTACTTGAGAGAGCACACAGCTACAAAGATAAAACTGCAAAGGGAATCGCAGCTAACCACTCTCTTTTCTCATATCCTGTTTTAATGGCTGCTGATATTTTACTCTTTTCTCCAGACATTGTTCCTGTTGGAAAAGATCAAATCCAACATGTAGAAATAGCACGTGACATCGCAGTTAAGTTCAATAATGAGTATGGAGACATTTTTAAACTTCCTGAGTTTAAAGTAGAGGATAACGTTGCAACAGTACCAGGAACTGATGGACAAAAAATGTCTAAAAGTTATAAAAATACGGTAAATATTTTTGGTGAAGAGAAAATGCAGCTCAAAACAATTAAGAAAATTGTCACTGAGAATGTCCCTCTTGAAGAACCAAAAGAGTATGAAAACTGCAATGTTTACAACATGGCAAAACTCTTTTTAGATGAAAATGAGTCTAGAGAGCTTCAAGAGAGGTATAAACAAGGGGGAGAAGGTCATGGACACTTCAAACTTTATTTAGCAGATGTTATCTGGGAGTATTTTAGACCCTATAGAGAAAAACGTGACTACTATATGGCTAATCAAAATGAAGTAAGAGAGATACTAACTCTTGGTGCAACAAAAGCAAAAGAAGTTGCCTCCCCCATGATAGAAAGAATCAGAGTTGCTACAGGTATTAGATACTAAAATCAGTATTTTCTTACTTGAGTTTCAAACTCTCTTCTGTTATAAAGTGCTTCTCTGCCCAGTTTCTACCTTTAAGGTCTAAAAGAGTACGAACCTCGTCATTTACTAAACGATAATACATTTTCACTTGAACAGATGTACTCTCTTTAATTAAAGAAACTTTTAAAACCTTCTTCCCCTTAGCAGGAATGCTCATATCTTTACCTTTTGCAGTTGCTAAGTGTGGAATAGTCGGTTTATTTTTCTTTCTTGTGTAAGAGTTCGTAAGGGAGATAGACTGTTCTTCTATAGTTTTCATACCTTTTTTATACGAGATATCTACAATCAACTCACGAGAACCAAAACCACTTGGTATGTTATGAGGATGTGGGTTTTTAATAGTAATTACAAGGTCTCTCTTTTTTTGTTTAAGCGTAAGATAGAGTGCATCCCTCCACATAGAACTCACATGTGCACCCTCAAAACCATGGTGACGAACCTCTCTGATTTTTGCTTTCCCATCCATCTTATAAGTAGAGGCAACATCTTTTTTTCTTGGTCCCATATGACACTCTACACAATTTTTAGAACCACTCTTATACTCACTTTGCATATTTGTAAAGACGAGTCCACTTCTACTTCTGTCATTTGCGTGACATACAAAACAGAGTTGATTTGGATTTTTGTCCATGAACTCATGATGAACTGTTTTATGATATGGTGAGTTTGCATCTTTATATGGTCCAGTCATAGTGCCAGACTTTGTCCACTCTACTCTGTTAATCCCGCGTTTTGTCTCATCATACTCATCATGAATCTTATCTATGTTATGACAAACTACGCAGTTTATTCCTTCACTGATAGCATCATTGTTTACAGCTTTGTTTACCACCGAATCTTTATCAAGTCCCATTACTGCAGCTATCTCATAATCTTCACCAGTACTTGTCACCGAAATTCTAGGGTTATGACAAGTCGCACACTCTACTTTTATACTATTAAGACTTTTTCTACTTTTACGACTTACATAGTCAATGCTTTTTTGAAAATACTCATCATTTTCATAATGACTCTTCGCATGCCAAGACTTTTTCCACTCACTAACTATACGTAGATGGCACGCTTTACAGCTTTGTGAGTCTTTGTATCTATCTTCAACTTTAACAACTTTTGCTCCAAATAAAGAAGCAAACCCAAGTAAGAAAATTAAAAAAAGTCTCATTTTTTACCCTCTTTGTTTATTTAACCAGACCATCAGTCCCTTTTGTGCATGCAGTCTATTTTCTGCTTCATTAAAAACTATCTCTGCATGAATGTCCATTAGCTCTTCGGAAACTTCTTGCCCTCTGTATGCCGGAAGACAGTGTAAGAATTTCGCATTTTTCTTTGCTAAACACATCATAAGACTATCTACCATAAAGCCGTCAAAATCTTTTACTCTCTGCTCTTTTTCCTCTTCTTGTCCCATAGAAGCCCAAGTATCTGTTGTTACAATTGTTGCGTCTCTGATAGCTTCTCGTGGATCATTCATAACCTTAATAATAGCTCCACTGCTCTTTGCAATCGCAAGTGCATCTTGAAGAACATCCCCGTCAACTTCATACCCTTTTGGAGTCGCGATACGAAGCTCAAAGCCCATTTTCGCAGTAAGCATCAACCATGAGTTCGTCATATTATTTCCATCACCAACATAAGCCACAATCGCATCTTCATTAATACCGTACTCAACCATAGTCATATAGTCAGCTAAAAGCTGAACTGGATGGTATGAGTCTGTGAGTCCATTTATAACCGGGACTTTCGAATATGACGCGAACTCCTCTATCATAGAGTGTTCAAAAGTTCGTATCATAACCATATCGCACATACTTGAGATAACGCGAGCAGTATCTTTTACAGGCTCACCACGACCTAAATGAATGTCACGGTTTGAAAGAAAAAGAGCATGTCCACCAAGTTGAAACATTCCACTCTCAAAACTTACACGTGTACGTGTTGAACTCTTTTCAAATATCATCGCCAATGTTTTGTTTTCTAGCTCTTTTTTATAAATACCGGCTTTTAAATCTTTTTTGATTTCAAGACCAAGATTTGTAATCTCTAATATCTCTTCTTTTGTAAAATCTTTAAGTGTTAAAAAATGTCTCACAACTTTTCCTAGTTTTTATTTGTTACTTATTCTATTATAGTTTTCTTTAATTTAGCTATTTTTTAGCATTTTTGCCACTTCTTTTGCATGATACGAAATAATGATGTCTGCACCTGCACGCTTAAATGCGACCATAGTCTCCATCACAACTCTTTCATAATCGATTAAGTTGTTCATTCCTGCCATCTTAAGCATTGCATACTCTCCACTTACATTATAAACAGCCATAGGCAAACTTGTAGAGTCTTTTATCTCACGGACGATGTCAAGGTAAGCAAGTGCAGGTTTCACCATAAGTATATCAGCTCCTTGAGCTTCATCTGAGTGTGATTCAGCAACTGCTTCACGACGATTTGCCGGGTCCATTTGGTAGGACGAACGGTCTCCAAAACTAGGAGTCGACTCTGCTACATCACGGAACGGCCCATAATATCCTGAGGCAAATTTTGTTGAGTACGCCATAATAGGAAGGTTCTCAAACCCTGCTTCATCAAGAGCTGTTCTCAGTGTTTGGATTATTCCATCCATCATACCACTCGGAGCTATCATATCTGCTCCCGCTTTTGCATGGATAATGGCCTGTTGTGCAGATATTTCAAGTGTCGCGTCATTATTAACTGTTTGGTTTTTTTCGTCTATGATACCACAGTGTCCATGGTCTGTATACTCACAAAAACAGAGGTCAGTGACGACAAACATATCAGGATGCACCTCTTTGATTTTACGAATGCCTGAAGCAATAATGCCATGTTCACATAAAGAGTCACTACCAATAGAGTCTTTTATATCAGGAATTCCAAATAGGATAATAGAGTAAATACCCAAATCCTTCAAAACCTTACACTCTTTGAGTATCTCATCAATACTCATTTGAAAAACACCTGGCATGGAAGAAACTTCTGTTTTTATACCTTCACCACTTCTTATGAAAAGAGGATAGATGAAGTCACTTACATTGACACTTGTTTCTCTTACGAGTGAACGTAGATGCTTATTGAGTCGAGTACGACGAAATCTTTGAAACATTCTTAAACCTTTTTTTTGCTATAATTGATTTTTAAACAAATATTTTACCCTTTTAAAGATTAATTAATGAATATAGAAATATCAGAAGTAGCAAACTTACCCTCACGTTTTGGAAATTTTAAAGTAAAAGCCTTTAAAGAGGGAGATAAAGAACACCTAGTCATTTACGCTCCTGAGCTTGATGAAACACCGGTTGTAAGAGTGCATTCAGAATGTCTTACAGGTGATGCCATTGGAAGCTTGAAGTGTGACTGTCGTGACCAGTTAGAGTATGCACTTTCGCTTGCTTCCAAGGAAGCAGGGATGGTCATCTATCTTAGACAAGAAGGACGTAACATCGGTCTACTGAACAAGATAAATGCGTATGCACTTCAAGATAAAGGGCTCAACACTATCGAAGCAAATCATCAGTTAGGATTTGCAGCGGATGAGAGAACTTATGAGATTGTAACATTTATTCTTAACCATTTTGGAGTAAAAAAGATAAAACTTCTCACAAACAATCCTAATAAAATAAGTTCGATTAGCGGTATAGAGATAGTTGAGCGTATTCCTATTATCATGGACTCAAATGAACATAACGAAGGCTATTTAGGTGTTAAGCGTGATCAGATGGGTCACCTAATTTAAAATGCAAAAGATACTCTTCGTCTGTTTAGGAAATATATGTCGTTCCCCTTTAGCCGAGGGTATTGCTAGGAGTTACATTCATCGTAATACTCTTGAGATTGAAGTTGACAGCTGTGGTACAGGCAACTACCATGAAGGTGAAAACCCTTGTGAAAACTCTATCAAAGTCGCTAAAAAAAATGCCATTGATATCTCTAAACAAATCTCAAGACCCATTACAAAAAAAGACTTCACTTACTATGACAAAATCATCGCTCTTGATGATAGCAATGTAGTAAATCTTATAAAAATGGGTGCACCAAAAGAGAAACTTTCAAAACTTGGGTTTTATGGTTATCAAAATGAAGATGTACCCGATCCATACTTTTTTAATGGGTTTGAAGGATTTGAAAAAGTCTATGAAATGATAGAGATCTCTGTTATTAACTTACTAAAATCATAATTTTTTGATATTTTTATCATGGTACTTTTGCCATTTACATCTTTTTTTATTCTTAATTGCGTACACATTGTAAGTAAACATTCTTCCACACTCTTGACATTTAAAAGTAGCTCTATTTTTAAACTTGTTGTAGCGTACAAACAAAAAGTTGCCTACTTGGTCACCCTCTTTATAAACAAGCTTTTCATTTTTTAAGTAGGCTTTTTCGGCTAAAAGAGCATCTTCTCTTTGCTTTATAAGCCATGTAGGTTCTATATCTTCTTCAAACTCGTAGCTCATGTTACTCCATCAAAACGGCATCTTCGACATAATAATTTCTTGCTGGTCAACATAACGCTGACAATCTTTTCCACCAAGTTTTTTACATGTCTCTTGCCACTCACGTGAATGTCCATCATCACTGTTATGTATATGTCCAAGTTTGAACATAAGAGCATGTGCATACTCATGAGCGATAACACTCTCTACCATATAGTCCATACTCTCTTGCATTACTTTTTTATTTAGATAGATTTTTATCTTGCCATTTTCATATGAAGTAAGTCCATAAAGTCTGCCTTTAAACTTATCAGTAACGATAAGAGGGACTTGAAAAACAAAACCAAAATTTCTCTGCATGTTCACTAAGACTTCTTGTTCTTTGTTCAAAATACGCTCTTTATAGTTCTGGGGAATATCATTGTTTTTAAAAGAAGTGTCTTTGTAGTAGTTGTACACCAAAAATACTGTAGCACTCAAAATCAGAACGATAAAAATATACTCTAATTTTTTCTGAAACATTTTTGCACACACAACTTAAAAAATATACTGGTTTCATAATTTATGCTTAAAACACTCAGTTTCATAGACCTTCTCCGGCAAATTTAAAATTTATCTTCATCTATCAAGACATCTTCACTCTTCTTGGATTTTACTACGGTTTTAATTTAAAACCGATTAACGCAATATTTTTCAATTCTAAGAGTAAAAAGAGGAGGAGTTATAGTAGAGAAAGGCACGGCTCTAAGCCATGCCAGAGTATTAAAGACTAAGTTCAGATGAGCTGAATCACTTCTTAGCTCCTTGACCTTTACCCATATTCGCTCTTTGCTGATTTTGGTGATTTTTAAATTCAGATGCATCTATCTTACCATCACCATTTTGATCGAGGTCCTTAAATGCAGGAGCATTTTTGGCATTACGCATCATCCTTCCTTCTTCTGCTTTTTGAGTCATACGTTTTTGTTGTGTACTTTCAAACTCTTTTTGTGTGAGCTGACCATTTCCATCGGTATCAAAGTCACTAAATGAAGGCATATTGTACCCCATACCCGCTATAAGAGCACCACTCAACAATAAACTTGTAAAAATTAAACGTTTCATAATAAACTCCTTGTGTCATTAATATATTGTAGAACTATACATATTAAATCATACTGAAAAGTTATTTTTTTCATAACTTTCACTTTAAAATAATTTAGATTTTGGAAGATGGAAATTGAGGAATTTAGAAGGTAAAAAAAAGGTTCCGACGTAGCTCAATGCTACGCCATAATATTAAAAGACTAAGTTCAAGTGACCTGAGTTACTTGACATATTGCCACCTGCATTATCCGAAGGAGATGGGTGATGTGCAAATGCACTTGAAGCTAAAGCCGCTAATACTAATAA
>SWCD01011281.1_pt1 | contig 55508 bp, 57 predicted proteins | sample 4693011 | NCBI WGS metagenome assembly SWCD01 (sample SAMN10267278, study PRJNA491770) | bioreactor metagenome | isolation source: DHS bioreactor inoculated with marine | place: Japan: Omine Ridge, Nankai Trough
AGGCAGAGTTCGATCGCATCGAACTCCAAGCGGATCGTATCCGCCCGGCAATGACAAGAACCCCCGAAGGCAGAGTTCGATCGCATCGAACTCCAAGCGGATTGTATCCGCCGGGGACTAGTCAATCGAGGAAACTGAGATTGGTCCTTTTGATTCTCGGTGTACGTGCCGACATAGATAGGTACATAACCTGGGCGGTTAGTTCCACTCCACCGGAACAACCAAACGGAGGTCCCCTTCCCTCCGACTCCTCCTCAGAGCGGCCGTCCGGGGTATTGCGCAAATGCAGCCCCCTTCCCCAAAGGGGGCTGCATTCTTAGGTCCAGACGACGCCAAGTTCACCGCTGAGCACCATGGCAGCTGCGCCGAGCACGACAGCGGAAGCCCCCAGACGGGTAGAAACGACCGTGGGGCACCAGCCGGCATGCTCCTCGATCCCGGCCGCGACGCTTTCCGGTACCGAGGGCCAATCGCTCATCTGTCCCCCCACGACGACGAGATCGGCGTCGACGGCGCCAACGATTGGGGCCAGGAATCGTCCGAGATACAGCGCAGCCTTATCGACCCGAGGCGTGGTCTCGACGGCGAGACGCTGGCGAGCCTCCGTGCTCATCTCGAGATAATCCGGCCCGAGGATGCGAATCATCGACACTCTGCAACCAAGACAGCCGACCTTGCCACAACCGCAATCGTCGTCCCAGCCGACCACGCGAAGATGAGTGAGATCACCGCCATGAAGAGGCGTGCGGTTGAGCCGACCGGCGATGATTGTCCCAACTGCGATGCGATCGTCGACCTTGACGTAGAGCATCCGCCCGGCCGGATCGGTAGCGGTTCTCCCGAACTCAGCAACTGCGGCGGCCCCGGCATCGCTAACGAGATATGCCGGAATCCCGTACACATCCTGAAGCTCGTCACGAAGCGGTGCATCCGACCAGACAAGCTGTTCTGATGAAACTGTGCTGCCGCTCTCATCAACGGTACCGGGAATGCCAACTCCGATACCCAAGGCAGGAGCGGCGGCGTTACCGACCAACTCCGCGACGAGGCGATGCAACTCCTCGAGCGCATCACGCCCCGTGGGGATCAGAGTCTTGCCATTCGCCCTAGCTACGATCCTGCCGCGCAGGTTGAGCAACGCCGCCGCGATGGGGCGCCGTGACAGGTCGACTGCCACGGTAAATCTGCCTTCTGGATCCAGTTCGATGAGAGTCGGCGGCTTGCCCCCGGTTGACTCCCCAAGACCAGATTCGACAACCAGACCTTCGGCGATCAGGTCGGCGGCGATATCGGATACGGTGGCCCGGCCCAACCCGGTCGAACGCGCCAGGTCGGCGCGACTGATCGGCCCGGCGTCGAAGACCCCCTGCAACAGCAACCGCCGGTTACTCCTACGGGTTTCTTCGTGCTCGGTCTTGCCCTGCGGGCGGAGGCCCTGGGTGCGCGGCATTCACCCTCCCTAAAGCAAACGGCGCCCGCGAGATGCAGGCGCCGTCTGATTCAACAGTCGTTCCTAGCTCGTAACTCCGATACGCATTCCGGTCTTGGGATCGAAGAAGTGCATCTTTGCGGTGTCAACCGTAACGGTCATTTCCTGACCGAGCGACACGGGAACATCCGAGCTGACCCGAGCCGTGAACTTGGTTGTGTTGCCGAGCGACGATACGTCTGCTCCGGTATCTGCCAGCAGTTCCTCGATGTCGGGGGTGATAACCGGCGGAATCTCGAGTTCGAAGTGCACGAAGGTCTCGGAACCGAGGATCTCTGCAACCGTCACTGTGGCGGTGATGGTGCGATCCTGGGCGGGACCGGTGACCGACGTGGCCTCGAAGTTGCCGGGGCGGATGCCCATGACGAGATCATCTCCGACACGGTCGGCGAGGCCTGGATGTCGATCGAGCGCGACCTGGTCGACCAGCAGTCGTTCGTTGCCGAACCTGCAATAGAGCCCGGTGGCGTCCTGCTCGAGAACGGCGTTCACCATGTTCATCGCCGGGCTACCGATGAAGCCTGCGACGAAGAGGTTGACGGGGTTCGAGTACAGCTCGGTCGGCGAAGCGACCTGCTGCAGGTTGTCGGGACGGGCCGCGCTGACCGGCTTGAGCACTGCAACACGATGGCCCAGGGTCATGGCCTCGATCTGATCGTGAGTGACGTAGACCGTTGTGGTCTTGAGCCGATTGTGCAGCTCGCTGAGCTCGGTACGCATCTGGACACGCAGCTTGGCGTCGAGGTTGGACAACGGCTCATCCATCAGGAAGGCCTTCGGCTCACGGACGATGGCGCGACCCATGGCGACACGCTGACGCTGACCACCGGACAGGGCCTTCGGCTTGCGGTCGAGATATTCGGTGATCTCGAGAACCGCAGCAGCTTCCTTGACGCGACGGTCGATGTCGGCCTTGTCCATCTTGCGCAACTTGAGACCGAACGCCATGTTGTCGTACACGGTCATGTGCGGGTACAAGGCGTAATTCTGGAAGACCATTGCGATGTCGCGGTCCTTGGGCTGCACATCGTTGACGAGCGTCTCGCCGATGAACATCTCGCCCTCAGAGATCTCTTCGAGACCGGCGATCATTCGCAGGATCGTGGACTTGCCACAACCGGACGGGCCTACCAGTACGAGAAACTCGCCATCTACGATCTCGAGGTCAACATCTCCAACGGCGCGAGTGCCGTCCGGGTAGATCTTGCCCAGGTCGGTCATCGTGATACTTGCCATAGCCCTCTCCTGTCGGCGGCTTTGATCGGGATCCATACTAAGTCATTGGTCGGGCGATTGCCACATCAGCACTGCACCACATTGACCAGCTTTGGCGAGAACCCTGATTGGAGGCGGATAGGGGCCGATTCCCAAGGATCGGGACCATCGCCCCCTAGGAGCGCCATGGCAACAAGCGGAAGATCTGAGACATATGGTCGACGAGTTCTACGACTGTCACACTCATCTGTTCCCCGCCGACCGAATGGGTGGCCTGATGCGGTGGATCCACCGCGCCGTCCTCGACTTCAAGGTACCGGTTGACATCACCGCCGATCAGGCGGTCCAGGACCTCCGCGATGCAGGTGCGGTTCGCTGGGCCAATCTCCTGTTCCCGATTGGGCCTAATGAGGCCCCGAGCCTTCACGCCTGGGGACAAGAGCTAGCCGAACGGTTTCCGGAGATAACCCCATTTGGCGGGGTCCACGCCGACGATGACGATCCCCTCGCCGTCGTCCAAGAGGCCGTTGAGAAATACGAGATGGCCGGGCTCAAGTTCCACCCCATGGTCCAACAGTTCAATCCCTGGGATCGTCGCCTGGCACACACGCTTTCGTATCTCGACGACAACGTCCTCCCGATCTACATCCACACCGGCTACGACGAGGTCTACGGGCATGAGTACGACCGCAGTGGGTTGGAGCAGATGCTCGAGACCCACCCATCGATGCCGGTCGTTCTGGCGCACATGGGGTTCCCGGATCTCGACTGGGGCTTCTACCTCGCTGAGAGATTTCCTCAGGTCTGGCTCGACCTCACCAATGTGCCGGGCTCCTTCTCCTGGATGGAGACCCCGGACGAGGTGTTGCTCTCATTCCGGGAAGGCCTGTCCAAACATAGGGATCGAGCCTTGATGGGGACCGACTATCCGGCCGGGATGGGCAACCTCCAGGAGATCCTCACCCAATTCGCATCAATCGGCATCGACGAGAGCCTGCTCGAACACATCATGGTCAAAAGCACCAAGGCCTTCTTCGATCGGTTCGGACGGCCCCGCGTCTGAGCTAGGCGGATTTGCCCGGAGCGGAGGTCGAGCCGCGGGCGATCAGCTCAATGGGAAGCTCGACGTGCTGTGCAGTACGGATCTCTGCCTGCATGATGTCCAACAGCATGCGAGCGCCGCGAGTTCCCGACTCGTACAGCGGCTGTCGGATCGTCGAAAGGCTGAGATGCTCGGCGATCTCGAGATCGTCGTAGCCGATGACCGAGAGGTCCTCCGGCACCCTGATCCCCCGAGCCCGGGCACCCTGGGCAATGACCATGGCATGCGAGTCGGCAGACGCGACAACGGCCGTTGGGGTCTCGTCGAGGTCCAGCAGCTCATTGATCGCAGCCAAGGTCACCAGATGCTCATGCGGACCGGTTTTGATGTAGTGGTCGGGAACGGTGAGTCCCGCGTCGGCCATCGCTTTTCTGTATCCCGTCTTGCGCTTGGCAGTCGGCCGGAACCCGATCTCGTCCTCCCAGTCACCAACGAACGCAATTCTCTCGTGCCCCAGCTCGATCAGGTGCTCGGTCGCCATCCGTCCCCCGAGCTCGTCATCGATATACAGGCTGGAGAGACCCGGCAACTGCCCGTCCACGATTACGACCGGAACCGCGTTGCCGGCCAGTCTCTTGACGTCGTCGTCATCGGGCTTGATCGAGACGAGCAGACCCCCGGCACACCGGTCGGGGCGCAACAGGTCGCGTACTTGATCGCGATAGTCATCGATGCTGTTGACGTTATGAAGAATGACATCAAAGCCGGCGGCGGAGGCAAGGTCGAGTATGCCGCGCAGCCTTTGCAGCGCCGAGGGAGTTGTCATCCGTTGGACAACTGCAGCAAGCACACCGGCGGTCCCGATCGAAAGCCCGCGGGCAAGGTGGCTCGGCCGGTAGTTCATTTCGTCGATGACCGCGAGGACGCGAGCCCGCGTTCGATCGCTGACGAGGGGGCTGTCGTTCAGAACCCGAGACACGGTCCCTACGCCGACACCCGCCCGTTCGGCAACGTCCGCAATGGTTGGCATACCGCTCCTGGAACTGGTTCCATAGAACGCTAGCAGGATGCAAGCAGGTACCCGCTAGCAGCGACCTCGCTTGCTCTTGCGCAGGCTGACTCCAGGCTCGGCGCCGCAATCGTCGAGAGCGACTGCCGGTACAGTTCCAGAGATGTCATTGCGCACACTCTCACTCGGCGGCATCGCCTGGAACACAATGATCTATCTGGAGTCGTTCCCCGAGCCTCGACCCCAGTCGTTGTTCGCAAAGGGAAGCCACACAACCGTGGGCTCGAGCGGAGCCGGTAAAGCCCTCAACTTTGCCTCGCTGGGCTGTGCGGCATCGCTCTGGGGACTGTTGGGCGAGGACGAGCCCGGCGACAAGGCCCGCGCCTTCCTCGCCCAACACGGCGTGGATCTCCTGGCGGTGACCGACCCTGAGGGAACGATGCGCCATGTCAATCTCATGGATGGCAACGGCGACAGAATCTCCATCTTCGCCAACTACCCGTCTCGCCAGTTCACCGTCGATCTGGGACCGATTCGACCGCTCGCTCATGCTGCCGACATCGTTTCGGTCACGATCATGGACTACTGCCGTCAGTTCATCCCCATGCTCCGCGAACTCGGCAAGCCGATCTGGGTGGACATCCACGACTACGACGGAGTCAACCACTACCACGACGACTTCATCGAAGCGGCGGACTTCCTCTTCATGAGCTCGCAGCTTCATCCCGACTGGCGAAGCTTCCTCGAGGCGCGCATCGCAGCCGGTACTCGGGTCGGTGTTGCGACTCATGGTGCTTCCGGAGCAAGCGGCATCACCGCAACCGAAGGCTGGATCGATGTCCCCGCCGTGCCCGTCGCTGAGGTCATCGATACCAATGGCGCAGGAGATGCTTTCTTTGCCGGCTTCTCTACAGCATGGATCCACGGGTCGGCGTTGCGCGGAGCCCTACAGGCTGGAGCGCAACAAGGAGGGCGAGCAGTCGCTTCGCTCGACCTAGCCCCAGTGATCTCGGAGTAGACCCAGGACAAAGCCCCAGGCGTTGTCAAAGTACTCCATGTAGTCATCCCAGTCGGGTCCGTTGAGGAATCCGGTGTGCACCAGCCTCACGGCCGTTCCGGTCGATGACGGCGCAAAGGTCAGCACGACCCACGTGTTGGTTGCCCGCAGGGCCAGGTGTGGCGGTGCGTTCCAGGTGAAGGAGAGTGACTCGCCGGGGACATAGGCCAACACCTTGCACCCCTCCGATCCGCGCAGTCCCTCGGGCTCCTCCATGCTGAAGAAGATCTCGAACGGGCCACCAATACGAAGCTCGATGTTCGTCCGCGGTGCACCCCACCATGCGGCCACCCCTTCGTTCGAGGTCCATGCCGACCACACCTCCATAGGCGCGGCGGCGATGTCCTCTTCCTTGATCAGCGACCTGATGTCCGGCCCGGACGCGGCGATTGTCGAAGTGTCCAAACTCATCCCCTGTCTCGACTCGTTCTGTAGAAGAAGAGGCCTCCACCCAAACCCAGAAGCACACCCGCAGCCACCCCAATCATGCTGTCGCCGAAGATGAGAACAGTGCCCGCAAGCACCACCTCGAGCAGCAGCAGCGAGCCCAGTGTGGAGAACAGCGTTGCCACCCAACCATCACTGTGTCGTGCGATCACCCACTGCACCGGCAAGAGGGCCGGAGCAACGATGAACTGCCCACCAAGCGAGAACAGGATCGCGACGCTGAAGACACCCACACCTACCAGACCGAGCTGAATCGCCAGGGCCCTCAGGCCAGCCATATCCGCAATGCTGCTGTGTTCCATACAGCAACGATACGCGCCGCCACCGACAAGTTTGTGGCGAAAATGCGAAGCGATTGAAAACGATTTCAGAAAACCGACCCAGGGCCGGCCAGGAATCATTTCCCGCTAGTCCGTTGTGTACTAAGTCGACGACCCCCGACATTTAAATGTGCACTTACTACATGTAGGTTTAATTGTTGACAAATGGGGGACGTGAGGCGCGGTGTACACACGTGCGTCGTCGCCCGATACCCCCCTCCACTCGGGCGGGATTACGCCCCTTCGGCAGGGCTGCCGGGGAATATGGGAAGGTGGGACGACATGAATAGGTCCGCCGTTTTACGCTGGCGAAGTCATCTGGCGATGGTCCTCACGTTCACCCTGATCGCGACCACCATGACGCTGCTGGGAACGAGCTCCGCTCGGGCCGCGACGCCAATAACGTTCTCGGGGACCGAACTCCTCGGGATACCGACCGACACGTCGATTGCCATCAACGTCGTGCCGGACTCGAACGTGACCATCACCTACGACTACGGAACGACCTCGGGTGTCTACACGCAATCAACGACACCCAGCGCGGCGCTCGCCAGCACCGCGCACGAGACGGTGATCTCCGGCCTCAATCCGAACACTCGCTACTTCTATCGAATGCGGTATCAGGTATCGGGTGAGAGCGATTGGACCTCACGCGCCGAACACAGCTTCCACACGGCACGCTCCTCCGGCGAGGAGTTCGTGTTCACCATCACCACAGACTCTCATCTCGGGATGATGGGATCGGCAGCCGTATACGAAGCGACGACACTGAACATCGAGGGTGACCAGCCGGATCTCCACTTCGATCTCGGGGACACCGTCATAACCAACGGCGAAACAAACCAAGCAGGGGTGGACTCGGCATATCTGGCGCAGCGCCCGTACATGGGTAACTATGGCCACTCGACTCCCCTCTTTGTCACGCCGGGCAACCACGAAAATGAGGAAGGGTGGAATTTCGACGACACCCCGTTCAGCCTGGCGCTCGGGAGCATCGAAGGTAGGAAGGCATTCATCCCCACGCCGAGCCCGGCAGCCGGTGGCTTCTACACCACGGATACGTCGACCAACCCGAACATAGGCGGCGATGGGTACACAGAGGCCTACTACGCCTGGGAGTGGGGCGACGCCCTGTTTGTGGTGATCAACCCGTTCCACGCCACCATGACCAACCCATACGGGACGACCGCGGGTGAAGGAGGAGATGACCCGGCATCCGGCGATCAATGGAATTGGACCCTTGGCGACGCACAGTATTGGTGGCTGCGCTCCACCTTGGAGAACAGCGATGCGCCGTTCAAGTTCGTGTTCTCGCATCATGTGACCGGCGGACAATTGGTGACCGGCGGATCTGCTGGTGCGCCCGAATATGTGCGAGGTGGTGCGGCTGCCGCCGACTACTTCGAGTGGGGCGGATACGACGAGACGGACACCTACGTTTTCGACACAATGCGCCCAGGATGGGGCAAACCCATCCACCAGTTGTTCGTCGACGAAGGGGTAACGGCTTACTACCACGGCCACGATCATCAGTACGCCCACGAGATCACTGACGGTGTCGTCTACCAAGAGGTACCGTCGGCCAGCATGACCGGGAGCGGATTCAATCTCTACTCCGAGACGGATCCCGAAACCATCACGGTGCTTCCCAATTCAGGGCATATCCGCGTCACGGTGAATCCGAGCACGGGGATAGCGACCTCGGAGTATGTGCGGTCGGACACGATTCCGGGCAGCAACGGTGTCATCTCCGACACATACACAATGGCCGCAGATGAGCCGGAGACTCCCGGCTGGCTGTATCGAGTCAATACCGGCGCCGGAACCATCGACATGGGTGCCGAGCCGGATTTCCTTGGTCTCACCAGCGGTACGCCCGACGCGATCCCGGGGCTGACTATCAGTGGCGACTTCGCCGCCGAGGTGACGGTCACCGATACGATCGATATGGGTGGTGTCGACCCTGGTCTCCCCATGGAGCTGTTCCAGTCGCTGATGAGAACGTCGGCCACATCGGGTGACGTGATCAATTTCGACTTCGACGTTCCCGACGGGGACTACGAAGTCAGGTTGCACTGGGCGGAGCACAACAGCAGCATCGGAGCCGGCCAACGGCTGTTTGATGTTGCGCTCGAAGGCACCACAGTCCTCAACGACTACGACATCTTTGTTGAGTCCGGGGGCGAGGACACCGCAGTCACGGAGTCGTTGCCGGTGACAGTCGACGACGGCACACTGAACCTGTCGATCACTCAGCAGACGAGCGTGGCGATCATCCGCGGCATCGAGATCCTCGAAGGCGCCGGACCGGACGAAACTCCCCCGGTGATCACCCTCAACGGCGCAGCCGAGATGTGGGTCGAACTCGACGACACCTTCGTCGACCCCGGCGCAACGGCGTATGACAACGTCGACGGAAGCGTCGCAGTCGTCGTCGGCGGAGATACAGTCGACACATCGACACTCGATGACTACACGATCACATACAACGCCGTCGACTCCGCGGGCAATCCTGCGATTCAGGTAACTCGGATCGTTCATGTTGTTGAAGCGGTCGATGTCATCTATCGGGTCAATGCCGGTGGGGACACGCTTACCGCAACTGCGGGACCCGACTTCACCGGGGTTACCGGTGACGGAACGTCCGGCGGCATAACAGTCAGCGGAACCACTTCGAACTCGACAACGAACGCAGTAGATCTGTCCGGCGTGAGCCTGGACCTATCTCCCGCGGATGCCGCGTCGCTGTTCCAGTCGACGCTCTACACCACCGATGCCATGTCATTCGCCTTCGGTGTCGGCAACGGCAACTACACGGTGAAGCTGCACCTGATCGAACAGCAAAGTTCGTTCGGTGTCGGTGACCGCGTATTCGACGTAGCGTTCGAGGGGGCAGTCCTTCTCGATGACTTCGATGTCTTCGCTGCAGTAGGCGGCACGATGGTTGCCCATACCGAGACCGTCCCGGTGACGGTCGCCGATGGTGAACTCAACATCGACTTCACCAACATCGAGAGCTACGCCAACATTCGTGGAATCGAGGTTCTCTCCTCTGATGCCGTGGACGAAACGCCACCGGTGATCACATTGAACGGCGCAGCCGAGATGTGGGTAGAGCAGGACACCGTATTCACCGACCCCGGGGCCACCGCCTACGACAACGTCGACGGAAGCGTCCCGGTTGTCGTTGGGGGCGATGCCGTGGACACGGCCGTCATCGACGACTACGTCATCACGTACGACGCCGTCGACGCTGCGGGCAACCCGGCCGTCCAGGCGACGCGCACCGTGCACGTCATCGCGCCCACGGGCATCGTCTACCGGGTCAATGCCGGTGGCGACACCCTGCCGTCCACCTACGGACCCGAGTTCGTGGGAATTGGCGGCGACGGAACATCTGGTGGCATAACCGTAAGTGGGACTGCCACAAACTCCACCAGCGAAACGGTTGACCTGTCCGGGGTGAGCCTCGACCTGGTATCCGCAGACGCTGAGGATCTGTTCCAGACGACCTTGTACAGCGAGACCGACATGTCCTGGGCGTTCGACGTCGATAACGGGACGTATGAGGTCAAACTGCATCTCATCGAACAGCAAGCCGACTTCGTCGCCGGGGATCGTGTAGTCGACATCTCGCTCGAGGGAACGCTGCGGCTCGATAATCTCGACGTGTACGTCGCCTCGGGCGGGACCATGGTGGCCCACACCGAGACGGTGGGAGTCAACGTCACCGATGGTGAGCTGAACATCGACTTCTCGAGTGTCGTCAGCTATCCCAACATCCGCGGTATCGAGATCACCGAGATCGAGGATGACGAGGCGCCGGTGATCACCCTGATCGGCGACGACCCGCTGACGCACGAGGCCGGTGACCCGTTCACCGATCCCGGCGCAACGGTCACCGACAACGTCGACCCGACGACCACCATCACCGGTGTATCCACCGTGGACGCGGATACACCCGGCGATTACACGATCACGTACAACCACACCGACGTTGCCGGCAACGCGGCGACCGAGGTCGTGCGTGATGTAGAGGTGGTCGACACGACTACGCCGGTCATCACGCTGGTGGGCGCCAACCCGATGTACGTCCTCCAAGGGGCGACGTTCACCGATCCGGGCGCAACCGCAACCGACATCGTCGACGGCGACCTCACCGGGTATATCGTGGTCGGAGGTGACACCGTCATCACGGCAACTATCGGCGACTACCTGATCACCTACAACGTGTCAGACACCGCGGGCAACGCGGCGACCGAGGTCACCCGTACTGTCACCGTTACCGAGGATCTCCCGCCGGAGATCACTCTGCTCGGCGACAACCCGCAGGTGATCGAAGTCGGCAGCGCCTACGTTGAGGCGGGAGCTACCGCCACCGACTACGAGGATGGTGATCTGACTTCGTCGATCATCATCGACGCCAGCGCTGTCGATACGTCTCAGGTCGGCGACTACCCGGTCGAGTACTCGGTGATCGACTCCTTCAGCAACGAGACGATTGTGACTCGCACGGTCGAGGTTGTCGATACGACGGCACCCGTCATCACCCTGCTTGGCGACAATCCGCTGACGCACGACGTAGGTGACCCGTTCACCGATCCGGGCGCAACGGTCACCGACAACGTCGACCCGACGACCACCATCAGCGGTGTCTCTACCGTCGACCCGAACGTCGTCGGCAGCTACACAATCACCTACGACTACACCGATGCCGCCGGCAACGCGGCAACAACGGTGGTGCGGAATGTGTCCGTCGAGGACACCGCCCCGCCACCGTCGTTTACAGACGACGACGGCTCGATCTTCGAGGACGACATCGAGTGGTTGGCCGACATGGAGATCACCAAGGGCTGCAACCCGCCGGTGAACGACATGTTCTGCCCGAACGACCCGACGACCCGTGGCCAAATGGCTGCGTTCTTCCACCGGGCGCTCGGGACGCTGATCACGATCAATCCCGATGACGTGTTGACATTCAAGGACACAACCGGGTCGGTGTTTGCGAATGACATCGAATGGTTGAGCGCGACCGGCATCACCAAAGGGTGCAACCCGCCAATCAATGACATGTACTGCCCGAATGATCTCGTCACCCGAGGCCAAATGGCCGCGTTTGTGAGAAGGGCATTCGGCGACATGATCCCGGCCCCTGCGTCGAGCGGAATCACTTTCACCGACACAGGAAACAGCGTATTCGCAGCGGACATCCAATGGCTTGCCGACACCGGCATCACCAAGGGATGCGCGGCAGACAAGTTCTGCCCCGAAGCGAATGTGACGAGGGGCGAGATGGCTGCCTTCTTCAGGCGGGCCTTCACTGCTGCCGGGCTGAGCTAGGTCCGGGCAGCGGCCGTTGATCGGATGGCCCCCTGTCCGGTCAACGGTCGCTCCCGTCAACTTTGGGTTGACAGACCCTATCTGTCAACCTAGAGTTGACACATGGACTCGCTAGGACTTGCCGAGAAGGCTTTTGCATCGGGAGATCTTGTATCGGCACGCTCCATCGTCGAGGCGATAGAAAGCCCCCGACCGAGGGCGGTCTCGCTGCTTGCCTCGATCGACTACATGCAGGGCCGGTACTCCGATGCAATCACTCGCTTCCACCGGGTCATCGCGACGTCACCACTCCACCCCGGGCGCCGATACCGAGCTCGCCGAGGCCTGTCGTTGGCGTATTTCCAAACGAACCGGGTCGAGGATGCAGCGGGGCTGCGGCTGCGAGATCCACTGACCCGGTTGATGCGTGCCTTCTCTGCCGAACCCAACCGCGTCACCTGGAACGACAGCCAACGCGTGGCGCTCCCCTTCCTGCAGCAAGAGTCATGGGAGTTGCCGTGCGTCGCGGTGGCTGCAAACGACGAAGACCTGGTTGCGAAGATCGACACGGGCGGCGACCTCTTCTCGGTTCCGTGGTCGATGGCTGAACGAATCGGTGTCGCCCCGGTCGCATCTTCGACCGGGGTGTTTGCCGGCGGGCGGCGGGCCCGCACCGGGCACGGCATCCTCGAAAGCCTCGAACTCGGCGGAGTCACGATCCACAACGTCCCGGTGTCGATCAACAGCTTCGAGCATGCTGTCCTGGGAACAGGATTGCTGCGCCAGTTCCTGTCCACTCTCGACTATCCGGCCGGTGAGCTCTTGCTCGAACCCCGGCGTCGCAACGGCAATGGCTCCGGCTTCCCGTTCGTCATGGCGGGCACACATCTACTCATCGCCACCGGTGCAGTGAACGGGATTGAAGTTCGGTTGCTGGTTGACTCCGGCCTCGAGGTCACCAACGAGGGGTGCTTCCTCGCCCCAGAGTCGACCCTCGCCGCCGCCGGCATCCCGGTGCCTGAGACCGAGATAGTTGACGGCGCATCGGGAGCAGGACGAGCCGAGCTCGAGATGGGCGAATTCGTCGTAGACGAGCTGAGTCTGGGACCGAGGACCCGGTTTGAGGTGACCGGGCTCACCGGCATCTTCCCGCCCCAGTTATCAAGAGCGAGCACGCTCGGTTTCCCGCTCGACGGGCTCATCAGCCACAACTTTCTCCGCCACTACCGCTGGACGCTGGACTTCGATCAAATGATGATGTTTCTGGAGGAACACTGAGCAACTCACGGGGCTCGACGCACCACCCCTCTAGAGTGACCGCATGGACCGCATCGACCGACTCCGGCAGGCACTGCAGGCCGCGCTCTCCGACTCAGCCGGCGACATCGACCCCCTCGAGGCGCTGTCCGATCTAGAGGTGCTCGATGACTTCGCGGCCGACTATGCCCAGGCTCGGGTCGACGACGCACGGGCCGCCGGAGCCTCGTGGGCGGAGATTGCCGATCGGCTCGGTGTTACCCGACAGGCAGCCCACAAGAGATTCGGCTCGAAGCAGCAGAGGAAACGGACACTCGAATTGCGCCTGATTTGGGAGAAGGACAAGAAGTGAAGGTCACCGTCTGCGAGTTGCGAAATGACCGGAAGGCCCTTGTCGACGACTGGGAGCGACTCTCAGACCATTGCCGGAGGGAACGATCCGAACTGGTGCTGCTTCCCGAAATGCCGTTCTCCCCGTGGCTCGCATCCAAAGAGACGGCTGATCAGGGGCAGTGGATGTCGGCGGTCGTCGAGCACGAAAGCTGGCGCGGGGCGTTCACCGATCTGTCCCCGGCAACCGTTGTCGGCTCTGAGCCGATCGTTGCCGACGGCGTTCGCTACAACGAGGGTTTCCTGTGGAAATCCGGGCAGCGAACCCCGATTCATCGCAAGTATTACCTGCCAAACGAGTCCGGATTCTGGGAAGCCAATTGGTACGAGCGGGGACCGAAGGATTTCCTCGCATCCCAGTCCGGTGATCTCACCGTTGGGTTCCTCATCTGCACCGAGCTGTGGTTTACCGAGCATGCCCGCTCCTATGCCAGATCCGGAGTGAACATCCTGGCCGCCCCGCGGGCGTCGGGCGTCGGGTCATCGGGGAAGTGGCTGGCGGGGGGACGCGTCGCGGCCGTGATGTCCGGGGCGTTCTGTCTCTCGTCGAATCGTGGAGGCAGGGATGCCTCCGGGTTCGAGTGGGGAGGGCACGGCTGGATCATCGAACCCGAGGAGGGAGAGGTGCTCGGGGTCACCTCGCGTGAACATCCCTTCCTGACTATCGACATCGACCTCGACGTCGCGACCACGGCCAAGGGAACCTACCCCCGATACGTACCGGAGTGATTCGGAGCCGGGCAGCACAGGTATCCTCGGACCAACAGACTCTGCCCGTTGGAGGTTCAAGTGAAACCGCAACGAATCGTTCTTCTCGCCGTCCTACTGATCCTTGTCCTGAGCGCCTGTTCGGCTGGAGCCAACCCAGAGACGGGTGTGGCGGCCGCCGATGGTGATGTCGCCGGGTTCTGGATGGGTCTGTGGCACGGCCTCATTGCCCCGATCACGTTCATCATCTCGCTGTTCAAGGACAGCGTGAACATCTATGACGTCCACAACAGCGGCAACTGGTACGACTTCGGCTTCATGTTCGGAGCCTGCATCTCACTCGGCGGCTCCTCACGAGGCGCCAAGCGCAAGTAGCGGAGCAACCAATCCTCCCTGCCGGATCTGAGCGGTTGTCGGTGCGCGACAACCTGAGGGCTGACGGTAGGTCTGGGTGTGCCACCGTTTTGGCGTAGATGGTGCCGATATATCGGCCTGAGATACGCCAAAACGAGAGGGTCACGACCACCCCTGGTTCTTGCGTAGATGGTGCCGATATATCGGCCTGAGATACGCCAAAACGAGGAGAGTGCTCGGAACCGCCGCCGCGGAGCGGGTGCGGTCCGGCGGGCCTAGATGACCGGGGTGTCGCGGCCCATGTCGGAGAAGAGGGTGAATTCGGGGAGGAATGTGAGGTCAACTCGCCCGACTGAGCCCTGTCTGTGTTTGGCGACGGCGACCTCGGCGATGCCCTTGGTCTCGACTGCCTCGGGGTGGTAGTACTCGTGGCGGTAGATGAACAGGACGATATCCGCATCTTGTTCGATCGCTCCGCTCTCGCGAAGGTCGCCCAACCGGGGGCGCTTGTCTTCGCGCTGCTCCAACGAACGGTTGAGCTGCGAGACACCGATCACGGGAATCTCGAGCTCACGGGCCAAGCTCTTGAGGCTGCGGCTGATGAGGGCGATCTCTTGCTGCCGATTCTCGCCACCGCTGCCATGCATCAGCTGGAGGTAGTCGACGACAACCAGTCCGAGACCATTGCGCCGCTTGAGCCGGCGGCACTTAGCCCTGATCTCCGTGACCGTGAGACCGGCCGAATCGTCGACGAAGATTGGCTTCTTGTACAGGACGTTGGCGGCGTTGGAGAGCTTGGAGAAGTCACCCTCGGTGAGTCGACCCGTGCGGAGGCGTTGCGAGTCGATGCGCCCCTGGGCGCACAGCATCCTGGAAACGATCTCCTCCCGGCTCATCTCCAGGGTGAAGATGGCGACGGGGTCGCCCTGCACGGCTATGTGCTGGGCAATGCCGATGGCAAGAGTGGACTTACCCATTCCTGGGCGAGCCGCAACGATGATCAGGTTGCCGGGATGAAGACCCGCGAGCTTGCGATCGAGATCACGCAGACCTGTCGAGACGCCGGTGACTTCCGCACCGTGACGATGTAGCTCCTCGGCGCGCTCGATTGCCGGCCCCAGTAGTGGATCAATTGAGGCCAGGCCTTCGCCGACTCGCTTCTCGGAGACGGCGTAGACCGACTGCTCGGCCTTGTCGATGACATCGGCAATCGGCTGATCCACCTCGGTGGCCAGTTTGCCGATATCTCCACCGACACGCAGCAGCCGGCGTCGCAGCGCGTGCTCTTCGACGATGGCGGCGTAGTGCTCGATGTTCGATGTGGCCGGGACCGCATCAATGAGTCGGGTCAAGTAGCTCAACCCACCGACTCGCTCCAGCATGTCGGAGCGGCGGAGACCTTCGGCAACGGTCACCGCATCGACGGGCTCGTTCTTGTTGAACAGGTCGAGCACCGAATCGAAAATCGCCTGGTGAGCCGGCCGATAAAAGTCATCGGGTTGGAGCTTCTCGAGAGCGAGGTTCGCTGCGTCGCTGTCCAGCAAAACAGCGCCGAGGACCGATTCCTCGGCCTCGACGCTGTGTGGTGGGACGCGCAGGGAATCGGATCGGGGATCGTCGATTCCCAAAGCCATGTCGCGCCTCCTAGGCGGGGATCACATCGAGAGTGACGCTGAACTCCACCTCTTCGTGGGGCTTGACCGTCACCTCGTGCAGACCAATCTCCTTGATTGCCGTAGGGATCTCGATGATCGCACTCGGGACATCTACGCCGCTGAACTTCTTGACAGCTTCAGCGATGTCGTGAGTACCAACCGAGCCGAACAGCTTGCCTTCGTCACCGGAGCGAGCGGCAATGACGATGCGGGAGCCGACCAGATTCCTGGCCAGTTCCTCGGCGGCGCCTTTGAGCTTGGCCTCGGACTCGATGCGCTGCTGACGCAGCTTATCGGCCTGCTTGATCGCACCAGCCGTGGCCTTCATGGCCATCTTCTTGGGCAGCAGGTAGTTGCGGGCAAATCCGTTGGAGACATCGACGATGTCTCCCTTGCCGCCGAGATCGGCGACGTCCTTGAGCAGTATGACGTTCATTAGCCCCTCTGAGCGATGTAGGGCAGCAGCGCCATCTCGCGGGCGTTCTTGATGGCGATCGCCAGCTCACGCTGATGCTTGGGGCAGAGACCGGTGACCCTGCGGGCGCGGATCTTGCCACGGTCGGACATGTACTTGCGGAGTACAGCGACCTCTTTGTAGTCGATGTACTTGGTCTTCTCTTTGCAGAACTGACAGACCTTGGGGCGGCGTCGAGCGTCTGCAGCTGATGGGCGGCGACGCTTGCGTGTATTAGGGGGCATTCTGTTGTTGTCCTCCTGAGGAAGTGTTGATTGGCGGTATGCCGCACATCGCCGATTTCGGCACTCGTGCTGGCACAACCGAGGGTGCCGACCGCGCAGGTGAGCCTACACGGCGATTGTGCGCCACCCTCCTAGAAAGGGGCCTCGTCGGGGCCGTAGTCGTCGCGAGCGACAGGGGCCGGGGGCACGGAGCCTCCGCCACCACCCTGGCCGCTTTGCCAGTCGCCGCCACCACCACTGCGTGGGGTCCGGGTGACCGAAGCGGTTGCCCAGCGGACGGAAGGGCCGATGTCATCGATACGAAGTTCGATGATCGAACGCTTGTCGCCTTCTTGGGTTTCCCAGGTCCGCTGCTCGAGACTGCCGGTGATGATGACCCTCATGCCCTTCTGCAGGGACTCGGCAACATTCTCGGCCATGTCACGCCAGCAGGTGCCACGGAAGAAGCTTGTCTCTTCCTGCCACTCGTTGTTGGCTTGATAGCGACGATTGACAGCAAGGCTGATCTTCGCCATGGCTACGCCAGACGGGGTGAAGCGAAGCTCCGGGTCTTCAACCAGATTGCCGACCAGTGTCACGCTGTTATCTCTCATTACGAATCTCTCTACTTTCTGCGCACTCGTTCACAGTGTGCAGGGCGAGGGTGACATTTTCTCAACTTGGATCTCGCCAAGTCCTACTGCTTGCCGGCCCTGGTGATCTTGTGTCGGATGACAGCGTCGTGAAGACCAAGGGCACGGTCCAGTGTCTCGACCATCTCGGTGCCGGAGTCAAACTGGACGACGGAGTAGAAGCCTTCGTGCAGGTGGTCGATCTCGTAGGCAAAGCGACGCTTGCCCCAGAAATCGGTATCCGAAACGGAACCGGAACTTGCGATTACACCTTCTACCTCACCAACCAGAGTCCGCACGTCGGTCTCTGCCAGTTCGGGACGATGAATCATCATCAGCTCATAAGAGCGCAATATCTCACCTCCTGTGGACATTCGCTGTGACGCGAAAGGCCCCCGGACTCTCCGGGAGCAGGGGTTGGGAGCGTCTAGCCGCTCCTCATGCGAGTGGCGAGTGTAACTGGATGGGTCGCTGAGCGCTAGACCGGGAAATCAAAGAGATCCCGAGGCAACAGACTGAGACGAACCCGCCCGCCGCCCCGGGATCCCAGGGAGGAGCCGGATGACGCATTCCCCCATTCCCAATCCGCCGTCCGGTACTTGATAGGAGAGCAGTTGCCGCTCCCTGATACAGATTTCTCAGCTCGGAGTCACCAGCGGGAGCTCTTCCTCAGAAGCACCATCGCCCTCCCGAGCCACCCGGAATGCTCTGGCATCACCATCCACGGAAACTGCCGTCTTGAGTTCGGTTCCGACGAAGTGGACCGCAGCCCCATCCTCACATGCGTAACCGGACGGCAGCACGCCAGAGGCCACCAGGTTCATGTAGTTGGGTCGACGCTCCGGCTCGGATGAGTAATGGGGGCAGTAGCTACCCGGGATAAACCCGACACCATCGTTGAGGGCGTCGGCCTTGCCGATGAGATAGGAGTCCGTCGTGCTCGCCTCGAACCAGCAGTTGGCGCCTGCGCTGAGTCCGCTGAGGAGAACACCGCCGTACCAGGCTTCTTCGAGCGCCTGGTCAACACCGTGCAGCCTCCACACCGAGAGGAGGTTGGCGGTACTCCCACCGCCGACGTAGACCATGTCCATTCCCAGCAAGAAGGATCGGATGTCCTCGACCTCGCGGGAGAACAGGTTGAGGACGAAGGGGTCACAGCCGTAGCTCGAATACGCCTGATAGAACTGCAGCGTGTATCCGGCGTCATCGCCGCTGGCCGTCGGGATGAAGCAAACCTTGGGTCGCTCTGCTTCCACCAGGGACAGGGCGTAGCGATCAAGCATTGAGTTCCCCGATGCGAACCCTCCCCCACCCATCGCAACGATGCTTCTTGCTACGACCATCGGATCTCCTACCTCTCGAGGACTTGCACGTTGTCGGGCATCGCCCCCGCCGGCACCTCCAGTGCAAACCTATAGGACCCGGAGGGGCGATAGGTAGGACAGTCGGCCGTCGTGCACGGTTCCATAGAGAAGCCGTCGACGAACTCTCCGTCGACATCAAAGAAGGCGATGTCGAGAGGGATCAGCGTGTTCTTCATCCAGAACCCGCTCGAGGCATCGCTGTCGAATACAAAGAGCATGCCATCGAGATCGCCGATGTCCTCGACGTTCATCAGGCCCTGCTGCCTTGATTGCGAGCTGTCGGCGACCGCCACCAGCAGCTCGACCCCGTCGAGCTTGACCAAATCCGTGGCGAAGTCGACCAGTTGTGCTGGGAGGACGACATCAGCCGGGACAGTTGTTGTCGACGACGGGGCCGCATCCGACGTTGGCGCCGCCGCCTCGGTTGTCGTCGGCACGCTCGACTGAACCGTCGTTGCCGTCGGCTCGATAGTCGGAGCGACGCTCCCTGACTCGGAACTGTCTGCGCATCCAACCATCAGTATGGACACGATGATGAAGAGCGCTCGAAGCATTGCTGCAGTATGTCACCTCTATGCCGTAGCGGGTCTCAGCGAGCTCACCGGCTGTCAGTACGGCATCTGGCTGGGGCTCCAATGCTCGATAGCCCCGACCGGCGTCACAAACCCATCTGGCTTGACGGCCAGCACCGATCGGTCGACGTCAACGAGCACTCGTTCGGCGGTGTTGCCAACTATGTAGCCGGGTATCCCGGACCGCGCCAGAGTGCCCATTACGATGGTCGCCGGGTTGATCTCTTCGATCGCCGCTGAGATGACATCGGCGGCATGACCCTTCTCGAGGTGAACACGGGCTTCGATATCGACGTCAACGGAAGAGACCAGGCGGGCCAGGTCGCCCGCTGCTTCGTCCCGAGCCTCAGCTCCCATCGCGTCGATGTCGTCGGCGGTGTAGGCGAGACGGGAGCTGCGCATCAAGGTCTCGCCCTCGAGCCGCCAGGCGTGCACGATATGCAGTTCGCTTCCTGTGGTGCGGGCCAGGGACGAACCCAATTCGAGAAGCTTCACGTTGAGATCGGCTGACTGGGGATCGAGCGGACCAACCGCGACAAGGACGGCGTCTGCGGTCGCCGCGAGAGGAGAGTGCACCCACACCGGGACCGGGCACTTCCGCAACAGGTGCATCGTCGTTGAGGCAGAACCCAATCCAAGCCTTCGTACCGGCGGCATCGGGACGGTCAATACCAGGTCGTGTCCGAGCAGATTCACTCGTTCAATGATCTCGAGGTGAGGCGTGCCCGCCACGACCTCGTAGTGCACCGGCACATCCGAGACGGGAGTGGCGTCTCGCAGTTCAGCGAGCTTGCTCTGGATCATCATCGCAACGAGATCGTGCCGTCTTGCTCCCACCTTCCGGAAGCGACGTTGTTCTGGGATGTCCTCGACGACCGAGAACACAGTGAGGACCGCACCGTTGCGTCGCGCCAGATCCAAGCCGGTGTACAGCAACGATCGGGTGAGGCCATCGTCACCATCAGCCACAACAAGGATGTTCTTGAACCGCTTCATGCGTGCTCCTTCATTTCCGGATAGATGGTTGACGATGATTATAACACGTATTATGTTTCGTGTATTCGATAGCCGCCTATGGAGGGAGACGGAGCAATGAGCCTCGATCCGATGAATCTCATGCTGGTGCTGGCAGCCGCACTCGCCGGTGGCTGGGTAGCTCGGCGACTCGGCTATCCCTCAATACTGGGCGAGCTCGCAGCGGGAATCCTGCTCGGTCCCCCGCTGCTCGGTGTCCTCGCCACCGACGACGCGATCACCGTCATCGGCAAGCTCGGAGTGACGCTCTTGATGCTGTACATCGGCATCCACCTCGACCCGACTTCCATAGGCAACGCCACAAGGCCCGGTCTTCTTGCCTCCCTCGGTGGATTCATCGTGCCGGCCGGCCTCGGCTTCGGCTTGATGATGCTCATTGAAGGCGACGCGGTCGCCGCCGCATTCGTCGCCGTCGCCATGGGCGTTACCTCACTGGCAACCAAGTCGCGCATCCTCGTCGACCTCGGCATCCTCAACACTCGAATCGCCCACGTGTTGATGGCGGGTGCCCTCTTCTCCGACATAGCCGCTCTGGTCTTCTTTGCGGCCCTGCTCGGCCTCGCCGCGACGGGAACCATCGCCCTATCCGGAATCCTGGCCACGATTGCCAAGGCCACGATCTTCCTGGCTGGAGCCTGGATCGTCGGAACTCGGGTCTTTCCTCGGCTCGGCAAGCTGGTTGCACGCAGCAAGATGGACCACTCAGTTCTCTTCATCACCATCGTCGGCGTCGGCCTGGCGTATGCGGCGGCCGCGGAAGCCGCCGGTCTCCACGGCATCCTCGGCGCCTTCCTTGCCGGCCTCTTCATCAGATCAGATGTTCTCAGCCACGATCAGCTACATGCCGTAGAAGGTCGGGCCAGAAACGTGTCGGTTGGGCTGCTCGCTCCGGTGTTCTTTGTGACCGCAGGCTTCAAGGTCTCGTTCTCTGTGTTCTCCGATTCGCTGCCGCTCGTTCTCGCAGTCATCGTGTTGGCCACGGTCGGCAAGATCATCGGTACCGCACTCTTCTACCTACCGACCGGCTACGGGTTCAGAGAAGGGATTGCCGTGGGGGCGGGCATGAACGGGCGGGGTGCGGTAGAGATCATCGTTGCTGAGATTGCCCTCACGGCCGGGATCATCGACGAGCGCATCTTCTCCATCCTTGTCTTCATGGCCGTGTTCACCACCGCAACCGTCCCGGTGTTCCTCACCCGGGCAATCAGGCGGCTCCGGGAGCGTGGCGAACTGGTCGCAGATGAGCGCAACGGTGTCGTGTTTGTTGGTGCGGGACCGGTCGCGCAGCGAATGGCCGCACTGCTCTCTGAGCACACCGAGGTAGCTCTGATCGATACGAACCCCGACCACGTGCGTTCTGCAGCCGCGACCGGGCTCAGGGTCATCAAGGGCAATGCAATCGACGACGACATCCTGGAAGAGGCCGGGGCATCTCAAGCATCTTCGCTCGTCGCGATAACGGCAAACCCGGAAGTGAATCTGCTCACTGCGCGCCTTGCCAAGCAACGGTTCGGTATCCCCAACATCCACGTCGCGATGCCGGAGGACCTACCGCAGAGCATGACCCGTCTCCTCGAAGAAGTGTCCGGCGAGCATCTGTTTGGTCGCCGGGTCGACCTGACCGTATGGGATGTTGCCGTTGCGGCCAACACCGTTGCCGACCTCACCTACGAGTTGGTCGATCCAGAGGACGTCGTCGCGGCCGCCCCACCGAGCCGGTCACGGAGCCATCTGCAGAGCCTGCCGTTGGTGGTTCGGTCCGAGCACCGCACCGACATCTTCTCCTCCAATCGAGAGGTCCGCGACGGAGAACAGGTGGTTGCCATAGGCATGCCTGGGACTCGAAGGGTGTCGCCGCAGAGAGGCAACACCGATCCTGATCGCTCCGACCGCGATCGAACACCGTCACCGGAAATCAGCTGAGATGACATCGAGTGTCGAGCGGGTAGAGCTTCCGGGAGTCAGATTCCGCAGCACATTTTCCGCCGCCGGCGACGTCGACGTCTGTGCTCTCGAGCAGAACACGGGACCTACAAAGGTCAGATCGCAGCCGTAGGCGCGCGGATCGAGCCGGGAGCTCGCAGCGAACCGCGGTCAGACAGTCTCGGGTCGAACAAGCGCGGCAACCACCAGTTCTTCGAGGCGGGCAACCTCAGCGTGAACCTCTGCAACCGACTCGAAATGCAGCACGTGCACGTACAAGACGAGCGGTGCTTCAACCAGGTCGATCGTCAGTGAGCCGGGCGTGTAGCTGATGGCGTTGGCGACCAGCAGCGCGGCCGCAACCGATTGAGTCTGCAGCGGAACGGCCACGATGGCCTCTCTGATCTGGTCGTTGTTCGGTGTTATGACTTCCCACGCAACGCGAAGGTTGGAGACAACCACCATCCACCCGTAATGCATGAGAAAACGAACCAGACCGAGGCCGCGCAGCTGCGCAGGGTGATCGAGAGTGCGGCGGACCGTCTCGATGGTGAAGGCAACCGCAAGCCCACCGATCCAGACTCCAATACTGGTGTCGCGCCACAAGAGCACCCAGACGCCGACGACTACCAGCATGCGAATCGGCGAAAAGACCACTCGGCGACCCGGCGACAGGCGCAGGGTTTGTCGTGGTGCAGCCGCATAGTCGTCCTGGACGAGGTTCCTCGCCTGCCCTGCTGCGTAGACCGCTCTGCCCAACATGTGTCCCGAAATAGGTGCGGTCATGAAGAGGAACGAGGCCATGAGGATGCTGATGCCGATCAGGCTCGCCGACTCAGCAGCCAGCCCGGCCCCCAGCGCAATCAGCGCCAGGCCCAGGGAAGCCGACTTGGTGGCGGCGTGCATGCGGGCCAACGCGGACGGGAAGTCGAGGACACCCCACGCGGCAAGCACCGAAAGCAAGGCTCCGGCCATCATCACCACTGATCCGAGGATCTCGAGCACGCTCACGATGCGTCCCTCCACTCGATGAACCTGGCTACGAGCACTGTCCCGGCAAAGGCAACCAGGGCCACGACGATCAGTACCGCGACATACAGCTCTGAGCCGGTACGGGCGCCGTGGGCTGCCAGGCCTCCCGCCAACAGCAGCAACACGAGATCCAGCGCAACAATCCTGTCAACGAGGTCCGGTCCGCGCACGGCGCGAATCAAGGCGAGTAACGCACCAAAACCAAGCAAGATCTGAACGATCGTCACGACGCCACCCATCAGCGACCTCCCAGCACAGCATCGGCGTAGATCGCAGGGTCGATCAGGTCGGCAGCAGCTCTCTCGGCAAGCTCCGCAATCGGTGCCGCAAACAGCGCGACACCGATGCTCAGCGCCACAACTGCCAGTGTCGCCCCGACCATTCCGGCACCCGACTTCCCGACCGCCTCGGTCTCGTCGCCCCAGAAGACACCACCCCATATCTTCGTCATGGAGAAGAGCGTCAGCAGGCTCACCAACAGGCTGACGGCGACGATCACCCCGCGGTCAAGCGCCACACCTTCCTGGATCAGCGCCAGCTTCGCCACGAACCCGGAGAAGGGAGGGATTCCGGCAAGGCTGAGCGCTAGCGGGAGGAAGAGCACGGCAATGACCGGGCGCCGATGCAGCACGCCTCCGATGCGATCGAGAGCCCCGGTGCCGTGCTCGGCTTCGACCAGGCCGCCGACGAGAAACAGGCCAGTCTTCACGACGATGTGATGGGTGATGTAGAGAATCGCCGCAGCCAGGCCGGCCACCGACAGGAACCCGAGACCCATGATCATGTACCCGATCTGACTGACGATGTGGAAACTGAGTATGCGCTTGACGTCGTTTTGGGCGATGGCGCCCAAAACGCCGACAGTCATGGTGGCCCCGGCGACAAAGAGCAGCAGAGTGGAGGGCTCATCCTGGCTGAACAGCAGAGTCTGCGTGCGGATGATCACGAACACACCCACCTTCGTCAGCAATCCGGCGAAGATCGCAGTGACCGGAGTGGGTGCGGTCGGATAGGAGTCCGGCAGCCACATGAACAAAGGGAAGATGGCGGCCTTGATACCGAAAACGACCAGCATCAGCAGACTGAGCCCCGAGCGGATCGCCGGATCCACCATCTCCAGCTCCCGGGACAAATCGGCCAGATTGAGTGTGCCGGTCGTTGTGTACACAAAGGCGATGGCGACGAGGAACAGTGCCGACGCAACGAGGTTGATCACAACGTAGGTCATCGTCGACCGCACCTCATCGGGCCCGGACTTGACGGTCAGCAGCACATAGCTGGCGATGAGCATGATCTCGAACCCGACAAAGAGGTTGAAGAGATCTCCCGTCACCAGCGAGAGACCGACCCCGGCGGTAAGCACGAGATACTTGGCGTGGAACCACCAGTCGACCGCATCCCGCCCGAGCTGGGCCATGGCATACACCAGGACGGCCAGGAGCATCGTTGCCGAGACCGTGAGAACGATCGCGGCAAACCTGTCGGCAAACAGCGTTATCCCGGCAGGCGCCGCCCATCCGCCCACCTGGGCAACCTCTGGAGAACCAGAGTCGGCGGCAACGAGCAGCAGGATTGCGGCGAAGAGAACAAACCCCACGCCGGCGAGCGCAACGATCCGTTGCAGCAGCAGACGTCGTCCGACCAGGACCGTCAGACCCGCGCCGAGGATTGGCACTGCCACAACGGCAGGGAGCAACCAACTCATCGGGCCACCTCTTCTGCCGCGGCTTCCCCGGAGCCGCTTCTGTCGAGCGAGCGAGCGATCCGACGGTCCTCGATGTCGTCCTCAACGGCGTCGGATCCGGTGAGCAGGTAGCTGCGCAGCGCCAGAGCCAGGAGGAAGGCCGTGATGCCGAAGGTGATGACGATTGCGGTGAGAACCATCGCCTGCGGCAGCGGATCGGCAACGGAGGCGTCAGATCCTGCGCCGGTGAGCACAGGAGGAGCGGCTGGACCCGACCCGGCCAGCATGATCAGCAGATTGGCACCGTGAGAGATGAGGCCGAGACCGATGATCACCCGCGACAGCATCCGCTGCAGTATCAGATAGGTACCAACTGTGAACAGCAGGGAGGCAACAGCGAGAGTCACAAGGCTCACTTCGCCACCTCCTCGACGGAACTCTCTTCGCCGAGCGATCGGATGAGCCCGAGCGCCATACCGACGACGACCAGGTACACGCCGACATCGAAGAACAGCGCAGACACAATCTTCAGCTTCCCAATCAGCGGCAGCGAGAACTCCAGATAGCCGGACTCGAGGAAGGCAAGTCCGGGAAACAGCGCCGCAAACCCCGTGATCGCTGCGGTGAATAGACCGAGCCCGAGAAGGACTGTCGACCGAATCGGCAGCACGCGACGTACGGTCTCCGTTCCGCCGGCCGCCCAGACGAGAAGGACGGTCACTCCGGCGACCAGGCCCGCGGCGAAACCTCCCCCGGGCTGGTTGTGTCCGGCGAACAGCAGATACATCGAGAAAGCCAGCATCGGCCCGGCAACGGCGATGACGCCCGCTTCGAGAATGGCTGAGGGGCGGTTCATGCTTGGCTCCGCCGGGAGCGAACGACCGGAAGCACCAGGCCGGCAACACCGAGGGTTGCCGCCACGAGCACTGTGATTTCACCAAGAGTGTCGAAGGCGCGGAAGTCCACCAGGATGACGTTGACGACATTTCCGCCCGCGGCCTCAGGAACCGAGTCGGCCAGGTAGGTCGCGGAAACCGTGCGGGTTGATCGTGCCGCATTCACCAGCAATCCCGCCCCGAACACGAACCCTCCGACCAACAGGGCCACAGCGAGCCGGGGGAGGCGGGCTGTGGCCGGACGGGTGAAAGCGGCAGGCAGATGCCTCAGGACGAAGGCGAAAAGAGCAATCGCAAGCGTCTCCACGAGCAGTTGGGTGAGAGTGAGATCGGGACCACCGAGCACGGAGTAGAGACCGGCGATGCCGTAGCCGACTCCCCCAAGGAGGATCACGACGGCGAAACGTCGCCGTACAAACGCAAGGGAGACGGCGAAGCCCACAATGAGCAATCCGAGAACCCATTCGAGCAAAGACCCGGATCGGGGTACGGCGAAGCTGGGTTGGTTGGCGAGAACGGCGACCGTTGGGGCACTGACTGCAACGATGAGGATCGTTGCCAGGTAGGCAGGAAGCGAACCGTTCTGCAGCAGGCTGCTCGATCGGTCGGCAAATCCGAGCAGAGCCGGGATCGAGCGGCGATATGCCCCGTCGGCCGAAGGAAGACGTGCTGCTGCAGCGCCGACGCGTGCCGTCGCCCGGTCGAGGAACCCGCTTTGCCGGGCCAGCAGCAAACCAGCCGAGAGCGATGCCAGCGACCAGGCAAGTGCGGGAACCAAGCCGGGCCAGATAACAAGCTTGCCGGCTTTGGCGACACCGGAGACGGCCTCTGATGCGGCGTCGACAAGTGGAAACAGCCGCCCGGGGAGCAGCCCGAAGACGACAGAGACGGTAGCCAGGGCTGCCGGCGCCCACAGCAACAGGCTGCGGGGAGACCGCACCTGTCCCCCGGCAGGTTCGGAGCCCTCGTGATGCCCGCCGAAGGCTCCCACGAGGAACCGAGATGTGTAGGCGACGGTGAGCACCGAGGCGAGCGCCGCCGCGGCGACGAGAAGTGGGCTCTGGCCGAGCAGGCCATCGAACGCGGCTTCCTTGGCGGCGAAGCCAAGCGATAGAGGAACGGCCGCCATCGAAAGGGAGGCTGCAGTCGCAATCCAGAAGACTGCAGGCATCGATTGGCGCAGCCCGGAGAGGCGGCGCAGGTCGCGAGTGCCAACCTCGTGGTCGATGGTGCCCACTACGAGGAAGAGGGTCGCCTTGAACAACGCGTGACCGAGCAGGATGGCCAGTCCGCCGAAGACCAGCTCCGGGACACCCGACCCGACGAGGAGGAAGATGAATCCGAGTTGAGAGACGGTGCCAAAGGCAAGCAATAGCTTCAGGTCGTGCTGGCGCAGGGCACGCCAGCCCCCGATCACCATCGTGGCGAAGCCAATCGCAATCAGCGCAGGCTGCCACCAGTCGGTTGCGGCGGTGGCTGCTGCTCCGACCCGGCCGACGAGAAAGATGCCTGCCTTGACCATGGTCGCCGAGTGCAGGAAGGCGCTCGCCGGCGTTGGTGCCGCCATGGCCCCGGGTAGCCACGCATGGAATGGGAATTGCGCTGATTTGGTGACCGCACCGAGCAGCACCAACGCCCAGGCGAGGGTGACAACACCAGACTGCGCCGGTGGACTCTCGACAATCGCAGCCAGCGAGTACGTACCAGATTCACCGGCCAGGAGCACCAGGCCGCCCAGCATCGCCAAACCGCCGGCGCCGGTGACGAGGGCCGCGTGAAGCGCCGCAGACCGGGCGGCGGCCTTCTTGTCGTCGTACCCGATCAGCAGGTACGAGGAGATAGTCGTCAACTCCCAGAAGACAAAGAGCGCCAGCAGGTGATCAGAGCCGACGAGCCCGACCATGGCGCCGGCAAATAGGGTCATCGTGGCGGCGAAGGACGTCGCTCGCGGTGAGGACGAGAAGTATCGGCTCGAGTACAGGAAGATGGGCAAACCGGCTCCTGCGATCACCAGCAGGAACAAGAGGGCGTATCCATCAATCCTGAAGTCGAACGCTAGATCGAGGCTTGGGACCCAGCTGATGGTCTCCTTTAATGCAGTTCCCCCGACGATGTCGCTGCCCCTGGTCGCGACCCAAAGCAGAACAGCGACGGGGCCGGTTGCCCCGATCAGAAACGCCCAGCGGCCGAGGGCGCGGCGGAACATGACCAGGGCGGCGGCGATGACGAAGTGGATTAGAACCAAAAAGGCCATAGGTGAACCATTTTACACGAAATGCAGAACGTATATATACTGCGTGGCTGAACAAATCGGTTTGACAGAGGAGGTTCGGAGGTGAACGCAAATTGGACGTTCTTCACCAACCATGCGCATGTGCTCTTCAGTATCTCGGAAGACCCCGATATCACCCTGCGCGAAGTCGCCCTCAGGGTTGGGATCACCGAACGCGCCACGCAGCGGATAGTCGCTGAACTCGAGAGAGACGGCTACCTGCGCCACGAGCGACAGGGTCGACGCAATCATTACGAGCTGATCAACACCGCTCCCCTTCGTCATCCGATTGAGTCTCACGTTGAGATCGGGGACGTCCTTCGGGTCCTCGAGAAAGACCTGGCAGACCGCTGAGTCATCACGATCGAACCCCACGAGGCGATCGTCGCCTCGCGGGGATCATGAACCTGCTCAGACAGTGACAACGAGCTTGCCGCGGGCGTGACCCTCTCCCAGGTAGCGGAAAGCATCAGGCACCTCAGCCAGCGAGTAGCGACGGTCGATGACGGTTCGTAGCTTCCCCTCTTCGGCCATGGTCTTGAGCTGATCGAGGTCTTCCTGGACTACACGGGCCACAAACATCTTCATCGTCTTGCTGCCCCGCAGGAACGTCACCATGGCACGCATCATGCCGGGAATCGGGTCGAGGAGTCGACCTTTCGGCCCGCCAACGGGAACGTAGATGCCGCCATCGACGAGCGTTTCGCGGTATTCCTTCGGTGAGCGACTGCCTGCGATGTCCACGATCACGTCGTAGCGATCCCCGGTCTGAGTGAAATCCTCTCTCGTGTAGTTAATGACGCGGTCGGCGCCGATCGAGCCTGCGGTCTCGACATTGCCCGTGCTGCAGACGGCAGTCACATCGGCGCCCATCGCTTTGGCAATCTGAACGGCGAATGGCCCAACGGATCCCGACGCCCCGTTGACAAGCACCCGTTGCCCTGCCTTCACCTCGCCATGGTCCCGCAGTGCCTGCAGAGCGGTGAGCCCGGCGAGCGGGATACCAGCCGCTTCCTCGAAGGTGGCTCCTGCGGGCTTGTCGGTGAGGGCCTTCTCTTTGGCAACCGCATACTCGGCAAACGACCCGCTGATGTCTCCCATCACCTCGTCACCGGGCTGGAAACGGGTTACCTCGCTTCCCACAGCCTCGACGATGCCGGCCACGTCGCTGCCGACGACCGTCCTCTTCGGCCTCAGGAATCCGCCCCCCATCAAGCGAACCAGGTATGGCAAGCCGGTCATATTGACCCAATCGAAGACGTTGAGCGAGGCAGCCCGAACCTCAATGAGCACCTCGTCGGCCTGCGGGATTGGCTTGTCGATGTCTTGGAAGCGAAGGACTTCGGGCCCGCCATATCGAGTTTGAGTGATTGCTTTCATGTTTCTCCGACCTTCCTCTTACGTTGTAAGGTTACACTCATCAACCTATCCATACAACGTAAGGCTGTCAAGAGGTATTATGCGTCGAGGAGGAGCACGTGCCTAAAGCCAAGGACAAACCAAATGAGCGGCCACGCCTGAGCCGAGAACGCGTGTTGGAAGCCGGCGTCGCTATTGCGGACGGGGGCGGGCTTGGTGCCCTCACCATGCGCAAGCTGGCAGCATCACTCGATGTCGAAGCCATGTCGCTCTACCACCACTTCGCCAACAAGGATGAGATCCTCGACGGAATCATCGATGTCGTCGCCGCTGAGATCGACCTCACCCATGATGAAGACTGGAAATCGACCACACGCCGACGTGCTATCTCCACCCGGGATGCATTGGCGCATCATCCTTGGGCGAGCATGCTGTGGGTGTCGCGGCTGGTTATCGGCCCGGCGCGGATGCGCTACATGGACACTGCGCTCCGCATATTCCGCGAGGGTGGACTTTCCGAGGACCTGACCCACCATGCCTACCACGTGGTGGAGAACCATGTCCTCGGATACACGCTGCAGCAACTGAGCTTTGCGGCCGACACGGCCAATCTCGATACCCTGGCCGAGCGTTTCCTTGCGGTGCTCCCGGCCGACGACTACCCCGACCTAGCCCTGCACGTCCGCCAGCACACCGAGGAGCAGGCCGGCGAGGGCGAGAGCGAGTTTGAGTTTGGGTTGCGGCTGATCCTCGATGGGATCGAGCGAATTCACCACTCGATGTCTGACTGAAGTCCCAGTGAGAATTTCTTGCAGTACTCGATATCCGCCGGGAGCAGCCGGGGCGGGTTTGGTTGTCCGGCGATCGACTCTTCATAGTGTTCGATGATTTCATCGGTCGGCGCAGCGATGACGGCGGCCGGGCTCGTCACGCCGAGGTCGAGAAAGAAGCGAGCGAACGACGGGCCGACACCGTTGATGCGCACCAGGTCCGACATCCGGAGCGCCGCAACGATCCGCTCGAGATGAATACCGGTCGCGGCGGCGAGACTCTCTCGATCCTCCTTGCGGATGCAGCGTTCGTAGAGGTTCCTCGTTGAGCGGATCCCGATGGACGCAAGGGCTGCTAGCTCGTCTGTCGACAACGTGTCGAGCTTTGCCAGCGGCGTCGGTTTTGTCCTGTAGGAGTTGACCTCGCGGTTGAGCAGGGTGAGGTAGTCCCGGTCGACACCGAGCTGCTCGCCGAGCTCCTCGTACCCAGCCCTGTTGGCCAATAGCTTCCGAAGAGCCTCGAGGTCTCTTACGCCTATGGCCTCGAGGCGCGGCACGATGCTCTGAATGTGCTCGAGAAGAGGGCGTCGACTCGGAATCAACTCTGCGGTCGTGAGCGCTTCCTCAAACCACAGTAGCGAGAACCGGCTCAAATCCATCGCGTAGGCCATACCCCGGGAAGTGTATGCACCTGCGAATGTCTCTGCCTCGCCCAGATCAGCCAATGGGGGAAACAAGCCGATAGGCTCAACACACATGGCAGGACGGCCCGTACAGGAGATGCCCCTGGACATTCGCGATGCACTCGAGGTCAACGGCCTGATCGAGCTCTACCAGGCTCGGCCGTTCTACCAACGCAACGATTATCTGTCGTGGATCGGACGCGCCAGGAAGCCGGAAACAAGGTTGAGACGGCTCGATCAGATGCTCGCCGAACTCGAGGAAGGCGGCGTCTACATGGGCATGGAGCATCCGCCGAGCAGACGCGGCTAGGGGTTCGGCTCTGCCGGCACCCGGCCCGTTGCCGGATCGCGAGGGGTGAGGCAGTACGGCAGTCCCGCTGGATCCTGCATCGTCACCCAATAGCCACGACGGCCAAGGTTCAGCGCACCCGACCGTTCGTGGATGCTCGCGACGTCATCGATGCGGTCACCGCATGCGATATCGAGATGGGCACGAGCCGTTGCCCCGGGGTCATCGTCGCCAAGCCGCTGCAACAGCACCCGGTAGGGAATCGGGTCGGGGCGGACCAGAGAGGCAAACTCGGGAAGTGCCGAGCGCCGCAATTCCCAGCCGGTCAGGTCACTCCAGAACCGGCACTCGCTCTCGAACAGACGGTGGGGCACATCAATACTCAATTGGTCGAGTAGATGGGGAGGCTCTGGATGGGGCGTACATCGGATGGACTCGCGACCGTGAGCCACGAAGCAGAACGGAAAACCTGCCGGCGATGCCATGACCGAGTAGCCGAAATCGGCAACCAGCGCGGCGCCGAGCTCTGTCGCTCTGTTCGTTGCCTCCGCGATTGAGTCAACGTGGAGATCGAGATGAACCCGGGCGAGGTCGTCTCCGATTCGCTGCACCCGCAGGTAGGGATCACCGCCCGGGGAGATGATCGTGGCAAACTCATCATTGTCGCCACGCAGTGGAGATAGCGATGAACCGGTCACGTCGAGCCAGAACTGCGTCCCGGTTTCAAAGCGGCCTGCCGGCATATCTATGAATGCCGTGAGCCATCCAATGTTCACATCGTCAGTTCCCGGTCGGCGGTGGGCCGGTGGTATCTCGAATGACGAGGTACGGAGGCACCACCAGGTGACGCACGATGTCGCGGCCCTGGTTGAGGCGTTCGAGAACCAGATGGACGGCCTCTTCACCGAGTGTGGTCCGCGGCTGGCCGACTGTGGTGAGGCCAATACGGGGAAGCCCTGCGATCGTCAGGTTGTCGTAGCCAAAAAGCGAAATGTCTCCCGGTATGTCGAGACCCGCAGAGTCGATGACATCCATGGCACCGAGCGCCGAGTAGTCATTGGGCGCAAAGACCGCGGTTGGGACATCGCTGCCCAGAAGGATCTCCGACATTGCCTTGGCTCCGCCTGCCTCGGTGAAGTCTCCCTGGATGACGCGGATATGGTCGGCCAGTCCGCTGTTCGTCATCGCCGTCTCGTATCCCTCACGGCGACGCGGCGCTCCCGCTGCGGTCCCCGCGGTGATGTGGGTGATCTTCGAGTGACCGAGCCCGATCAGGTACTCGACGGCCTCCTGTGCGCCGACCGCGTCGTCGACGCCTACCGAGTCCAGAACGGTTGAGGTGGTGTGTCGGCCCACAAGCGCCACCGGCAGCGATGAAGCGACGCTTTCGATCTCGGCCGTTTCCATCATCGTGCCCATCATGATCAAGGCGTCTACCCGGAGGTCGAGCATCGTGTCGATGGCGGTCAGTTCCCGCTGCGGATCGAGGTACCCCGACGACAGCATCGCCCGGTAGCCGGCTTCGTTCGCCGCGGATTCAACACCGTCGGCCACATCGGCGAAGAACGGATTGTGGAGATCGGAGACGACCACGCCGATGACGTTTGTCCTCTGCTGGACCAGGCTCCTGGCGACCGCGTTCGGGCGGTAGCCCAATTCCTCGGCGGCTTCCAGCACGGCGAGGCGGTTGGCTTTGCTCACCCGCTCGGGTTCGCGCATGACGAGCGACACCAGCGACTTCGATACACCGGCCCGGTCGGCAACGTCAAGGATTGTTGGCTTTTTCACGACTTACTCCTGGTTCTCAGGACTATAGCAAGACACCGTTGGAACGTTCCAGGCTTCCCCTGTAAGCTGCCCGTTGAGGAGGTGATGTCGTGGCAAATGCCGCAACAGAGGTCAGGTTCGGCATTCTCGGCACCGGTCTCATTGCGAGGGCCCACGTCATTCCCGCCCTGCAGCACGCAAGCCGCTGCAATCTCTTTGGTATCGCATCACGAAACATTGAGACCGCCTCGACGGTTGCCGCCGAATTCGGCATCCCCAACGCATACGGGTCGTACGACGAGCTTCTCGCCGACCCGGATATCGACGCCGTCTATCTGCCATTGCCCAATGATCTCCACGGTCCGTGGACGATGCGGGCCGCCAGCGCCGGTAAACATGTCCTGTGTGAGAAACCGCTGACGCTGACGAGTGCCGAGGCCATCCGGGTTGCCGAGCACTGTCGCAAGAACGACGTGATCGCGATGGAGGCGTTCATGTATCGCTTCCATCCCGCCTGGGACGAGGTGCGGGGGCTGATTGCCGATGGAGTCATCGGACGGGTAACCGATGTGGCTATCTGGTTCTCGTTCCGCTCGGTGCGCGACGTTGACTACCGGCAGCGGCCCGAGTCGGGAGGGGGCGCCCTCTACGACGTCGGTTGCTATGCGGTGGACGCCAGCCGGATGCTGCTCGGCGACTCGCCGCGGCAGGTTTTGGGTACGGCAAGGCTCGAACCGGAGTCGGGGGTGGACATGACCTTCAGCGGCATCCTCGACTACGGCGACGCCCATGCGACGTTCACGTGCTCGATGGAACAAGAGCCGCGGCACGACATCGTCATCCACGGAACCGGCGGTTGGATCTCGATAGACGATCCGTTCAACTGCCCTGCCGATATGTCCACGACAGTGCGGATCGGAACTGGTGGCGATCACCACCCTCATGCAACGACGATCAATGCCATGAGCATCCCGGTTGCCAACCAGTACGGCTTGCAGGCCACGGCGCTCGCCGATGCAATCCTCAGCGGTGGTCGATCACCGCTCCCCATCGAGAGCTCCATCGCCAACATGAAGCTGCTGGAGCGCCTGTTCGAGTCAGCAGGAATCGAGCCACCCGAGCCTCGAGACGGGATCTAGCGAGCCCGGGAAGGTCAGGGGTGCTGAGCGTTTCGGGACGTAGCCGAACGCCGAGGTGCCGCTCTCGCGCACCGCGTGAAGTGCGTGTTCCTGCTGCACAATTGTTGATCGGCGTGGTTGGCTAGGTGTCTTCCATAGCCGTATCACGCGTGATACGATCAGGGTATGCCAGAAGTATCAATACGCGAGCTACGCAACCATGGCGGCGACGTGGTCGACCGTGCCGCAAAAGGCGAACGTCTAACCATCACTCGATCAGGCAAGCCCGTCGCCGAACTCCGACCCCTCGGCCGCGAACCCATGTCGCTAAGCGTCGCGATCAGGCGACGGCGCAGCCTCCCATCCCTAGACCCAGACCGGTTGCGCCAAGACATCGACCAGATCCTCGACCCCGCTCTCTAGCCTATGGCACGAGGAATACTCGACACCAGCACACTCATCCTGCTCGGACGTCTCCAAGAGACCGACCCGCTCCCCGCCGAGCCGGTGATAACCGCGATCACGCTCGCCGAGCTCTCGGTGGGACCACTAGTAGCTTCAACCGAAGAAGAAAGAGCGGCCCGGCAGGCACACCTCCAGCAAGCCGAAGCAGACTTCGACCCGCTCCCCTTCGATGCAGCCGCTGCTCGCAGCTTCGGCCAAGTCGCCGCTGCGTTGCGCCGAACCGGACGCAAGCCAGCGGCACGCGCCTACGACGCGATGATTGCCGCGATCGCCGTTGCCAACGATCTACCTCTACACACGTGCAACCCACGTGACTTCACAGGTATCGACGGACTCACCGTCATCGCTGTCCCCCACCCAAACCAGTAACCCGCTCGTGACGACTCGGAGTGCCCGCCCGCACGCACGCAATCGTGCCGATCTCGGGCACTCGGTTGAATGCGTGTTATCGCAACATATTTGGCGATCTGTGTGGTAGCGACTGTCCGGGTCTTGGTGACCCGGATAGGTGGCCCTCGCGAGGATCGGGACACTGCCGTCGCTCGTTGGCCCGACGTTCCGGGGTTGACGATCAACACTCCGTCTACCGGGGCAACCCACACGACATCGCTGGTTTCGCTCAACTCCGACTACACCTGGAATACAAGTGGCACGATGAATCAGTCGCAGCGGAAGACCGATGTACGAACGGTCGCGGTGCACGAGATCGGACACTCGTCGGGATTGCACCATCCAAGCGTGTGTGGGGCGATGACGCAGGCGGAGATTGATTCGGCAATGAACCCGAACTGGGTGACAAAACAGAGCATCAACAGCGACGACAAAGCGGGCATCGGCCTCCTTTACTGACCCTTAGATACTCGGATCACACAACCACTACTCGTTCGAAAGGCACAGTCAGATGAAAACAGTCAGCGCGAGAACGCTCACGCTCGTCGCCGCTGTGGCGGCAGCGTTGCTCTCCGCATGCGCGGTCGGCAACGGTTCGGCGGCACCCAATCTTGATGTCGAGCGAATCTCGGTTTACGAGCTTGGCGAGGACCCGCAGGACGCCGCTGCGTTTACGGGGAACGAGCTCATCTTCGAGGCGCGGGTTGACGCGGTCGAGGCAGCTCGAGTGGTCAATGTCAACACTGACGGCAGCGGTCTTCACTCCGCAGGCTCGGCCAAGGACTCGGTTGAGTACATCTATACGCCGGTCAAGATCACGGTGACCCGTGTCCACAAGGGAGATCTCAAGGACGGGCAGGCGTTGACTCTGCGCTATCTCGGGGGCCAGGTGGGTACCAAGGCGCTCGAGATGGACGGGGTACCAAGCATCGACACCTACCAGCCTGGCACTGACCTGCTCCTCTTCACACAGGAGCAAGTAGACGTCGGTGACGGTGTACAGGCTATAACCCCGAACTTCGCCTATGTCATCGCTGATGGCCTGGCTGTTGGCGCCGTCGACAGCGAGTTCGCACTCGACGTCGATGCGTTCCGCGCTCTCGTGAGGAGCAAGGCAGGGTCGTGAACCAGTTGCGGAGATGGATCCGGATTCGTCATTTCGCGGAATCGGATCCATCCAACTCTCTGTGGGGTCTGCCTAGAGCTGGCCCCACACGGAGACCGCCGGAACCCTCACCACCAAAGGAAACGTCCAAAACTGAAGATGGAACGAAAAGGCTCCGAATGAACAAGATGATGATCATGGTCTTGCTCCTGGCTCTCGGCCTGGTTGGATGCACGGGCGACTCCTCAACATTCCCTCAGCCGTCGGACTCTGGATTGGACCCGACGCCGAGGGTCGAATATGAGGCTGTTTGGAGTCCAGCCTGGGATCTGCCGGTGGACGTGGGACTGGAGCTCGAGGCGGTGTTGGGTCGGGCGGCAACCTGGCTGCTGATCCCGACTTCGGCTCCCAACGTACCTGTTGAGTCGCTATCGGCGGAGGTGCACATAACCAGCGAGATCCCCACAGGGAGGTCGATTGATCTCAACCTCCTGGGGCAAAACCAGGAGGTGTCGGTGAGTGTGCAAATCACCACGAGCGGTGACGAGCCGATATGTCAGCGGTACCTCAACGACATGTTGTCTTTGTCCTATCCACTCTGGTCTCAGGACTCTGTTCGAGGACTAGCCGGCTGCTCACTCGAGACGGAGGAAGGAGTATCGTTCGTAGCCTGGACGGAGCAACACCAGGACTTCTACGTTGTCTCACACGAGCCGGCCATCGGTGTTAAGGGGCTGATCGAATGGATCGAGACGTGGGGACAGTTGCCGTCGACGTGACTCCATACCACTCCCCTCTACAGCGACGGCGACCGTGTTTCCGACCGACGTAGAGGCAGATGTACCACCACTCGGTCAAGCTGGTCGCGAGTCCGCACAGGCCATAGCCGCCCATAACGCCACCGGCGCCGCGCGTTATCGAGCACCCCCAACCGTCCGAGATCCGGCAATACCGAGTGGTCGCCCCAATCTAGGCAGCCACCTCGACCTGGAAGACAATGTCGGGTAGGCCAGATCCACGGCGCTGAGGCTTGGCGAACCTACCTGAGTGGAACACCGGCGTTTCCGTATGCTCGCATTGATCGGCCAGAATGATTGGATGAGCGAAGAACCGTGGTGTTGACCCACGAGAGCCGACTCGACTCAGTCATCCTGCGATGCCGGCCTGGCGCTGAATCAATCGAACTCGGTAGACCGGCGTTCCGTTGCGGTCACCCCGAATATGCCTTAGGCAGCACCTCAACTGTGAACCTGATCGCGGGAGGGTTTGAAACGGGGTGCTGAGGGTTTGGGGACGTGACCGTAAGGCAGCGAGGCAGTCGGCTGTGGTTCTCAGATTCGGAGCGTGCCGTCCAACCACCACTGGAGGTACTGGTGCAAGCTTCCCGCGACCCACGAACGACTGTCGCTCTCGTGATCCCAGACGAAGATCTCGTCACGGCGCGGCTTCCAAAGGAACGCAAACTGGTCGCCGTTGCCGGCATCGGCGAAGAACAGCAGAGGATCGAACGGCATATAGAGTTCAGCGAAATCGGGGTTGGTCCGGAAGAGCAGATTGCTGAACGTGTGCGAACGTAACCGCTCCTCGATTTGCCGATGTGGGCGACCAGAGCGCTAAAAGCACCCACAAGGTCGGATGAGCTCGCAACGAGGGCCAGCTAGGAGTGCGGGGCGATCACGCCGGGTCGGGCCCCACCACCATCGGCAGGGCCGGGTCCTTGGTCCACTCCTCGAGAGAGCCGGGGTAGATAGCGACGTCGGTGTAGCCGGCGCGCACCATGGCGAACGCCGAGGCGGCGGCCGCGATGCCGCCCCCGCAGTAGATGATGGCCCGCTGGTCGGGCGAGCCGCCCAACCCCGACTCGATCTCCTCGGTCGACTTCAGCGAGAAGCCGTCGCCGCTGATGGCCCCCATGGGTTCATTGATCGCCGAGGCGATGTGCCCGGGCCGGTCGTACATGGCGAACAGCCCTTCGTAGCTCTCCTCGGGGAGGACGTCGATGATCCGCACTGTGGGTTCCTCGGTGCCAGCAAGCACCTCGTCCTTGTCGGCGAGGGCTCCCTGGCGGGGGGCGGGGGTGAGCGTGGCCGGCGGGTATTCGGTCATTTGGTCGGTCACCGGGTGGCCGGCTTCTCGCCATTCGGCGACCCCAGCGGGCAGCAGTGCCGCACGGTCGAAGCCGACCGAATGCAGCAGCCACCAGGCCCAGGCGGCCCACATCGACCCGGAGTTGTCGTAGAGCACTACGCGGCTCTCGTCGCCGATCCCGAGCCGACCGAACGCGGCGGCGAGTGCTCCGGCCGGGAGGGGCGTATAGCTGAACTCGGCCTCCGGATCGGAAAGGTCGTCCTGGAGTTCGAGGAATGCGGCACCAACGATGTGCTCGCGGTCGTAGGCGGGACGCCCGGACTTGTCTTGGCCGATAACCATGTCCACGAATCGAGAACAGTCGAAGACGAGGAGGTCGGCGTCGCTGAGGTGGTCGGCGAGCCACTCGATAGTGACGAGCGATTCCATGAATCTCATCGTAGCGGTCCTTCGTAACCGCCCCGGTTCCAGCGTCCCTAGGATCAAGTCAACAATCCCTGGCGACCCGGATTCGGGCTTTGGGCGTTCGGGCTCCGGATAAGCAGCGCCGGACGGTTTGAACTCTCCAACCGTCGATCATCTTCCCCCGACGAAAAGGGATCTCGTGTTTAGAAGACTTGCCAGTGCATGGCGCAAACTCAAGGATCGTCCGGATACACAACGAGTCATCGAAGAGGTCCACGAGCTCAAGGATCGTCCCGACACGAAACGAGTCGTCGAAGAAGTCCGCAAGCGTGTGGACGGAGCCCAAGACTAGCAAGGGCCAAGCTTCGGCCGACCTAGCCTCGCACCTCGGAAGCTCGACCGCCGATGTGGTCAGCCCGGCCTCGCTACCGTGACGGCATGCATTCGATCGACGCCGCCACAGTGATATTCGAGGAGGGCTGGAACCAGCAGGAGTTCGGCAACGTGCAACAACTGTTGGCCGACGAGTTCCCTCTCCATGTCGAGGGTGACACCCGGATCACCAACGCTGCCGACTTCGCAACCATCGTTGGCATGTGGCATGCAGCCTTTCCCGATTTCCGGTTCGATATCCATTCGATCACTGCAGACGATCACATGGCTGCCGTGCGAGCCACTCTTCACGGGACGCACCAAGGTCCCTGGGGCGACTTGCCGGCAACGGGCCGGAGCATCGCTGTCGAGCACGCCTTCTTCCTCAGGATTGAGGACGGCCTCGTGACAGAAGTGTGGGAGATCCTCGATCGATCAGCCCTCCAGACTCAGTTGACGAGCGACCAGGGCACGTGACACTCAACTCCGGCATGTCGCTGGTTCGCATCCGGACGATCGATGGCGACACCGTGTGCGACGGTCTCCCATCTGGCGGCATCTGCCACGATTCGGGACCCTGCCTGACCGCCTCCTAGAGTCACCAGGGTCGTCGAAGAAGGACCTCCCAGTGGCCTCAGATGCAGGCGGGGCGATCGAAATCAGGGCACTCGCGGCAGAAGGTGTCGAGCTCATCCGAGAGATCGATCGGTCAGAACACATCGACACGCAATACACCGTCAAGGACGGTCGTCTCCGCAGCGAGCGTGTCGATTTCGACGTCCCGCACTGGGATTCCGAAGGTCACGGTGATCACAGCTCGGCCCGCCGGGTCGCCGAATTTCGGCCCATCGTTGAGAGCGGGGCGACTCTGCTGGGGGCGTTCATCGACGGCCTGTTCGCCGGCATTGCCATCGTGGACCCGCGGTTCGAAGAGCGGACCGCCTGGTTCGCCTTCCTCCACGTGAGTCGGGCGTACCGGCGTAAGGGCGTTGCCTCGGCGCTCTGGGCCGCCGGCGCAGAGATCGCCTTGAATGCCGACGCGACATCGATTTACGTGTCTGCGACCCCGAGCGGTTCAGCGGTCGGGTTCTACACCAGCCGCGGATGCGGGCTCGCCACACCACCGCATCCAGCGCTCTTCGCCAAGGAACCTGAAGACATTCACTTGATATGCCCGATCACCTAGTTGTGGCTTCGTCGGATTGCCATCACGCTGCGTTGGGTCCGGGTCTGACCGATTCGGGCTGTGGTGTTCTAGCTATCCGATCGCTTCGCGGAGTGGACGCGCCAGCCGATTCCGATGACTGCGATCAGCCCAACAACAGCGGCGACGATCGCAGTCGGCAAAGTCACTCCCTCTGCGGTGACTCCTCCCGCGGTTTGACTCGCGACGCGCCGACATGACCATGCTCCGCGGCGGCTTCCGGGCTATCGAAGCGGCTTCGTCATCCGGATCAGATTGGTGTTGGGTAGCCCGAACCATCTTGGGGACTCGGCTTCGCTGGTCATCCCGAGGCGTTCGTACAGCCTGCGAGCATCGCGGTTTTTGGCGGCGACGTCGAGCTCCATACGTGCTGATCCTGCAGCCCGGGCGGCATCTTCGAGCGAGCTCAGGAGAAGTGTGCCGATGCCGGCACTGCGATGATCCAACTCGACTGCAAGGGCCCTGACATAAAAACTGCCGTCGGGGACGGTGTCTATGAATTGCACCACCCGTCTGGTGAGCCGGGTGAACACAACTAGACGGATACGATTCCGTCCGGCTGCGGCTCTGAGGGGCCCGGCGGTGAAGTGTCGGTGCGTCCCGGCCGTGTAACCCGACGCCATCCCCACAACTCGTTCGCCCTGCTCGGCGAACGTCACGTACTGGTTCGAGAGGTCATGGCCGGGCTGAATAAACGCCTGGGCGACAATCTCACCCGCTCGCCTGCCGAGCATGGCCCGGAAATAGCCCTCCTGGGCTTCGTCCAGGAGGCGCGCGAACACACGGCCGTCTGCGACGGTCGGGGCTGCGGGTCGCAGCGAGATTGGTGCTCTCGAAGTGGTCATGATTCCTGCCGCAGGTGAGGACCACTCGGCTTCTCACCAGAAGCATCCCTGAAGCCAGATACACACCGGCCCCCACCCCAACTGTCACACCTCAGCCGGCAACCCCTCAAGAGGCGAAGGTCCCAAACGACCCACAATCACCCGACAATTCCGATCGGTCCTACGTCTCTGGTTCAGATCCTCGGCGGCCCTTGCAGCACTCGCTCACGAAGCATCTCGGTGTTCCACGGTTCGGCGAAGCCCTCGTCGTACCGGTAGGGAGCGATTGGCTCGAGCCACCACGTGACTCCGGCATCGGCGAAGGAGCCAACGATCTCTGCCGCCCGCGCCGGATTGTCCCCCGGCGTCTCTCCCGAGTAGACGATATCGAATGGTTCGGTCGCTGCACGGTGCACCGAGATGTAGTCGACACAGGCTCGCAGGGCCTCAACTTCGCTCTCGCCCTCGGCGATCCGAAGCAACGGCATCACTCCGTCCCAGCGAGCGGCTCGCCGCATCGGCCTGGTGTTGGGCCAGAAGCCTCCGACCCAAATGGGGATGCGTGGCTTCTGAACAGGGGTCGGAGCGAACCTGGTACCAACGACGGTGTAATAGGTGCCGTGGTGGTTGACGGGTTCACCCGTCCAGAGCTGGGTGATCACGTCGAGTGCCTCATCGAGCATCTCGCCACGCTGCCTATGGACGGTGTTCTCGCCCATGTTGTCGAACTCTGGAACGCCTTCACCGCTTCCAACCCCGAACACGAACCGACCACCTGACAGCCGGTCGACGGTTGTCGTTTCGCGGGCCAGCTTCTGCGGTCGCCTCCTCGGGACCGGCGTAACGGTTGTCCCGATCCTGATGGTGGTGGTCGCCTGGGCGACTGCACCGAGAGCGACCCAAGGGTCGACCATCGTGTTCTTGAATCCCCCGATGTGGTCCCAGATGAAGAATCCGTCCCAGCCACTCGCCTCAGCGTCCCTAGCAAGCGTCACCATGGCTGTCGGATCGCCCCACGAGCCGAAGTTGGGAAGGTAGAGCCCGGTGTTCATTCCCGCACTCTATAGGTCGCGGTCATACATCTGGAAGGTCGTGCTGCGGTTGTTACCCACCGGGACTGAACGATCAGCCCTGCTCGGCCTTAGGCCAGGTGTACGCACCCCACATAATCAGCACGGTGAACAGTACGTAGAAGACACCGATGTAGTACTCCCACCCCTCGGTCGCATCCACGAAGAACACGATATTGAACAGCAGGTAGACCGGAGCCACGATCAGGTTGGCCAACCGAACCTGGGCGGGGCGGCCCACCAGGCAGAACGCAACCATGAGAGTCAGGACAATCGCAGTCGTGGGTGCGATGTAGAGAGTGGCAGTGTCGGTCACCGGCTCGTCCATCTCCTGCAAAAGAGAGAGCATGTCCCCGAAGATCCACAGTATGAAGTGGCATATCCATAGAAACGCGAGCAGTATCCGTATGTTCACGGTTGGGTTCGCCAGTTCGGCGGCAGTCTGATCTGAGTTTCCCACCATCAACCTCCGTTCGGTCTGTCATGATGGTCGCTCGATCTGACCCGTCCGACAAGGGCCGGAGGTCCCAACCCTGCCCCACCCTCCACAGATCTGTCGTCCGCGTAACGTGATCGGTCGGGGTCGCTGGCTGTCAGTCGGTGGGATTGATAACGATTTTCAGACCCGACCGACCTACGAGGTCGGCGAAGGCTTCAGGACCCCGACTGAGCGGGTAACGCGCGGTGATCATGTCCGCAAGGCCGACACTGCCGCCGTCGACGAGAGCAATCGCCTCGGCCATATGGTGGGCCTTCATCCGCCGTGACAGGACGACCGTGATCCCCTTCTCGCGGGCAAGTGCGGCCGGAAAAGCGGTGCGGTCGTTGGGAGGAATCCCGACGACTACGACGCGGCCACCGGTTCGCACTGTGCGCAGGGCCGTCTCGATCGCCGCATCTTCGCCGGCGGCCTCGAATGCGACATCGACGGGGCCCCAGTCGTCAACATAGTCAGGCTGGCCGTCCGCGTCCGTGTGCCGCACGTCGTCGGCCCCGGAAGCAAGTGCCGCCTCGCGACGATGGGCAAGCGGGTCGGATGCCTGAATGGTCGAGGCACCGCGGGCACGCAACGCTCGGATGAGGAACAGACCGATTGGACCGCAGCCGTAAACACCGGCGCTCATCCCTGCCTCGAAGTGACTCAGGTCGATCGCATGGAGACCGATGCCGAGCGGCTCCAGCAGGGCCACGTCGTCGCCTTGAATGGAATCGGGGATCGGTATGAGCAAGTGGCGTGGCCACGCGATGAGGGTCGACAGGCCGCCCGGTGTCGGGTAATGACCGCAGAACTTCACCTGCTGACAGAGGTTGTTGTGCCCGGCCCGGCAGACTTCACACTCTCCGCAAGGATCGGCGGGCTCGACGACGACCCGAGTCCCCTCGTCTGGACCCGAGGCCAGAACACCTCCCATCTCGTGGCCGAGAACGAACGGGTCCTGCACCCGGTCGACACCGATGCCGCCATCTTCGAACCAGTGCAGATCGGAACCGCAGAGGCCGACGGCCGTCATCCGGACGAGTTCCTCATCGGGACCAGGGATGGGATCGGGCTCCGAGTGCAGCCTGATGTCATTGGCGTCGTGCAGTCTCAGAACTTCCATCCCCGCACCCTACCCGGCCGCTCAAGCCAGGTTTGGGGCCGGACACTATCGCGCCAGGTAGTCCGCCCGGAGGTCGCGGCGTTTCACCTTTGCCGACGCAGTCCTCGGCAGCGCATCCACGAGGACCACATCGCTGATCTTGAACAATGGGTTCAGCTCGTTGCGGATCCTTGCTTGCATCAGCGGCTGCAATTCGGCGGCATCTCTGCCCGCTTGGGCGACCACGCACATCACCAACCGGCTGGGACCGCCGCCCGGTGGCTCAACTGCAATGGCGGCCGCTTCGACAACGCCGGGCGTCCCGGACACAACCCGCTCGATGTCGGCAGAGCCAACCTTGATCCCACCCAGGTTCATCGCGTCGTCAACCCGCCCGGTGGTGCGGTACCGGCTCTCACCGACCTGCTCAATGTGGTCACCGTGGCGTCGCAGCGTCACCCCGATATCGGGAGTGCCGGCGTAGTAGACCTCGTGGTGATCCCGGTTGAGCAACTCGACGGACAGCCCCAAACATGGCGGCTCGATGAACAGCTCACCACTCGACGCCGGCTTGCCGTCCTCGTCGAGAATGTGAATCCCTCCACCCAGGGTCGGGGTCGTGAATGTCGCCGGGACGCATGGCTGAAGCACCGTGCAAGACATGTACCCACCGGAGATCTCGGTCCCACCGATGTAGTCGATAATCGGCTTGTTCCCGGCCATGTCCATCAGGTACGCCATGTCTGCCGCGTTGGCCGCTTCGCCGGTGGAGCTGAACACGCGCACTCCGGACCAATCCGCCATCTCGTTCGCCCCGGCGGCACGCCACGCTGCAACCAGCGACGGCACCACTCCAAGCACAGTCACCCCGGCAGTTTCCACGAACTCGACGAAGGCTCGGCTGGTTGGAACCTCGTCGGTGAGCGCCAGCGTCGCCTGGTTGATGAAACTCGAGAAGATGAGCCACGGCCCCATCATCCAGCCCAGGTTGGTGGGCCAGGCGACAACATCATCAGGATGAATGTCCTGGTGATAATGCCCGTCAGACGCCGCCTTGATTGCCGATCCGTGGGTCCAGGGGATGGCCTTGGGATCCCCGGTGGTTCCTGACGAGAACAAGATGTTGACATGGTCGGCTGCAGTGCGATGCACCACCTCGAAACTGGTTTCGTCTGATAGGAACGCCGACCAGGCGATATCGCCGGGACGCAGCCCGAGATTGCCACCCGACTCGACCACGATGGCTCGCTCGGCTCCGGCCGCGATGAGCTTTTCGTACATCGGCAGGACCTTGCCGCCGCGATGAATCACATCCTGGGTGACGGCGAGCTTGGCCTTGCCGATCCGCAATCTCGTCGCGATCTCGTGGGGAGCGAAGCTGTCCGCAATGGAAACCACGACCGCGCCGGCGAGCACAATCCCGAGATAGGCAACGACTGCGTTGACGTTCATCGGCATGACGATGGCGACGGGGTCTCCCTCACCGATCCCCAAGTCGGCCAGCCCGTTGGCGACCCGATTGGCCTCCAGCCGGAGCTCGCCATAGGTCAGCGATTGCAGCGACCCGTGATGCTGATAGCGGATCGCTTCCTTTCCGGGGTCTGCGGTGAAGCAAGACTCGGCGACGTTGAAGCGACCGCCGGGGAACCACACCGGATGCTCCGGGGTGCTATCGGAGGAGAGGACAGCAGTAGGCGGTTCAGCCATCACGATCCCGAGCCGCTCTGCGGTGAATCCCCAGAATCCGGCCCGGTCCGACCGCGACCATTCGTAGAACTCGTCGTAGGAGGACAGCCCGCGATCTTTGATAGCGCCGGTCAAGTTGGCGTACGCAACTACATCAGGCGACGGCGTCCACTTCGGCTCGGTCATGCTCCCTCCCGCAGCATTCCTAGTAGGTCAGGTACCAGTGCTCGTCGACATCGTCCATCCGGTAACGCTCCCCCCAGTCACGCCCATGGTCTGACGCCAGCGCCGACAATTCCTCGAAACGGGGCCGCACCACCTCGTCGAGTAGGCGCGGCTGTTCGCTAACGGGGGCTCTAACGTACTCGCCCCACAGCGCCCGCCCCACGAGGTATCCGGACGCACCTGCTGCGCTGGCGATCCGGACCTGGTCGCGGAACTGCTCGTACGGGTCACCACCCGACAGCAGCGCCCACGGTACCGGGGCAGCCTCGTCCAACTCCGCACATGCATCGGCCCATACCTGCTGATCGGATTCGAACCGTGTATCCACCGGGAACTGAACCTTCAAGACATCCGGACCGAGCGCACCGAGGCGTTGCACCGTGTCGATGACAATGCGCCGCCGTATCGCCGCAAATTCCGCGGAGTCGGTGCCCGATCCCGGTTCGGTTGTGTATGCCAGCGGCTCGAGGAACAGCGGGATGTCATATCGGGCACAGTCGGCAACGACCGCCGCAATCATCTTGTCCTGGTTCTCGGTCACGGCGCCCACATCGGGCCGGTAGAGGACGAGCAGCTTGATCGCGTTCGCACCGATCCTCTTCGCTTTCTCCACCCCCCAGCCATCGAGCAGCGAGGTCTGCCGGGCCGTCGGGTCGCCGAGATAGCCCTGCGCCTCGATCGCTGCCAGGAATCCAACGTTGCCGGGGAGGGCCCGGCTCAGGATCGCTTGCGCCGCCGAGTATTCGGGATCGAGCATCACCGCAGTCGCCTCGGCAGAGAGTTCACGGATCAGACCGAGCTTCACGTTGGTGAGGCTCGATGCGGGAAGAGTCTCGGGGTTATCGGGATTGACGATGACCCGCAGCGAGTCACGATGATCAACCGCCAGCACCTTGAAGATGCCTTCGTCGGACGATGTCGCCGCAAGCCCGCGAGCCTTGCCGGGAGTAATAGTGGGGAGTGTCATGGAGGCCCTCCTCCCCCCGGTCTCCGGCCGGCGGTACTTACCCCCCAGCCTCCGACCAACCTCGCCGGAAGCAAGACAGGGACTGACAGGGACACCTGAAGGCGATAGGCCGAGCCCGCGCAGACAGAGTTCGACGCAGTCGAACTCCAAGCTGCCAGCAGGGCAGCCGCTGCCCCAAGGTCATGGGCGGACATGAGGCAGGTCCATGGCGTCCTGGTCCCAATTGCCGTCGATCCAGCGGTAGTCGGGTTGGAAGAATGGGGGGATGGCTCGCTCCCCATCCACCGGGGTTCCCGCCAGATAGTTGAGGAAGTACATGTGGTTGCCCGGGGCGGCAGCACTCGAATGGAAGCCCTGGGTCACCATCACCACATCACGGTCGCTCATCGAGAACGCCTCATCGAAGTCGTTGTCAACCCGGTAGTTGCGGTGCATGCCCCATCCGTTGGGCGGGTCAAACCGGAAGTAGTAGGTCTCTTCGAGATACGGCGAGCCCTCGTAGCCGTCGTGGCAGTGCGGCGGCCAGCCCGACCATTTACCCCTCGGCACGTAAACCTCGTAGAGGATCAGCCGCTCGGCAGGGAGAGGGTGCGCCAGGATGTGGTTGACCTGGCGGGTCGCTCCCCCACCGCCGCGCACCTCGGTCTTCATCTCATGAGGCTCGATGAGCCGAACCGGGTGCTTGCCCTCGGCCGGCGCCCCACCGATCGCAAACTCCGCTCCAGCCTCGCTTGTGATGGTGAGGTCAGATCCTGGTGGCATGTAGAGCACCGCGGCCATCTCCTCGAACACGCCCGTGCGGCTCAGACCAAACGTCTCGTCGCCGACCGTTGCGGTGAAGATCCCCTGCTGAGGGACCACAGCAACCTCGCGACCTCCGGCGCTCGTCGACCATGTGCCTCCCGGCTCGAGCAGAATCACGGAGAAGTCGAGGACGTCCCAACCGGCGATCTCGGGGGTGACTTTCAGCAACTCTCCCGGACCCTCGACCGAGCTGAGTTTGTGGACTCCCACTAGAAGCCTCCTGATCCGGTGACGAAATCCATGACCTCTTGGTACGTCGGGAAGGCGGCAGCGCAGCCATGGCGGGTCACCACGATGGCGCCACAGGCGTTGCCAAACCGACAGGATTGGTACCAATCGTGGCCTTGGAGACGGCTCCAGATAAGGCCCGAGGCAAACGAGTCGCCGGCGCCGACGGTGTTCACCGGTTCGACTTCGAAGCCGGGCACATCCATCCGAGCCGAGCCCGTCAACACAGTGGCGCCATCCGATCCCCGCTTCAAAACAACCGTCTCCACGGTGCCGCTGGCAACGAGCGCAGCGACCAGTTCGTCCAGTACCGGCTTGTCCACCGTCGCCACCGGCGCCCCGGTTGCCACCGGACCCGGATCCGGTGCGAGTAGGGCAAAGAACTCCTCTTCGGTGCCGATAACAACGTCAACCCAGGGCAGCACCGGACGCAGAATGATTCCGAAGGCCTTGGGATGGGACCAATCGGTAGGACGGAGGTCCAGATCCATGAAAGTCATCAGACCGCGATGTCCGGCTTCGGCTGCTGCGGTCCTGGCCGCATCGGCGCAGGTTCCCCGGCTGAAGGCGTTGCCGGACAGCAGGATCGCCCTCGTGTCGTCATAGGGAAGCCCGGCAGCATCGTCGATGGTGAGGTGGATGTCGGCCGGATCGTCGCGATAGAAGGTGAGCGGGAATCGGTCCGGCGGCTGCACCCCGACAAGTGCGAGCGAGGTGCGTTTGCCCGGCTTGCGCACTACGTAATCGGTCACGACACCCGTGTTGGCGAGATAGCGGAGGACAAAATCGTCGACGGTCTCATCACCAACGGCGGTGAAAGCCACAGTCGACAGCCCGAGCCGGGCTGTTCCCATGGCTACGTTCGAAGGGCTGCCCCCGACTGCAGCGTCGAACCCGGTGATATCGACAAACTCGGCACCGATGTCCTGGGCGAACAGGTCCATGTTGACCCGACCGACGGTGATCAGATCGTAGGTCACGGTGTCTCCTCACGACTGGGTACCGGGGCGTTGCCGGCGCCCACCACCGATTGGTCGTAGTCCACGACGGAGCCATTCATGACACCCGATTCAGCTGAAGCGAGGAAAGCAATCGCCGCCGCCACCTCATCGGTTTTGATGAGTTGCCCCGACGGCATCCCGGCCTCGGCTTCCTCCAGCCAGTCCCCACCGTCGGTGTGGAACCGGCGCTGGGTGACATCCTCACCGGGGGTATCCATCCAGCCCGGGTTGATGCAGTTGACTCTGATCCCGTGCCACGCCACCGAGTAGGCAACATTCTTGGTCATCGCAGCAAGGGCGGCCTTGGACGCCGAGTAGGGCATGAGAATTGGTGAACCACCGTGGGAGGCGACCGAGCCGACATTGACGATGGTTCCTCCGGTCCCCTCACGTCGCATGATCTCAATTGCACCCTGCATGAGCAGGAAGGGGGCCCGCAGGTTGACGTTCATCATCAGGTCCCACAGCTCGGGCGTTGTATCCACGATCGACCCGCGCAGGGTGAGCGCCGCGGCATTCACGAGAACATCGATGCGGCCGAACTGCGCGTCGGCGGCGGCGACCAGGGCCTTGCAGCTGTCGACCTCGCCCAACTCGACGGGTACGAACAGCGCTGCGGTGCCGGCGTCCGCCAGATCGCGAGCTACGGCCTCGCCTCGCCGTTGGTCGCGGCCGCACACGACGATGCCCGCCGCGCCTTCTGCGGCCATGCGGCGGGCAACGGCCTCGCCCACGCCTTGCGTGCTTCCGGTAATGAGAGCGATCTTGCCATCGAACCGACCCATGCGGCCCCTCCAAGGTGGTGTTTGCGCAGTATATCCCCCGCTGTTGGAACGTTCCAACGGATCTCGCTCCAACTACCGGAGCAAATCCGCAAGGGTCAATGCATCCTCACGCACCATCAGATCTGCCATTTGCCGATCGGGTGTCGTGTCGATGGTCTCCATGAGATCGACCCTACCCGGGGCAGGTCAGCTGGTGTTGGTGGTCGTGGTGAACCCGTCGAGCACCGGCACGGTCCTGTAAGCGTGGCCGAGCGACTCGGGTCCCATGGCGTCGTAGCCGCCGTCGACGGGGATGTCGGCGCCGGTGATGAAAGATGCCCCATCGGAGCACAGGAACACCACCGGATCGGCGATCTCCTCCGGGTCGGCCATGCGCCCGAGCATGTGGAACTCGGCTGCAAATTCGTCGGCTCGCTCCCGGCTTCCATAGCGCTTCTCGATGTTGCGACTCCACACCCATCCGGCCGAGATGTGGTTCACCCGGATGTTGTCCGGCGCCAGCGCCTGCGCCATGTTGCGGGTCATCCCCAGCAGAGCAGACTTTGTCGTCGGATACACGATCCGGAGCGGCTGGGACTGCTTGCCCGAGATCGAGCCGATGATCACCACCGAGCCACCACCCCGCTCCCGCATGTGGGGAACGGCCTTCTCGATCAGCATGGCTCCGCTGATGACGTTCGTATCGAACGATCGCTGCCAGTTGTCCCGGGTCGTCTCCAGCATGCCGCACTCGAAGATGGCGGCGGCCGAGACGACGATGTCGACCCCGCCGAATCTCTCGAGGGCGACATCGATCAGCGCATCGAGATCATCGTCGACGGTGATGTCGGTGCGCACGAAGACACCTGAGTCGCCGAGCGGGGCGGATACCTCCGCCCCGTGGCTCTCATTGCGGCCCGCCATGACGACCTTGGCTCCGGCAGCCACCAGCTTGCGGCCGATGGCGCCGCCGATCAGGGACCCGGCCCCGGTCAGCAGCGCAACCTTGCCATCTAGCTCGTTCATGTCAGACACCAACTCGCTGATGCTTCTTTTCCGCATCCAGCTCGGCACGGGCAACACGCACCTGCTCCCGATCGCTGACCTCGGGGATACCGACCTCCCACCAGGCTCCACCTTCGGTCCAGGTGTACTCGTCGATATCGACAACGATCACATAGCTCCGGTCGGCCGCCTTGGCCCGGGCGTACGCTGCCGGCAGGTCTTCGAGCTTTTCGACCTTCTCGGCAATAGCGCCCATCGCCTCGGCGTGCTTGACGAAGTCGATTTGCACGTAGCGAACCTGCTTGGTGTCCCGGAGCAGGCAGTTGAACTCTTCACCGCCGACGTTCATCTGGAGACGGTTGATGACGGCAAAGCCACCGTTGTCACACACCATGAAGATGACCTTGTCGCCGGTCATCACCGTTGAGTAGATGTCGGAGTTCATCATCATGTAGGAGCCGTCGCCGGTCCAGCAGATGACGTCGCCGTCGCCACGGGCGATCTTGGCGCCCCAGGCACCGGCGATCTCGTAACCCATCGTCGAGTAGCCGTACTCCGAATCGAAGGAGCCGACAGATTTGGACCGCCAACCCATAACCAGCTCGCCGGGGAGACCACCGGCGGCGGACAAGCAGTAGTCGTTGTCGTCGCAGACTTCATTGATGACCTGGATCACCTGGGCGTACGCCGGCTTGCCTTCCTGCGGTTTGCTCTTCCATGAATCGAGATAGGTGTGCCACTCCGCAATTCGATTCTGGGCAAACGGCAGCCAATCGGCTGCAGCCTTGTAATCGCCGATCGCAGCGTCGAGCGCTTCGATCGCGACCTTGGCGTCGGCGATCACGGGATGTGCCATCTGCTTGTACGCATCCCACCGTGCGGTGTTGATCGCGATGAACTCCGTATCGGGGTTCTTGAACACCGTCCAGGAACCGGTGGTGAAGTCCTGGAGTCTGGTACCGATGGCGAGGACCACGTCGGCGTCCTCGGCAACCGCGTTCGCTGCGGTGGAGCCGGTGACCCCAATCGGACCTGCGTAGTTGGGGTGGCTGTGGACCAGCGCGGCCTTGCCCGCCACGGTCTCGACAACAGGAATACCCCGCTTCTCGGCGAATGCAGTGAGCGTCTCGACCGCACCCGAGTAGTGCACGCCACCGCCGGAAATGATCATCGGCTTCTCGGCGTTCATGAGCAGCTCGGCAGCCGCATCGATATCCCTCGGGTCGGGACCGGGACGACGGATGTAGTGCATCGTCTTCTGGAAGAACTTCGCCGGGTAGTCGTACGCCGTGGCCTGGATGTCCTGCGGCAAGGCGAAGAACACCGGCCCGCGTGTGGCCGGATCGAGCATTACCGCCAGCGCCTGCGGGAAGGACTGGACCACCTGCTCGGGGCTGCTGATCCGATCCCAGTAGCGGGTCACCGGCTTGAAGGCGTCCGCCGCGGTCACGGTCGGGTCGTCGAAGTTCTCGACCTGCTGGAGTACTGGATCCACGATGCGGTGCTGGAAAGTGTCACCGGAGAACAGCATCAGGGGGACCCGGTTGGCGTGTGCCGCCGCGGCGGCGGTCACCATGTTGGTGCTGCCGGGGCCAATGGATGAGCTGGCCACCATGACCCGCTGTCCGCGCATCGCCTTGCCGTAGGCCATCGCGGCGAGTGCCATCGATTGCTCGTTGTGGCCCCGGTAGGTCGGCAGTACTTCCTGCACCGGTTCCAGGGCCTCGGCGAGGCAAGTCACATTGCCGTGACCGAAGATGCCGAAGAGCCCGGCAAAGACGCAGTCTTCGACGCCATCGACCATTGTGCGCTGCGCCAGCATCCACTTGACGATTGCTTGCGCTGTGGTCAGTCGGATTGTCTCCATTTGGTGCTCCTCTCAGCCGGGCAGATATGCCTGGATTCCTTGTTTGATCAGTCCTTCTAGGCCTGCTGCGATGTAGCGGGCGCCTTTCTCCTCCCATGCCGCTGCCGCGGCACGGGTGCCTACGAAGATCCCGAGTGCCTTATCGGAGGCAACGACGACCTCAGTGACCCGGTCCATTACCTCCACGACCTCCGGATGCCCCGGATTGCCGGGGTGGCCGAGAGAGTGAGAGAGGTCGGTGGGCCCGATGAACAGAACGTCGACGTCGTCAATGGCGGTGTACTCCTCCACTGCGGCGGCCGCCTGTGCGGTCTCGATGTGGATGATCACCATCGTCTCCCGATTGGCTCGCTGGGTGAACTCGGCGAGCGGTTCGGTGATCCCCCAGCCACCCTGGCGGCTCCCGGCGAGGCCGCGCAACCCGCGGGGTCCGTACTTGGCCGCCTGCACCGCTTGCTCCACCTCTTCGGCAGTATTCACCCACGGCACCTGAACCCCATGGGCACCGGCATCGAGGAAGCGAAGGATGGTCGATGGCTCGTTGGTCGTGACCCTGGCGATCGGCGTCACCCCGTGCAGCTCGCAGGCCCGGCTCAAACCTTCGATATCCCGGGCCTCGAGTGACCCGTGTTCTCCATCGAAGATGATGAAGTCCATGCCCTGCATCGCAACGAACTCAGCGAGTGTCGGCTCCGCCTGCCGCATGAAGCAGCCGTAGACGGTCTCGCTGTTGCGGAGCTTGTGTTTCGTTGTGTTCTCGACCAGCAATGTCTCTCCTCAGTCGATGCGCAGGCTGACGACGTCTTCCCATTTCTCCGATTCCCACGACCGCACCATCGCCGCGGCGACCGACGCCGCGGAGAGGGCATCGCCGAAGTCGGGGTAGTTGGGACGGCCCGCGGCGACGGCGCTGATGAACTCGAGCGCTTCGATGGTCTTGAGGTCCTCGTAGCCGATCGAGTTTCCGCCACCGGGGACGAAGTTGCCGTGATGTTTGTAGGCGTCGCCGGAGAGCACCTCGACGAAACCGTCGGTCGGCTGTTCCTCGGGTAGGTACAGGGACAGTTGGTTGAGCTTCTCGTGGTCCCAGTAGGCGGCGCCCTTGGAGCCGTTCATCTCGAACGCCATCTGGCTTTGCGGACCGAAGATGGACCGATCGGCTTCGAGCGTGCCGCGCACCCCGTTCTCGAATTCGACGAGCGCCCCTACGTAGTCTTCGTTGGTGACCTCACCGGTCGGGTCACCGGGCTTGCCCCGGTCGTAGTGAGTCCCCGCTCCGGGTGTCGGCAGCGGCCGGTCCTTGACGAAGATCTCCTTCACCGAGACGACCTTCTTGATAGGGCCGCAGATGAACTGCGCCATGTCGATGGCGTGAGACATGATGTCGGCTAGGGCCCCGTATCCGGCTTCATCTTGCTTGAAGCGCCATGACAGCAAGCCGAGCCGGTCCCGCCCGTACATGGAGAAAAAGCGCCCGCGATAGTGCGTGAGTTCGCCAAAGCGCCCTTCGTCGATGAGTTGCTTGGTGTATTGCACCATCGGTGCCCAGCGGTAGTTGTAGCCACAGCCCGTGATGACCCCCGCGTTGCGGGTGGCGTTCTCGATTACGGCGGTGGCCTGCGGGCTGATACCGACAGGCTTCTCGCAGGTGACGTGCTTGCCGGCCGCCGCGGCGGCAACCGTGATCTCCTCATGCATGCCGGTGGGTGCCGTGCAATCGATGACGTCGATGTCGTCGCGCTCGAGCAGGTCACGCCAGTTCTCGGTTCCGACCTCGAAGCCGAAGTTATTGACGGCGAGATCGACTCGCTCGGGGACGTTGTCGGCAATGGCGACGAGCTTGGGCTCGAGCCCGGTCTCGGCGAAGTAGACGGGGATGTTGCGGTAGGCGCGGCTGTGGGCCTGACCCATCCAGCCAAAGCCGACGACACCGATGCCGATGGTCTTCTTCACTGTTTCTCCTATCTCGTCCAGCACTCGGGATTGACGAGGTGCTGGGGTTGGGTTCCATTGAGAGCTTGCATGACCTGGTCGAAGGCGGTCTTGAAGATGCGGCGCTTGGCGCCTGCGGTTCCGGCGGCAACGTGCGGGGTGACGACGACATCGATCCGGTGCAACAGCGGGTGGTCCGGTGGCAGCGGCTCGGGGTCGGTCACGTCGAGCCCGGCACCGAAGAGGTGGCCGGACTCGAGTGACCCTTCCAGCGCGGCTAGATCGACAAGTCCGCCCCGGGCGGTGTTGACGAGGATCGCACCCGGCTTCATGGCGGCGAGGAGCTGCTTGTCGATTAGTCCAGCGTTGCGGTCGGTGAGAGGGATGTGGAGCGAGAGAACGTCTGCTGCTGCGACCAGTTGCTCGATGGTGTCGTAGCGGGCAGCCCCTTCGAATGCCGCCGGCTCGAGGTAGGGATCGAAGGCTGAGATGGTCATGCCGAGCCCGCGGGCGATGGCGGCGACCCGGCGGGCAATGCGCCCGTAGCCGACCAGACCAAGGGTGAGGCCTTCGAGTTCGACACCGGTGTGACGGGCGTAGAAGTCGGAACCGCCACCTCTGAGCTCGGCTTCAGCGCGCTTGATGTTCTTGGCGACCATCAGCATGAGGGTGATGGCGTGCTCGGCAGTCGAGATAGTCGGGGCGTCCGGGGTATTGCATACAGCTATCCGCCGCTCTGTGGCCGCGACGACGTCGACCTTGTCGTATCCGATGCCGGTGCGGGCGATGACCTTCAGTCCCGGGGCAAGATCCATGAGCTCGGCGGAATAGACATGCTGTGACGCCACGATGCCCGACGCGCCCGGAAGGTCACCATATGGATCACCAGGATTGGCGCTCGCCGGCCCGAGAATGATGGCTCGAGATGCCACGGTGGCGCGCAAATCCGGCAAGATCTCACGCTCAAACCAGACCGACGGTCTCGACGCAACCAAGGGACCCTCCAGCTATCTTCGGTCGATACTACCCCTGGTCGTTGGAACGTTCCAATCGTTTCTTGGATACCGTCGCACACCACCCTCGACGGTTGCCGCACTGTTTCCGGCGGACCTGAGACCGATATCTCGGCACCACATACGCCAAAACCCAGCATGGACGTGGCCCGTTCGTTATGGCGGACCTGAGACCGA
>SWCD01000269.1_pt1 | contig 55321 bp, 42 predicted proteins | sample 4693011 | NCBI WGS metagenome assembly SWCD01 (sample SAMN10267278, study PRJNA491770) | bioreactor metagenome | isolation source: DHS bioreactor inoculated with marine | place: Japan: Omine Ridge, Nankai Trough
CCCCCCCTGGCAACCCGTAGAAGCGGTGCATCTGGGCGCAGGCCGCCGTGAGCAGGGCCTGTTCGCCCGAGCCGCCCGACATCGACCCGGTGCGCAGATCCGAGACGAAAGGCCAGGTGCCGAAGATCGCCGGATGCCCGGGCTGGATCGCGTTGACATAGACCACACCTGCCAGGACCTCGGCCACCGCCTGCACCACCGCGGCGGCGAGCGGCGCGGGCGCCGTGGCGCCGGCCTGCCCGGCCGAGAGCAGCAGCACCGGCATTCCCGCGCGCACCGCACCTTCGAGCACCTGGCAGCTTTCCTCGGCAAAGGTCATCGGCGGCACCACGAAGGTATTGCTGTTGGAGATGAAGGGGCGTGCGCGGAACGCCTCCTCGCCACCGGCGATCGCATGGATCAGACGCAGGCAACCATCGAGATTGCCGGCCTCGACGAAGCTGGTGCCGACATGCTTGGAGGTGCCCGCACAGCAGGCGTAGACGGTGTTGAAATCGAGCGCGAAATTGTCCTCCGCATCGCGGCAGACCAGCGGCCTCTGGAAGAAATGCACGTTGTCGAGCGCCTGGACGAGGCGGGCGGCGTCGTAGAGATCCTGAGTGGTGCTGTCGCGGTATTCGCCGGTTTCGCTGTCGACGATCGACACCGCAGCGCCGGCGGTGCCGTAATGCACCCTGGTGCCCGACAGTTCGATGTCGAAACGCGGGTCGCGGCCATAGAGCGTGACCGTCTTCGCCGCCTTCTCGAGCATTTCGGCCACCAGGGCGCGGGGGATGCGGATGCGCCCATCGGATCCCTGGACGCAGCCTGCACCGGTGAGGATCTCGACAGTCGAAGGCGGCGCCTTGGCCATGCCGATCTGTTCGAGCGCATCGAGGGCCGCCGCGTGGATCAGCGCGACCTCCGCGTCGCTGAGCGGGCTATACTGCCCGCCCGGCATGCCCGGCCAGACCGGGCGCCGCGCACCTTCGAGCGGGGCGGACCGGGCCGCAACACGGGCCGCGCGCCCACCGTTGCGCCTGTTTTTGGCTGGTTGTTGGTCCATGATGCTCATTCCTCGCGATCAAGCGCGCACGCGCGCGTTTTCCGGATCCCACAACGGCCCCGCCGGCTGGACAATGGCGCGGCAGGTCTTGCCGAACACCTCGACATAGAGCTCGGTGCCCGCGACCGCGAGATCGGCCCGGATCACCGCGTGGGCGATCGAAGCATCGACCCGGTAGCCGTAGGCCGCCGAAGTCACCTCACCGACAACCGCGCCGTCCTTGCGAATGGTTGACATCGATCGCGGCTCCTGGTCGGCGCCCTCGACGATCAACGCAGCGAAGATGCGCTTGAGCCCCTGCCGCTGCACCTGCTGGAGCGCCGCCTTGCCGGGGAAGTCCGCCGGCTTGTCCAGGGATGTGAAGCGGTCGAGCCCGGCCTCGAGCAGCGAGTATTCGAGGCTGAGGTCGCCCTTCCAGGTGCGATAGCCTTTCTCGATCCGCATCGAGTCGAGCGCCCACATGCCGAAAGGCCTGACCCCTGCTGCGGCGAGCGCATCCCAGATTGCAGGCGTGTCACCCGGGGCGGCGTGGATCTCCCAGCCAAGCTCGCCGGCGAAGGAAACTCGCACAAGCGCACAGGGCTTGCCCGCCACGCTGCCATCCATGCTCACGCTGAGCCAGGGGGCGGTGAGGTCGTGACCTGTGGTGAGGGTGTCGAGGATCTCGCGGGATTTCGGGCCGGTCACCAAGAGGGCTTCCGCCGCTTCGCTGTAGTCATGGACCGTGATCCCTTCCGGCGCCTGCCGTGCCAGGATCTCGAAATCATGCCATTGCGCGGTCGCCGCGGTGATGAAGCCCACTTCCTCGTCGGAATGCACCATCACCGACATCTCGGTCAGGATCTTGCCACGGGAGTCGGAGAAATAGGCGAGCGTGATCCGGTCGGGCTTGGGCAACCGCGAAGCCGTGAGACCGTCCACCCAGGCGCGGGCACCGGGGCCTTGCACGAGGTAACGCGAAAACCCGGTAATCGGCAGCATCCCGCAATGGTCGCGGACGGCCTCCACTTCTTCGCGCACGCGCACCGCCCAGGGCCCGTCGCGGCCCCAGGTCTGGGTGCTTTCTTCGCTCACATCGTCGCCCGGTTTCGCAAACCAGTTGGCCCGTTCCCAACCATTGTAGGCGCCGAAGACAGCGCCGGCGTCCTGCAGCCGCGACTGCAGCTGCGAGAGCCTGCGCCCACGCCCGGCCGGCCATTCGTGATGCGGAAAATGCATCGCGTATTCATGGCCGTAGGTCTCGATCGCCTTGGCGAGCGTGTAGTCGTGATCGACGTGGGCGGTGAACCGACGCGGGTCGCAATCCCACATGTCCCACTCGGTCTCGCCGTGGATGATCCACTCCGCCGCGACCTTGCCCGCGCCGCCGCCCTGGGCGATGCCGAAGGTGAAGGTATGCGCCTCGAAGGCGTTTGCGACCCCGGGCATCGGGCCGATCAGCGGCAGACCGTCGGGGGCATAAGGGATCGGGCCGTTGATAACCCGGCCGACGCCGGAGAGGCCCAGCAGGGGCACCCGGGCCATCGCATCTTCGATGTAGTATTCCAGCCGATCGAGATCGTCGGGATAGAGCTGGAAGCTGAAGTCGTCGGGCATCGGGTCGTCCAGCGTGACCCAATGCGCCTTGCAGTTGCGCTCGTAGGGGCCAAGGTTGAGCCCGTGTTTCTCCTGCCGCAGGTAGTAGGAGGTGTCGACGTCGCGCAGCAGCGGCAGCTTGCGCCCGGTCTCTTCCGACCAGGCTTTGAGCTCAGGGATCTCTTCGGTCAGGAAATACTGGTGGCTCATCGCCACTGCCGGGACGCGACGCCCGCCGTAAGGCCGGAACCATTCGCCGACCCTCTGGGCATAGTAACCCGCGGCGTTAACCACTTTTTCGCAGCGGATATCGCCCTTTTCGGTCTCGACGACCCACTCGCCGCCTTCGCGCCGGACGCCTGTCGCCGGCATGAAGCGCAGGATCGTCGCCCCGAGATCGCGCGCGCCCTTGGCCATGGCCTGGGTGAGTTGGGCCGGGTCGATATCGCCGTCGAGCGGATCCCACAACCCGCCCATGAGATCGTGGACCTCGAGGAAAGGATAGCGCTCCTTGAGCTCGGCGACGCTCTGCATCTCCATCCCGAGGCCCTGGGCGCGGGCCATCGAGGCCACATGTTCGAACTCCTGCATTCGCGCCTTCGAGTGGGCGAGACGGATCGAGCCGGTGACGTGGTAGTTCATCGGGTAGCCGACCTTTTCGCCGAGCTCGCGGTACATCGCGGCGCCGTAGCGTTGCATGTTGAGCACCGCCCATGAGCCGGCGAAATTGGGCACGTTGCCGGCCGCATGCCAGGTCGAGCCGGCAGTCAGCTCGTTCTTCTCGAGCAACACGCAATCGGTCCAACCCGCGAGCGCGAGGTGGTAGAGCACCGAAACGCCGACAACGCCGCCGCCGATGATGACCACGCGGGCAGTGGTGGGTAAATCTGCCATGTTTTGCTCCTAATAGACGGGCGGAGAGATGACCCAGACCGCAATGGCCGGGTGCTCATAGGGGTTGGACCAGCGATAGGACTGGCCGCGGATACGAAAGGAATCGCCGTCGCAGACGGTGAAGGGGCTGCCATCTATCCAGATGTCGAGCTTGCCCGAGACCATGTAGGCCAGTTCATGGGTGTCGCGCCGGGTGTCGGTACGGCGCGACGATCCGGGTTGGAAGGTCGAGTGGATCACCTCGAAATCATCGGTGAGGTCGGGCGAAAGCAGGGTCTCGACCAGGCCGCTTTCGTACACCCCGACGGTACGGCGGTGCGCGCGCCGGACGATCAGACCGACCTCTTCTTCGGGCCCTTCGTGGCTGCCGAAGAACAGCGAGAGCGGCACGTTGAAGAGCTCGGCCATCTGCCGCAGATCGCTCATCCGCGGCGAAGAGATGTCGCGTTCGACCTGGCTGAGCCAGCCCACCGATTTGTCGAGCGCCTGGGCCATCTCCTCGAGCGTAAGCCCGCGGGTCTTGCGCAGCGATCTGAGATCGGCACCAAGGGTCTGACTGTTCATCCGGAAAACTCGCGCGTGAAATCCTCAGGCGAAATTTCACGGACTTCGTGAAAAAGTCAAAGGATTTTTCACGAAGTCGCATGCGCGCGCGCTTCGAAACCTCCGGATTCATATCCATTATTGTTGGCATTCATGGCGTTACAGGGATTCCCTGCGCGCGCGCCAACGCGCCGACGGCCTCGCGCCCACGATCCGCTGATATCCGGCCGGTCGCCGGCATCGGTCACCGGATTATCGCGCCGGGATTGAGCACGTTCGCCGGATCCAGCGCCACCTTGATCCGGCGGATCGCCTCGAGTTTTGCCGGGCTCGCATAGCGTTCGAGATCCGGCACCTTGAGCCGCCCGATCCCGTGCTCGGCGCTGATCGCGCCGCCGAAACCGAGCGTGACAACGTCGATCGCATCCCGGACGCTTTCGATGATCCCTGGGCTGCCCGCCACGAAATCGGGTTTGGCGATGCCTTGCGGCGGAAACACGTTGTGGTGGATGTTGCCGTCGCCGATATGGCCATAGCTGTTGCAGCGCAGCCCCGGGTGGATGTCGGTGAGGGCCGCATGGGTCTCACGGATGAAATCGTCGACCCGGCTGATCGGCACCGAGGTGTCGGAGTTGCAGATCGCGCCCTCGGCCCGGTTGGCGTCGGGGGTGTTCTCGCGCAGATCCCACAGGTTCATGCGTTGCGCCTCCGACGCGGCGATCACCACATCGGTGAGCAGGCCGTGTTCCAGGCAATCGGCCAGTGCCACTTCGACCCGCTCCCGCATCCCCTCCGGACCGGAGATCTCGGCGAGCAGATACCACGGGTGCGGATCCGCGAACGGGCGCCGCAGCGTGGGGAAGTGCCGGGTCACGAGGTCGATCCCGAAACCCGACATCAACTCGAGCCCCGACAGGCTCTCGCCGAGCCGCCGGCGCAGGGCACCGAACAGCGCCAGCGCCTCTGCGGGCGAGGCGAGCGCGCAGAACGCCGTCACACTCTCATCGTCCATCGGTTTCAACACCAGGGTCGCGGCGGTGATGACGCCGAGCGTGCCCTCGCTGCCGATCAGGAGGTGGCGCAGATCATAGCCGGTGTTGTTCTTGCGCAGCGGATTGAGCTCGCTCAGAACCTCGCCGGACGGCAGGACGGCCTCGATCCCGAGGCAGAGATCGCGCGCGTTGCCGTGACGCAGGACCTGGATGCCACCGGCATTGGTCGCCAGATTGCCGCCAATCGTGCAAGACCCCTTCGACGCCATGCTGAGGGGAAACATCAGCCCGTATTCGGCGGCAGCGGCATGGATGTTTTCGAGGATGCAGCCAGCCTCAACCACCATCGCGAAATCGGCTGCATCGATCTCGCGCACCCGGTTCATGCGTTCCAGCGAAAGGATCACCGCACTGGCGTTCTCCGGCGAGATCTGCCCCGCGACGACGCCAGTGCCACCGCCCCAGGGGATCAGGCCGGTGCCGGTCTCGTTGCAGGCACGCAGGATTTGCGCGACCTGCTCTGTCGTGGCGGGCAAGAGTACGAGGCAAGCCTTGCCGGTGAAGCGGCCGCGGGGATCATCGAAGTATCGCGCAGCATCATCCGGCGCGCGCCAGGCGCCGTCGCCGACGATGCTCTTGAGCCGATCAAGGACCACAGGGTCCGGTGGCTTGAAATCATTCATCCGCTTGCCCTCCTTTTTCGCGTCCGCGGGGGTCGTTGCTTTCGGACCCTCGGGTCACGGACCCTCGGCTCTCGCGAGACCCTTTGCACGCCCCTCGCCTCGCTCACGGCCCTTTTCCGCCCCCTGCTAGTTTCCTAGGAAACCGGCCCCCATTTCCTAGGAAACCGGCCTCATCGCCCGTTCCGGAACTTTAACAAATTCAACACGCTAGAACAGATCCTGGAGCGAAGATCCGTGTTCCGTCCAGAAAAACGCGGCCGGACGAAGCCGGCGCGACGCCTGTCGCCCTATGGTCTATTTGCGTCCGCAACCGGGCAAATCAGGTGCCGAGGCCGGCAATCGCCATGTACTTGGTGTCGAGGTAGTCCTCGAGCCCCTGGCTGCCGCCTTCCTTGCCGATGCCGCTTTCCTTGAGCCCGCCGAACGGCGCCTCGACGGTGGTGATGAGGCCCGCATTGATGCCGATCAGCCCATAGTCGAGCTCTTCGTTGAGCCGGAAGGCGCGTCCGAGATCGCGGGTGTAGGCATAGGCCGCAAGGCCGTATTCGGTCGCGTTGGCGGCCTCCAGCGCCTCTTCCTCGGTCTCGAATTTGAACACGGCCGACAGCGGGCCGAAGATCTCGTCGGTCGCGAACATCATGTCGGGCGTGGCGCCGGTGAGCACGGTCGGCTGGAAATAGGTCCCACCGTTGCCGTGCCGTTTACCCCCGGTCACGACGGTCGCCCCCTTGTCGATCGCATCCGCGATCATCGTCTCGACCTTTTCGACCGCAGCCTGGTCGATCATCGGCCCCTGCTGGACGCCTTCCTCCACCCCGTTGCCGACGACCAGCGCACCGGTCGCCTCGGCCAGCCGCGCGACGAAGGCGTCGTGGATGCCGGCCTGGACGATGAACCGGTTGGTGCAGACGCAGGTCTGACCCATGTTGCGGTACTTCGCCACCATCGCGCCCTCGATGGCGGCATCGAGATCGGCGTCGTCGAAGACGATGAAGGGCGCGTTGCCGCCAAGCTCCATCGACACCTTCTTGACCGTGTCGGCCGACTGACGGATCAGCGTCTTTCCCACCTCGGTGGAGCCGGTGAAGGTCACCTTGCGCACGTCCGGACTGGCCATGATGGCACCGCCGATGGCGCGCGCCGAGCCGGTCAGAATGTTGACCACCCCGTCGGGGAAGCCCACGTCCTGGCAGAGCCTACCCCAGGCGAGGCCGGAATAGGGGGTCATCGTGGCAGGCTTGGCGACCACGGTGCACCCCGCCGCAAGCGCCGGGGCGAGCTTGCGCGCAAGCATCGAGGAGGGGAAGTTCCACGGTGTGATCGCGCCGACCACGCCGATCGGATGGTGAGTCACCAGCAGGCGGCGATCGGAGGTCGGCGAAGGCACGATCTCGCCCTTGGCGCGACGGATCTCCTCGGCGAACCAGCGCACGTAAGCCGCCCCGATGGCGATCTCGCCGCGGGCCTCGAACAGCGGTTTGCCCTGCTCGGCGGTAAGCAGTTGGGCAAGCGGCTCCTGATTGTCGAGCAGCGCGTCGTGCAGGTCCTGAAGCAGCTTCACCCGGGTGATGAGGTTGGTGCGCGACCAGCTCGCAAACGCCGCCTTCGCTGCGGCGATTGCCCGCTCGGTCTCGGCCGCGCCACAGTCGGGCACCTGGCCGATGATCTCATCGGTCGCGGGGTTGTTCACGGGGATGGTCTTGCCGCTGTCGGCGCCGGTCCAGGCGCCACCGATCAGGTTGGCTTGCTGCATCAGACCGTTGAAGTCGCTCATTTGGTGTCCTTCGAGAAGATGTACTGGGTGTGTTGGCGGTAGCGTTCACCCGGGCGTAGCACGGCACCGGGGAAGTTGTCATGGTGGTTGGCATCGGGCCAGGTTTGCGGTTCCAGCGCGATCCCCGCGTGGCGCCGCATCGGCTGCCCGGCGAGGCCCGGGAGGTCGATGTCGATCTTGCTGCCGTCGTAGACCTGGAGACCCGGTTCGGTGGTGCGCAGCTCCATCGCCAGGCCATTGCCGGGGTTCTCGAGCCGGGCGACGCGGGTAAGCCGCCGGCGGGCCGCGGCGAGGCAGAAGTTGTGGTCCACCGGGTGGGCCTGTCGGATCGGTGCCGGTTTGCGGAAGTCGAACCCCGTGCCCGCAACGGGCCGGATCTCGCCGGTCGGGATCAGGTCCGCATCCACCGGCAGGTAAGACTCCGCATCGACCTCCAGGAGGTGGTCCGAGATCGTCTCGGCCCCGAGGGCGAAATAGCTGTGATGGGCGAGGTTGCACAGGGTCGGCGCGTCGGTTTCAGCCTCCATGCGGATGTCGAAGACACCCCGGGCAAGCAGCGCAAATGTCACCCGCGCTTCGAGCCGGCCCGGGAATCCCATCTCGCCGTCTTCCAGCGTGATCGCAAGGGTCACGCTGTCCGCTGCCACGGCTTCGATCCGCCAGACCCGCTTGCCCATGCCTGCCGACCCGCCGTGCAGCATATGTTTGCCGAGGAAGTTGCGGTCGAGCTGCCAGGTCTGGCCGTCGAGCTCCAGGTGCCCGTCGCGGATGCGGTTGGCGCAGCGCCCGGCGGTGGCGCCGAAATAGGGCGAATGGGTGAGATAGGGGGCGAAGCTGTCGAAGCCCAGCACCAGGGGCGCGTCGCACCCCTCGAGGCGAAGATCCTGCAGCACCGCGCCGTAGCTCAGGACGTTGGCCGTGAGCCCGCCGCCCCGAAGTGTGACCCGCTCGACCGGCGTGCCGTCGGGCATTTCGCCAAACCGGGTCATACCGCCCCCCTCAGATCGATCGATCGGCCGGTCCGCGCGCTTTCCTCCGCCGCCTCGCCGACGGCCACCGACCAGAGCCCGTCGCGCAAGGAAACTTCCGGTACCCCTTTTCCCGAGCGCACCAGGTCGCGAAACCGCTCGTGCTGAAAGAAGGTCGCGCCGTGGTGATCGCCGGCCGCCAACACGCTCTCATCGACTTCCACCACATCAGTCTTGACGTCCTTGGTGGCACGGTCCGAGATCTCGATCTCCGCGTCGCGTTCCCTGCCGTCGGCGGCGAAGCGCGACGGCCCCGGGATCTTCGCGTCCACCCGCGCCTTCTCGCCGGTGACCGAGATCACCTCCTGCCAATAGGAGCCCTCGGCAAACATGCAGAGGTCCAGCATCCCCCGCGCCCCGTTCGCGAAATCGACCGTCACGAAGGCATTGTCGATGATGTCGGGTGTCCGGCCCTCATACCGCTCATCGAGATGGTTCACGTCGACCCCGCCCGAGGCGTAGACGCGCACCGGATCGCTCTTCAGCGTGAACCGCATCAGATCCCAGAAGTGGCAGCATTTCTCCACCAGGGTGCCGCCGGTGCGGATGTTGAACCGGTTCCAGTCGCCGACCTTCTCGAGGAAGGGAAAGCGGTGCTCGCGGATCGCCATCATCCGGGGCGTACCCACGGTGCCCTTGTCGAGTTCCGCGAGCAGGCGCTGGACCGGCGGCATGTAGCGGTATTCCATCGCCACCCAGACCGGCGCGGCGCGGCCCTCGGCCTTCGCGCTCACCTCGCGGCAATGTTCGACGGTGGTGCAGAGCGGTTTTTCGCAGAGGATCGGCAGGCCGGTGTCGAGCACGTCCAACAGGATCGCGTGATGGGTGTCGTTTGGCGAGACGATCACCAGCGCATCGACGAGGCCCGACGACAGCATCTCCTTGTGGTCGCTGAAGGCTTTCGCCCTGCCGCCGGCGGTCTCGACGGAAAGCGCCCGCATCCCGGCGTCGGGGTCGGCGATGGCCGTGACCTCGCAGCCGTCGAGCAGGGTGAGGTTGCGGATGTGCTCCTGTCCCATCATGCCCGAGCCGATCAGGCCGTATCGCAGTGTCATGTGCTACAACTCCAGAAGGGGAAGGCCCAGCGCACCCGCTGTGCCTCGCAAGATATCGCGGTGGTCGCCATAGGCCAACGCCATATGGTGTTCGAGGCCGCTGGCGATGATGTCGTCGAGCACAGCGCCTGTGCCACGCGCGAAGCGCACGGTGCCCGATGTGCCGGTAAACGCCATCGGTGCACGCAGCATCTCGCCGAACCCCAGCACCATCCGCAGGCTCCCGTGCGCCTGGCTGATGCGCAGGAAGGTCACCGGGCCCGGTTTCAGGGTGAACTGGTAGAGCAGCGGCTGTTTGCGGTTGGTGTGGATGGTGGCCTCGGCCGGCACATCCGGGTCGCGCATCGACAAGGGCGCCTGGCCACAATGCCAGACCACTCCGGTGTCGTCGCCGACGTTCATGTCGACGAGGTCGGTCAGGAACACCGGCGCCTGCGCGGCCTGCAGCAGAACGAGCTGGGTGAGGGCGCCGTAGACATCGGCCTCGCAGGCGCAGGGCACCCGCGCCTCGCCCATCATCGCCGCGGGGCCGCAGACCGCGCCGCCATATTCGGTAAAGGTCTCGGGCCAGCACCGGATGGCGAAGGCGTCGTAGCCCCCCCGCGCGCGCAGGTCCTCAAGCCCGGACTTGAGGCGCAGCGAGCGGTCGAGTTCGGCCTGGTCGACCGCGTCGAGCGCCACGACGTCGCGGGCCACCCGGTTGCGCAGAGCGACAGTCGTCGCGGCCGGTACGGCGCGCGCGGCGTCGAACAGATCGTCGAGCGCGAGCGCATCGACCTCGACGCCGGCGAGGGCTTTCAGCGCCCCGGCATCATAGGCGCAGGTGTGAAAGCCGGCAGGGTGTTCGCCGATGCGGGCGATGCGGCGCCCCCTGAGCGCCTCGGCCACGGCCGCACCGTCGGGCGTTGCCACCGGGACCCCGGCCGGTTCGCGCCGCCCTGCCCCGCGTTCGCCCGCGAGCAGCGCCGCGAGATCGGCGCCGATGTCGCCCGCCGGGTCCGCATAGAGCCACCCGAAGTCGCGACCGTTCAGGCCAAGCGCATGGCTGGCGAGGTTGAGGCCACAGAAGCTGTTGAGCCTCAGGCGCCCGCCAATGCGCGGCTCGGGGATCGACCAGATCGCGAGGGGCGCGTCGAAGGCGGCGCCGACCACGGCCGCCATCGCGGCGTCGGTGAAGGTCACCTGAAGGACAAGCACCTGGTCGACGTTCGCGGCCTGCAGCGCAGCAATGCCCGCGCGGGTGGCGTCTTCATCGAACAGCAGCCTGCGCGGGCCGACGAGCTCGTGGCCGGTCGCATCGAGCGCGGACAACATCCGGGCCAGGTTCTCCTCGGCGAAAGCGACATCGAATGTCGTCCGGCCAAGGGCCAGGATGCCGATCCTCATGATCCGCCTCCGAAATCGGGATAGGCGTGGCGGAAACTCGCGTCGGCGGGTGCGAAGCGGGCGCCCTGTGCCCCGAAACAGGGGTGCTTGCTCCAATCGGTCGCGGCGGCATCGGCGAGCGCGCAGATGTCGGCCATGTAGGCCTGTGCCTCGCCGTCGAGCCCGGCGCGAATCGCGTCCCAGTCGGGATATGCCTTGAAGGCGTCGAGCCAGATCGCGCGGCCGGCGAGAAACCCGGAGGCACCGGCGGCGAAGGCGTGCTGCAGCACCCGTCTGAATTCGGCCTTGCCGGCACCGGCCGAAAGCATCACCCAGGGGCGGCCTGCCAGACGGCCCATTTCGTCGAACACCGCCTGCACCGCGGCCGAGCCGTCGGCATCCGCCGCGTTCACCGGGCTTTCCAGCTTGAACACGTCAACCCCGTAGTCGGGTTTGGCAAACTCTTCGACCGAGGCCAGGACATCGTCGGCCTTCTTGCCCTTCATTTCGATGTAGTCCTTCGTCTGGTGCGCGTCGCTTTCGAGCGGGTAGACCAAAAGTTCGAAGAGGAAGGGGATGTCGTAGCGGGCGCAGTCCTCACCGATGCGCTTCACATATTCCTGTTGTGCGCGGCAGACCGAAGGTGCCGCGTCGGGCCGGTACCAGGCCAGCACCTTCACGGCGTCGCCACCCATGCGCTTGATCTTGGCCACCGACCAATCGTCGATGTTCGAAGACAGTCGCCCGCCCGCGGTTTCGCGAAACAGGCTGTCTTCCAGGGTCACGATCAGCCCTTTCATGGGCGAAAGCCTGTCGATCGCATGGGGGATCGCGTAGTGCGGATCGAGCAGCAAGGCGGTGCTCTGGGCCTGGAGGGTCTCGACCAGCAGGCTCTTGAACCGGGCCACCTCGTCCCAGGGGGCCTCGTCGATGCCATGGTGTGCGGCGATCGGGCCCTTGATCGGCGGGCGCTGGTCGACCGCGGTCATCTTGAACAGGCCGTTTTCATCGGCCATGCGGCGCAAGCCCCAGAGCTTGCCGGGGGTAAGGTCCATTACGCGTTCTCCTTCAGAAAACTCTCGACCGTCGCGCGGTCGGGGCAGCCCTTGCGGCCGCCGAATGTGGTGCATTTGAGAGCGGCGGTGGCGCTCGCAAAGCGGATGGCGTCGGTCGTCGCTTGCCCTTCCGCCAGGGCGAGGGCGAAGGCGCCGTGCCAGATATCGCCCGCGCCGAGCGTGTCGCGCACCTCGACCTTGAAGGCCGGTATATGGCCGAGGTTGCCCTGGTCGATCCAGAAGGTGCCGTTGGCACCGTCGGTGACCGAGACCCAGCCGGACAGGCGTGCGTCAGCCTCACGCAGCGCCGCGTCGAGCTCGCCGCCGCCGGTGAACGACAGCAGCCCATCGCGGGAAAACACGGTGTGGCTTGCCCGCGCGAGCACATCCGGTTCCGGTGGCGCCTCGGCGTCGACCACGCCAGGCACCCCGCGTCTTTGCGCGAGCTCCAGGGCCCGAACCGCACCGGCAGGCCAGCGTGTGTCGACGAGGACCGCGCCGACCGGCGGGGCATCGTCGATCCAGTCGGTCTCGTCGGCGAGACCGTCGCCGCGGAAATTGATGATCATCCGCTCGCCGGCGGCGTCGACGCAGACGGCGCTGTAGGAAGAGCGCCCCCCGGGGGTGCGCCGTGCGAGCTCGGTGTGCACACCTTCGACATCGAGGTCGGCCAGGATCATCTCGCCGAGCCGGTCGTCGCCCAGGCGGGCGGCGAGATGGGCGACACCCCCGAGCCTGGCCACGGCCACGGCCGCGTTGGCCGCGCAGCCGCCGCCCACCACCTCGGCGGCGCTCGCCCGGTACTTGGCAGCGCGATCCGGCAGCGCGTCGAGGCCGAAGACGAAATCGACCACCGCGATGCCGACGACAAGAACGTCCGCCATCAATCCACCTCCAGACCGCTGGGCACGGCGGTCGGTCGCTCGAACTGGTGCTGCAGCGAAGCCGTTCCGGTCAGGGCATCAAGAAAAGCGACCAGTTCAGCGACTTCTGCGTCGTCGAGGGAAACCGGCGCGATATCGAGGCGTGCGGCCAGGCGGGCCCGTTCCAACTTGTCTGCGAGCGGCAGGAAATCGGCACCGGCGAGCCACGGGGCCTCGGGGAGGTTTGCCAGTTCCGGTTGCCAGGTGGCAAAGCCCTTTGCCGGGGCCAGATGGTGGCGCACGATGCCGTCGAGCGTCGGATAGGCGCCGTTGTGGCCATAGGGCGCGGTCAGAGCCACATTGCGCAAGGAGGGCGTGCGGAACCGGTAGGAGTCGTCCGGATCGTCCGAGACGCCCATCCGCCCGACGTCGCGCACCACCATGTCCCACTGGCGGGTGCGGCCGGGGCCGAAATGCGGCAGCATCAGCGCGTGGTACTGCTGGTCGGTCAGGAGCGGGCCGGAATGGCAGGTGCTGCACCCGGCCTTGCCGTAGAACAACCCAAGACCGGCCTGCTCCTGCGCCGAGAGCGCGGTTTCTTTGCCTGCCAGATAGGCATCGAACCGGCTGTCGTAGCTCTGGTATTCGAGCCCCTCATAGGCGGCAAGCGCATTGGCGATATGGGTGATCGTGATATCTAGCGGGGTGTTCACGTCGTCGAACGCAGCGATGAACATCTCGGCGTAGGCCGGGATCACCCGCACGCGCTTGGCGAGGATCGGCCAGACGGCGTCGATCCGGTCGTAGACGGCGCCGCCGACCTGGTTCTCGACCGGGTCGCCGGCCATCTCGAATTGCGAGGTCATCGGGAACAACGCCTGCACTGCGAGAAGCCCCGAGAGCCCTTCGGGCAGCCATTCCTGGGCCGGGGTGTTGAAGCCGTTGTCGTAGATGTCGGACGGGCTGACCCGGCCATCGTGGAACATCTCGGTAACCCCGCGCGCCCCGAGGTTCCACAAGGCAGGGGCGTTGCGCGGAATGCGCTTGCGGATCCGGGAGGCCCCCTTGCCCGCGGAGCGCTTGGGGCCGACCCCCTGCCCGCCCTCGCCGATCCCAAGCGACAGCCCGTCGGCGCTGGCGTGGTCGGGGTGGTGACAGGTGGCGCAGGATATGTTGCGGTTGCCCGACAGGATCGGGTCGAAGAACAACAGCTGGCCGAGGCGGGCCTGGGCCTCGTCGAAGTCGTGAAAGTCTTCCGGTTGCAATGGCGCCGGCAACCCGCTTCCATGTACGGGGCCCGCGATGACAAGGGCGGCACAGGAGATAAGATGAAACAGATTGTTCTTGCGTGTTTTCTTGGACTTGCCACCCCGGCGCTGGCCGAGATCGAGACCGCGCGCGATCTGATGGATGCGGGCGATTATGCGGCCGCCATGGACGCGCTGATCCCGGCGGCCATCGCCGGCAATGCCGAGGCCGAGGAACTGATCGGCGTGATGTACGCCTCCGGTCTCGGGGTCGCGCGTGACGATGTGCGCGCCTTCGAATGGTATCTGCGCGCCGCGATGAAGGGTCATGCCGGCGCCCAATCCGGGGTCGGCTGGTACTACGAGGTCGGCCGCGGGATCGAGGCGCCGGATCTCGTGCGCGCCTATATGTGGTACGTCCTCTCCGCCATCGGAGGCGACCCCGACGCGGCCATTTCCCAGGAAGAAGTGGTCAAGAAGATGACGAAGGCGGAGATCGAAAAGGCGCATGTGCTGGTCGATGACTATCGCTCTTGGCTTTATCCGTTTCGGTGAAGGGCGGCATCAACGAGCGCCCAGACGCCGAGTGGGCGCATGTTCATCTGCGCCCGGATCTCGGGGCGCCCGGGCACGAGGGCCGCGGGCGTGCGGAACTGCAGGCCGCGCTCGGAGCCGAGCTCATCCGCCAGCGCGTCCATCAGTGTCTGGCATTCGGCCTCCAGGCCGTAGACCCGGCAGGCGGCGGCGAAAGAGTAGTTGAAGCCGACCAGGATCTCGTCCCATTGCAGCCCTTCTTCGCCCTTCGGCGCGTAGAGCGACGAGTCGTGAACGGGTGACGTGACCGCTACGACGCCCCGCCCCTGGCCGGCTTCGACGAAATTGGCGCGGTAGACGGTCATGAGCGCGCGGCGGGCCTTGTCGGGGTCGACCGTGTCGCCGAGACCCAGCATCCGCGCGGTGGCAGGGCCGTAGAGCTGTTCGGCGAAGATCGCATCGGAAAACTTGCCGGCGCTGTCGAGCTTGAAGCAACCCCCGGTCCACAGCGCGCGGTCGAAGGCCGGTTCGGCGCGCGCGGAGAGCGCCTGCCAGTGATCGCGCCCGGCCGGGTCGCCCGCGAGTTCGGCCAGACGCGCCGCGGACCGGAGTGCGGCCAGCCACAACCCGCCGCAATAGGCGCTGATGCCGGTCATCGGGATGTTGTCGAAGGTCTGATCCGGGGTGCCGTCGTTTTCGATCATGCCGTCACCGTCGCGGTCGAACCCCGCGAGCGCCGCCATCGCGCTGCGCACCGCCGGGTAGCTTTCGGCGGCCGAAGCCGGGTCGCGCCGCGCATCGCGCCAGGCGCAGAGTACGAACATCGCGCCCAGGTCCTTCCAGCGGCTGCTGTCCTGGTAGGCGTAGTCGTTGGCGCGGTGAAACGGGTCGGCGTTGGGCGCGCCGAGGTCGTGCGGCAGGAACCCCGCCCGCTGGCGCGGGAACCTTGCGTTCGAGCGCAGGTGAAACCGTGTCTCGGGGTCGTCGCGCGCCACTTCGGCGCAATAGGCCCCCGTGACGGTCGCGGCGAGCGCAGGGAACAGATCGGCCACCGCCGCAGCGGCATAGACCCAGAGATCGAGGGTGCCGTAGAGCGGATAGTCGGGGCATTCGATCAAGCCGAAATGGGTCTTGCCCGCCGCGTCCGGCGCGGTCCAGACCGTCAGGCCGTCGGTGAGGAAATAGAGCTCGTTGATCGCCAGCGCCGTCGCCGCCGGCGAGAGCGCGAGGCGGTCGGCCTGATCGGTGTGGAAGCGGTCGATCGCCTCCGACCACCGGACCGCTTCGGTCAACGCATGTGCGGCAATCGCCTCGGCCTGGGTGCCGTCGCCGCCCCATCGGGCGGTGTAGTGGCGCAGGTGGCGGCGGCCCTGGCCGAACCGGATCACCGGGAAATCCCAGGCCAGCGCGAAATCGACCGTGCGGGCCTCGCCGGGTGCGAGTGTCAGGCGGGCCGCGAGCGCAGCGCAGGGCGCCGCGGCGGGGAACTCGCTGAACCCGCCGCCACTGGTCCACAGACCGCCGGTGTCGGGCAGGCGACCGTCGCAAACGAACCGGTCCCAGAGCCAGGCGCCCTCACGGGCCGGGTCGAACGCGGCACAGCCGGTCAGGTCGATCCCGGCGCCACCGGACACCGAGATGGCCATCTGGCCGTCGCCCTCATCGAGTTCACCGACCCGGTCGCGCTCCATGACCACGGCAAGACGCTCGTCCGCCTCGACCAACCGGTTGCGGTTCCCGGCCACGCCGCCGGGGTGGCCGGGGGCGTTGACCTCGCCGAACCAGCCGACGAGGTTGGCGAAAGAGAACATCACCGCCGCGTGGATCGGCTGCCTCCCGGTGTTGGAGAGGTGGGCGCGAAACAGGCCCACGGGCAAGTCGCAGTCGCCCTCCAGCGCCGGCACGACGGGGCTGATCTGTTCGATGGTGATCCGAAGGTCGTCTGCGGCATAGCTGTGCCAGGCCTTCGGGTAGAGAGCCGCGTGCTCTCCGGCGGGATCAGCCTGCCAGCCGGCGGGCGCAATCGGCCGCAGCGCCCGGGCGCCGTGACCCTCCTGCCAGATCGCAAAGCCGTTTTCCGGCAATTCGAACCCGAACAGCTGACCGGCCTTGAGGGTCCACCGGGTGAACCCGCCGTTCACGCCGCGGCTGATCGTGCCGGCGCCGATTCCGCCGATGGGAACGCCTGCGTCGGGCCCGGTATCGAGCTGACCCGGGATCTTGCGGCGCTGCTCGGTCCGCGGCGCCCAGGGAAGCGCGACACGCCAGGCGTTGGGGTTCGGGTGGGTGATCATGGGTTGTGTTGGTCAGTCCGGTGGCCGGGAGATCCCGGTCGGGAATTTCACAAGTCGCACCGGGCGCAACGGCCTGCGCCGCGCCCGGTGCCGGATCGTCAGTTCAGATCGGCTTCCATACCGGCCGCGATGTCGGCTTCGGCCTCTGCCACGGCGGCAGCCAGTGCGTCGAAGATCACGTCGCCGCGGTCGATGTTGCCCTTGAACCAGTCGTAGACCGGGGCTGCGGCATCGCGGAAGGCGGCTTTTTCTTCCGGCGTCGGCACGTAGAGATCACCGCCACCGGCAACGAAATCGGCATAGGCCTGGATCGACTTGCGCTTGGGCGAGGCGAAGGTGGCCTGCTGAAGTGCGACGAACCCGTCGACCACGACGCGGCGCAGTTCTTCCGGCATCCCGAGGAACTTCTCGTTGTTCATCCACCACAGCGCGCCCATGTAGGCGTGACCGTCAAGCGTCAGGTATTGCAGACCCGCATCGGGGAATTTCATGCCCATGATGTCGGTGATGCCGTTCTTCGAGCCCTCGACCACGCCGGTCTGGAACGAGGTGAACAGCTCGGGCCACGGGATCGGGGTCGGCGAGGCGCCGAGGGCGCGGACGAGTTCCTGCGGCAGATCGGCGACGACGGTGCGGATCTTGAGCCCCTCGAGATCGCTCGGCATCTGCACCCGGCGCTTGGTGTTGGCGAAGTTGCGCCAGCCGCCGGTGTTGCCGATCGTCATGAGCCGGATCGCGCCGCCCGAATCCTCGAGCGCCATCTCGCGCATCTTGCGGGTGAAATCGCCCGTGAGCACCGCCTCGGCGATCCGGTCGTCGGTCATCAGGTAGGGCAGATCGAGCACCTGGACATACGGGAAGATGCCCGCGGCACCGCCGGAGGTGGAAATGTAGACGTCGATGGTACCGTCGGCCACGCCCTGCAGGCATTCCGCCCCGTTGGCGCAGAGCTGGGTGCCGATGAACAGCTCGACCTCGATCGCCCCGTTCGAGGCGCTTTCGACGAAGCTCTTGAAGACGACGAGGCCGTCATAGTCCTCATCGTTCTCGTTCGAGTTGGCGGTGGCGCGGATCGTGTAATCCGCCGCACTTGCCGCGAGCGCTGTGGCGCCGAGGATGGCGGCGGTCGTCAGCGCCTTAAGGGTGGTTTTCAACATAGTCTCCTCCTTGGTATATGGGTTCAAGTCTTGGGTTTTATTGGACGAATCCCGTCAGCCGTGGGATCGTCATGCAGATGGCCGGGACATAGGTGATCAGGAAGATCACGGCCACCTCGACCAAAAGGAAGGGCAGGATTGCCCGCGAAATGCTCTCGACCTTTTCGCCGGAAACCGACGAGGCCACGAATAGGACCAGCCCCATCGGCGGCGTCGCCAGCCCGACCGTCAGGTTGACCGACATGATGATGGCGAAATGCACCGGATGGACCCCGAGATCGACGAAGATCGGCCCGAGGATCGGCCCGAGGATGATGATTGCGGGGCCCGCGTCGAGAAACATGCCGACCACGAACAGAAGCAGGTTGATGAGGAACAGCAGCACCAGAGGGTTTTCGCTGAGCTGGAGCATGAAGGCCGCCATCGTCTCGGGCGCGTGGCTGAGGCTCACGACGGTCTTGAACGCCACCGCGGCGCCGACGAGCAGGAGCACGGTCGCAGCCGAATAGGCGGCGCGCGCGAAGATTGCCGGCAGATCGCTGAGTTTCATCGAGTGCAGCACACCGAAAGCGATGATGAGCGCGTAGATCACCGCAATGGCAGAGGCCTCGGTGGGAGTGAAAACGCCAACGAGGATGCCGCCAAGGATGATGATCGGGGTCTGCAAAGGCGCCACGGCCTTCTTGCAGATGATGCGGAAATCGCGCGAGACCTTCTTTCTGAGCCCGACAAGCAGCACATGCGCCACCGGCAGGAAGACGGCAAAGACGACCCATCCGTTCCAGTCCGGCGTCGCCATGCCGAAGACGCGGCCGAGCGCCAGAAGCCCCGAGAACAGCCCGAGCAGGACGGCAGCCAGGTTGATCCGGATCAGCACGAAGGACACCGCCGATTCCACCGGCGAAATGGTCTGATTGCGGGTGACGATCCGCTCGGCCTTTGGCAGGTCGTAGCGATCGGCCATCAGCCGCACGACGATCATCAGCCCGATCCCGACCAGCACACCCGGCACGATGCCGGCGAGGAACAGCGCGGCCACGCTCTCGCCCATCACGTAGGCGTAGATGATCATGATCCCCGAGGGCGGGATGATCGGCCCGATCACCGAGCTCGCGGCGGTCACGGCGGCGGCGAACCTGCGCGTGTAACCGTTCTTCTCCATCGCCGGGATCAGGGTGGAGCCGAGCGCCGAGGTATCGGCCACCGCCGAGCCGGAAAGCCCGGCAAACAGGATCGAACTCAGGATGTTCACATGCGCGAGCCCGCCGCGCAGATGCCCCATCAACGCCTGGCTGAATTCGACCAGGCGGGTGGTGATACCGCCACGGTTCATCAGCTCGCCCGCAAGCACGAAGAACGGCAGCGCCATCAGCGGAAAGCTGTCCATGCCGTTGTAGAGGTTGCGGTAGAGCAGCGCGATATCGCGTTCCTGGCCGTTCAGCCAGAGCAGCAGACCGGGCGAAAGCAGCAGCGCGAAGAACACCGGCAGGCCGACGAGCAGAAAGAGCAGAAAGAGCGGGAGAAAGAAGGCAAGCATCAGTCGGTCTCCAGTCTCTCGGCAGGGGCGTCGGTGGAGGGCAGCGTCGCTTCGGGGTCGATCAATTGGATGATCGTGCGCAGGATCAGTTCCACCGTGACCGCAGTCAGAAGGATCACGCCGACGAAGAGCGAGGCGTACATGTAGCGCAGTTTCACCCGGACCGACTCGAGGCCGATCCAGTCAAGCGGAATCCGGAGCGAAGAGCTGTTGAAATTGCCGCCAAAACCGAACGTGTGGTTGTAGCCATGACCGATGGCCACGATCAGCACTGTGAAAGACAGGAGGAGCAGGATGAGCGTCAGCACCAGGCCGAGCACGCGCGGCAGGGCGAGCGGCACCATGTCGATCGAGACGAAACCGCCCCAACGCATCGCCGAGGGCGCCATCAGTGCCGCCATCCACAACATCAGAAACCGTGCCGCTTCGTCGGGCCACGCCAGCGCGTTGTTCAGGACGTACCGAAAGAAGACCTGGGCGAGGATGACCGCGACCATCAGGACCAGCGCCATCCAGGCAATCTGCCGCCCGACCCTAAGAATGCGCGTATTCACCCACGCCAGTGGGGCCAACAACGCCAGCATCGGCACTCCTCCCATTTCGCGCCCCGTGCCGCGCTCTCCCCAGCGCGTATCGGGTTTCGTTTTTTTCGCAGCCTCGCGATAACGAACGCGCCTGTCAAGGGCCGCGTGCGTCAACCGGCCAAGACGAGGTGCACGTCGTTGTTCGCACAGAGATCGCGCAGCGCCGCAGGACAGGCGGCGTCGGTCACAAGGGTGTCGATCTGGGCAAGCCCGCCGATGCGCACCGGCGCGGCCCGGCCGAATTTGGTGCTGTCGGCCGCAAGAATCACGTTGCGCGCGTTTTCGATGATGGCGCGGACGATGGAGGCTTCGCGCAGGTCGAAATCGAGCAGCGCACCATCCTCGGCAATCGCAGCGGCACCGATGATGGCCGTGTCGACGCGGAACTGGCGGACGAAATCCACCGCCGTCTCACCCAGAATCGCGCCATCCGACTTGCGCACCGTGCCCGCGGGCACCATGACCTCGGCGCCGACAAACTCCCTTATATCATTGGCCAGAGAAACGGAATCGGTGACGATGCGCAGCCCGACGTGGTTCACCAGGTGCCGCGCCATCGCAGCCGTCGTGGTGCCGGTGTTGATCACCAGAGATGAATTGTTGGGCACGAGACCGGCCGCGGCGCGCCCGATTGCCTCCTTTTCGTCTCGCGCGATCTCTTCGCGCACCGAGAAGCGCACGTATTCGGTACCTCCCACGAGCGCAGCACCACCGTGGAACCGTGCGATCTGGTTGACCTCGGCCAAGGCGTTGAGATCCTTGCGGATGGTCTGTGGCGTCGTCGCAAACTTCTCGGCCAATTCGTCGACCAGCGCCCGCCCGTGTTGTTTGAGATGTTTCAGGATCGCGGTCTGGCGGGCGATGGCCGTGCGGCTGGGTTTCATGCCCTTGCTCCTTCCCCGGGTCCTTCGGTCGATGATGCTCGTGAAGTTGACCTTAAAACGAAAGCTGCGAGCGTCAAAACGAAACTTTGTCAACCGGGGGGAGCGCCGCGACCTTGGCGCCAGAGAGCCGCGTGGGCTCGGAAAAAGGAAACATGCCCGGGCCTTGGACCGGACATGTCAGGGTCGTGCGGTTTGTGGCCGGGCGTCAGCTTCCCGGCGACGCCGCGAATGCCAAATCGAAAGTGACCGGGACGATCGGCGTGATGCCGATGTTGCCGACGGCTTCGCTCAACTGGGCGATCCCGCCATCGAGGGCGAAATCGGCCGCGTTGACGAGCACCGGCTCTGCACTCGCGACCGAAACCAGGTTCTGGCCAAGCCGCGAAATCACGACCGGGATGGTCAGCACCTGTTCGACGCCGTGAAGGTCGATCGTGAACGGGATGTCTGCCGTCACCCGCATGTTTTCCCAGACCGCCGAAATCGCGGCGGGATCGATCGAGGCGGTGATCGTCGCCTGCTCATAGGTTTCGACCTGGAACAGCAGGAAGCGCATCCGCACGTCACGGATGTCGACGCCGGTCTGAACCGATTCAAGGTCGATGGACACCCTGGCGCTGCCGTCGGGCGCAATGCTTCCGGAGAGCGTGTTGAAGGTGTGAACCTCGGCGATGGTGCCCTTCTTGATCGACACGAAATTGAAGGAGGAATGCTCGGGCGCGAGCGACCAGGAACTGCTGAAGAACGCCTCCTTGCTGCCGCCCACTTCCGGTGCGGCGGCGGTGGCGGTGACGACGGCCGACCCCTCGGTCGCCGCCTCGCCCGGCGCGGCATCGGAAGCCTGGACCGCCGTCCCGCCCGCAAGCCACCCCGCAGCGCCGTAACGGACATTCTCGAGCATGTAGAAGTCGAGCTTGTCCCAGGTGTTGCCGGCCTTGTCGGTGCGGGTTTCCACGATGCAGGCGGATGAGCCTGCCGGGAGAATGGACACCGCCAGGCCGCTGCCGCTGTCTGGCAGATCGAAGATCTCGAGCCTTGTGTCGGCGGTGCGGTAGAATTCGCAGGCCTGGGCGAGACCGGGTACGGCGAGCGCCGCAGACATCACGGCCAGCCGCAGGAAATTATGCTGAGAAGCACGCATTTTGTGATCCTTCCTATGAAATACGGTTGCGGTGGTCGGGTTATTGGCAGCCAGCGGAAGCCCACTGGTACAGCGCATTCTTCACGATACCTCCGTGCGGGTGCTTGATGCGGAGAATATTGGCCGGGTTGGAAATATAGGACTGCGCCTGCTCACAGAGGCGTTCCTGGGTCCATTGGTGGCACCCCGAGCAAGGCTGCTTCCAGACATCATCCGGCAGGCCCTCGATCGGCGCGAACAGCGGGATCGCATTCGCCAGCTGCTCGAGACTGCGTCCGCGCAGGGGAAACGCGCCGGTTTCCCAGATTTCGTTGAAAGCCGGTACGGCCGCAGTCTGCGGAGCCGGTGTGGGCGCGGTGTCGGTCGTGTCGGCTGCCGCACCCGTGTCGGTCGCATCGGCGGTATCGGTGTCGGCCGCGGCGGGCGGGGCGACCGGAGTCTGATCCGGGGCGGCAGGCGCGGTGGCCATTGCCGCGGGGGTAAGGAAACGCATGTTCGTCCAGCCGTTGACCGTTTCGCGCGCCGAGCCGTCGGCCTCGCTCTTCTCGGTGACGTTGCCCCATTGCTGGCCGGTTGTGTTGCGGACCTCGCCGATGCAGACGATCTGTTCGTCACGCAACACGTCGACGATGCTGCCAAATACATTCGGCTCGTTACGCATGTTCAGGAGCTTTGCGTTGACCTTGAAGCTTTCGCAGTCGCTCGACTGCGCCAGGGCCGTTGCCGCTGGCAGGGCTGCGAGGATCGCAGCGAAGATGAGAGGTATGCGGACCATTGGACTAGCCTTCAGTTGGTTCGAGGATACGGCGGTCCTGTGAAGCTGTCGGGTGCAAGATCCACCGCCTGAGTAGGGACGAAGCGACGGCCAGCGGCGGGGCTGGCCGTCGCGGTGTTTGCCTCAGTTCTCGCGAATGCCCAGCGCTTCGACGACGATGGTGTTCGACCCCTCGGTGCGCGGTTCGGCAACCTGGCCGAGCAGCTCGAGCATCAGCCGGATATTGCGGATCACGCGGGCCTTGTCGGCACGGGTCTTGTACGAGAAGGTGATCTGGCTGAAGTCGGCGTCGGTCACATCGGTGTCAATCGCGCATTTCCAGAAGTTCATGTGCTCCTCGATGGCGTTGACATGACGCTGCTCGAAGCCGATCCACTTCACCTGGAAGGTGGTCGGGATATTGCCGCAGCCGGCCACGGCCTGGTAGGCCATCGTCTCGCCGCTCACCGCGGCGTTGGTGCCGGCGGCGTTCGGATCGGCAACCGAGCCCTGCGACGGCGCGGCGCCATAGGCGCGGCCGAGCTGGCCGGCGAGTTGGATCGCGAGCTTGTTGCCGGCATTGCGGGCCAGGTTTTCCCCGTACTCGGAAACGAACTCCTTCACACAATGCGGATCGGCGGCGGTGCCGTTGATCCCCGCAGCGCAACCCGTGAAAGGCACGCCGGCGGTGTCAAGGTCGAGGTTGTCGCCGCCCATCCAGCGCCCGTCGCGGATGTTGATTGCCCGGTAGTTGAGCGACATCTGCAGCTTGACCACCTGCGTATAGGGATCGGTCACGGCGCGGGCATAGATCGTGTAGGGCACCAGCACGTCCATCTCGGGATTGTTGATGTCGCGCGACAACGAAATGAGCTCTTCGTCGGTCCGGCGCTGCCGATCCTGGGTGTACCAGCCCAACGTGAGAGCCGTCTCGTCGTAGACGTCCATTCCCGAGATGCCGTAGCGCTGGAGGACCGATTGGTAGGCCGGCGCGTGCAGGGTCTGGTTGAGCGTGTTGAGGACCGCGTTCTGGATCCGGTTGTTACGGATCAGGCTTTCTTCGTCCCAGTCCTCCTGGACCACCAGCACGTTGATGGTGGGAACGTCGGCAGCGACGGGCGCGGCGGCGAAAACGGTAGTGGCCGTAGCGAAGGCCGCGATGAGAAGGTTTTTCATGTGGTTGCTCCGTTGAAGGTGGTTCGTTGGTGATTATTGTTGAGAGGCGCTTCGGCGCCGAATGGTGCTCTCGATCGTTGGGTCCTCCCTAATTATTGATGGCCGAGTTCTGATCGCCGGCCGGATTTGTGGTCAGCCCGGTGTCGTCGGCGGCGGGGCCGGCATCGGGCGTGGTTTCGGTGTCCGTCTCTGCCGCCGGGGCCTCTTCGGGTGCCCGCGGGGCGCAGAGAATGTCGGTGGGCTGGCCGCCGAAGTCGTCGAGACCGGTGTCGGCGGGGCGCGGATCGGTGCCCGGGTTGACGCCTTCGCATTCCGGCGGCAATCCCTCGGTCGGGGTGACCGCAGGCACCGGTTTCACGGTCTTGGGCGCGGTGCCGGCTTCGTAGGCAGCCCCAAGCGGGACGATATTCTCGAGCAGCGTGACCTCGACGCGACGGTTGATCGGGTCGTGCGGGCGGGCCGGATCGGCCAGGTATTCCTCGCCGAACCCGACGACAACGAGCCGGTCCGGGCTGATGCCGAAGTTTTCGGTCAGGAAACGCCGGGCTTCGACCGCGCGCCGTTCGGACAGGTTCTGGTTGTAGGGTTTCGAACCCTTGGCGTCGGTGTGGCCGGCGAGCAGGAACCGCGCTCCGGCCAGACGCGACGACGACAACGCACGCCCGAGGTCGGTCAGAAGCGCCTTGGCCTGCGGCGTGAGCGCCGCGCTGTCAAACTCGTAGTAGACCGCGAGGTCGACGGTATGGTTGTAGTTCAGGGTCACCCGCGACCAGGTGCCGCCGGGCTGCGGAATTTCCATCTGGATGATCCGGTTGATGTATTCCGCATCGTCGCGCCGTTGGGCCGCCGGGGCCAGCGCGCTCTGGATCCGCGAGACCCGTTCGCTGTCGACCGCTTGCTGGGCGAGGCCCGGGGTGGCGGCGCAAACGACCACGAGTGCGACCGTGCCGAGAAGTCGCCGGGCCGACGGGAAAACGGATCCAAGAGTCGAGTGACGGAAATCTTTCATGACCTAGTCCTTGTTTGCTGTCGCGGTTGTCGAAATCGAAAGTGGAATGGACAGAGCGCTTTGCGTAGTCCGCATGTTACTGGTTGCCCTCAATAATCTCGTTCACGGAGTTTTCCATCGACGTGCCGGGCGATTGCATGGTTGGCTCGGCGTCGCTGCCTTCCGTGGCTCCGAGGAGAGTGTCGAGCGCCGTCGCCACGGCGCCGGAGGCTGCGGTGGCCGGCGGCGCGTCGGTGCCCGCGGGGCCACCTGCCGTTGCCTGGTCCGCGCGCCGGTCACCCGCGTCGGCGGGTGTTTCCAAAAGGTCGGTCGCCTCGAGAATGGTCACGATCCGGGTGCCGGCGTTGAAACTCATGGGGTCGTCGCCGGTCATTCCGCCGGTGTGGTGCGTGCCGACGATCTCGCGGTTGGCATTGAGGATCGGGGCACCGGACGAGCCGGGCAGCGTGTCGCAACGATGCCGGAGGTTGGTTTCTGCCGTCAGCGTCGACGCGGCACGGCAGCCGTATTGCGTGAGTTTCTTCGCCATGCCCGCCGGGTGATGGACCATGGTCAGCCGCTCGCCGGCCAGCACATCCGCGCGCGAGATCGACACCGGCACTACGTCCGACGGCACCGGATCCAGCAGCGGCACAAGCGAGAAATCCAGCCCGTTGTCGTTGGCCATCGGCTCGGTGCCCAGCCGAAGCCGGATCGTGTCGCTGTCGGCATCGTAGAAATCCAGAAGGATCGACGCCTCGATCACCCGGCCGTCGAACCCGGGGATGCAGTGGCTCGCGGTGAGCACCGCCTTGCCATCGTTGACGATGGTACCGGTGCAGGTCGTGGTGAATTGCCCGCTGCTATCCTCGACCAGCAGGTCGAGCCGGCCGACGGCGCGGGTCAGCCGGCGCAGCGGATCGTCCTCGCGCAATTGCCCCATCGGTTCGAACACGTTGTCCTGTTCGGCGACCATGTCGGAGGCATCTCCGAGCGACTGTCTCGACGCCAGCCAGACCTTGCCGTATTCGCTCGCCGGCAGGCGGTAGTCGAATGCCCAGGCCGACGAGCCCGCGGCAGCGGCGACCAGCAGGCCCAGCGCGGTGGAAGTTGCGGCGGTCAGGATCCTCTTTCGGGTCTCGTTCGTCATCGTTCAGCTCCCATTGGACGGATCGGAAGTCATACGGATGTAGAAGGCGCTCGCCTCGGCCTTGCCGCTGTCGATGAGATCGTCCCAGACGACCTCGACAGAGAAAACGACCTCGTCGAGCGACAGCGGCCGGATCGGCGTCAGCACCTCGTGGCCGGGACCGATGGTGAGGCCCGCCTGGAGACGGCTGTCGATGCCGATGGCGACGGTGCGAAGCTCCTCGCCGAGGCGGATTGCGATGGCGCGGTCGTCGGAATCGTTGCGGATGCCGAAGAGGCAGAGATCGGAGAGGTCAAGATCCAGGGTCTCCCCGGCGGTCGCCTGGTGGCGAACCCGCCCCGAGGGGCGCATGTCGAACAGAACGTTCTGACACTGGTCGCCGGGCAACGGATGAACGCTGATGACGCTGAGCGCGCCGATCGGCCCATCGACCGGCAGCCAGCGTTCGGTATCGCCGCCAGCGCCCGCAGCTGTCGTCCCGGCCCGGGCGGGCGCTGCCGCCTGGTTCGTGTCGGCGGTCAAGCCGTCGATCGGCGCCGTCGCATGGCCAGTACCGATGTCGTCAGCCCCGATCAGCCGGTTGATGTCGCTGTCGTCGGCCTGGGCCACCGTCGCCACCGCCAAGAGTACCCCGGTGAGGGCGCCGAGCAGGGCGGGGGTGTTGAGACGGCGGCGGTTCATCCTCGGGGTCCTTACTGCAGCCAGATGGTCCAGTGACGGTCGGGTTTGCCCGGCTCCTGCACCTGTGTATCGGCGTTCAACACGCCCGGCGGTTTCGCGAAGATCAAGTCGCGTGACTGGTTCGGTCCGAGCACCATCGGCGTCGCGAGCGAGCTCGAGCCGGCGATCCCGCGGCCGATCAGATCCGGGTCCAGCGTCACGTTGATCGTGCTGAGCGAGTGATTGCTGAAGGCGAGACCGCACAGCGCGGCTCCCGTCTGCAGGCTGAACCCGTCCACAACCTTCGTCGCTGCCTGACTGTCGAGGGGCTCGCCACTGAGTGTCTTTTCGATGCATTCCGTTCTGTCCTCTGCATAGAGCCCGTTGACCGAGAGCGCTTGCTCGACGGCGGCGGGGCCCCTTTCGGGACCCGCGCCCGGGTTATCCGGAGGAGTGGAACTGACAGAGCCATTCTGGAGGACCGGCAGGAGAATGAAGAACAGACCGACCGCCGCGAGGCCGGTGACGCCCCAGAACCAGGTCGGGATCGCTCGGGGTGCCCGGGGTGCCACATTCGCCAGTTCCGCGGCGGCAGGCAGATCTGCCGGCGCGGTCCGAACGGCACGACCGGTTTCACGGCTCAGGACCGCATCGAGTTCGTCGAAATCGGCGATGAAATGGACGCAGATGTCTTTGGCCGCGAAGAGATCGCGGATCCGCGCCTCCTCGTCAGGTTCTTCGGTCCTGGGCACGATGGCGATCACGTTGCCGAAACCGGCTCGCCAATCGGCGAGGTTCTCGGCGCAGGCGGCGATCTTGCGTGGGATCTCGTAGTCCGATGGCAAGGGTTTGAGATCGGCGTCGACCATGCCGGTCGCCCAGACGAGAGGCAGCGGCGGGGCGTCTGACGTCCTGCCCTCGCCACGTGCAACTTCGAGCCAATGGGCGATCAGCACCGGCAGCTCCCAGGAACGGCCGCAGTCGATATCGCCGTCGAGCATGAGCTCGAAGGATACGAGCTCGCCGATTACGGCCTGCAGCGGGCCGCGCACGAAGCGATCGTAGTCCGACGAAATCTGCAGCGGCCGAAAATCACCCTTGAGCGTGACGTAACTGGCCGGCAGGCGCTTGCGGCGTTTCAGGTTCTCGATGGTGATCGGCGCGCTCGTGGTGGGCAGGATCACCCCCGGGCTGGCGTTACCTGGGGTCTGGCTCACACTTTCGGACGGCCCTGCCGCCGGCGGATCAACCGCGTGTGAGTCAATTCCCGACATGAATCGGCCTTCCCCAAAATCCGAATGCAGGTCAACGCCGGTTCGCGCGCCGACGTCAGCCGAAATCCGTCCCCATACGGTCAGGCCAAAATGATCTCCGCCGCCGCATGCCCCAAGATATCAATAACATCCTTGCCGAACTCCGTTTTTGGATCAAGGCCCAGCATGATTGTTTCTCCCACCGCAGCCGGCAGAGACAGATTGATATGGCGCCGGTCTTCCTCGACGAAAGCGTCGAGACTGGAAGGCAGCTTGGCCGCCTCCGGTCCGGTGATTGTGAGAAAGACGAGATCGTCCTCGTCGATCAGGTTCAGTTGGAACGGACCGATCGTACGCGCGGTGTCGCCGGCGGTGTGCGCGGCGCGCGCGGCGGGTGAGATTGCCGTCGCCCGGGCCCGCGCCGCGTGACGTTGCAGGCGGAGCAGACCGATCGAGACCGGGCCGGGGGCCTGGGCCTTGCCGGAGAGAATATCGCCGAGCGACGGGCGCACCGCATCGGCGGCCGCGTCAGCGCGGATGTCGTCGAGCCCGGCGAGATCGCGAGCGGCACGCCGCTCGGCAAAGGCCGTCCGCGCCGCATCGAGCGCGGCTGTGTCAAGGTCCGTGGGAAGATGGATCGGCATCGGTCAGACCTCCTGTGCCTGGGCTTGGGCCGTTGGATCGAGGTAAAGCTGGGTAAAGGCATCACGGAACAACGCACGGTCCGCCTCGAAGGCGCTTTCCAGGTCTTGCGCGGTGGCGTAGACCCGTCGGAATGCCTGAGCGTAGCTGCGCAGGGCACCGGAAACGGCGATCAGCCCCGTCTCGATGCCCTTGAAGGCCGCGGCCAGCTCTTCGGGCGGCCGATCGAAGGTTTTCGAGCGTTTCTGCTTCAGCAGCGCGACGCCCGCCTCGCGGATGCTGGCCAAACGTTCGTCTTGCGAACCCTGCCCGATGCGCAGCGCAAGGGCGATCTTCATCCAGTCTGTCATGGCACTCTCCAGAGCTTGCAGGTCTCCGGCAAGAGCGTCGTAGCCGCGCGCCTCGGAGCAGCGGACCCGCTCCTCGATCGGCAGCAACGCCTTGCCTGTCCTCAGGCTATTGGAAAGCGCAGACTGAATTGGGTGGAAGGAGAGCAGCCGCATTGTCGCCCGCGGCAATGACACGCCGAACGCCCCCGCCTGCATGATTGGCGAGAGCAGGGCACGTTCCTTCTGCTTGACGATCTTCAGATCGCCCTCGGCGATGGATTTCAACGCCTCCGCGGCGGTTTCGGGTCGGTCGGGCACCTCGTCGGGAAGGGCTGCGGCGACGCCTTCCGGGTCGTCCTCTTCCTTGTCGAACGGGTCTTCGGGATCGACCGAGAGCTCTTTCTGGAGCCCCGGATGGGTCGCGTCTATCCCGCGTTCCAGCGCCGCACGCTGCACCGCCCCGGAGAGCGCTGCCGCATAGTCGCGAAAGCCGAAGAAGCTTGCGCTATAGGTGCGAAAGATGCGGTTGTCCTCGGACATCCAGAAGGCGTAGGGGCTGTCATCGTCGATGATATCTCCGGCGCTCTGGGTGTAACCACGGATCACGGTGAAGGTCGCGTTGGCGCGGGCATCGTCGAAATGGGTCTCACGATAACGGTAGAGAAGCTTGGCGAAGGCCCGGGTGGCGTCGCCGACCGGGTCGGTCCCCTGGGCCGGGTATTCGCGCAACGGATCGAGCATGTCGACGACGGTGGGTCCGTGCGAGAAGTCGTCGCAGCTCACGACGAATTCGAGCAGCTTCTGCACCAGCCGCACGCGGAAGGGGCTGAGCCGGAAGGTGCCGCGTTTGTCGCGCAGGTAGAGCGATCCGTCGGCGTTCTTGCCGACACCCGCATCGTCGCTCGCGGCAAGCGCCGAGAGGATGTCGGCAGGGCGCAGCCACAGCAGATCGAGGCAGGTGGCCAGGGCAAGCTCGCTGCGCGCCAGTGCCTGCATCAGGGCTGCCAGCGCCCAGGCTGGTTTGTCGCGGTTGTTGTCCCACCCTTGCGCGATTGTGGCCGCGAGCGCGATCTTGAACCGGTCACTCGTCGCGCCGTCGTCGGTGACCGCCCGGAAATCGGACCGTGCCGCCACCGACCAGGTGAAAAGGGTGTCTTCGGTATTCGCCATCGGTCGTTTCCACTTGGGGTGATGTGGTGTTGAAAGCCCTCGGAACCTAGCCGCGCGCGCCCGGCAGATCGCGCAGCATCTTCCGCGCGGTTTCGGCATACTGGCCGTTCGGGCGCTTGCGAAGATAGGTTTCCAGGCTCTCGGCCGAGCGTTCGTCAAGCGCCTCCATCCAATCGCCCTCGTCTTCGAGCAGCGCGATCCGCTTGCGAGCCTCGCCGACATAGGCGCCGTTCGGGTAGCTGGCGAGGTAACTTCTGTAGCCGCCGATCTCATGCATGGACGATGCGCGCTGCCAGTCCTGGTCTTCGGCCAGCACCCGCCTGAGACGTTCCAGCACTTCCACCGCGTAAACGCTTTGAGGGTATTGCGAGAGAAAGGCCTGGTATTCCTGCCATTCGCCGCGATTTATCGCGCGCTGGTAGGCAAGCCATTCCGGATTGGCATCGGACTCGCGCGTCTCGGGTTGCGAGCTGGACGCAACCTGGGCCGGACGGTCGTCGCCAAAATCGGGCCGGCTCTCGATCTCTGCCACCAGGCTCTGCGCCTCTTCGAGCCGGGCGCAACTGCCACAGAACCCCGGCACGTCGTTGCAGCTTGCGAGATAGCGCAGCAGCCCGTCGTAGGACTTGTCGGAGGGGAACTGTGCCTCGACGCTGTCGCTCATCTTCGCGCAAAACCCGTCGACCTTCAGCTGGCCGGCCGCCCGCTCGATGCAGGCCGTGCAATTCCTGACGTAGAGCAGGTAGCCATCGACCGAGTCGACCCGAACCGCCTCGGCCCAGAGGGCTTCGTCTTCCAGGGTACGCGGATCGGGAGTATTGAGTTCGGCCAGGCGGTCTTCGAGCTCCGAACGCTGCTCGCAGTATTCGCAGCGGTCCAGGTAGCCGCTGATATCCACCGCGGTGCCGCGTTCGAGCAGCTCGCGGGCATGACGTTCCTCGGCCCGGCGGATCGCTTCGCGCGAGCGCTCTTGCTGAAGGAAGGCGAGCAGGTCTTCCTTCAACGGGCAGTAGATGCAATTGCGCAGGTAGGGCTGGACGCCGGCGGAATCCTCGGCCGAGAGGATTTCGCGCGCAGTCAGCCGCTCGAAATGCTCGCGCTCGACCGCCGCATCGCGTTTGAGGCTGTCCTCCGAAACGGTTGCAAGAACCACGTCCGGGGCAACACCGGCCACCTGCGGAGTCTGCCGGAATTCGGGCCGCACCTGCATGATCCGGCGCGCGACCCGCATCTGCAGGAAGCTCTCCAACTCGGCCACGGTGATCGCGCCATCGCCGTCGCCGCCGAAGCGCTCCTGGTCGGCCTCGCCGTAGAGCGCCGAAACGAAGGCGTCGGTGAACAGCGACTGGTTGTATTCGTCGTCCCAGACCGCAACCTCGTCGGGCAGCGCCGCCGCCATCAGAACGACGCCGTCGGCGGCACGCAGCACCGGCGCCGGACCACTGGCGGAGGCGCTGACGCCGGTCACCAGGTCACCCTCGTTGGACTGGCCCGAGAAGCAGCTTTCGAGGATCAAGGTGATCTGACCGTCGGGCAGCTTGTCCCTGCGCAGGGCGGTGAGGCGATCCATCAGCACGTCGAGCGAATAGCCGGTTAGGTCGAGCCGGTCGGCGCGGCTGTCGGTGCCGAGCAGATAGGGGGTGGTTTCCGCGTTGTTGGCGAAGAAGGCACGCGATCCATGACCGGCGAAATAGATCGTCAACTCGGTGTCGGGACGGGTGATGAGGTTTTCGATGACCCCGGCGCGCGTACCGGTGCCGAGCAGGTAATCGAGTTCGGCTTTGGTGAGGTTTTCATAGCGGTTGATTTCGGTCGATGCGTAGCCGAACTGCTCGGAGTAGAGCTTGTTGATCGCCTCGGCGTCTTTCTGGGCATAGCTCACGGGTTCGGCGTAGCGGTATTCCTGATTTGCGATGATGACGAGCCGCTTCGGGCGCACTTCGTCACCGGCCCCGGTGGCGGCGACGATGGTGTCGGCCTCGGTTGCGGCAGGGCTGCTGATTTCCGTGCCGGTATCGACATAGGTGCCCGGCGCGCCCGGACGACAGCCCTCGAGGTCCGCCGGATCGACGACCGCCTCGTACTGACGCCGGGCGACGAGGCCGTCTTCGGTCTCGACCGCAATCGTCAGATCGAGGACCGGTCGCCCCGGCTGCACCAGATCGAAATCGACCGTCATGACACTGCCCGCGGTATCGTCGTCGGGATCGGTCTTCAGCGGCGGCAGGCCAGCGCCGTCGAGCCAGGCGGCGAGGTCGCCCTCCTTGAGTTCGAAATAGGCGCTTGTGAAGGTGTCGATTGCGCGCTGCCGCAACACGCACTGGCCGTCGAGGCCGAAGCGCGGGCGGAAGGCGAGGGTCTCGGCTTCCAGCAGCTTGGGCGCGACGGCAGCGAGCGCGAGCCGGTACGCACCGTCGAGTTCGACCAGGTCGTCGCGGCGCTGCACGTCTTCGACGACTTTCAGACTCGGCAGGTGTACGTCCATGCCAATGGTGCGGTTGCAGCCGTAAGAGCCATCGGTTGCACGGGCAAAGATCGAAATGCGGATATGGGCGATCTCGGGGGCAGGACGCAGCGCCTGGACGGCGATGGCAAAGGTCGAGGCATAGAGCCGGTTGACCAGCCGCTCGATCTGACGCCCCCCCTCCTCGGTGCGCGCGAGTATTGGCGCCACGACCGAGGCGTTCTCCGCCGCGTTGACATTGATCGCGAGCCCGGAGGTGCGGATCGCATTTTCGAGGTTCTCGTTGAGCCTGCGGCGGTTGCTCTCGGAAAGGTTGGGGTTGCCGGCAGGCAGGCCAAGATAGGTGAGGTCATAGGGGCGCGGGGTATTCGGGTCGATGCAGTCCGAGGTCAGGATGCTGGCGATCCCGGCATTCACCGCGCTGCGGGCGTGATCGGCGAAATCGGCGCGGTCGGAGAGACCGGACTGCGCAAACGCGCGATCCGCCGCCAGGGCGAAGCCACAAACCAGGAGCAATGAGGCGAGCAACCTCAGGACGAGACCGCGCACGAACGTTCGCTCCAGGGAAGGCGCTACGTAAAAATCTGTTTCTGAAAACATATTTTCGGGCCTCTCTCGAACAGGTTACGTGGCGTCCCGGTAATGCAAAAGTTACTTTCGCGTGATCACCGGGAGCCATGCAACAGGAAATTTGGATCGCACTTCGGGCGGCGGCATTTGTGATTTGCCAATGCCAGGGCCGGAGCGACTGTCAGTCCGCCCGTGCCGGGGTGACGCTGAGGTCGCAGGGGAGGACTGCGACGCCGAACACCGCGAAGGGCACGGGCGGACCGGGACGAGAGGGTCAGTAGCTCAGGGCGCAGACCTCTTCGAGCTTGCCCCCGCCGTAGTCGTCGATGTCGGTAAACAGCGTGGCTATCAGCTTGCCGTTGACATAGGTGCCGGCATAGGGGCCGCTCGGCACGGTGCAGCGGGTCACCGGCTGGACATGCTCGACATAGGTCGGCTGCGGCGCGGCATATACCGGCTTGGGCATCGGTTTCATGACCGGTGCCGGCGCCATCGCATGGTCCTCGACCGGCGCAACCGGCGCCATCTCTTCGCCCTTGTCTGCGGCCATGGCGGGCGCCGCCTCGTCGCTGTACGCGGGCGGGGTTTCATGGACATGCGCCATCGGAGCGGGATGGTGATGCTGGTGACCGGCGGCGCTTACCGTCTTGGGCAGACCGACCAGCGAGACCACCACGCGGCGCTGGTTGTCGCCATAGGGCATACCCGACATGTTCGCATATTCCTCGCCAACCGCGCGCAGCACGAAGCGCGCTTCGCTGAAGCCGAATTTCTGGATCAGGTAGTCCTTCACCTGATGGTTGCGGGCCTTGGCGAGCGCCTGGTTCGCCGAGGCCGAACCGGTCGCGTCGGTGAAGCCCGACAGCAGGATCAAGACCTTCGGGTTGTCGAAGTAATAGGCCGAGATGATCTGGCCGATCTGGTCGAGCTCGTGCTTGGCCGCATGGGTGAGGGTGGAACTTCCGAACTCGAAGAACACCGGGTCACGCAGGTCGGTGGCGTGCTTGCGCACGTGAAGCACGTGATCGTCGACATAGACGTCGTGCGCGTAGCCGTGCGCATCGTAGCTCACGCTCGGGTGCACGATGGTGGTGCGCTTGGCGTAGGACGGGTCGCCGTAGACAGCGCGGTCGCCGTAGCTGTCGTAGTAGGTCACGGTGCCGTGGCCGAGCTCGCTGACATAGCTCGTCGCCCAGTGAGGCTTCGGCGTCCAGCCGTAGCTCACGCTGCCGGAGGTGTAGGGCGAGCCGCTCCAGGCTTTCCAGCCCGGCGCATAGCTGTCGCCATAGGACGTCCAGGGCGCGCTTTGGATGTACGTGTTGATCAGAGCGGCGTTGTAATCATAGCCGCCGGCCGCTGCGGGCGCCGTCGTCGCGTTGAGAAATGCGGCGGCGACGGTGAGCGCGGAACCGAGTTTCAGCAGCTTGGGTTGCATGGGGTTCACTCCTCGTTTGGGATGCTTCGGTGCATCGATCCGAAGAGTGGAAAGCCCAGAGAGAAAAATGCGACGGGCCGCCGGAATGGCGGCCCGTGCGATAGCGGTGTCGTCGTCCTCGAGCCGGCTTCAGGCGCCCGTCAATAGGCGAACTCCCTCGGCAGACGCAGGCTCCGCAGGAAGGTCACGATTGCCTCCTGGTCGTCCCAGGACATCGCTTCATAGGCTGCGACCGCGCGGTTGGCGGCGCTTTCATATCCCGAGCCGTCGTCGATGCAGACCTGATCGGAGTGCATTTCGATCGCCTGCCGGAGCGACAGGGCGCGTCCGTCGTGCAGCCAGGGGCCGGTATCGGCCACGCCCCAGAGCGGACGGGTCAGGAACTCGTCGCGCGGCACGAAGACGCCTTCGCGGTCGGTCTGCTGCTTGATGATATCCGCGAGGCAACGGCCCATGCGGTGGCGTTTGAGGTCAGAATAGAGCGGCACCTGGATGCCGTATTCGTCTTCGGGCAACCGCGGCAGTGAAGACGCGAGCGGATCGACCTCGAGATCGGTGAGGAAGGAAAGGTCGTAGAGATAGGCAAGCGGCCGCCCGCCAAGGCTGAAGCTTTCCTTGGCATCCGGCTCGCTCTTGGCGCGCTCCTCGGCCGGCAACTCGCCGCCGGCGGCGAACAGCGCCTCGACCGGCAATGTCAGCCCGCGGGGCGTGGCCTGTCCAAGCCCGACGCCGGTGCCGGTGACCAGCAAAGCTGCGCGCCCATCTGCGGATTCCGCCGAGGCGATCCGTGCCGCATCTTCGGTGCGCGGGTCGTGGATCCGCACATAGGGATCCCAGAGATCCTTGGATTCGTGGTGGCAGGAGGCGCAGGAATCATCCGCGCCGTAGCCCGCCGGCATCTCGTCGCCCAGGAACAGGGCACGCCCACGCTGGATCGTCGCCCATTCGGCATCGGTTTCGGGCTCGACCTGGACCGGCGGCCGGGTGCTGAGGGCGAAAGCGGTGAGCGCGGTCACCTCGCCGACGGACACCTCGTTCGGCACGCCGTCGCCGTCGTGGTCGGCTTCACCAGGGGCGAGCTCGACCGGGGTCATGCCGAAGTGGAAGTTGAGGGCATCGCGCACGAAGTTGCGCATGTTGCTGGCAATGCCCTTCCACTGGAAAGGCCGAACGACGAAATCTTCGCCGACGCCGTCGATCTGGCCGCAGTACTCGTCGAGCTGCGGGTTCTCGCCGCAGGGCCCCAGATCGCCGAAATAGATGGTTCCGGCGTCCGGGTGCACCGAGGCGGCATAGATGCCGAAGGAGGTGCCCTTTGATTCGAGGGCGATCTCGTAGACCACGCCGGGTTGCTCGACCGCGGCGCGGAGCGTCCGGTAGCGGGCGTCGAGCAGATCGAAGGTCATTTCTTCGGCCAGGCTTTGTGTGTAGCCCGCACCGAATACATGCGGCGGGTTGCGCAGGAAGACCGCGAACAGCGCATCGGGATCCTGGTAGCCGTTCTGAACCAGCGCATCATGAACCCAGCCGGGTGCCGGGGACTGCTGCATCGGATTGATGATGGCCGAGGTCGCGATGGTGCCGGCACCCGAGACCCCGTCGGCGCGGGGCGTGCGGGCGTCGGCCACGGCAAAACCCTCGGCATCCATGCCCGAGACGCTGTGGCATTCGAGGCAGGATTGGGAGTCGAGCCCGTTGATCCGCATCCATGGCAGGTCGTTGAACGCCGCCATCGGTCCGTGTTGGCCGGCCTCGCGCCGCTTGGTCTCGCGCGGGCCATAGGGGCCCTCGCCATAGCCGTCTTCGGCGGTATACCTCTGGGTGAACAGGTGCCGGCCGATCTCCATGATTTCACGGAAAGTGACCTGGCCGGTGGTGATCTCGTCCTGGTCGAGACGGATGCCGCCGACCAGCGCGGGCCGGTCCGCATCGGCAAGACCGAGCGGCGGAGTGTAGTCGTCGTAAGAGGCGGGCGCTGCTGCCGTGGCGCTGTCCGCGGTGGGTTCGGCGACCACGGGCGCGTCGGTGCCGGCCGCGTCCGCCGGCGTCTCGGCCGCTGGCGTCTCTGCGGCCGGTTCCTCGGGCGCCGGTTCCTCAGGCGCCGGGGCCGGGTCTGTCACCGTGTCGACGGCGGGCGCGGCGGGCTGAACCGTTTCGCTGGGCCGGCCCTGAAGGATCGAGTTGATGTCGCCCTCCGCTTGCGCGCGCGCCGGAGCGGTGAATCCGCCGGCAACGACAAGCGCAACGGCGGATATGGATAGCGTGTAATGAGACGGCCTAATCATTCCGGTGCTCCAATTCGATTGCAGTTTTGGCGAAAACCCGAAACCGTCGGCCACGCCCACGAAACCACGAGTCTTCCGGCCTCCTATTGGAAAGTCTAGGCAACGACGCGAAGCGCGTCGTGCCCGGCGTTCTCACGAAAGCGTGATTTCCCGTCGCCCGTGTCGTTGCCCGTGTCGTTGCCCTGGCACCGGCACGCTGACCTCCTATTCGTCGAACGCGGCCGCGAAGGCCACGCCGTCCGCCATCGCCGCCTCGCCCACCGTCTCGGCCACATAGGCGCAATCTGCCTCGAAATCGGTCCGGTCCGCTTCGCTGGCCCTTTCGATCCCGATCAGACACCAGCCATAGGCGCGTCCGGGATCGGAAAAGCCCGTGTCCCATTCCGCCAGCAGAATGCCCAGGTTGACCGCCGCCTGGGCGTGGCCGCGACGCGCCGCGCCTTCGTAGAGCGCCATCGCCGCCATGGTGTCCTGCCCGACGGCGTAGCCGTGCTCGTACATCGCGCCGAGGTTCGAAAGCCCGACCGCATCGCCGGTCCAGGCCGCCTCGCGGAACCAGTAGAGCGCCGAGGCCATGTCCTCATCGACCCCGCGCCCATCGACGTACATCGAGCCGATATGGTTCATCGCGTTGGTCAAGCCCATCTCGGCGGCTGTCTCGTACGCCTCTGCCGCGGCCGTCTCGTCGACCGGGCCGCCACGGCCCGCTTCGTGCAATTCAGCGCGCAGCACATAGCCATGCGGATAACCGATCTCCATCGCCTTCTCGATCCAGGGAAGGGCCGCGTCCGGGTTGTCCGGATAGCCTGTGGCGGGGTTCTGCAGCAACCAGCCGAGGTTGTAGATCGCCTTGTCGTAGCCCTGTACCGCGGCTTTCTCCCACCATGCCCGAGTGACCGCGAGATCCTGCGCGACCGCGATTCCATCCTCGTAGATGGCGCCGACCACGTTCTGGGCCACCGGATCGCCGGTCTCGGCCAGTGGCGCGAGGATATCGAGCGCGGCCCGGTAGTCGCCGGCGATGTAGGCGTCGCGTCCGCGGGCAACCTCCGGCTCCTGCTCGGCGAGGCGTGATTGGCGCATCTCCGGAGACAGGTCGTCCTCCTGTGCGCCAGCCGGTCCGACCGCCGGGGCGATGAGAAGAACGGCGGCGAGGATTGCCGATCTGACCCACTGAGGCATGAATATCTCCCGGGCGTCAGGACAGGTGCTTGGTCGGGTATCGCCGCGCATACCCGGTGAGTCCGACGCAGGGGACCGCCGCAGCGCAGGCCGCCTTGGTGACGACCCCGGGAACCAGATCCGGCTCACCCCTCGGCTTGGCGGCTCAGCGCCAGCAAGCGCGCCGCCGCCCAGGAGGCCGGCCCGAAAGACCCATCGAGCGCGCCGGAATAGAACCCTTCGCGCTGCAACCGTCGTTGGACGCCCACCCGCAGGGAGTGCGGGAATCTGGCCATGTCGCGATAGATCTGCGGCGATCGGTCTTCGCCTGCGGCGAGAGCCTCGTAGGCGTGGTCGATTGCTGCCTGGGTGTCGTTCGCAATGGTATGGCTCGGAAAGGCGTGGATCACCGCAAGGGCGAAATGGGCGGTGGGATTGCCCTCGGCAGCCGCTTCGGTGAACAGCCGATAGGCGGTGGACGGGTTTTTCCCGACACCGCGACCGTTGAGATAGAAGACGCCGAGGCTGCCCTTCGCAAAAGCGTTTCCGGCCGCAGCGATAGGCTCGTAGAGGGCGACGGCCCGCGCGTCCAGCCCCGCCTCGCCGAGCGACCGGGCGAGCGAGATTGACACCCAGACATTGTCCGGTGCCTGTCGGAGCGCCGCTTCACATTTCGGGATCGCCGTTGGCGGCACAATCTGCTTCGACCGGATCCCGGGCCAACCGATGTCATTCTCCCAGGGGATCGCGGCGTCGAAACAGGCGGCAACGGCCGGGTTGAGGGCGTTGACGCGGGTGTCCAGGCCATCGCCCTCCTCGGCCTCGGCAACAGTCTCGGTCGGGGGTTCGGTCGGGGGTTCGGTCGGCGTCACGGGCGCGGGTGTGACCGGTTCTTCCTCGGCGGCGATCTCGGGCTCTTCGTCCTGGCGCGGCGGTTGCGCCACCGGGTTCGGCTCTGCGTTTGCGACCGGAGCGGGCGCCGGCGCCGGCTCCGGCTCGATCCCCAGCCCGTCGACCGGCCCGAGCAAACCGAGTTTCTCCATCTCCAACGGGTCGTAGAGGTACATCGATTCCGTCGGCGTGCGCATCATCCGGGAAATCACCGGGGTCGGCACGCCGAAATCCTCGAAGGCCTTGAAGATGTCGCCAAGCGTGACCTGTCCCGCCGTGAGGCTGTCGGTGCCGATGTCGATCCGGTGCACCCCGAGCCGACCCTCGGCGCTACGCTCCACCCCGGCAAAAAACAGGTAGGTACAGGAAGAAGCACAGGTTTCGCCCTCGGGGATCGTGGTCTTCAAACCCGCCGCGCGCACATCGTAAGCCGCCGGCAGGGCCACGTAGATCGACCCGCCGCCGCTCGCCAGAGAAAGGGTGGTGACCTCGGGGAACTCGGCCAACGCGAGCTTGAACAACACCCCGGTGCGAATGCCGATCGCGCCGGCCAGTTCGAGCACCTCCGGGCGCTCGGTGTCGTAGCGGAACGGCGCGAACTCGGTGATCACCTCGGCCGATGCGCCCGGGGTGTGCACCACCGTCCCCAACAGGGCGAATGCCGCCAGTCTGCGTAGCTTCGCACCGATGCTCGCCATTGTTTCCCCTTCAAAAACACGGAATCCGGGCCCAAAACAGTGCCGGCCCACCCGTTCGAGCCATAGCGCAAAATCGTCTTCATATCAACGTTTTCGCCGACCCGCCCAGAAAGCCGCCGGAACGCCGCCGCCGAACATGGGCCGGTCAGTAGCGGGTGTCGATCGGGATCATGCCGGCAGGGAAGACGTCGTAGGTGTAGCCATCGTCGGGCCCGGGGATCTCGTCCGCAGCGATTTCGTCAAGGTCGAAGGCCCGGCCAAAACTGAGGTTGTAGCTGCGGCTCAAGTCGATTTCGTAGGTGCCGTTCCCGACCTCGGCGGAAAACTCCACCCGGCAATAGAGGGCAGCGCCGGCGCTGTACCACCCCGGCACCGAAAGCGGCCCGGTCAACACGCCGACGATCTTGGCGTTTTCGCTCGCCGTCGCCGGGATGTGGACGAGGTTGCGCACGTCGAGGCCATTCTCGGGCCCGGTCATGTCATCAACGAAACGAACCAGGTCATCAAACGAATACCCCTCCGTCACGACGTGCTGGCGAAACGTCATCGCGTAGCTGCTGAGACAGATCCGTTCGGCAAGCGCACCAACGGAGCCGCGATCCGACGCGATCCTGATGCGTGCTTCGGTTTCGAAAGGTTGTCCGATCCCGAGCAGCTGCATCTCGCCGACCGTGTCGACGTAGTGCATCTGATCGCCCGGGGTGTTGAGCACCAATGAAACAAGTTCACTCGACAGCGGCGGCCCCGCCATGGTGATCGCCTTGTAGGACTTGTCCATCAGCAGCTTGGCGACGTCGAGCGCAACCCGGAACGCGTCTTCGCGCTGATCTTCCGCAACCGTCATGTTGGCGAGGAAGGGAGAATGAAAGCCGAGCCGGGCGCCGGGCTCCATGACCCGGTCCGGATAGGGGCTGTTGGCGCCCCAGGACTGACCGAACATGAACAGGATCGCACAGGACGATTCACAGCGCGCGCCGCTCTTGATGGTGGTGGCGAACCCGAGCCCTTCCCCGCCTTCGAGGGTGACGAAGTCATAGACCTCCTTGAGCGATCCGCCCGGACTGTCGAGACAGACCCGCCTGCGGAAGCCCTCGGACCAGGCCGGGTGAGTGACGATGGCGGTCAGGTCGCCGGAGCTGATCTCTCCGGTGAAAGCAAAACCGCATTCCTCGAATTCGTCGGTGACGGGCAGCAAGGTCCATTGGCCGGCCTGGGCCGCGGCGGCGAAGAAGAGACCTGCGGCGATGGCGATGATCCCGATCGGACGTCGAAATGCCCGGGTGGCGACGTGGCGGTTCGAACATGAGGTTGGAAACGGCATCTGAAATCCCTTCGAACGGTTTTCAGGGATCATAGGCACGCAGATTGGCGCGGTCACCCCGGCGAAAACACCCCGGGAGCGCTTTCCTGTCGGAAGCCTTGCAACTCGCGGGGCGGATCGGTTCGACGGTCGCGCGGCCGCGCGCCCGGACCGATGCCCTGGGAGCCTTCCCCTGTCCGGTCGCAACCGCGGCCGAGACGATCCGGTCCGGGGCGTCAGCGGCCCCGCCATTTGCCCGCCTGATCGCGTTGACCGCGTCGAGCCCTTCGATCACCGGACCGAAGCGGTGCAGGCGCCATCGAGTGCCGGGAGCGGTCTCAACAAGATGAAGAACTGGGCAAAAGGAGCAATCGGGATCGGACGACCCGCCCGCGCCCACCTGGGCGAGCGTTGCCAACCACACGGCATGTTGCGATGCCAAGTCGCCCGACAGCCCGACCAAGATCCAACCGTTGCGCGCGCGATCCGCGGCGCAACGGGGCCCGTCGCGTCCTTCGCGGGCCGATCTCCACGATCTCCTACCGATACCGCAGGGCGACTTTCCCGGCCACCGCGCCCGCGCCCCGTTCGATCCGATCGGAAAGGTTGCCGGCTCCGAACTCCGGAATGATACCCGTATTGATGACCGCTTTCGCCACCGCCCTTGGTCGGCGGAAATGCCGGACCCAAGGTCGGAGCCCAAATCTCGACCAGCGCGAAAGACAAGGATCGGGATGCCGTCGTCCCGGTGGCATCGCCAATCCACCGGGCATCGAACCGGTCGGCCGCGCCGAAAACATCCGGGGACACCCATCCTGATGCCCGGGGCGCTGCACCAACGAAAATCGATGGCAACGACCCAGCTTGATGGACCCGAAGACCGATGGAAGACCCGGGGCAGCGCCATTGCCACCCGAAGACCGACCGCCGACCTTCGGACCTCTCATCGCCATTCGGGCACCGCAGATCGACAGTCTGCGTCGGCCGGCTCAGCGACCGGTTGTGATCTGGGAGGGGACGTTGTCGCGCGCGGTGTAGGCCCCGGCGTTCTCGACCTGGAACGCGGCCGTCACATTGCCTTGCAGGTCGTTGCCGGTGTAGGTGCCCATGCCGCCGTCGTATACCTTGATACCGACACGATTGCCGGAAATGGTATTGCCGCTTGCCACCGGCGCGCCGCCGCCGGTCACCGCGATCCCCTCGTAGGCATTGTTGCGAATCCGGTTCGCCGAGATTTGTCCGAACCCACCTGTGTTGATGTATATCCCGCTCTGTTTCCCGTCGTGGATCTCGTTGTCGCGCACGACCGGATCGGCCCCTTCCTTGATCTCGATGCCACTGTAGCCATTCGCGAATATCTCGTTCGTCTCGATCGTTCCAAGCCCGTTTTCGTAGACGAAAATGCCGCCGGTCTTGCCGTCATGGATCTTGTTGCCCCGCACCACGGGATCGGCACCGGTGCCGATATTGATGCCGGCAAGGGCATTCGCGAAAATGTCGTTCCCCTCGATCAATCCGCGGCCCTCGTTGGTCAGGAGCATTCCGCCCTGGTTGCCGTCACGGATCGAGTTGCCACGCACTTTCGGATCGGACCCGGTGGTGATTTCCACCCCGGCCAAGGTATTGCCGTATATGTCATTGCCCTCGATCAACCCAAGCCCGTTATCCCAGACAAAAACGCCGGCCTCGCCATTCGAATAGATCCTGTTGCCTCGCACCACCGGGTCTGCGCCGGTCTTGATCTCTATGCCAGGCTTGGCGTTGCCGAAAACATCGTTCTGTTCGATTGTCCCGCGGCCATTCTCCAGAACCATGATGCCACCCGTCACACCGTCACGGATGATGTTGGCGCGCACCACCGGGTCGGATCCGGTCTTGATCTCGATACCGGCAAAGCTGTTGGCGTATATCTCGTTCTTCTCCAGTGTTCCCTGGCCATTGTCCCAGAACCAGACCCCCGATTGGGCGTTGTCATGGATCCTGTTTTCCCGCACCTGCGGAGCGGCGCCCCTCGAAATCTCGACACCCCGCAGCGCGTTGCCGAAAATATCGTTGTCAACGATCGTCCCGCGACCGTCTTCATAGACATTGATGCCTGTTTGCACACCGTCGCGGATCGTGTTGCCGCGCAGGATCGGGTCGGCGCCACCGCTGATCTCGACGCCGCTGAAATTGTTGCCGAATATCTCGTTGCCTTCGACGTTGCCGCGCGCATTGTTGTAGAAATAGATCCCGCTTTCGCCACCGTCACGGATCACGTTTCCGGTGAGCGTCGGGGCCGTGGCACTGCCGTAGACCATGACCACGGCGGCGTCTTCGGCTGTCAGGTCGCAATCTTCCAAGACCGTGGTGCCGGCGCCGAACGTAACCGCGGACCAGGCGTCGCTATCATTCGTGCCCAACTGCCGGAGGGTCATGCCCGATATTCTCCCGCCCGGCGCATACCATTCGATCACGTCATCGCCGGTGACTTCCCAGATGATGGCGTCGCGCCCGCCGACCCCGACGATCTCGAGCGATTTGTTGACTTCCACACCCTGCCGGTAGGTGCCCGGGTAGACCTCGATCCTTGCCCCCTCCGGCGCCGCCGCGACCGCGGCGGCAATCTCGCGGTAGTCGCCTCCGGACGGCTTGACGGTCAGCACCGACTGCGCCGGGGCCGGCAGGGCCGGCGCGGCGGCGACAGCCTGGGGCTCCGCCGGCGCCGGCGCGCTCACCTGCGGTCGGGTCGCCGCGGTGCCGTCGTGGGCGATCCGAACAAGGGCCGTGAACACCTTGGGCCTGGCGTCGGAATTCGAGAAGATGTCCGTCATCAATATCGACATCGACGCGCTCTTCCGGTCGGCCGACAATATCCCGTTGGTCTCGAGAACCCGATTGGCGACGATGTGAAATGCCCAGGCATCGTCCCCCATCAGGGCTTCGAACACGTTGCGTGGGGGCAGGTCATCCATCGAACCGAGTTCGCCGGCGAAGAGCGCCTCGAGATCCCAGGTCATCTGGTAGAGGCCGTTCGCCAGCGGCACGAAGGACAGGCCGGCCGCGTTCATGTCGGTCCCCTCTTCCTCGAGTTCCGCGATCGTCCCGCTGACGACAACCGAACACAGCGCCCCGCCGTCGTCCAATCTTTGCAGCTCGCCGTCGCAATCGGGGCTCGCGTCTCCTGCCCATGCTGCCGAGCGAAACCGCGACGCGAAATTGACCGCATCGGCCCCTGGGAATTCGAGCGTCATCTCGGCCGCCATCATGTTCGGGATCTTCTCGACGACGCTGGGAATCTTGGCCACGGGGGCGGGTTCCCGGCCGATAAGCCCGAGTGCGGTCATCTCTTCGGGCTGGAACCAGTACATCTGATCGGCCGGCGTGTTCATCATCCGGGCGATCACGCCGGTTGGCACTCCGAAATCCTCGAATGAACTGAAAATGTCGCCAAGCGCCACCTGCCCGGTCGCAAGGTCGGCGTTGCCGCCCGAAATCCGGTGCACCCCGAGCTGCCCATCGGCGTTTCGTTCAACGCCGGCAAAGAACAGAAAGGAACATGCCGACGCACACAGGCCGCCACTTGGGATCGTGGTTTTCAGACCTGCATCGCGGACCTCGTAGGCCATTGGCAGCGCGGCATAGACCGACCCGCCGCCGCTCTTCAACGCGAGCGTGTTCACCGTTGGATATTGTTGCAGGGCGCGGCGGAACAGGAGCGGTGTCCGGCCGTCAATCGCCCCCTCCAGAACCAGCACCTCCGGATCCGCGGGATCGTGGGTGAAAAAGGCTGGGTCCGTGACCACCTGAGAATGGGCGGGAAATGCAAGAGCGGCGGCGAAACAGACCGCGGCCCATATCGGCCAGAACTTCCCCAAGGTGCGCCTCCCTTTATCGAGCGATTTCAGCGGCCAATCGGATACCCATTGCCCGAGACTACGCCACCGTGGCGCCTGTATCAACGAATGCGTCGAATTTTCGGTCCGGCGGGACGGAGACCCGGCCCAGCCGGGTGGCCGGCGCCGCGACCGCCTTGCGCGGGTCACCGTTTCGCTCCACACTTTCCAATTCCTTGATGCAATCCGGCCAAAGTGCACCGGCATGATAGAGCAGGTTTTTCGAAAAACCTGCTGCTGGCAGGCAGAAAAACGCGTATTGTTGAAAGACAAAAGGAGATTGGGGATGTCCAGAAAAGCCATTCTTGCCACGGCGGGCCTTGTGTTTGCGACAATGGCCGGCGCCCAGACGGTTGAACAACTTCCGTCGCTCAACATCAACGACATCGGCGGCGACGTCGGGATCGCACCGGTTCAGCAAGCTTCCCCCCCTGCATTGGCGGGCTGCCCGGATGACGGGACGATCTCGCTGGAATGCGTCGTCAACTTCGGGAAGTTCGACCAGACCACAACGGCCGCGGTCGAGGTCACGCAAAAGGCGGCCGCGGCGGCCGTGGAACGGGCGGCCGCGCCGATGGCGCAGCCGGTCGTGCTGCCGCAGATCGATATCGAGATCCAGTTCGGCTACGATTCCTTCCAGCTCACACCGCAGGCGATCGCCCAGTTGGCGCCGTTGCGGACCACCCTGGCGGATCCGGCCCTGCGGGATCAGCCGATCCTGATCGTCGGCCATACCGACAGCTCCGGCGGCTATGCCTACAACCAGGAGCTCTCGCGCAAACGCGCCGTCTCGGTCGCTACCCACGTCAGTGCCATTACCGGGATCCCCTACGACAGGTTCCTGCCGGTGGGCATGGGGTACGAGGTGCTGAAATTCCCGCATGACCCGCGCGCTGCGGGCAACCGTCGGGTCACCGTGGCGTGGGCCGCCGGGTCGTGACGGCGCCGGCCCGGGCGGACGTTCCGGGCACGGGGCTTGGGTTTGTCGCGCGGGCCGCCATGGCCCTGCTTCTTGCGGTGTGCCTCGCTGTCACGCTGGCCCGCCCCGCCCAGACGGCAGAAATCGGGGTGTCGAACAAGCCGGGCTGCCTGTTCGAATTGACCGGGCCGATCGTTTCAGGCGATGCCGAGCGATTTCGCCGGCTGGCTGCGCAACATTGGGCGATCGACTGGGAGGGACGCAACGACAACGCCGGCAGTGCCCTTTGCCTCGACAGCCGGGGCGGGTCGTTCCTGGAAGGGAATGCGATCGCGAATGATGTCCACGAACGCGCGATCGCCACCCGGATCGGACCCGGCGCCGAATGCCTGTCTGCCTGCTCGCTGGTGTTCATGGCCGGACGAAATCTCGCGACCGAGATAGACCGATATCGACGGATTCTGCACGTGACCGGCCACCTGGGGTTTCACGCGCCCTACACGGATCTGGAAGAGGCACGCCAGACAACCGGCCAAGAGGTGAACACCCTTGTGCGCGACCTCAACGACCTGATCGCCGACTTCCTGCGCCACGCTTCATTCCGGTCATTCACCACGCATCGCCCGTCCGTTTCGATGGGGTTGCTCGTTGAAATGATGGATATGCCGAAGGGCGATCTGTTCATGATCGACACCGTCGAGCGCGCGGCGAGGTGGGGCGTCGAACTCGACGGGGTCGGTGGTCCACCCCAGTTCACCTTGTTGGAATATGTGCAGCTTTGCGACAACCAATTCGCCTGGATGTACGATGGGGCATCCGAGCGCGTTCAGGGCGATCTCAGCTGGCTGCGATACGAGACGGTCAGAAAACCGATGCAGACCGGCCCGGAGGACTTCATCGTTTTTGACCGGGGGGGAATGGCGCCCATGCGATGCGAGATCGAGCTTCTGGCGGGTGCCGAGACCGGGACGGGCCTGTGTCTTTCGGACGGGTTCACAGGCGTTGGTCTCGGGAATTGCAACGATCCTTCGATGCCCAATTCCATCTGGGTCCCCTGGTGGCACGCGATGCCGCCCGACATGCCGTTGAGCGCGCTGCGATGAACGGCAGAGCGTCTGTCGCATATCCCGTGCACAGGGAACGGTCGCAACACGCTCTGCGCCTGCCACTTGACCAACCGAGCCCCACGCGGGACGGTCTGACGAGAGAGGGAGTTTGATGTTCAATCTTGCACGCGGCGCGATTCCCGCCGCGCTCACCGCGGCCGCCCTCGCCTTCGCGCCGAGCCTGCTGGCCGCTGACGGGCTCAACCTGCTGGTCATGGGTCAAGACGCGGATCTCGATTCCGTCGAGCGGCATTCGCCGATTTTCGACCGGGTCCTCCAGGCGATTGCCGGCGAACTCCGTGCCCGCGGTTTCGAAGTCTACGACGAGACCGCGACGACAATGGATTTTTACGACCAGAGCCGGGTCCGTCGCTCCGACGCGGAACTCATCAGCCTGGCCCGTACCGTGCAGATCGTCCCGATCGACGCCGTCACCGCCTTCGAGATCCACGCGACAACGGTCCCGAGCGTCTACGACGGCCTGACCGATCTGCGGCTGCGCATCACCGGGCGGGTGGTCAATGTCGTGACCGGGCTGACGCTGGGCGGCTACGAGGTCAGCTATCGCCCCGGCGAACTGCCGTCACTGCCGTTACGCTGCCATCGCGACTGCCAGATCGCCTTCGTCGGCGACCAGGCGGCGGTGATCGCCCGAGACGTCGGCGCGGCGTTGGCCGCCCAACTCGCGCAGCTCTCCGCGCCGACCCAGGCCGGCGCCGGGCCGGATCCGGAGGCCGGTGCCATCTGCGACGGGACGCCCAGCGCCTTTACACTCACCTTCACAGGCTTCACGCCGGAAGAGATGAGCCGGATCGGCAGCTTCCTCACCCTATTCAAAGGCTACGCCCAGCACCGCCCCCTCGGCAACGACGGGAACCGGAGCGAGGTCTGGTACGAAACCTGCGCCGACGCCGCCCGGCTCGAAGCCAACCTGCGCGCCGTGTTCGAACAGACCGGCATGGACGTGTGGCTCGAGGCGGATGAGCACGAATTCGCAGCCGCCAGGATCGGAACGGAGTGAGCAAAACAACCGCTGGAGCGCGCAAGACAGATCCCGGGAAGGCCCGAAAGTCGCGCATCCGACCACCAGCGGAAAACCTGAAGCACGGAGCCGAAACGGTGCGCATGACGGCGGAAAACCATTTGATCTCGGGTGTCTCGACGAGGATTTGCGCGGTCACCTCCAGTCTGTTCCGGGCCGGCCACGGTTCGATCGGCGAAGGTGGCGGATCGACGGCGCCCTCGGTTCCCATTGCACTTGAGCGGGCCTCGCGTCCCCCACCGGCGCGATCGTCGCTCGAGATGAAGAGGCACATGCAGCGGACGGACCGAGTTTGCGACGGCCATGCTCGGCCTGCGAGGCCCCCGGAATTCCCAGTCTGTCTGTCGTCAGAAAAGCGCAGAGCCTGGCGTGCGTCTCGACGATGGCTCTGGATCGATGCTTTGAAAACAACGGGATCTGGTTCAAGGTTCGGTCGGACTCCGGTTTCGAGGGCCAGATCAGCGGATATTGCCGGGACATCGCCAAATGACACTCCAGACCCGACATGCCAGGATTGACACGGAGAAAGAGACCGCCATGCGCACCCTCCTGAAGCTGATCGCGACACTGGTCGCCCTCGCAGCAACCCTGCCCGCGATGGCGCAGACCCCTTTCCCGCCGATCAATGACACCGCACGGGCGGCCATGACCGAACTTCGCGTCTTCGCCGGCTGCCATATCGGCCGCGCGCCTCGGATCGGGATCTGGCCGCTCAAGGGCGACGATCTTCCGATCGAGGACGCCAGCGCGGTGGCCTTCTACGAAACCGTGTTTGCCGCGCTCAATGCCACCAAGCCCGATTGCGTGACCTTCGTCGATGGCGCCTCGGGCAGCGACACCATCCAGTATTTCATGTTGACCGGTGACGGCGCCGAGGCGCGCGGCCGGGTCGACGAGGCGTTCCGCGGCGTCGAGTTCATCCTGACCCTCGACATCTACGACCGCGGCGGCCGGATCCGGGCCGATCTGAAGATCGCCAATGCGAACGGGGTGACCGTGGCGGCTCCGCCGACATTCGACGTGCCCGATGATTTCATCGACACCACCTGTGGGGCCGGCGCCATTCCGCTCGACAGGGCGCTGAGCAACGCAGCGCGCGAATTGATCGAGAAAGCATCCGACATCACTGCCCTCGTCGATCAGGGTGGCCGTTTCGGCTATTCGGACGAGCGCCCGAGCTTCACCGACTATTTCAGCGAACGGATGATCCACGCGCTGGAAGAGCAGGTCGCCGACAACCTCTCCGGACGGTCGGTGCGCCGGGTCGACGACGGCGCGCTGGGGCAACCGGGGGTCTACGCGTCTTCGTTCCGCTATTGGCCCTGCGACGACGGGGTCGTTGCCGAGATCGCCACGGAGCTCCGGGGACCAGAAGGCCGCACCGCAACCTGGCGCGGCTATGTGCGGCTCGACCGCGTGCCGGGCATCCTCGACATCTTTCCACCTGAGCCCGAGCCGATGCCCGAGGTCGAATTGGCGCAAGGGCCCGAGCCAGATACGGACCCCAAGCCGGAAACGGACCCCGAGCCGGAAACGGATCCGGCGCCCGAACTGGAGGAGGAAGCAGATCCGAGACCCGTGCCCGTGCCGAGCGGTGATCTCGGGTTGGACCCCGATCTGGGCATGAAGTTGGGGTCGCGGCCGGTGCCGGTTCCACGGACCGACGGGATACCTGTCGGGGTTCACGCGCTGAGCTTCACGCCCCGAATGGCGAGCGTCGGAGATGTCGTCTCGATCGTCGCCGATGTCGCGGCCGGGTGCGAGCCGTTCTTCGTAAACTTCTACCAGTCCGGCGCTCTGGAACCGCTTGCGTGGGAGTATTTCGTGATCGAAGACCGCGAAAACGGCGCAAAGCATTACCGCATCGATACCACGACCCCGACTGGTCTGAAGGTCACCGAGATGGATCCCAAGGGCACGCACCACGTCGGCTACATCTGTACGCCCGGCGGCGGCGTCCCCGAGGCGGCGGTGCTCAAGGAGATCTTCAACGGCCTTTACAACGACGTGCTGCGGCAAACCGACCCGGGAAAGGGGCCGGTGTTCCTGTTCGAAAGGTATGTGATCCAGTAGTCCCGGCGGGGCGTAGGCGGTCGCTTCTGTCCCCACCGGGGCAAGCCCCTGGCTTGCGACCGATTGCTCAGGTGTTGACCGAGCCGCCGTCAACCACCAGGGTCTGGCCGGTCATGAACCGGCTGTCGTCGCAGGCAAGGAATACCAGCGCACCGTTGAGGTCCTCCGGATAGCCGTCGCGCTTGAGCGCGCGTGAGGCGATCACCCGCTCGCGCGCGCCGGCGAGGTGCTCGGGATTTTCGAGAATGGATGTGCTCAGCGTGAGGCCCGGCGCCAGCGAATTGACCCGCACGCCGCTGTCGCCAAGCTCGCGCGAGAGCGCCCGCGTCATCGCGGCCACCGCGCCTTTCGAGGCGATATAGGGCAGCATCCGGGGCATCCCCTTGTAGACCGTGCCGGAGGTGACGTTGATGATCGAGCCTTCCCCCCGCGCCTCCATTCCCGGTGCGACGGCGGCGATCATCTGGGCGGTGCCGCGCACGTTGATCGCTAGCACGCGCTCCCAGTCGTCGCTGCTCCATTCGTCGTATCGCAGCATCGGCAAGGCGGCGTAGAGGGCCGCATTGTTGACGAGCACGTCGACCGGGCCGAGGCGGGCCTCGGTCTCGGCGACGATATGGCGGCAGGCGGCGGGATCCGACACCTCGGTTGCGACGAAGAGGCCGCCGATTTCGTCGGCCAATGCCCGACCATCGGCGATGTCGGCAATCGCGACCCGGGCGCCCTCGGCGGCAAGCGCAAGGGCGAAAGCGCGGCCGAGCCCCTTCGCGCCGCCCGTCACGATACAGGTACGATCGGTCAGACGTCCCATTCCTACCCCGAATTCAGCCGGCCGAACTCGGCATAGACATGTTTGGTTTCCAGGAAGGGTGCCAGCCCTTCGAGCCCGTGCAGCCGTCCGAGGCCGCTGTCGCGAAAACCGCCGGTTTCCGCCTCGGCGAACAGGCGGTTGTGACAGTTGATCCAGACCGTGCCGGATTTCAATGCCCGCGCCACTCGGCGTGCCCGGGCCTGGTCTTGAGTGAAGACGCTGGCAGCGAGGCCGTAGCGGGTGCTGTTCGCGCTGAGAACGGCGCCTTCGTCGGAGCTGAAGCGCTCGACCATGACGATGGGGGCAAAGAGTTCGTCCTGCACCAGCCGGTGGGTGTTGTCCTCGATCTCGAAGAGCGCCGGAGCAACGACATTGGCGCGCGGATGCCCGGCCTCGATCCCACCGGGCAGCAGGGCACGCCCGGCCTGGGCGGCGGCGTCAAGATTGGCCCGGTACCGCTCGGCGCTGGGCAGATCGAACAATGGCCCCATCTGGACCCCGGGCGCCATCGGGTCGCCGCTCCGCACCGCCCGGGCGGCCTCGACGAGAGCCGGCACGGCCGTGTCCCAGGCGCTCTCCTCGACCAGCACCCTGGTGACGGCGGTGCACATCTGGCCGGAATGCGCGATCATGCCGGCGATGATCTCGCGCGCCGCGGTCGGGACGTCGGCATCGGCGAAGACCAGCGCCGGGGCCTTGCCGCCAAGTTCGAGCGACAGGCGTTTGAGGGTCGGCGCGGCCCCCGCCATGATCGCCTTCCCGGTCGCCGAGGAGCCGGTGAAACTCACGGTATCGACCTCGACATGGGTGCAAAGCGTGCGGGAAACGTCGAGCTCGCCGTGGACCACATTGACCACACCCGCCGGCAACGAGGGGCAGGCCGCGAGGCATTCGGCAAACAGCCGGTTCACCGTCGCGGTCTGGTGCGCGCCCTTGACGACGACGGTACACCCGGCCGCAAGCGCCGGTCCGAGCGAACGCAGGAGCAGGGTCGAGGGCGCGTTCCACGGCACGATGATCGCCGCGACGCCGATGGCTTCTTGCGCGAAGATCGATTGTTTGCCTTCGTCGATCTCGGCCACCCGACCGAAAATCGCACGCGCCAGGCCGGCGTAGTAGCGCGCTTCGCTGATCGCCGCGGTGGTCTCATGGGTGCAATGGGCGAGCACCTTGCCGGTCTCCGCGCAGATGGTCCGGGCGATCTCGCCCTGGCGCGCGGCGATGGCGTCGGCCAGCTCAAGAAGGACCTGCGCCCGCAGGCGCGGCGCGTGTGCCCAGCTGGTCCGATCGAATGCGACGCGCGCATTGTGGATGGCCTCTTCCGCGAGGGCCGCATCGGCCAGGTGGTAGGCGCCGTGATCGACGCCCGTATACACCTCGACCGTGGGCCGGACCTCTCCCTGTGCCCGCCATTCACCGCCCACATAGTGGCGTGCCGCGTCCGTCATTCCGCCCCCCTCTTCGTTTCATCATCTGGTTTCGCAAACAGTTTCGTGTAGTTGAGAGTGGCCAGAGAGTGCTCGCGCATCATCGCCTCGGCGCGCTGCGCGTCACCTTTCCGGATCGCGTCGAAAATGATCACGTGCTGCGAGTGGCCGACGGTGAGCCTCAGCCGCTCGCGTTTCAGACTGGTCTGATCGAAGGCGACCGTGCCGAGGGCGGCCAGCGGCAGCATCGCAATCCTTTCGAAGGTGTGGGCGATGAGCTCATTGCCGCAATGCAACATGATCGTTTCATGAAACAGGGTGTTGGCCCGGAAATAGCCGCCGATCAGATCGATTTCCGGGTCGTCGCTGACAAGCATGGCCTGGGTATCCGCAATGGAGCCGGCGAGCATGGCCTCGACGTCTTCGCTCATGCCGGTTTCGGCCAGCGTGCGCGCGGCAAGCGCTTCAAGAGCGGCGCGCACTTCGACAGCCTTGGCGACATCGGTGGCCGATATCGACCGCACGGTATAGCCGCGGCCCGCGCGCTTTTCGATCAGCCCCTCGGCTTCGAGGGCGGTGAGGGCCGTGCGCGCCGGCGTGCGCGAGACATGGAATTCGCCTGCGACGCCGACCTCTGAGATTTTCTCCCCCGGCCGGCGCAGACCATTCAGGATCTGGCTCCGCACCGCGGCAAGAACGTTGTCGGCACTGGATCGCATGGCCCCTCCCGGCGCCGATTATTGGATACATAAACCCCCGTGTCGAGGCGGATCATGCGCATGTCGCCAGAATATCCTTAACTTTGGATACGAAATCTGAGACGGTTTGAGACATCTTGTCGCGGGGAACTCCGATTCGACGGGGTGACGGGGTGGTGACGCGGGTTTTCTCGGGTCGCCGGAACCACTGGGAGGAAACAAAAACAATGAACAGATTGATGAGCGCACTCGCCGTGGCCGGGGTGGTTATCGGGTCGGCTGTTTCCGCTGCCGAGCTGAGCCTCGCCTATTTCATGGGGCCGAAACACCCGATGAATGCGGCCGTCTTCACGCCCTTCGCCGACAAGCTGGCGGCACTGTCCGGTGGCGAGCTGACCGTCCGGCAATTCCCCGGCGGGGCGTTGAACTCGGTGCCGCCGAAACAGTACTCGATCCTGCTGGACGGGGTGGCGGACATCGTCTTCACCCTGCCGGGCTACACCGGCGACGTGTTCCCGAAGACGCAGGTGGTCGGACTGCCCGGCGTCTGCGACAGCGCCTCCGCCTGCACCGAGGCGCTGCTGCGCGCGCGCGCGGCCCTCGAGACCGAGTACAATGCGAAATTGCTGGCGATCTGGGCAAATGCACCGCCGGTGCTGATCACCCGCGACAAGCCGGTGCGCACCCTCGAGGACCTCGCCGGGCTCAAGGTGCGGGTCACCAACAAGTCGGACGTGCCGATCGTCGAAGCGCTCGGCGCCTCGGCCGTGGCGCAGCCGGTGAATGTCATCAACCAGAACCTGACCAACGGCGTGATCGACGCGATTGCCATCGGGCCCTCGGGCATCGCCTCGTTCAAGCTGCAGGAACCGGCGAACTACATCACCACCTGGTTCCCCGGCTCCGGCTCTGCCTTCGTGCTGCTGATGAACAACGACGTCTACAACGGGCTCTCGGACGAGCAGCGCGGCTGGGTCGATGCCGCTGCGGACGACGCGTTGTCGCTTTCCGGCGGCGCCTTTTACGACAAGGCCGCCGCGAGCGGGATGAAGCTTGCCGCCGACGATGGCGTCGAGATGATCGAGCTTTCCGACGACGAGAAGGCGCGCTGGCTCGAAGCGATCGGTCCTGCGCTCGAGGCGGCCAAGGCCGAACCGGTGGGCGACATGACCATCGGCGACATCATGGCGCTGATGCGCGGAGACGGCACCTGAGCGCATGGCGACCCAAACACCGCGCATCCTGGTGCGGGCCGACCGGCTGGTCGGTTGGCTTGCAGGTCTCATGGCCCTGATCGGCGGGCTCGGCATCGCCGCGCTTGTGGTCATTACCCTGGTCGCGGTGCTCTGGCGCTACGGGTTCAACAACCCGATCTTCGGCATCAGCGATCTCTCGGTGGTCACCCTGACCGTGGTTGCAGGCTCCGCCGTCGCCTATGGCGCCAGGCATGGTGCTCACGTGAGCGTCAACGTGATCGGCTACGTCGCCGACCGCCGCCTGCTGCGCTGGAGCGATGCGGCGATGCGCATGGCCACCGTCGGCATCGCGGGGCTTGCCACCTGGAGCCTGTTCACCAAGGCCTGCGGGATCGAAAAGGCCTGTATCACCAACAACTTCTCGATCGAACATCGCCTTTTCTACTGGTTCCTCGGCCTGGCGCTCGGGCTCTACACCCTGCAGGTGCTCGTCCAGCTTCTCACCGGGCTGTGGCATTTCCGGGGCGATGACCCCAACGCGATTTCCGACTGATGGACGGCGGCACGATCGCGCTCATCGGTTTCGCTGCGCTGTTCTTGTTCCTGTTCATCCGCATGCCGGTCGGCGTCGCAATGATGCTGGTCGGCACCTGGGGGATCTGGATGATCCGGCCCCAGGCGGCCCTGCCGAAACTCGCGGGCGAGATCTTCAACGAAGCCTCGAACTATCCGCTCACCATCATCCCGCTCTTCGTCCTGATGGGCAATCTCGCCGGCGTCTCGGGCATGAGCCGCGACCTCTATGATGCGGCGCATTCCTGGCTTGGGCATTTCAAGGGCGGCCTTGCCTCGGCCACCGTGGTCGGCTGCGCCGGGTTCTCGGCCCTCTCGGGGTCTTCGCTTGCGGCGGCGCTGACGATGGGCCGGGTCGCGCTGCCCGAAATGCAGCGCTACCGCTACGCCGACGGGCTTGCGGCCGGATCGGTTGCGGCGGGGGG